>VFQN01003235.1_pt1 | contig 23702 bp, 25 predicted proteins | sample 3512371 | NCBI WGS metagenome assembly VFQN01 (sample SAMN10412370, study PRJNA504923) | tailings metagenome | isolation source: Replicate 2 from Balatoc abandoned mine | place: Philippines: Itogon, Benguet | collected 2017-08-28
GGAACTCTCGCCACTGGCTCTCCCTCTCCCTTATGATCTGCATTTCTGGTAGATTTGTTAAATCTTGCCGAATTTGAAATACAAAGAGTCGTTTGCAGATACTAAGGAATGAGTTTAGAAGACCAATACAACCAGAGGCTTTGAATAGGTTGACAACGTTAGTCTTGTTTGTATTGGCGAGCTGAGGGTGTTTTTTGCACACATAAGACATCATTTCTTCTTGATTCCAGATGAGATCACTGCTTTTAATGAGAGAATAAACTCCACTTCGACCATTTAATTCCATTAATTGTCGCATGGCATTTGGATGAGAAACAGCGATAATTACTTTAAAAGTATTGCTACTGATTGATTGCACAGCAAACAGCGATAATACTTGCAATACGCCATCATTTAAATGAGACACATCGACTTGATCAATAATTATGATTGTTCCTTTATTCAAATAGTCGCTAAAGAAACCATGGCAGGGAATCCCTCCGGCGATCTCTTTTAAGATATTCTCAGTGAGCCCGTTGAAGTAGAAGATATTCCTTTGAGGAGTAAAGTAATAGGTAAATCTTCCAAAGAGAGTGGCATATTTCTTTTTCTCTTTCAAAAGTTGCAGAGTTCTAAGTATAAGAGTGCTCTTGCCTGATTGAGGAGGAGCACCCAGTACAAGGAGGCCAGAATATTCATCCCTTTCCATTACTCGTAAGAGTTTACTGAAAGCGTTCGGTTTTGTAATAAATAAATCAAGATTCAATTTATTGTCAACAAAATCTTGAGGAATACTTCCTTTCGTTCTCTTTATTCGAATCCATACAATCCTGCAACCTCTCCACAAAATATAACCTATAACTGTCATGAAAATTACCCGAAGCGTTAATCTCAACCATTTTTGATGAAGAAAAAGAGCTACAGCACGTTGCAGCATTTTCTCTCGTAGTATAAATAAGTTAGTCAGTGAATTGCACTGGTCTATGAGGGACTAACAATGATGGCGACGATTTTTATTCAATACGATGCTCCCTAATAGGCCGAGACTACACATTTTTTTTATTTACTTGAATTATACGATTACTACGACTAAAACTACAAAGCATCAGACTACAAACTACTTATTTTACTAATAGAGTTCAATCAAAAATTAACGACAAAACACTGGATATTATGAGAAATTTTCATCTTTCTCGATATTCCTACAATACTACATCCGAGGTAGAATTAGGATCTCTCTCATCAGCGATTATCACCGCGGTTAGATTTATGGTGACCATTGAAAGACTTTAGTTGAGAAAGCAGGCACAGAGGATTCAAAATAATTCTTTCCATCCCATACACCGATCTTTAAAGTATTCGAGTGATCAGTGTTCATCACGAGCAAGGAGAGTTGGTTGGTCTGAGGGTTGACGAAAGTTTCACTAATAACATTTGATGACGAAGACAACGACGAAGACACACGATATGAGCCTCGAGGAATAAATTTACTCATATGACCAATCGACCAATAATCTTGATTCCACTTAATATCACTAGAGCTTTTGGCCCAAGAGGGAACAGAGACCAACGGTCTGCCATTCTTGTAGCTGACAAGTGGCAAAGTAGGACCACAATTCTCATCAAGAGCAAGAATCCACTTCACACCACTCGAAGACCAGTGTGAAGTTGCTCCAAGAAGGATATTGGACATATCCCACTCATGATTGTAGCCGAAGGAAACCATACCATTGTTAATATTGCAAGCGTCGTCAGGGAAACTGCCAGTACACTCTGTGACAAATTGTCGAGCAGAAGGATATCGACTATGAATGTATTCATGAGCAGTTTTCATATCTCCTCCGTAACAATGCCAGGCGACAGAATCCACCACTCCTTGAGAGAGGGCATATTCAGGATACTCTGGGTGATCCCAATTATGGTCGTAGGCAAGGACTGAGACACTTCGACCGTTTTTACTGTTATAATCTTTAAGTTTAGGAAGTAAAGCGCGTTGTAAACGAACTGCGTTTTCCTTGGAGAGATACATTCCAGGATACTCAGAGGAAGTGCCAAAGAGAGGTTCGTTCTGAAGTGTGAGGTACTGGATGTTTAATCCACGATCACGGTAAACTTCTAACACCCGAATGAGATATTTAGCGTAAGTTTCATAGAAATAATCATCGTTAACGAGGGTGTTGTCATTCGAATACGCAATAAGTGTCTGCCAGGTCTTGAGCCAGGAAGGAGCAGACCAAGGCGAAGCTAAACACGAAAAGAAATTAGTGTAAGAAAATTCAAATCATAAACGCAACGTACCGATGATTAAAAGGTCGGAATTAATCTTTTGCACATCTTGTAAGACGGAGACGATCATTTCACTGTCAGAGTCAATGGCGAAGTGTTCCAAATTCCAGTCCCACCAAGTCTCGTCATAGGTTGTATTGTGAATAGAGAAATCACAAGAACCGATCGGAAAGCGAAGAATATTGATTCCAACGCCGTTATCTTTAGAGAACAATTTTTGCATCGTTTCTTGGTAAAGCTTGTTATTTCGCTTCTTCAGATTGTACAATACAGAAGCAGAGGCTTGAGGTAATCCAGCACCGAAACCTTCCATCTCCTGGAAACGAGAATTTTGATCTATGATAATGCTGGACCAACCATCTTTTGCCTCCAACTGGTTGTTGTTTTTCTCGAACGCATTAATTGAGGCTTGTGGCTCCAGCAAATGAATCGCGTTCCCTGAAAGATCAGACTGAGTTAACCAAGACTTTACATCAACCGCTTTGGCGAGCAAGAACAGTTGCGCGATTGCCGTCGCTTGGAGAACAATCATCAACATTTCTCAAAAAACTATGAACTGCAAGCTTTTACCGACAAAGTAATTTCGGATTTTCGGAAAATTGAATGATTTTTATATTTTGCCTTGTACTCTACTGCTTTCAAATTTGCGAAATGTCAATGCTTGATCAAGTTTTAAGCGAAGAAGAACGAGTACCATGTATTTTCCTCTCAGATGTTGCTGATTTGGGTTTTCTCGATACTTCCAGTAACTTTCACCATCAAATTGAAGCAGCAGGTCAATCCAGACACCAGCAAAATCTACAAGCGGGATCTCGGGTGGAACTGCCCCTTTGGTTGGCACGAGATCTCTCACGACACGGTTTTGTCAGTATCGAACTTCCAAAGCATTATGAAAAAAGAATGCGTGATAACATTGCTGCAAGTGCCACAGGCTTGAACTTAAGGGAGTTTTCGCCATACTATTTTGAAGTGGGGATGATCATCGCGAACGAAAGAAATGATAATGATTTAAAAGATACTCTACGTGTTGCATTTTCTGGTGATCGCTTTCCTGACTTGATGGTAAATTCGCTGTACAGGTAATTCAAAGTCTTTATCGCGCTCAAATCAGTTGATCTCTTGCATCTCTCCATAGCTCCAATGAAGATACAGCGGAATTTTCAAATAAATTGACTTCCAAGGAATTGGAAATATATCAGTCAGGAGTCGCTGCTGCAAGGGAGATTGAGAGTTGGAGGAAACACAGATCATCTTTGATAAAGAAATCGACAATTCTTGGTCGAAGATCCTATGCTGATGTAAGTAGTGGAGACACATTCACCACAAATAAAAGAAAATAATGCAAAAAATTATTACACAAGGCTTTCTTCCTATACCATGAGAACATGGTAAGAACGTGTGAGTATATACATAGTTGTAAATAATATATTGTCTACATATCATTTTACTTATGCTTCCGCAACAACCACCTTCTTCTTTCGACCTCTCTTTGCAGGCTGAGGAGCAACAATTTCTGAAATAACTTCAGAAACACTTTCTTTGGTTTTAAGGATTTCCTCATTTTCTGTCGAAGGAACTGCAATACTCTCGCTTTCCTTCGACACTTCAGCGCTTTCCACACTTTCCACATTTCTGTCCTTGACCTCTTTAACTTCTAAAGCAACTTTTTCACTTTCTTCAACTTCTTCATTGCCTATAGAGGTACCGCATCTTGAAGCATATATCGGAAGATTCATGGAATCCCAAGCAGCGATGACATCATTCGGCCTTTTAAGCTGGGGATAAGCAGAACGAGCCATATCTTCAATTCTCCACATAGTCATCATGGCATCGTGTTTAGAATCACCATTATAACGGGAAGAAAAGTGAGTTAAGACTAACTGTTGTGCATTAATTGATTTCGCAAATCTTCCTGCCATTTGAGGTGTTGAATGGCCATGCACGAACGAATCCTTTTCGAGTTCATAATAATTATTATATTTAGGTCGATCAAACTCTGGAATAAATGCGTTGGTTGCTTCATGCACTAATACAGTAGCATTCATAGCAATCGGTTTAATATAATTTCCGTTACAGGTATCACCCATGATTACAATACGACGTCCATCTTTTGGAGGTTCGTTAACATCTTCACCTTTAATTCGTACGCCATTCGGTAAAGTAACAGACTCGGAGGGTTTTAATGCCTTTAATATAGCATATATCTTTCTCCAATCCCCCTTTACCTCAGGAAATGATTGAGGAATTTCCTCCTTTTGAGATTCAATCAAATCTTTAACCTCATCGAAACGTAATTCACCTGGACGTGATGGCTCAATGGCAACATATCCGACACATGGGATTGAATGCTGCATTGGAGCTGCTTTATATACCAGTGGTTTATACTGTTTATTTGGATATTTGGTTTCTTCTTCTGTTGGTGGGATGTGATAAACCCCATCGTGGTCTGGATACAGATCCATTCCACCAGGTCTTTCACCATACACAGAGTCTGGTCTTGTAATAATCTTTCCCTCTGGGATCGGACTATATCGTTGATGCTTTGAATGAAGAAAAGGGATATTCTTTAATTCATGTATTCGATGTGGTGCAGAAATTCGACTCTGAGTTAACTGAAGCACGGATCGAATAAAATGTCTGATTCCCTCTGGACCATAAATATCTATAGGAGCAATTCCATTGGCTGATGAAGAAGAAAAATCATTACTGTTTTCCTGTGCTAATGATGAACCTAAAAAACATAAAAAACCAGGTAACCCAAAAGAATGATCACCATGTAAATGAGAAATAAAGATTTTATTAATTGTTGATAATTTTATTCTTGATTTTTGTACTTGTATTTGTGTTCCTTCTCCACAATCAAAAAGATGAGTATTAGATCCATAGCGAAGAGCAATTGAGTTTACACCACGTGTTACAGTTGGAATACAGGATGCTGTTCCGAGAAAGGTTAATTCCATGTCTGCTTGATCCGTGGGAAGTCTGTTATTCCGCGCTTCCCCGACAGGGAAAGTAAATCTAGGCTTGATTTTATCACTAAATGAACTTGTTCTTATCTCTCCTTCAGAATTTGAGGAAGCATAATGAAAGTAGCTTTGACCGGATCTTGTGTTAGAGGAATTATCTGGGGACGAGTATGAAGAGGAAACTTTCGGCATGTAAACTCGCCGAGATTTATTGCCATGTTGGTTATTTACATTATTATTGGGCTTACGTGCATAACCACGTTGATGAAAATCTCCTTGATGGGAGTTTTCTGAGGCTGGTGTACTTGAAAAGGTAACAAAATTAATAGGAAGTCGAGAATCTTGCCTGAGAAAGGATCGATTCCATCTAAAGGATCTAGATAAACGAAAACTATCACCAAATAAGATCATAGTAAAGTATCCAGATACTATCAAATAAGCAGGTCCAAGAAAAGCTAACTTCGATAGCAACATAGTTGATGGTTACAAAACCTTCTCAAAATAAGACGTTGCATGGCATTATAAGAGATTTCTCTTTTATTTACATTACGATTAACCATTCGGAGTGTACTACCATTGCACTACTAACTACAGAAAAACAATTAAGAAAGATCTTTTGATATGTAGTTTAATATATTTTGTATCCCTAATTTTAATTCTTCATCATCTGATTTTTGTTTAATTTCTAATAACAAATGCATTAAATTTGATTGTAAGATATCTTGTCTTAAGTGTTGAGTAGAGTATTTTTGTCTTGGATCAGGTTCTATTAAGACAAACAAGATTGATATTGCATTGCTACAAACATTTGGTGATGTAATAAAGTGTTGTAATAACTGTTCAATTGTATTAATGAACTGATATCGGAATAATTCACTCTTATTTCCTGGGTTATCTTTAATCAGCGCCTAGAGAAAGAATTTCTAAGAGAATTGATTCATGTTTTGGGAAAGTGATCTTACCAATAACCCGTAAATACCAACGTTAACAATTGTTTTGTCTTCGCCGTGAAAAGTTTGAAAACAGCTTCCTAAAATCCAGTTAATCATTCCTCGATCAGCATAGCGATCTTGCGTGACAGGATCGTTAATTGTCATCAGAGTGATCACTGTTATCGCTTTAATAATGAGTGTGTTTCTCACCATATTCCCTGAGCAAAGAAAGAGAGAGGTAAGAGACACAAAGAGAAAGGAAAATCATACACTAACCTTGCATCAGTCCGACAGGGAGAAGACGAAGAACAAACTGGCAATGTTCATCAACACAGAAGCGAGCAAAAGATTCATCTCTGAAAGCCTCATTTCTCACTAATTCATCCTCAAACAGTAAAGAAATGATTTCTAAACTTATTACAACGCGTTTATCTTCCATTAATTCACAGGATTCAAGGATTTTATAAACACATTGTACAATACCCAGATTAATTTGATCTAATCGAAGACTACGAAGGCTCGTAATCTTTTCCTCCTTCACATTTAGTGTGGAATGTCTAGCATTATCTAAACCAGAGTTTGGAGGACGAGTTTTGACTAACTCCTTCTTCAGACTCTGAAGGAGGTATAGAGTGGCATTACTATCATGAGTATCTTTCATGAGTTTCTCGATCGATTTTGTAATTGAACGTAGGCCTTCTTCCTCTTCATCTTTCTAATGATTATTGCAAATTATTAACTTTTTCTAAAGAGAAAATTGTGGTACATACCTTCAGATTGGCATCAAAGTTAAAATTGAGTAAAACGAATGGAAGCGTGACACCTAAACAGCCAAGAAGTATTAAGCAAACTTTTCCAACTCCATCGTCATGCTCAACAACAGAATAAAGATAAACTGCGAATAATATCCCAAAAATAGCGAAGATCCAAGTTTGGACAGAGTACAGCATCTTTCATCAAATTTGTTGAAAGAAAATTGGATTTTGATTGAATCCGTCTGTCAAAATGTCAAAATCCGATCTTCGGAAATGGAATTTTACGATTTGATAAAATCACGCTCATCGCAATCATCGCAAAGAATGTCTGGTATTGTTGAAAAGACTGAAGCAAGCAGCACAGGATGCCATGTTTGCGGTGGAGGTGACATGAATGCTTTGCTCTCGGCTGAGGAAGTGCAAAGAGAGCTTCAAACTCTGCGACCAAACTCGAAGTGGACTTTGTCAGAGAATCAGAAGGTCATATCACGAGCGTTTGTTTGCAAGAACTGGCAATCTGCAATTAATGCAATCCAAGCTATTAGTAGCATTGCAGAACGTCCTGATATTCAGCATCATCCTGATCTACATTTAACGAGTTATAGAAATCTTGAGATAAAAATCTACACACACGCTGTCGACGGCTTAACTGAATACGACTTTAAGTTAGCTCGTTTAATTGATGAAATTCCTTTTGAATATAGCCCGAAATGGCGTCAAGAGAACTCCCTATAAACTCTTGTATTTCGCGTCACGAATGTCATGTTGTTCGATTAAGTTGTAATTAATTAATCTTAAGGAAAACAAAGTAAGACAAAAAGACCAAAAATAAGGGGAAACTGAGAATATGTATTCTCAATTATAACTTATTCACAAACATTAAAGAGGAATAGAAAATTACTGTACACATCATCTAATTTTCAGCATCTTTCTCACTCTTAGGTCTCTTCACTGTCTTCGCAGGTAAAAGTGCAGGTTGGTGATATTCTAAAGCCTTTAATAATGTATAGACAGGTTTACCCAAAGCAACATTTCTTTCAATTTCTTGTTTTGTAAGTTCCAGAAATCTTGCATCATCATTACCACGAATGGAATGTAAAAATCTTGCTTGTTCAATTTCTAACATTTTCTCTTCTTTCTTACGACGTGCAACTTCTAATCCATCATCATATTGCATTTTCTTTAATCTTATTGTCTCTAATCTGAGATCTTTTTGCTTTTGTTGTTCTGCTGCCATTGCTTCTTCATTTTCTTTTTTCCATTTTCCTAATAATTTTGCTTCTTCTTCATATCTCATTCTTTCCTTCATTTCACGTGCTTGAATTTGTTCAATACGTGATTTAGCAATTTCTTCACGAAATTTATCATCACGTAATTTTTTCTCTGCTAATATACGATCTTCTTTATCTTTTAAATCTTGCATTTGTTGTTCAAGTAATTTTTCTTCTTTATTTGATTGTTCTGATAATAATTGTATTGCTGTATCAATTAATTTTTGTCTTTGTACTTGTGCTTTCTCAAAACGCTGTTTTTCTAATTGTTTTAATGTTTGTTTACGATTTTCAATATTCGCAATTTCTTTTTCACGTTCTAATTCAGCTTGATGTTCTTTACTACGGATTTCTTCCTTCACTTTCTTTAATTCTTCATTTGCTATCACCATTTTTGCATTGGATTCAGCAATCATTTGTTGTCTTAATTCATGATTTCTTATTTCTTCTTCTAATCTTTCTTGTGCTTCACGTTTCATACGCAAACCATCGTTAATAATTCTTTGTTTTTCTGCCTCTCGCTTTGATTTTACTTCATTTAATTGTTCCTCACGGGATTTTTTAACTTCATCAATTTGGCGTTTTTGATAGTCTATCTTCTCCTTTTCTTGTTGTTCGAGCTGAGCCACAGTTCGTAAGATATGTTCGTGGTGCTGTCGTTCGTCTTCTTTCTGCAACTCTTTCACTCTCTTTTTCGCTTCTATTTGATGAGTTCTTTCATAAATAACATCAGCATAAAGCTGTTGAGATCGAAGCATCTTCATCTTATCAGTTTGCTCGTATAACATCTCGTTGGCTTTGCGAATAGCTTCTAATCGTGCTGCTCTTCGCACTTCCGCTTCCTATGACAAAGGAAATAAGGTAGGTTACAAACAATATCGGGAAAATCTTACTTGTTTATCAATCTCTTGTCGCTTTTCTTCCTCTTGTTCAGCTCTTTCCTTAATAAAATTCTCTTTCTTCTTTCGTAAGGCCTCAAGAGTATTGGGCCAGTGTTTGACTCTTTCATCCGACAGTTGTTTGAGTTGGGCTTTTCTCTCTCTCGCTTGATAATCAGCAGGACGATCCTGCACGGATTGCCTAATCCGCTCAAGTTCAGCTTTTGTGAGAACCAAAGTCATTTCTTCCAATCCAAAGATGTTGTGTTTCTCACAGTTATTATTATGGAGGATTAATGAAACTGTCATCCTGGCGTATCCCTTCATTATTCGCCAATTCGGTTGGCGGATTATCACTTTTTCAAAATATTACGTGTCACTCACGATCTTTACATAAATTTTCATGCTTCTTCCTACTCAACACAATTGGCAAGAGAATTACAGACATGGACGTTCTTGGAAAGATGATAGGCATTCGCCTATTTGTGATATTGTTACTTACGTTTATTTTGATGAGAATCTTTTACATATACTTCTATCAATATCTTGAGTTAAAGTATATCCATTTTCCACAGATACCTGGTCTTGAGAAGAAATCCTCGACTTCTTCTCCCACCTCTGACCTAATTAGCTCTTCTATGAATGCACAGTATGGCAGAAATGCCTCTTACCATGCTCTGCGAAAGTCTCCAAAATACAATTTCTTCAATCCGAATAACGGCAGTCGAATTAACTGGCAAAGGAATAGCTCTTTCGTAGGTTCGAACCGAAAGAAATCGAGTAGAATATCTAAGAAGCCCTTATATGAAGATTGGGAGAATCGTCTTAAGCGTCAGGAGGTATCCTGGGAGGATTTTGTGAATTTTCCTCGTCTACCACCCAGATCAAAGCAGAACATTCCTGTCACAGCTATGGCCTCTTTGCGACGCTGTGAAGAGAGGAAAAATGATAATTCCTACAATTCCACTTCTATTACGAAGAAAGGTTGCAACGATGTAAGGATTCTATTGTTTTCCTAACTGCTTTTTTCTCACTTGTTCATTAGATCTGGAACGATCATCAAGTAAAAGCTTGGAAATCGAGGAAAGTGAAAGGGCTTTGTGACGAAAAGGCTTCTAGTAAAGTAAGATATATGCTTATTAAACGATTATCTTTAAAGTCTTCATTCCCTCAATCATGGCAGGTTCACTGCTATGACTCGATCTTTAAAACGAGATTCTGTGTCTTTGAGAATACCATGGTTTGTTGTTTTTCTATCCTTCTTTGCCTGCTTCTTCCTCATCGCGTATCTTGTTTTAGTTGAATTTCAAGAAAATGCGGAAAAGAAAGCAAGAAAATACAGTGACGCGAGTCTTCGAGAAGGGTTTCCTCTCCACTGACTGTGGCGAGATGTCCCCTGAAGATATCAATTATTATCAACTTTACTCGCCTGATATTGAGCATAGAGATGACCTTCCATGTGATTTTGTCTTCAATGAGACAGTGCTACTGTATTCTCATGACAACATTCGCAATGTTGGTAGTATGATGTCAGATTATCTGAATATCTGGATGATGTTATCTCTCTCTGGTCTGTCAAGATATTCCAAGGATATTAGTCTCTTGAATATGGATCACTTTATACCTTCTCATCATCACCATCGTTCCAATAAGGGAAGTGAAGGGGCTGCTTCAGGATCGCTCGGATTAGATCAGATGAATCAGTTCTTTAAGAACTATAACATCTCATTCAGAAGAATCATAAAAGCCTCTGAGTTCATGATGACCTCTTCGTCGACCACTCCACCTCCTCGAGTCTGTGTGAAAAGATTATTGTTGCCGCCAAAGCCCTTGCTCTCATATCATTGGAATGTGAAAGAAACTCATGAACCCACCAACCACTACGAATGCCCAATGATCCTAAAGAGCACTTTGCTTCAAAGATGGAACCTACAGATCAGAAACAACTATCGCCTGCTCTCTTCTGACTCGTCGACCTCGTCGATACCTACTTCATCAGACCTTCCCAGTAACAGTCAAATGAAGATCTTAGTCCTCTTTAGAAGCCCGAATTACCGGTCGCACTCATCTTCATCCTCCTCTCGCGTCATCATCAATGCGAATGATATCATGGCTCGTCTACAGACAATCTTCGCTTCCAAGATTACGACAGTTGATATTACTGTTGAAAAGGTTGTCGACTTGCTTCAAATGACCTATGACGAGCAAGTCAGAGTGATTCACTCTGCATCGATCATTATCGCGATGAACGGTGCAGAGGTTGCGACGAGTAGTATCCACATGCCCATTGGGACAAGGTATTGCTGCGGTGTGGTGGAAATCTTTCCTGATAGTGGCAGTGTTAATGCACTAAAGGCTGGTGTTGGATATAGCCAGCTGGCGAGGAGGTTAGGTCATGTCTATCAGAGAATGGACGTGAGTGGGAGTAGCAATAGCGGAAATAGTACTATGTCGAGTAAGGGATCAGTGATCCCACTTGATCGATTAGAAGAAATTGTAATGCATGTGTATCAGCAGATCATCACCTCAAAAGGATCGTGTTTTCTGTCTGACGTTCTTCAAACTCCTTATTTGTGATGTATTCCATTTACTTCCTTATATAGACTTCTTTTATCTTTGAAATTATAAGATAGAAGAGAAAAACTTCACTAAAAGAATAATTATAACACATTACATTGATGAAAACAACATTTTTCAAAATAAAACGAGAGGTTAAGCAAAAAAGAAATAAGAGCAACAACACAAACATCTATTGCGGTATTAACTTAATAGATAATATGATACTCAAAATCTAGAGGAGGGTTATCTGGGGGTTTTATTCAGATCAGAGGTGAAGAGCGGCGAATCGAGAATCCCAGAAAACCGTATCGAGCGACCAGGACTCTTTCCTCTTCCGAAAGGTGAATCCGCTCCTCCTGTGATTGGAGTGCTATGTCCTCCCCCTACTGATTTTCCTCCTTTCTTTTGAAATCCACTTGCACTAATAACAGAATCAATGGGTAAAGTTGCAAGAAATCGCTGATACTGCGCTGTGTTGCCTGGTTCAATCGCGACCAATCCCTGTCATACCAACAAAGAAACAGAGACCAATTTAACTTTGAGGGAATGAAGACCATGGAATCTCTTACCTCAAGAATATCTCTCGTTTGATTCTTACTTTTGTTTGCTAAGGAGCATGTATGGTTAATTCCTGTCGTTGCGATGACAGTGAGTCGGTGACAAGATCTCTTGAAATCATTATCTTTCGTAATATCTGCAATTTCTTGCAAGTAACGAAGACGATATGTTTCAATATCTTCTGCTAATTCCTCTGATAAGAGGGTAAAATTCCTTCCAATCCAAACAGCGCCACGAAGGTAAGAAGAACTAGGAAATCCGTCATCGTCCCGATCGAGACCCCCGCCTCGGCTAGTGCTCATTCTAAATAATTCATCTCCGCTAACTCCTTCATTATCACCGTTCCCACTTCTCACTCTTCGACCCATTGTCTCCAAAGAGATCAATGAAGCTTCCAATAACTTTTCTGTCGAAACTTTCGTCACTTCTTCGTCATGCATATGCTTGGCGTATTCCATTTGCTTGCATAATCGTCGAGATGCATTTTGCGAAAAAGGGTGCTGACTATCAAAGCCATCAATATCAGTAGCTTCGAACATGTCTCTCTTATATCGATCCTCTTCCAGTTTCTTCTTAGGGCGACCAGTGAGTAGCTTAGATCGAGATTCTTTGACTTGAGACTTCAATCGCTTGATTTGTTTTTCTGCTATCACTCCTTTATATGGCCTGTTAATCAAAGAGAGAATTATTCTTAACATATTCTAATTGTAGGACTAAATGTTCTTACTTCAGATGAGATAATTGTCTCTTTAGGTCCTCAATAGTACTGCCCAATACTTCTTTCACCTTCTTCACTTTTCTTCGCTCTCGCCGTAGCCAAATCTAGGAATAGAATTAACTCTAATGCCCTAACAATATATCTATTCATCGTCTAACCTTATTCATTGTTCGTAAGAACTCCATTATCACCTGAGGAGACGCATGAGGAAGTCTGGCTGTGAGAAAATTCAATCCTAATCTGGCAGCTTCCTTTGGCACCCAATACTCTGATTCGTCCTAAAGATGATCCGATGGTTATTTGAGGTTGAAAAAATGGGAGGGAATGACTTACTGCGTAAGTTGATGTCATAGGAAAAGGATCTCGACCATAAACTCTCTTCAACTGGGCAAATTCCGTAGGAGATAGATCATATTTACTCTCTAACTCTCCTGGTGTTTCTGGTCCATCATAGTAAGTCGAATCAAATACTCCAGCTCCAGTCATGTCAAGATGGTTTCCAGAGAAAGAGCCTGAGCCTCTCGTCACACTGGAAGGATCTAGACCAGCAAAGTGCATTCCCTCTGAAGTTTGCCATTGATCAATAAATTCTTTTGTTGCTGGTGAATACTCTAGAAGGCGCACAAGTCGAGCGATGTCGCCTCTCAGGACTCCATTCTCTGCTTGAGAGGTGGCAAGGGCTTCCTTAGTGTTATTAATCTGAATTAACTCCTTTGAAATACTTGAAAGCTGTTCTGAAGCATGCAATAATTCCTGATCGCATTGCTGAAGCTTGTGATTTGCAGTTTCGAGTTTCATCTTGAGACTTCGGTTCTCTTCCTTCAGTTGTTCGATGGTATGATCGGCTTGAGACAAACGACTTTCTAAGCTCATACGAGCCGCCTGCTCATCCGTGGCAAGCTTCTCTAATTCCTTTTGTATTTTTAGCGTCTCTTCATAACGTCCTTTGAGCGTTGCAAATTCTAATTGAACATTTTTCAAGAGTTTTGATTGATCATGCTCCTGCACATCCTTTTCTTTGAGAAGCTCTTCCGCTTGCAAGTTTAATTGAACAAGCTCTTGATTTTCTGCAAATAACTGCTTATTCTCTTGTTGTAAGGTTGTCAATTCAGACTGGAGCGTGACTGTCAGTTCCTTCACAGACTCTAAAGCATTAATCTGACTCCTGAATTGTTGGTGAGAATCTTGTAACTGTTTCACACGAACTTTTAATGATGATAACTCCTTGTCTTTATCTTTTAGTAAATTTTCTGATTTCCTCCATCCACGATAAAGATGTAAGACATCTTCGTAGTCAACATTCATCAAATCTATAGAATCCCGTTGCATCTTTCGTTCCTTGTTTCTTTAACTGCCTTTTTCTTCTGCAAGATTTTGCAATTTAAGCAAGCATAAATACTCAAAAATAATAAATACTCCTCTATTAACAATATATCAAGAGAATAAACGTGAGAATATCTGATTTGATTACTTTGATGAAGAAGATTTATCGCTAAAATAACGGTAAGTTTATTACGGAATTGCTTATTTTCAGGTTGTAAGTAATTCCTTAGAAGAGTAACTGTATTTTCAAAATCTCTCTTCAAACCAATTAACATGTCAGACTTTGAGATAGAAGGAAGTGATGAAGAACAATCACCCTATGGATACTCCCCTAGACCTTCTGCAGGTGGGGGAGGTGGCGGCGGAGGGAATGCGAATAAATACCAATCTAACAACTATTCAAATCCCTACGGAAGTGGAAACAACTTTAAAAGTCAACAGCAGAAAAGGAAAGGCGGATTTGATGATGATGAGGATGAAGATGTATATGATTTTGATTATGAAGAAAATGTTGGAAACAAAGGAAAAGGCTTAGGTAAGAGTAACATCGCAGCCTTTAGCCCTGCAGCGAAAAGCTCTGGCAGTGACAGACACGCAACATTTTCTGATGATTCCTACAATCAAGGCCCTGCTAAAGGTGGAAATAACTTACGCCTTTCAACTGTTTCAAATGAGTCCTCGGCATTAGATCGCGCAAAGAATATCATGGATCGATATTCCAATAAAAACTTTAGTGCACCGAAATCGAACTTCAAAGGAGGTAGAGCGAAACATTTTGATGAAGATGATATTAGCATTGATGACGAAGAAGAAGAAGAGGACGATGATGAGGATTTCAAGCATCAATTAAGCGCTGATATTGAGATCTCTGAGTCAGATAACCACGATCATCCACCCCCAAGATCCACGCAGATCAAAGCACCTGCCACCACCAATGTCAAATCCGCTGCTTCTACGCATACGACTAATTTAAACGCATCTGCTCCAATTTCAAGTAGTTTGTCCGCCTATAATCAACTTGTAAGCACCCTTGATTCGGATTTCTCTCTTAACATGATTTTGGTAGAAAAAGGAAGAGAAGCCCTATTCATCGAAATTGATTGATGAATCAGCAGTATATAGTGAATATAATGAATCTGTGCCGGAGGAAAGTTTTCGTGAACTCGAGGAATCTGCGATTCCAACTGAACATGAAGACGAAGAAGAATACAGGTAACAAAGTGCCCTCCCTTTCAAGTAAATGGTTGATGAATCTCTTTTCTCAGTAACGAAGAGTTTGATGAAGTTGAAGAAGTCAATGAGCTTGATGAAAGCGTTGCTGATTTAGGTATGAAAACCTCTAACAGACCTCCTATATTCCTCTTATTTACTCTGTGTAGACAAAGCTCGGGAAGCAGTGGATTCAAGAAACAAGGAGGATATAAAGAAAATTGATAGTAAAAATATCATTAGAAATCGAGAGGAAGGGGACGATGACGATGACGAGAAGTACGATGATTTCGAGGATGAGAATGCCAGTTATTCGCGAATCGTCTACGATCGAAACGAAGATAATGAAAGCGCATCTGAAGAGGAGGAAGAGAGTGAAGATAATGTAATGAAATCCAGTAAATCAAAGATTCTTTCCTTTGCTGGTAAGAGTTCTTTAACATTATTGTTTATCTGAGCTATGCTGATAATTCTATCGGATTAGACTTAGCAGAATTTGCGGGTTGGGATCCTGTTCAATCTGCGGATAATAATGCTTCTCGGAGCTCACATAAATCTTCACCTGAGCCTATTCCAGTTGTTGAAACTGCCTCGAAGACCATTGTCGCCAATTCTGCGAAACCACTTACTCAAGTAATAAGTACTCTGCCAGAGCGTAAATCTGATGCAACAAGCAATTCTCGAGTTCAAACCAGCCTCCTCGAAGCGAACGGCAAAAATGCCTCCGCGTCAACAGTGAAGAATCAACTTTCCTTATCTGTGAAGAAGGATGAGCCTATTAAACAGACTACAGTTATTTCTCAACCCCAAACAACCATAGTTCTCAAATCTTCTAACAGCACTGAGGTCGGTTCTGCCTTGCCTCAATCGACTCCCATTCCTTCGATTACTCAACCTGTAATGAACGCGCCTGAAACTCTTCCTACTGCACAGAATCCTCCTCCTCAGCCATCGCAGACTCAGTCAACCCCCACCTATCCCGCACCTCCAACGCAACCCTATTACCAAGCACCTCCTCCATCCTATCAACCACCGCCTTATGCCGCCCCTTTAGCTGGTCAAACAGCGGCTCATTCTTCTCCTCCCGCGTACTCGCCTTATCAGCAACCCTACCAATATCCATATCCTTACCAACCTCCACCGACCCATCCTTCGTATCCTTATAATTTTCCTTATCCTCCTGCTTATCCGCCAGCATATCCACCTGGATATCAATACACACAACCTTACCCATACACTTACCCTCCGGGATATTATCCCCCTCCTCCTCCTCCTCCTCCTCTGCATTATGGACAACCTCCAGTGTATCCTCCATACGATACTTCTTCCACTTTTTCTCCCAATCCGAATAGCGTTAGAGAAGTTCAACAGCAAAAACCAATTATCTTCGAGTTAGTACAGGAACTCCAAACTGTTCAGGTGATTACATTACTCCCTCCTTCTTGTTTGTGAGTCGTTCCCTGATTCTCGTTTAGGCTGAGGCGAACTGGGCGAAGGCAAAGCTCGCTGAAACTATTTTATTTATGAAGACAAGTGGTCTCTCCTCCACTGATAGAGGTCTCAAAACCTCTAACAGCACCAGGTGAGATTATTTTCATCAACATTTCGGTTTGTTTGGATAATTTTGTTTGTAGTCAAGCTGCTTTATCAAATGACAAAAAGTCGTCAAAGATGGAAGAAGATGAAGACGATGACGATGAAGATTATTCCGAGTATTCAGAAGATTTTGAAACATCTCAATTAAACACTTCATCAGGATCTCATAGGCGAGGTGTTCCATCTCCCAAGAAACCCACTCGCAATGTCAGTCAATCTTGGAAATCTCTTCCAAAGTTAAGTGAAGAACCAATACTGCCAGTACAAGACCATCAAAAGATTATTGAGGACCAGATCCTGGAACTTCTCAGAAGAGAATCTCGAGCTGCTTATAAGCCACCTCCACCTGAACTATCAACTGGGGATCCTATCACCGACAGTGTAGCGAAGTCTTTCCTTGCGAGTCAGGTTTGTCTATTTATGGCTATTCACTCTTTCTGTTGTTGATAGTTGTCTTAGGAATTATTGCGAACGAAATTAGATTCATTGAGACTTAGGTTACAGATGACTGCCACTAACCCAAGTCAATCCATGTATATGCAATCTCCTGAACTATCAACTACAGCCAAATCAGATCTACAGCCATCATTATCAGATATTAAGAATGAATTTGAACTCCGAAGAAAGCAACATCAAGAACGAATGCTCGAGTTTGTACGCCAAAAATATCCTGATTTAAACGAACAAGAACTAATTAATTTTATGAACGTCACCGAAACCATGAATCATTGATAAAGTTCTATGTTTCTTTTCGAGGGACTGTAAATTTGCGTTTTCGAATGTTGGGAGTGATTGTGTACATGGAATGAGTATTATCATTATTTTCGTTCTCATCACGGGGCTCGTAGGTGCTTTGATTTTCATCTGGAATCTCATATTGGAAATAATCTATCAGGCATCATGTAATAGTTAAAATTTGAAGAAATATTTAACTTACCTAAATTATTGTTAAATTCTTTTGATTGAAAGCGACTGATGAATTCTGTCTTTTCATTTTCGAATTGTAAATAAAGAGCGTGAGCTTTCTCATAAAGATCAATGTATTCCTTAAGACTGTCATCAATTAGCTTCTTTAAGGAAACTTTTTCCTTTTGCCATTGTCTCGCTGTTACTCTCGCTCTTCTTTCTGCCTCTTTTTCCAGGATAACCTTCCTCTCAAGCCATAACTTGTGGTATGTTGCACTATAAATTTCCTCACTATTTCGGGGAAAGAGTTCCTTGGAATCTGCCTCATCTTCGCTTTGTTCTCCTCTCTCAGATTCATAATAAGGAACTTCATTGAAAAACTTGCGTTTCTTATTATTAACTCCTTTTTCTTTTTCTGGAGAATTCTCACTTGATTCTACTTCTTTTGCTACTTCATCTTGAAGATCTAAAAATACTCTGTGGACAGATTCCTTGATAAAATCTAATATAATATTTTCAAAAACAATTTCAGAACTTTGTATTACGTTCAATTCTCTCTGATTCAAATTTTCTTCTCTAATCCCTGTATTATCATTGTCAAAGCCTTCCAGTTCTATATGATTCTCAATCTCTTTTAAAATTTCGTGAATAATATCCATCCTGTTCTGGATTGTTTGCTTTCTATTCGATTATGTATGATTAGTGTATGATTAAGGATTCGCATCAGTTTCTATCATAATCCACTATCAAGATTCAGGCACTTCGAAATCTTTCCCATTCGTATCAAGGGACGAAACTTCAATGAATACACTGTCTTGTAGAAAAAAGAGAAACTAATTTTCTTCAAATTTCTTTCATTTTTCTTGGAAAAGTTATTCCCAACTTCATTCAAATTTAGCGAGTTCGATTGAATTCTCTGGAGTGCAAAGACCATTCAAACCACAACCAATTTGAAGTATTCATCACAGAATAGAAATGGACGAAGATCAAAATAATACAAATCATGATGGAGAAACTAAAGAAGAAGGAACCGCACACTCGGTGAAAAGACTTAGAATTAATGAGCAAGCAGAATTTATTTCTACCCGAAATATTCAAGACAATAGTCATGAAGGTGAAGGAGACGGAGACGGAGATGAAAATAGTGGGGAAGAAATTTGCTCACTATGCATGGAGGTTGGGACGGAAGATTGTCCTATTTTAGAGAATCATCAATGCCCTCAATGTGCTAAAGATGCCTGGAAGATCTGCCAATGCTGTAACGAATCACTACTTTCCCGAACATGCCCTGTCTGCCGTGGTGAATATGCTCCCATTGTCATGTACCCTATGCCAGGTCAGCGAGTTATTTCTTCTTTCTTCTTATTAACTGCTATTAGGATTACCACTCAGCGCTCTTGCAGATCAATCATTAAATGAAGAAGATAAAACGAATTTATTGTATAAATTTGGTGTAGTTCGTCATTTAATAGGGAAATCAAACATCTGTATATGGAGTCCTGTCACTAATCGTATGCACTTCTCCTTACCTCAGAAAATTCAATCAGGCAATACCAATGATCAGTCTTACGCCTTGGTTTCCATTGCGATGACGGAAGATAAACTTACAGGAGATACTTTTGATTTTACTAATAAGGTATGGGATGAGATTGAGAATGAGGTGGAAACGGGTGAAGTGACGGCTGGAGAGATCGTCGAACAACAGAAAGCAATTCAATCTATTCTCTCAATTACGAAACATCCAGGTCATAAACTCTATACCATGCTTTCAGAAGATGACTGGCAGTATATGCTTGACCCGAGTGAATCTCCTGACACAAGTGAAGCTTTGAAGGCCATTAAGAGCACAATCTTCAAACCAGTGTTACCACAATTCCAATCCACCAACTAATACTTCCATTATTTCCCTTTCATTTATTTACAAATAATCCAACGATTTGCTATCTAAAGAATTTAACAATGTAATAATCTATTTTCCTAAATGTTTTCCTTGTGTCGTGTTACTTCAATTAGACTTATTGTTCTCATAAGAGACTTGTAACACTCGACAGTATAAAATCAAAAAAAGCCACTGACTGACAATCTTCAACCATAAACTCTCGTTACTTTCTCTGTGATCTCCAACAGACTAACAATATGATGGTGAGATTTTGACAAAGAAAACCAAACAATACTTACAGCAGGTGCACCGTTAGTCTTTCCCCAATTTGTCAGAATCATTGCGCCGTAGCAAGAGGTCTTATCAAACCATGTTATAAGGGACGAAAGACATTGTTAGACTCGTTCTTACCAATGCAAGTAACAAGTGATAGAATGCACGTTCATGAGGCGTTCCGCTTGATTTATTCTCACTATGAGTTAATAACAATGGCCTTCATTATTACTGTTCATTCGAAGAATGATGTAAAGAAGAGAGTAACTTACGTCTTCTCGGTATTCTCTCCTTCGCCTTGGTTGTCAGATTTCTTTCCACTCTCTGAAGCTTGGGGCTGCTCAGTAATAACACCATTAAATTGACCAGGACTCTCGTTATAACTTGCCATCACTCCTTCTCCCTAATGAAGAATTTAGTTTAAGAAAAAAAGGGATCAATTTACGTGACGCTTACCTCAGGATTTAGCACATTGAGAATCTTAGTACCGTTTCCAACACAATACAATAAGATGATGACTGAAACAACACCTACAACAATAATTGCAGTCAGTTGTCCAGATCCTTTAACGTAGTCAGCAGTTGGGTTGCATTCATCTTCAGGGCTTGATAAGAGAGCATACCTACGAGAACAATCACGGTCATAGAAAAAAAGAGAAAAGAGAGAATACAAGACTGACTTACCAACACATGAAGACAGAATATGCAAACATCAAACAAGGTGTTAATAATCCTTTTCCTACAGCTTCCGTTAACGATGCTGCAATAGTAGCAAGTCCAAAAACTAAAGTTAATAGGGTAAAGAATAATCCCAACCCACAGCCAGAGTAATCCATAAACAAGTAAACCAATCCTAAAATAGCTAAAGACAATCCAGCAATCGATGATCCAATATAAACAGCATAGGGAGGCTGGTCGTCATCACTCTTTTGATTCATCAATAAATCATGTGCATCATGGCAGAAGTCAATTAATAATAAACCTTGAATTAGCAGCCAGAAGAAGGACATCACACGTGCAAATTCTGCATATCCACTAAAGAAGGAATTATCAACCCACCAGAACGAGATAAACGCACCAATAGCAACACCAAATTTTAATACCCATAAACTACGATTAACATATTCACTGACTGCGGTCACAAGCATTAAGAAGATAAATAACATAAAACACGCGAAACTTGCTCTATAGATTAACTGCGAATAAATACAGTTTTCTAGATAATTCCCATCGCAATCACCTGTGAGATCGATTTTAGTATAATAGTTATAACCATTTATATCATTTGGATATGATTGTCCAAGGATAATAGCAATGGTAAAAGTTGCAAGTAATACTAATAAATGACCAAATCGTGCAGCTTGAGCTAATGTCGCATTAATTAGGGAAGTACAACAAGAACATGCCATACAGGCAGCACATTCACAAAGATTCAAGGCAATACAAGACATAAAACCACCCATTTTCTTCTTTGATTAATTCTGATTTATAGTAAAAATTGTTTCAATAAATTTTTGTTGTTTCTCATCAGAATAAAAATTCTCAATCCTCTAAAACAATTATTGCTACAATCAGATGAGAAATCCATCTGAAGAACCTTCCTCTCGACAGCCAAACGATCGTCTGAATTCGGAAGACGACTTAAAATCTCGAGTTTTGTAATAATCGAAGTTCAATACGGTTCCTAATTACCCAAATTTGGGGGGTGGAGTTTTGTGACGTTCGAGCTTCCTTCATCTTGAAACCTTATCATATCAAACAATAAGCTATTCAATCAGTTAATACCAGATCAAATTTCAGGGGAAGCTTGTTAGATTATTTTTGGGTATTGAAGAAGTTGGTGTGAGAAAATGATGAAATTTCTATACTTGGTGTTCTTTGTTACTATTAGCTTGCAGTTATTTGCAACTGCTTTCCGTCCAAGTTCTTTTGGAATTCAAAGAAGGAGATATTCGGTAGTCACCTTTGATGCAAGTACTGCAAGTCCAATTGATGTTACTGACACAGCTGTTGAGATTACTGGAGAAAACCTCAAGGCTTCCAAAAAGAGATCTAGTGCTGATCAAGTTGATAATATTGAACAAAAACGTAAACAAACTCAAGTTTGGAGATTCTTAAAGAGTGATATCAATTTCTCTGATCGAGATTCTAAGAGCATCCATCGTCTTTACCCTTGGTTGTTTGATATTGATTATGAAAGTAAAATTGAACCAATCGTATCTTTATTAAGATCATATGATTTCCATAATAAAGTCATTCGAAATCTAGTGAAAGAAAATCCTTTCATTTTTCAAAAATCAGTTGAAGATATTGAAAGACGTATTAACTATTTAAAAGATGAATTAGCATTTTCTAATTTACAATTAATTCATGTATTAGAATATCAACCAATTATATTATCATTAGCTGAACAAAAAATTAAAGATATTGTTCATTTTTTCAAAGAAACTGTCGAATTCAACGTTAATCAACTACATACATTTTTCTATTATCAATTTCGTGTCTGGAAAACAAGTTTAACAGATTTAAACGATTATTATGGAAAATTACGAGCACAAGGTTATTCTCCTGAACAAATTCAAGGTCGCTTATTATCTAATAAGAAAGTGCAAAAGAAATTCTATTTCCAATTACCTCGTGTAGATTCATACGATCCTCGCTATCTGACTGAATATTTAGATTAGTAGCATTTTCAGAGTTTTGTAACTTCTAATTTTTAAAAATGCTTTTCAATTCAATGAAGAAAATGAACCAATCACTTTATCAATGTCTTCAGTTAAGAATCAAATAACCTGCAGCAGAAAGCTATAAGGAATCAAATAAGAAAACAGGTTGCAGAAAGGTTACTTAAATTGTGAGGAATTATCAGTCCATTGATCGATTTGCACTATACTAAATTACTTTCTATTTGAACCAATCGTATCTTTATTAAGATCATATGATTTCCATAATAAAGTCATTCGAAATCTAGTGAAAGAAAATCCTTTCATTTTTCAAAAATCAGTTGAAGATATTGAAAGACGTATTAACTATTTAAAAGATGAATTAGCATTTTCTAATTTACAATTAATTCATGTATTAGAATATCAACCAATTATATTATCATTAGCTGAACAAAAAATTAAAGATATTGTTCATTTTTTCAAAGAAACTGTCGAATTCAACGTTAATCAACTACATACATTTTTCTATTATCAATTTCGTGTCTGGAAAACAAGTTTAACAGATTTAAACGATTATTATGGAAAATTACGAGCACAAGGTTATTCTCCTGAACAAATTCAAGGTCGCTTATTATCTAATAAGAAAGTGCAAAAGAAATTCTATTTCCAATTACCTCGTGTAGATTCATACGATCCTCGCTATCTGACTGAATATTTAGATTAGTAGCATTTTCAGAGTTTTGTAACTTCTAATTTTTAAAAATGCTTTTCAATTCAATGAAGAAAATGAACCAATCACTTTATCAATGTCTTCAGTTAAGAATCAAATAACCTGCAGCAGAAAGCTATAAGGAATCAAATAAGAAAACAGGTTGCAGAAAGGTTACTTAAATTGTGAGGAATTATCAGTCCATTGATCGATTTGCACTATACTAAATTACTTTCTATTTGA
>VFQN01003236.1_pt1 | contig 23700 bp, 31 predicted proteins | sample 3512371 | NCBI WGS metagenome assembly VFQN01 (sample SAMN10412370, study PRJNA504923) | tailings metagenome | isolation source: Replicate 2 from Balatoc abandoned mine | place: Philippines: Itogon, Benguet | collected 2017-08-28
ACACAGGCAGACGAGGACTGGAATCTCGCCTGAGGTAGGATTCGAACCCGGGTTGGAAATCCCGGGAAAGTCGGTCTAAGAACCAACTTTCGCGCCCCGATCCTTACCTTGCATGTGCATGTGCCGGGCAAGTCTGTGCGTACGACAGTATTTCACTTCCCAGCCCGTCCTTGATTCTTGTCCGCTGGCAGTGCACCATGCAAATACGGTTGCTGGCATACGCGCCCTGCGGATCTCTGTTGCTATTATTGTTACGCGGAACAGACGCCGTGGTTGGGCCAGGCGCTGTCAGGCCCATGGGTGGGCTCTGCCTTTGTCCCTTGGCCCAGGGTTAGTATCGTGCAGCAACACGGATTTTAATTCACCGGTCGGACGGAAGATCCCTTTTCATCACTCCAACTCCACGGTAACTTGAACGCGTGGGAACACAATCTGCCAGGTGCCAGCCCACAGTCTGCAAGGGCCTGCGCTTGCAGCCCCATGCATCAAACCATGCCCTCCCGCCACCCATATCAAACCTCGGTAATATAATGAGACGCGAAGCTGAGGCACGGCACTGCTGCCGACAATCAGGTGAGGTAGATGGGGCGTTGTCCCTCATCCTCCCCGTGCAGGATGACAGTCTAATCATGGGGCTAGGACCTGTACTACCGCTGTTCTCTCTCATGTTGCCCCGGCTTGATCTCGATCGCCGCAGTGCTGATCTGCCGTGTGTACGCCTTCTGAATCCTGTGGAGCGTCCTACCGATACTATGCTGCCTTGCACTCAATTGCTGCTCTCCGCTAGGCTCTTACTCCCCTGCCAGCAAGCCACTGGATGGTCTGATCCGTGGAGTAGTGGCAGTAAGTTTAGACCCCGCTGCCTGCCCTATCCCTTCAACTTCCTGCAGCCCCTTGCCTTCCCCTCCCCTTGCTCAACGAGTCAACGTACAGCTTGCTCCACCGTGTGACTGACGCTGGTTCGGTTGAGACCCAACCAGCAGGGAGTTGCTGCTCTGGGTGTGGCAGGTGTGGCAGGTGGTCTGGGTGTGGCAGGTGAGCCTCCGCTCCGAAAGCCAGGAGCACGAAGCGCCGCATTGTCACTCCGCTGGGGGCTGCTTTGACGTGTTTCCCGCCTGGCGCTGTGATGAGGGGTCCCAATACTCCAGCAGGGCGTTACAACACGGCCAGGTTGACCGAAAGCCAAAACCGGCACTAAGCCGCGTCGACGCAACTGGAAAGTGCAAAACTTCACCCGCAACATGGCCTTATACCTGCTGGCAAGGCCGCGCGGGTGGCCCCTTTGCGCACTCGGTGCATATGCACCGAAAAATCACAACCCCATCAGAACCCCCCCTTAAACACACTCTGGCACGAACGCTCTTTCTTCTCAAATTTAGATCTTGCCCTCCTCAACCAGAGCCTCAACGCGCAGCAGCACGAAGCCGACGGCCAGGCCCTGCAAGCAAAGGACGCAAGCGATCGGGTTGGAGAAAGGTCAAGGCCAAAATTTGTGGCTAGCCCTGAAATCGTAATGACAAATTGAAGCACTACTGAAGTTTCCTATGAACTGCTGATGCAGCGCTGTGCTAATCACTCACCACCAGGGTGATGCCGACCATGGTCAGGGCAGTGCCGGCAATGAAGCCAGCCTCGTTGGCGAGCATAGCCACCTCGTTGAAGGCGCGAGCAGACACGGCGCGCTGCTGGGGAGCCGCCGCCTTCTGGCCAATGGTCCTGTGCATGAGCAAGTGGCCGACGATTGAGACCGCGGGCCAGAGCATGCAACCGACCGCTGAATCACCACCACAACTTTTGCTCATAGGACTGCGTTCATTCCTAATTATGGCTACCTGAGGGTGGGGCGGACTGGCCGGGTGGTGGCAGCGACCTTGGTCGAGCTGCGGACCGGGGCCACGCCGGAGCAGGCAGAGCGAGCCAGGGACATCATTTTTGAAGGATTTGAGGGTAGAAGGAAATGAGCTCAGGGGCGTCTGCTGCTAGCGTGAAGACGAGGCGACCGTGGGTGAAGTTTGAGGGCGCCTCATCGCCATCGCTTTCCCGTCCGTACTGCAACCCCATTATCCCATGCAGTGCCACGGGATAGCCGACGTTGTACTCTTCGTAGGTAGGAGCCTTCCTTGGGCTAAAGGTTACAGGCACACGCTGCGTTCGCAACTTGTTTCGGCGCTTAGGGACATTAGCGCCGATTGGCGGGAAGCCTTGCCCCTCTTTACAAAGCATATCCACTGCGTATACTTGCTCCGTTGTACTGCGTTTGGAGAAAACCCGGCTGACCTACGACACAGCACTGATACCGGACTCGTCACACCACACCATGCAGCAAAGGGGCGCTGTGGCGACGCAAAGTGTGAACCATGTTGCGGCGAACTGTTTGCATCTACAGCCTTTACATTGTCAGCGCCTTGGCAGATCGCGGTGCGCTGTCCTGGCGCAGTCGCTGGTTCCTCGTCAGGCCTCAACAGGGTGTAGCAGCAGGCGTGTTCGCGCAGCGGCAGCAGCTAAGCGGCCAGGCGAAGGGATTCCTGAAGAGAACGTTTCATCGGTTACTGGGTTGGCCAAGGCGCTGGTCAGAGATGTTGTGACAGGTGGGGGCGGGGGTTCACGACCGTTGTGCGAGCTGCTGGCGGCACGCTGCCGCCGGCGACCATGACCTTTGATGCCACGCCCCAGGGCCTGTTGCCGCTCCACTATGCCGTGCGTAACGGGAACCCTCTCTTTCCGATCTGCCATCCTCGCCCCCCGTTACCGCACAGCATGACAAGCAACCTCACCCTCTGCGCACACCTCGCACATACCCCGTCAGCCGCACGTGTACCTCTCGTTGCGCCCTCCTCTCCCGTCTAGCCTGGGCTCGGCCTCAACAGCATCGGCACCCGCATAACCCTCAGCATCAATGCATCTCGCACCGACTGCCTTGGTCCAGCCAATCGCAAGTCCCAGCGCAGACCCCCACATCTCTTCCACGCCCCTCCATCCAGCCTAGCCGCATGTCCTAAACCCACCTTTCCCCCAGGTCTCAACACCACCGGCAGCCGCTCCGGCCGCGTCGCCGGGCCCCCGCCGCCCCCCGAAGACCTCCGCAGCCCCACCTACGCCATCGCCGCCGCCTGCACAGTCACCTTCCTGGCCTGTGCGCTGGTGCCCCTGCTGCCCGCCAGCGCGCTGCTGCTCAACCACAAGCAGCCCATGGTGTGGCAGCTGCTGACTAGCTGCTTCGCGCACAGCAGCCTGGAGGGGCTGCTGCAGACCGTGTTCTTCACCTACATATTCGGCCGGGTGGTGGAGCGGAGCCACGGCGCGGTGGCCACATGGGCAACCTACCTCAGCTGCGGGACAGGTGGGTTACCGTCTTGTAGGGGGTGTCGTGAGAAATGGGACGCGAATAGAAGAGGAGTGCGCGCCCGTCTGTGCGGGGCAGGTGGATTCTGCGAATGGTTCAAACGCGGCGCTGGGTTGGGCGGCACGGTGTAGGGCAGGGCAGTATGGGGGCAACGGTTTCCCAGGGCCCTACGAAGCGGCCAGCGTTCCATTCTGCGGCATATCCATGAAAGGATTTCGCAGACGTACCTTACTCTGCTGGTGTCCTGGTAAAGGCGTTGAGTGTTGCGACGTATCGGAATGTGGTGCTTGGGCTTTGCGCTGCGTACGCGCTATGGCTGATCTGGGTCAGGCCGGGCACGTGCTGAGTGCATGACAGCAGTGCACGGGGACGCCCCAGGCAGCCATCCTACAAGCCAATGCGGCGGCCCAACATGACACCACCTCACAGGAGGCAGCTTGCTGCTGCCACGAATGCCTGAGCGCCACTCAACACTTCACCACTCATGCAGCCGCACCTCATAACCCACTCCGCACCCAGCTGTCACTGCCAGCACCACCACCACCATGCGCCGGGACTCTTGCGACCCGGCCGTCCCGCTTCCGGCCCAACCAACAACCGACACAACCGCAGCGCCCCTCCGTGACCCTAACTCACTCACCCACCCCGCCCTTTTCCGCCCCCTCCCAGCCGCCGCCGCCCTGGCGTGGTGGCTGCTGCCCGCCAAGGCCGCGCTGCTGTCCTCCGCGGCCCCCGCCGCCGCCTGGGGGCTGTTCCTGGTGGGCGTGGCGCTGCCCCGCCTGCCCGCCAAGCCGCTGGAGGTGCTGTGCCTGGCGCCGTTCGCGTGCGCAGCCACGCTGGCCAGGTGCGGTGCAGGGCAGTGCTGGGGGTGCAGGCCAGGCGGACCGCCGAAAGTAGTGAGGGGCATGTGGACGGCCTGGGGTAATCATGTACGGCAGGGGCAGGGGCTGCTGTCTGGCGCCGTCACGCTGGCTAGGTGCAGCGGCGGGGCCGTACTGGGGCCGTGGGAATGGCAGGGGCGGGAGAGGGGAGCGAGAGCGGGCTAGGGAGGCGGGTGTAATTGGGTGGGGACTCACCATGTATCACCAGAATCCCCGTGTGCGCCGCCACGGTGGCAGGTGCGGGGCCGTATGGGGCCCTTGATGGTGCAGCCATACACGGGGTGTATATGCGTTGGGACCGGCGCTGGAGCGTCATGGCTTCACGTCTAGCAGGCTTCACGAGTGACGGCACCATGTCCGGCAGGGGCAGGGGCTATGCCTGGTTGGAGTGCGTCCACGATGGCGAGGTGCAGGGCGGTGTTTTGGGCCTTGCGCCCTTCTCCCCAATGGCCTAGTTTGCGGACTTAATCTCCAGTGGTCGCCTCTCGCCGTGCTGCAGGTACTCGCACCTTTCCGGGGCGCTGGCCCAGGGCGCCACCGCCACGGGACACCTGGTGCACGTGGTGGGGGCCAGCGTGGCCGCGGGAGTGGTGGCTGTGGTGCTGGGGGTGGTGGAGCGGCTGCGGCAGGAGGCGGAGGAGCGCAGGAGGGAGGAGCAGCGAAAGGTGGGTCCGTGCTGGGCGTGCGCGGCAGCACCCTGCCGGGGCAGACTCAGGGTGGCGCGGTATGCTGAAGACCGGCGGGCTGCTTGAGGTGGTCGTTCGGCTGTGTGGTAAGCCCCAAGCTTGGCCTTGAGCAACGGGGCCGGGTAGCCCTTAACGTGCGCGACTGGCACGACAGTGCATCTGGATTGGATACGTTCTATGGCGCATGAATATACCAGCAGAGCGCACGGCAGTGCCTGTCCGGGGCTGCGTCGTTCCATCTGCGGCGCCATCCACACGACCTGAGCACATGTACCTAAACAGGCCGAATCCACCACTGGGTGCACTTTGACAGTGTCCAGCACCCCCTTCACATTTTGGCCCCTGCTGCCGTCCCCTTTGCGCAGGCTGACGCCGCCAGCACGGAGGCCGCCGTGACACGTGTCTTCAACATAGCCAGCCAGGCGGCGCAGCAGCTGGGCAAGAAGCTGGGGTAGTGCACACGCGCAACGGAGGCGAGTCTGGGGAGTTGTGTTTTTTATACGACGTGGGTGGGGGCGCGTGGCAGGGCACGTGAGTGAACTTGTCGAAGCCATGTATGCCTGTATTAATTTAGTGCTGTTGGCATGGATGTACCTTCAGCGAGTTTGACTGAGTAAGCATGTCAGTTTAGGGCAACACCAGGTGGTAGGGTGGGTAGATTGCCAACTCGGAAGTTACGGCTGTGCTGTCATTGGCACAAGGCATATCCTGTCTCGCATTGGGACGTATTTACTTTGTACTCATCATACATGCATTGTACACAAACGCACCAAAGGGCCTCTGGCAAGCAGTGTGCATTTTATAGCAATGAGGTCTGTGTGTGGTTACGTAAGGAATGGTACGGCACGTCTTGTTCCCGTACCAAGGGTCCAATTGCACTACATGTAGGTCCAACAGTCATTGACGCAGGCTTCTGCCTGAGTAAAGTCCCGCAGCAACTGAGCGTGGGGAGTGTTTCATATGTCCTTGTGCATGCTATGGTCTATGCAGGCGAGTATTTATAGGATGATGATGGTGCTTTCGGGGCGGGAAGGGCCGTGAGAGACCCATGGGTCACCGTGGCCCAATTGCTGCCAAAGCCAAAGCCACTGTAAGCAGGCTTGCAGTTATAATGAATAGCGCCAATTTGACGGAAGCGCCACTCCTTGGCCCGACATTGCGGTCGTAGCCATTTACCGCGTCATTTCTTGGATGACGACCCTTTGCCTGTGGAGTCCTCAGGCGTTGCGAGGACCCCTGCAGCACTTCCCTACACCTTGGCCCTCTCACAGACTCCCACTGACAGCCCACGCCGGCTTTCTGTTGAGCGTTGCAGTTCTGCATAGTGGGCAAACTCAAGATGCCTCGGCCCGGCGGCCAGCAGCGGCTCTTCAGGCCGCGACCGGAGGTGGAGGATCCCGAGGCAATAAAAGTCCTACAAGTGTTGAACGAGGCGTCCAACCTCCTCCTCGCGGCCGTGCAGGGCAATATCGCCGCCCCGCCTGTTCACAAATTCGAGGAGCTTCGCCAATTCATCCAGTATCAAGTAGCAAACTCAGGAAACGCGCAGCTTGTGGCGAACAGGCCGTGCGCGTTGGCAGTGGTGCGCCTTCTGTCCGCGCTGGTGCGCTGGGCATCGCCGCGGACCCACGGGCAGCGGATGACCCACATGTCGGCGGCCACCGTGGCGTCCCACCTCGTCAACGTCTTCTGCCAGCTGCTGCTGGAAGGCGAAGCGGCCACCGCGGAGCCGGTCTGCACCGCGCTGCTGCGCACGGGCGCGCTGCCGTGCCTGTCGCTGCAGCTGAAGCAGGCAGCAAAGCCTATGCGGCAACAGCTCGAGCTGCTGACGGCTGCACCGGACAGTGCTTCATGCAGCAGCAACAGCAGCGGCGTGAGCGCCACCGCTGCAACAGCAGCGGCGGTCGCGGCCAGCCCCGAAACCGCGGACGCTTCCCGGACCTCCATGCGGTGGGCTGCCGCAGCCCTGAAACTAGGCGCTTTCATGTCCACCTGTGCAAGCGAGGCCGACATGCCGCTCTTTGTCGGGGTGATTGCCGACAGCAGCGTCGCGGAGCACGCGGCGGTTGGCATCCTGCACAGGGGCCTGCTGGTGGAGACGCTCCGCGACCTGTGCGCAGCGGACGCCGCCGCCCTAGCGAAGCTGTCGGGCTGGGAGGACGACGTTTACGGGCAGCAGCAGATGATGTACAGGTACCACCGTTTCTGCCAGCAGGCCCTCCAGCGCTGTTCCGGCGGCCGCAACCTCGAAAAAGATATTCCTGCATGGCACCCCTCCCTCCTCGGCCCCTGCTGCCAGTACCTCACGCTGGCGCACGGGCTGTCCGTCCTGGCGCACATGGACGGCATGGGGACGTACGGCCTGCCGGAGCGTGTAGCGCGCGCCCTGCCGCTTCTCCGGGTACAAGAGCTGTTGCAGAGGACTGGGAGGTCGGGAGGCAGCAACAGCGGTGGCGGGGACGCCGGGGGCGCTCTGGCCGGCCTCGAACGCCCGTTTGAGGCTCTGGTGGCCCTGCTGCTACACCACATAGGCGGTAAGCAGCAGCAGCAGCCCGGGCATACTGGGAGTCGTGGGGGTGGCGAGGGCGGCCCCGGCGCGGCCTTCCAGCTGAGTCCCCAGGCTGCGCTCCGCATCGCGGCCCGGGTGGTGCGGCTGGCGGTGCGGTCGGGGCAGGCGTGGGCTAGCAGGGAGGAGGAGAACCGGAGCCGGGCGGCGAGGGGGAGTGCGGGTGCCGGCGCTGGCGGGGCAGGGGACTTGCGGAGTGGCAGTGCAGATGGAGAGGAGCTGCTCGGGTGGGGTGACGTTACGCGGGTTGCGCTGCAGGCGCTGTTGGTGTACCACTGTGCTCTGGCGGCATTGCAACGAACGGGCGGTGGGGGCAGTGGGAGGGGCGTGGAGGCAGCAGGGGGGACCGAGGGGCCCACAGGGACAGCGGCGGGAAGCGCGGGAGTGAAGGAGGAGGGCGTTCAAACGGGCAGGCTTGGGCGGCCGTGGCAGGAGGGGATCAGCCTGAGCTTCGAGGTGCTGTCACACTGCATGCGGTTCGCATCCCTGGAGCAGCAGGACCGCATGCTGGGCTGGCTGTACGGCAGCATCCAACGCTTCGTGCACGGTGACGGTGGGTCCTCCTGCACCCTGCGATGCTGCACCCATGAACATGTTAATGGAACAAGGCAGTATCGTATCCTTTTTGCCTTCCTGGTGATACCGGTACGGTTTCTGCAGCTGTCCATGTTTCGCTTCGTTCCATCCCCTCGTCACAGCGCACCGTTGCCACATACGCTGCACTTATCACTTGTCGTTTCGTTGATGCATACCCCCGCAGGCCCACTGCCCGCCTCGCTTTCCGCCCAAAAGCACGCGGTGCTGTCCGGAGGTGTCCTGCCCTGCCTGGAATGCCTGCTACGGCGCGCGGGCCGGAGCCCCGGGGCCCCAGAAAACCGCATCATGGTAGAGGAGCTGCTGTCCAATGAGGACGTATTGTTTGACAGGACGGGGCTGTCCTGGCTGCTAGCCTACGGCGACCCGCTGCAGGCTGCGTCGTTTGTGGCCAGCTGCGGCAAGGTGCTGAGGGCGCTGGGGCGGGACGCAGCGCCGGCGGAGGAGACACGTGCTGAGGCAGGGGGGCAGGGCGCCGGTGCACCGCGCACGCGTGGATCTACGGGCAACACCAGCAGCAGCGCCAGCAGCAGCAGGTGCGGCAGCGTCGTACAGGCGCGGCTCGGGTGCGCGCTGGCGATGGCGTGGCACAGGACAAACGAGGGCGGGTGGAAAAGCCTGCCTTGTGCAGGGGAGGTGTTAGGTATGATGGAGCTTTGGTCTGGCTCTCTGGAGGGCGGCGGCCGTCGCGCGCGCTCGGACGCCTGTGACGCCGCCGCAGCTAGCAGTCAGAAGGACGGAGGTGGCGGTGCACTGCCCCCGGCATCCCCAGCCGCGCCCTACCTCGACGCACTGGCAACAGCGCCTGCCAGGCAGCTGCAGCTCGTGATGTCTTTCGCCACCGCCGAGCTACTGCCAAGCATAGTGCCGCTAGCCGTGGCTGCGTGCCGGGCCTTGCCCGCCGTCGCGCCCACCAACGCTGCAAACAAACCGTTGGTGTCGGCGGCGTGCATGTGCCCCGGGCTGGCCCTGTCCTTTGCGCTCTCGGCAGCTTGGGAACTGGCTGTGCACAGCCGGGACGCTGCCGCACTGGCAACGGCGCCGGAGCGCTCTGGCGGTGGCGGTGGTGGTGGTGATGATGGAAGCGGCAGTGGTAGCACCGATGGAGGCCAGTCCCATGGCGCGCTGGCGGCGGCGGAGGTGGCGGCGGCGGCTTGGCGGCAGGTGTTGCTGCCCCCCGAGCGCCCCGGGGTGGTGCAGCTGGTGGGCGCTCTGCTGCCCGTGCTGCCGCTTCTAGCCAGCTGCCCGGGAACAGCTTATCTACTGGTGCGCCCTGCGGTGGGTGTGTGCCGGGTGCTGCTGCAGGTGTGTCCGAAGGAGGTGCGGCGGCTGGCGGTGGGGGTGGGAGGCCGGGGGGCGGGGGGGGATGGCGGTACGGAGGGGTACGGCGGTGGCTGGCGGCCGGAGTGCTTTGTGACAGCTGCGACCATTGCGCGGGCGGCAGGGCACGGCGGATGTGCGGAGGTCGCGTTGCGGCTGGCTGAGGTGGTGGCGCCGTGGTGGGGCCGGGAGGGGACGGAGGAGCGTGCACGACAGGCGGCTGCGGCGCTGGGCCCCGTGCCCTGCGGCGCCTCCCTGCTGCTGCCTACCCCGGCGGAGGCTCGTGCGGCGCTGCCCCTGCCCGCCCGGCGCTGCGCCCACGCCTCGTGCACCGGGCTGTGGGGTGACAGCGAGGCGGGGCTGCTGGGGGGGGCTGCGGGCGTGCGGGGGGTGCGGGGCGGCGTGGTACTGCTGCCGGGAGTGCCAGGCGGCGGACTGGAGGGCGGGGCACAGGGAGGCGTGCGCGGGGCAGCGGCGGGAGGAAGGGCCGCAGTAGCTGCGGCTGATGAAAGCTAATGGCTCTTGAGGCATGGCATGGAGCGGCGTGGTGTGGTGTAAGGACAACAGCAGTGATGCACTGGTGCTTGACCGCGGCAAACCCTTGTGCCGTGCCTAATTCTGATGCAACTTAGTGACGCGGATGGCAGCATCTGATCCCTGACGGCCACGGAGTGGGGGGGGCGTGGGCTACGGCAAGCAGCTGCAACACACACGCACATGGCACGGCTTTAGCTTCGACTGGCCAGTGTACACGCGCACGGCTTCAAGCTGCTGGCCGCATCCATTGCTGGCCAAGCTGCGGGCGGCGATGGATGGTTCGCTATGTCATCCTGGCCTGCAACGCCCGGTTAAGTTGCAGTAGCCAAGCCATAGTCGGTGCCGCTGATGCCGTTCTCTACTGTTGACGTACGTGACAGCTAGGCCGGGGGCCCGTGCATGTGCTGACATGGTGTGACCCCTGCTCTGGCGCTACAGCGGGCCCAGCAAGCTCTGCCCAACGAGGGCCCCTGCGTGTGTGTGGTAGTCTGGAGACACTCCTGGACACATCCTTGCTCCATATAGTTAGGTGGCAGCATGTGGCAGCATGTGGCAGCAGGTGGCAGCACACACACACAAGGCCACAGTGAGGCCGTAAGCATAACGTTGCCAGTTAGCGCGTCATGATCTCAGGAACAAACCCCGCGCCATTGCCAGCACGCACACAACAATTAGATAGGGGTCTCGTTCGGCGCTCGCTGTGGACGTGTGGAGGGGAGCGGAGGCGTAGTGAATTGTACCTGATTTGCAGCACAGAGGCATCTTGTGCTTGATAATGGGAAAGGCGTATGCTGTGAATGGTGGTTGCTGTCAGTCAGCACCTGCGAGGCATGTTCCAGGGCGCCAGGGCGACTGCGCTGGTGACCCATGGGTCATGTCGAAGACACTCAATCTTGACACTTTATTGACATGGCATGTTCATCTCTTGGACGTTGCCCGGGTAACGAACGCCATGGGAGTTTCGTCCCCTCGGCTGAGCCCCTACATGCAAACGCCATTCCGCCTTTCCGCGCACACTCCATATCCGGTATGCTTCAGGATTGACCAGGTTGCTCATTATCGTACGGGAGACGTAGACAGGTCTCCGCGCGAAACGAGGTTCCGTTATGCCAGCGAAAAGCGCTTCGGGTGGTTCCCCGAGAGTGCGATCGGTCACGCAGGAGCGCAGGAATGCCCAGGAAGTTGAAAGGGTGCCCTGCTCGGCGGCCAGCCAGCTCCTGTCGGCCGTGCAGGGCCGGTCCGCGAGGCCGACAGTTCAACGATTTGAGGAAATACGCCTTTCCTGGCCGGCCTAGTTGGCCGGAAGTCCCGTTTTGTTGCCAACGACGCCTGCGCTTTGGCATTCCTACGCCTCCTGTCCGCGCTTTTGCGGTGGCCCGAGCCGCGGACGCCCGGCGAGCGACTGTCCAACCTTTCGGCCGCAAAAGTCGCCTCGAACCTCACAGACGCAATATGCAACCTGCTGCCGAGAATACACCGCAGTCTTCCACAGCGAGTCTGCACAGTGCTGATCCGCGCAGACGCTCTTACATGCTGCGCAGCGCAGCTCAAGCAGACAGCGGACAGCGTGCGGGCGAGGCTGCAGCTGCTATCCATCACTGCGGGAGAAGGCTCTAGAGGTGGTGGCGGCGGTGGCAGCGGGAAGGAAGTCAACGGGGGCGCGGCTGCGGCTGCGGCGGCCGCAGCTGTGGCCGCAGACCCCGAGACGGCACAGGCAGCAAGGACGCTGCTGTCATGGACCAACACGACCTTCGGGCTCGCGTCGCTCATGTGCACGGACGCGAGCGCTGAGTACGGCCACTCGCTGCTGCAGGCGTTTGCGGACAGCGGTGTTGCGGACCACGCCGCCAGAGGGGTACTGCTGCGGGGGCTGCTCAGCGAGACGCTGCGTGAGCTGGTCGGCGACGAGGCCGCCGTACAGCTGTCTGACGTGGAGGACCTTTGCCGCAGCCCGTTCCACAGCCAGCAGCACCTGATGAGGTGGTTCACCTACGTGTACGAAGACTTCCTGGGGCGCTTCCCCGGCGTTGACGACCGCAACACGGAGCCGCCTGTGTGGACACCCATCTTCGGGCCCTGCTGCCAGTACCTGGTCATCGTGCAGGGGCTGTGCAGCCTGGCGTGCATGGACGGCCTGGGGGCGCCCGGCGTGCCGGACCGCGTCGCACGCGCCCTGTCGCTGCGGCAGCCTCATGAGGCAGGGGATGCCAGCGACGGTGATGGCAGCGGCGGCGGCAGCGGCAGGAGTGAGAGCGGTAGCCGGGGTGAGGGCAGCAGCGGCGGTGGCACCCGCAGCGGCAGCGGCATAGGCGGTGGCGGTGGCGTAGCGGACAGTGGCGGTGACGACAGCGCCGTGGCTGGCGCTGACCGGCCGTTCGAGGCCCTGCTCAGTGTGCTGTCGTGGCACACGGGCGCTGAGCTGGACGACTGCCACCTCGAGTTTGGCCCCATGCGCGTGGACAGGTTCGGCTTAAGCCCCCGCGCGGTCTGCAACATTGCCTGCCGGCTGGTTCGGCTGGCGGTGCGGTCCGGGCGGGTGTGGGTTAGCAGGGAGGAGGGCGGGGGGGCGGCAGCAGGGGGCGCGGGCACCAGCGGGGGCGGGGAAGGGCAGCAAGGGGCTCCAGGGCGTGCGGTATTGAGGAAGGAGGATGTGGCCCGGGTTGCGCTTCAGGGGCTAGCGGTGTTCCGCAAGGGTGTGGAGGCGGGGGAGCGGTGGGCGGGGGAGGGCGTGTGCAGTGTGAGCCTGGGAGAGGGCGAGGGTGGCGGCTCGGGGACGAGTGGTGCGGCTTCGGAGCCACAGCAGGCGCAGGGGCATGGGCAGGGCCAGGGGCAGGACCAAGTCGAGCGGCTGCGGAGGAAGAGGGCTGCGTTGGCTGCCGAGGCGTATGAGCTGGGCTGTAAGGTGCTATCGCACTGCATGCGGGGCGCGGCGCAACCGCAACAGGACGCCCTGGTTGACGGACTAAGCCTCGGTGCCAGAACTTGGCCGGCAGGTGGGAGGCAGGGAGTGTACTTTGCAGGCACCACGTGAGATTTGCTCGTGCCTAGGAGCGCGTTCAGTGGGTTGCACTGTTGTCTTAACGGTCCGCCGCCATCGCGCTTGGCGCTTTTGGGGCTCCGCAGAACCGGCGTGTGGACGCAATTCCGTCCAAGGAATGAAAAACAGCTATTCACGCAGGCGTTGTGTGGTGGTTGCCTCTTTCTCGATTGGCACGCGGTACACTTGCCGCCGGGCCATGTGCCAACAGTACAATCCCAGCGTCCTTATGAATGTCGTCCCTCCTCCTTCCCGCAGGCCCACTACCCGCCTCTCCCCCTGCGCCACTGCAAACCGCCCTGTGCGGCGGCCTGCTGCCCTCCCTGGAGTGCCTGCTGCGCCGCGCGGGGCGGAGCCCCGGGCACTGCGAGACGCGACTTGTGCGGCAGCTTCACCTGCGCAGCTGCAGCGCGGGTACGGCAGGGCTGTCCTGGCTGCTAGCCTACGGCGACCCGCTGCAGGCTGCGTCGTTCGTGGCCAGCTGCGGCAAGGTGGTCAGGGCGCTGGGGCCGTACGCGGTGCCGGTGGAGGAGGAGCTGCTTAACGCGCACAGGTGCCAGGCGTGGGCCGATGGGATCGTTGGGGAGGAGCCGTGGGCAGCCGACGGTAGCAGCGGCGGCGGCGGCGGCAGCGTGGGGGCTGCGCGGGGGGGCAGCATGGGCCTGGTGTACACCGTGGCATCTGCATGGCTGGCGACCACCAAGTCGTTTCTGATGTCGCACAACCGCTCTGTCGAGGCCCTGCTGACTCTGGGGTCCCAGTCCACGGCTGAAGGCGCTGGCGGTGGCGCTGGCAGGGGCGTGGGGTGCGGGAGCTGCTGCCTGGCCCCTACTAGGCCCCAGGACCAACACGGCGCCCCAGGGGACGCGGCCGCCGGAGCCACAGCCATCAGGACGGGCGTGGGCATGGGCTCGAGTGCGCCCACCGCTGCTCAGCAGCCCCAGGCGTCTGCTGCAACCGCCCATCTGCCGTACGATGACTCACCGCCCGCCAGGCAGCTACGTCTCATGATGTCGTACGCTGTCTGTGAGCTGCTGCCGCAGCTGTTGCCAACTGCAACGGGCCTGTGCGGCCGCTTTGCTGCTGCGACCCGGATCCAGCGGGAGGAGGAGCGTAAGCAGCTGTCGGTGTGGGATCCCGATCGGCAGGACCAGGAGTGCACCTTCATGTACACCCAGTTGGACTCGCTGCGCCACCACATGTGGATACACTGTAAGGCTGCGTTGCAGCTCGGCCTGACGGCCGCGTGTGAGCTCGCCGCAAGCTCGGACGGCACCGCCACGGCGCCACCTGCGACAAGCAGCAGCTGCTGCGGAGCCGCTAACGGCGGCGGTGGGGGCGGCGGCTGCAGCGGTGAGGCGGCGGCGGGCTGGCGGCACGTGCTGCTGCATCCCGAGCGCCCCGGTGCGGTGCAGCTGCTAGGCGCGCTGCTGCCCGTGCTGCCGCTCCTGATTGGCTGCACGGCACCAGCGTTTGAGCTGGTGTGCCTTGCAGTGGGTCTATGTCGGGTGCTGCTGCAGGTGTGCCCTGAGGAGGTGCGGCGGCTGGCGATGGGGCCAGCAGGCCGGGGGGCGGGGGGCGAGGGCGGTGCGGAGGAGTATGGCAACGGCTGGCGGCCGGAGCACTTCAGAGAGGCTGCGGCGGTCGCATGGGCGGTAAGGTGTGATGGCTGCTCTCAGGTAGCGTTGCGGCTGGCTGAGGTGGTGGCGCCGTGGTGGGGCGGGGTGGGGACGGAGGAGCGTGCACGGCACGCAGCTGCGGCGCTGGGCCCCGTGCCCTGCAGCGCCTCCCTGCTGCTGCCTCCGGCGGAGGCTCGCGCGGCGCTGCCCCTGCTCGCCCGGCGCTGCGCCCACGCCACGTGCGCCGGGCTGTGGGGTGACAGCGAGGCGGGGCTGCTGGGGGGGCTGCGGGCGTGCGGGGGGTGCGGGGCGGCGTGGTACTGCTGCCGGGAGTGCCAGGCGGCGGACTGGAGGGCGGGGCACAGGGAGGCGTGCGGGGGGCAGCAGCGGGAGGAAGGGCCGCAGTAGCTGCAGTGTGAAAGCTAATGGCTTGTGAGGCATGGCGTGGCAACGAGCGGCATGGTGAGGCGCAAGAACGACAGCAGTGGTGCACTGGTGCTGTTACCATGGCACCACCCTGTGCAGTGCCTGATTCCTCGTACAGCTTAATGACGCGGATGGCAGCTGGGCGCTGATGAGGTGGCGTCATGCGTGCCGAGGGCAGCTAATGGTGTGTATGGGCGTAGCAGTGTAGCACGCGGAAGGTCGGGACTAGATTTGGCGACCCTGCAAGGCCAAAGGAGCGTACGTATGCTGGCATTGGCTCCAAGCGGGAGTTGCCAGCGAGGTAGCGCGCGAGGAGTTGCCAGCAACGTCAGCGTGGCTGTGTTATTGCTGGGAAGCCGGTAGTCGGGTTCTTGGTTACGGTGTACGCTTATAGCGGCAATTGTAGTTCGGAGGAACCTTGATGACTTGGCAGGCCTTCGGGGGCTTCGGCTACCGTACGTGCTGGCGCTGGCAGCTGGTGTGCATGCACTTGGCCTGGCGGGAAGCGTAGCGATAAGGGATTGAAACGTAGGAAGGCTTGGGTCCGTTGGGTGCCGCTTGCAGTTCGTGCGTGGCTGCGTGCGTTGCACAACCTTCAGTTGGCCGTTGCTTTGTAGCATCGACCTTTTGCCATTGTTCGCCTTATTCAACTGCGAGCGGAACACGCACCCAGGGCAGTAGGGTACTTAGGCGACCACCTGCAGAGAGTTACTAAACATGGCTGAGCGGCAAGCACACCGCATGGCCGGCCGGTGTGGGTTGCAAGGAATGCACGGGTGGATGCTCTGCAACGCAAGCAGCCTGCCTCTGCCACTCGGGCACGACTCCGTCGCTTGCCGCATCACAGCCATTTGGCCGGGCCTCTTGCACGCTACCGGTAACGGCGCACGTGCCGGGGTCACCAGCACAACAAGATGAATTCACTTGTGCTGACTTTACACTGCAGTACACCAACACCTGATCAGAGGACCTTAGATGCACACGCTCCTCGGCCATAACGCTGCAGGCCGAAGGCCACCCAGCTCACTCGCTGCCTTCATCCAACCCTCGCCACAGTACCCCCTCAGTGCTGCTGGCAGTCCGTCAGCCTAGCAGGAAAGTAACGCCAACACAACCCGCGACTTGGGCGCTCCAGCTCCCAGCTCACATCCCGCAGCCACGCCCGTCAATTCGCGTCAGCTCTACCATCGGCCAAAACGTACAGCGGCGCGTTCAGCGTCAGCTCCCAGGGCCCTGTGCAAGCGAGAGCAGGCGAACCGCGATAAAGCCCGCACTGCTTTAGCAGCTCCAGACGCACTCCGCAAGCCGGCAGCCGAGGGAAGTCAGCAAGGCGGGCTGCCACCATGTGAGCAACAAAGCATAGCCTCCATCGCCCCTTCACGTTGTTGACACGGGCCATTCCATGAGTTGGTGTCAGTCCGAGCAAGAGGCAACGCCACACTTCACCCGACCCCACCACGCAGGCCGACTGTTTCCGTTTGCCACGTTGCCGCTCCCCAGTTACCCACCCCAACCGAGCTCGCAACCCTGCCAAGCCGTCTGTGCCCGCACAACCACACATGCAACCATTGCATACAACGCCATGCCATGCACAGCAGCTGGAGCTACAACCAAGATGCGAACCGTGCACATGCTGCTTAGGCCTCCTTAGCCCTAAGCGCAGCTGGTTCGTACCCTACATGGCGCAACAGCACCCACCAGACAGCACAGCAAGAAGCACCGAGCGCGCTGCTGCCACCCCAGTTCGCCAATGACATCCGTGCCGGTGTCATCCCATCCCGTAACCCCCCTGTGGGAGCCAGAGCTGCTTACACATGTGCACGTCATGTGTGCCCCACCGAAACCATATGACAGGAAGCCCCATGCATCCGTTCGGCGCTGGTGGCCCCTGCTCCATCTGCGCCAACGCCTGGTCCTCTACTGCCAAGAGATCGCGCGGCAGCTTCCGATTGCGCATCCGAACACCGCAAGACGACTCCGCGTGCCCCTACGTGGGCGCCGAGGACCGCGAACCCTTTCCCAAAGACGTACATGTGGGCGTGTCTGTCGCGCTTGCCCCCTTCGAGCGTCAAGCCACCCATGCTGCTACCCCCTCCGCCCGCGCCCCTTCTTAGAGCTCCCTCCAGCACCCCCGGCCGCCGCTCCCGTCGCCTGCTGTTGTTGTTGCTGCTGCTGCTGCGCTGGGGCGGCCTCCGCACCTGAACAGCGGACGAAAGGCAGGGCGCAGTTGTGTATCAGCGCAAGCCTGCACACACGTTCTGGGTGTGGTTGTGGCCAAAAGGGGTGCAGGTAATGTGTGGGAAAGGGCACCTGCTGGCGCACGCGCAGATGTGTTGTTAATTACTTGCAAATGAGCCATGGCGTAGGGCACAAGCCCGCAGCTCCACTTGCCAGGGATGCGGGTGTCGTGTGTGGTGTTGTGGCAGGCAGGTACGCGCAGAACACACTGCCTACCCTCAGCGGGCAGCTCTCCGCAGGCCATCAACGGAAAGAAGATGGAGGTTATCCGCTCAAGCTTTCTGAGGTCTGATTGCTGATCTGTCTTGTACTTGAGGCACTGCGAGCAGGCAAGGCACGCGCAGTGCTCATTGTGGGTCGCTCCACTAAGACAGCCGCCGCGGTACCTCGACGCTGAGCCGTTGGTTAAGAGGTTCAGAGCGCCAGATCTCAATCAAGAAAACACGAGAGAGTGCGCACCGTTCGATCGTCGGTGACCTTCAGCACTAATTTGCCCTCGCTATGCCTAAACTTGATCGTGTAGCGTGTCTCAAGTGGCCGGGCTTTATACAGCTCTACCGATTGTTCGTAGAACACCTCAAAGTCCTCTATGTACATCCTGCCTTTCTGGTAGGCCTACGTAGCGTTCAGGGAGGCTCAGTGCATAGAGGCGACCGACTTGAGTGAAATAAAAATATGTGGCAGATCCACAAATTGTCTAACCCTTGCATATGATGCTCTTGGTTTGGACCGCCTCTCTTGCCCTGCTCCCTCGCCCGATGGTCCTGCTCAGCATGGTTTCGGTGAAGTCGCGCGGCACTACTGCAATACCCGCTGCTGCCAACAACACTTGTTGCAGCATCATTCCAACGCCATTATTACCTTCCAACTTCATATACGCTGCAGAAGCTGTCTTTCCACCCCTTCCCGCGCGTTCACTGTTTTTGCACCCAGCGATGGCCGACGCGGTGGCAGAAGCCCCAGTCCTTGAATTAGAAAGTCCAGCAAGTGCCTTTCCTGATGCTGCACAATCAGCTTCGCCAAGGGCGCAGGCGGACTCCCCCAAGGAGCTATCTGGAGGCGCAGTGAAGGCCAAAAAAGGCAAAGTGCAGGTAGAGAAGGCATTGCATAGTGTGAGCGTATTCTTGTGTACTAACTCAGCGGCTTGTGACTGGCTCTCGGCGGATCTTGGCGGCACCATGTTGAAATGTGCCTTCCGAGAGAGGAGCCGGCAATGGTTAGGGGCCGCTGCAGCTCATGAAAGAATTACTAATCACAATACGGAAGGCTGCAGAGGTCCTGCGCGCCCACGGGCGCCCCCCGGACCTCCTGCGCTGTCGGTGCCTCCTCTGGGGCCGTGTACCCCTAACGCCCATCCAGATTACCCCATTTCCATTCAACCCCCGTCACAGGACCCCTCGGCGGACTTTGTGTCGGTTCTCGGCAGCCGCATTGAGGAAATTGAGCGCGCTGTTGCTGCGGGCCATGGGGGCCCGGCGGAGCGGGAGGCTGCGAAGGCCCGCAAGAAGCAGCTGCGGGAGGTGCGTCGCCAGGACGGGTGTGGCCTCACAACATGGACTTCGAACCGCACTCCTGGTTGGCTGGGCTTGCCTGTATGGCACAGGAAGCGCCCAACTGCGAGTGGGTACTACTGGTCTGGCACGCCGTCCGTGCGTGCAGCAGCTGCACGGAGGTCCTGGCCATCCACCCACATGTGACCCGACCCACTGATTCGCTTATATACAACCACGCACCCTTATTGTACTGGCCGAACGTTTGTCGCCCGTGCCACCCATCTTGTTCACTGCTTGTGCTGCTCTTACTCCCCGCCCACCGACCCACCTCAACGCTTGGCCCAGGTGGTCAAGTTCTGCTCCGACCGCTCCAACTCGGCAGAGGACCGCATCGCCTTCATCCAACAGAAGTACACGCAGCAGGTGGGCAGCGAGTGGACGATGCTGCACAAAAGATCATGCACTGTGCAATGTGTTCTGAAGTGTATGGGGTTGCAAGGCTGGGCGGGATGTGGGAGTCCGGGCCCTGTGCGCATAGCTCTCTCCTTACTAGGCTGCCAAGGTGACCACGCACACGCTGCACGCATCTGGCAAGCAGGAGATACTAGGGGTGGGGCTGCGAGCGGGTGGATTGTGCCCGTGCTGCTGATGGGCAGGCCGATGGGCAGGCGCGACCGTCTGCTAGCGAGCCGCTCCACGACTGCGGCGTTGCATCAGTTGCATGTCGCCCCTGTCCTTGCCGTGCCCCGCCCCCCGGCCCCACCCCCACCCCCGGCTGCTTCGCTGCCTGATCATTGGCGCCGCAAACCCCCACCCCCCCTGTGCCCCGCCCGCCAGCTGTCCGAGCTGCTCCGCATGGAGCGCTCGCTGCTGGACCTGCAGCGGGAGCACGAGGTGGTCAGCAAGGAGAAGGACAAGGGTGAGGGAGGGGTGGAAGGGGGCAGGGAGTGGAGGCGTGGGTGTTGAAGCGTATTGGGTGCTGGAGCGCTTTCTGTGCCCAGCTGTTGGGCTTGGGGCCTTCACGGCAACCGTCCAAGCCATGCACGGTGGCCGGCCATGTGGGTCGGAGGTCCTGCCAGAGGGAGGAAGCGCTGCGTGAGCAGGTGGATGTGGGCCGGGGCGCGGTGGCGCGGCTGCGGGGTGTCAGTATGCGCGCCAAGTGGGGCGTAACACAGGACAAATGCCCGACCCAGACCTCCGCGCAGCTTATTACATGTATGGACGTGTAGTGCTGCAGCCCAAAGCCGACAGGCCATTTGGGTCAGGGTGCAGGGGCATGAGGATGGGGAAGGGCTGCTAGGACAGCGCTGGGGCCTAGTATGACCGTGTGTTGTCCCACGCGTGTTATCCAACAGTTCAAACGGAGCTCAAGAAGACCAACCTGCTGAAGGACAAGCTGGAGGAGCTGTGCAGGCAGCTGCAGCGGGAGGCCAGGGAGGTGGGTAGGGGTTGGGGAGGGGAACGGGGGGATAAGCCGGCGATTTATGACTTGAGTTCGAGCAGCTGCAGCGGATATGGGGGCGGGGAGGGTTAGTATTCTTGCGCCTATATCGGGCTGCCAAGGAAGCCCGCCACACGCTGGGACTACAATGCGTGGGGACAATGGCACGGCGTTACGGGGTTCCAGCAAGCGGAGAAGCCGATGTTGTTGCCGTCGGGACCATGCGACCACACACGCTCTGACGCCCCCAACCGGCAAGGGCTGCTGCGTTTGGGCAGGCACGGCCAGGAGAAAGGCTGCACACAAGAACGATACGCTCCCCTAGCGCGCCGATCGGCAACGCACCGCATGCGTCGCGTCATACTCGCTGAGCACGTGCCGCACCGCGCCGTACTATGCCGCAGGTTGCTGAGGAGAGCCGGCGTCGCAACGAGGAGGACGTGAAGCAGCGGCAGGCGCTGCAGGCCAGGTTCAGCCAGGCCATCCAGGTACGGTAGGGCTAAGCAAGGGGGAGGGGGCGGGCGGGAGGGAGAAGGAGGTTGAGGGTAGCGACCAGGTAGGGTTTAACCACGTCCTCCTGGTGAAGGGCGGGGGGTGTTTGGTGGGGAGACATGTAGATGGCTGGAGGTTGCAACGGACAGGACAGGCAGGAAGGCGGTGCGGTGCGGCATGGGCGCGGGTAGGGGAGGCAGGTGCTTGCAGGCCACCTGTAATGGCCGGCATCTTGGCGCTGCGTTGTGGATCGCTGGCATCACGTGCCGTGACCCTCAGCCTTTGCATCCGTCCCCCTCGTGAGTCGCCAAGCAGGCTCCTCCTTACGGTCCCCCTACCTGCTGCTCCCTGCAGGACGTGAGCGAGAAGATGGACGCGCAGGCGGCGGAGCGCACGCGGCAGCTGGAGGAGAACGAGGAGCTGAGGGCGCGGCTGGACGCCTTCCTGGAGCAGTTCGAGACGTTCAACACGCTGGTGGGTTGGCGGTCAGGACACGCCGGTTGAGAGCATGTGCTGGCATTGGACAGCAGCGCACGGGTGGTGCACTGAGGGAGTTCAGCACGCGAGTGTGTTTGCACTTGATACACGGATTCAAAGCAATTGCACGTGTTGCAGCCATAGGTACAGAAAGAAGGACGGCTGCAGGTAGGGCACCGTTACCTTGAATGACCCATGTTCCGCCTTGTTATCCCTCCTTGCTGTCCATTTCAAACCACAGATGCAGAAGAAGGACGTGGAGCTGCAGCTGGCGCAGGCGCGGGCGGAGCAGGCCACCTCCCTGGCGCAGCAGCTGCAGCAGCGGGCGGACCTGCTGGCGGTGGGTGGTACGGGAGTGGGTGGGTTGGACGGAGGGGTGGGGTGGCAGTTGCCGGCGGCTACCGCGTCCGGGTTAGGGGGCCTGAGTGAAGGTTAACAGCAGCGGGTGAACCTGTTGGCCGTGGGGCAAATGGGACGAAAGTGGCAAGTGGCTGAGGCGGGTGGGGGGTTGGCCGCGGAGCGGCAAAAGGATTGGAAACGGTAACGGTCAGCCTGCGAGAGCGAGGTTAGCCGGTGGGGCGGGTGGGGGGGACTGTGTGCTTAGCGTGTGGGTGGAGAAGCCAAGAGTTGTGGGGAGCCTTGGGTCGTCGTTCGTGGGGTGGGTGCCCCAGGTTCTACCGGCATGGAAATTGTGAGATCCGTAGGGTGGGCGAGAGGGCGTTGGGGTTCCTCGGGGTCGGACTCGTGCATCGCTGGGGAAGGTGGGAGAGGGTCTCGGTACCGACAGTCCCTTATCGAAGCGGTGGGTGGATCGGGGGCCGTGTCCGAAAGGATGGAAGGCGGCACTTCGCAGCACATATACTGCACATCCATCCATAGCAGCTGGGCCTTCCTATGCAGTGAGAGGAACCTAATTGCTACACCAAGGTAACCGTTCATGACGTCAGCCCCTTGCCCCCGCAATCCTCCCTCGCGTGCTCGCAGGAGGCGAATGAGAAGTACTCGTCCGCTATCGAGGTGAGGGGAAGGGACAGGCGATGCGGGGTCCAATCGGACGTGCCACTGCATGAGAGGTCAGGACGAGAGCGGCCTGGAGTTCCGGACTGCCTGAAACGTGCAGCGCAGATGGCACCTACAAAGTACTGGCATGGGGCTACGCGCACCCATGTGCCCTTCATGGAAGCAACCACAGTGCGGCATTTCTTGGGCTTCAAGGCGGTACTGGACGCCAGACTCCTTCGCATGTCAGGCGCGTGCCCCACCTGTTGAAACACGATGCTAAATGCTGTTGGTTCTGTGCGGCCGCAGACGTTCAAGCCGCAGCTGTCGGAGCTGGACTCGCTGCGGCAGCGCAACGCCGTGCTGCTGGCGGCCAAGGAGGAGCTGACGGCGCAGCTGGAGCACTACGCGGAGCGCTTCGGGGAGTTCCAGGACACGCTGCAGAAGAGCAACGAGGTAGGCGCCGGGGCGGGGCGGACCGGGGCGTGGGGACCCGACGGTTTGCTTGCTGGGGCTGTACCAAATGTATGGAAGCGCCTGCATGCCGCGACTCCTGCCAACGACGCTGCCCTTGCCCCATCCACAATGCGATTGTTAGCCTGCGTAACTGCCCACAACACCTCGCACCGCCATTGCCGTTTAAGGCTGCGTCACTTTTTGGTAGCATACACACGCCTACTTCTTCTGCCTTCCGTTATCCCCGCCAGACGTTTGCCAGCCTGCGCGACCAGATGGAGGGGCACGCCAAGGCGCGCGCCACGCTGACCCGCGAGCGCGACGAGGCCCGGCGGCGTGCGGAGGCCAACGACAGCACCATCATGGCGCTGGTGCAGGACAGGCTGGGGCTCAAGCAGCAGGTGGGGCGGAACCGCGCTAAGTTGTATAATTTCAATGTCGTGAAATTAAGTTGGGGGTTTACGGCCTGCGACGTACTGCACTGCGCCTGCCAGCACGTGTCGTGCCCGTGTCAGTGCTCCCCATGCGTGACAGCGCACACCATCCAGCAGCACGGTGCGTTTGAGGGTATGCCAGTACGGCGCGATCCATCCCCTTGGGCACAGCCGGGATACTCGGTGTGACCAACAACCACGGTTTGTGTCACCATCGTGCTGTTGAGTTGCTGCTGTCCACCACAGTCGACAGGGCTGCTGCAAACCCAGCAAGATCCCGTGTCTCGGTGTACCGATATAGTTGTTGACCTGTCACAATTCGTCATTGCCCTTGATGCTGCAACCTCAGGTGGAGACCCTTTCAACGAAGCTGCGCACGGAATCGGAGGACCTGCGGCGCTGCCGTACGCAGAAGGAGCGGTTGGAGGGGCTGTGCCGCGCGCTGCAGGCACAGATCAAGGGAGGGCCGGCGGGGGCAGCAGCAGCGGCGGGGGTAGCGGGGACAGGGGCAGCGGAGTCAGGGCAAGAGGGCGCAGGGGCGAGTGGTGGGACGGGGGACGGCTCGGGGGCGGTGGAGGAGGGAGAGGCGGGGCGGCTTGCGAACGGCGGGGCGCAGGAGGGGGAAGGAGGGCAGGGGGCGGGGGAGGGGGGGGGTGTGGCG
>VFQN01003237.1_pt1 | contig 23700 bp, 31 predicted proteins | sample 3512371 | NCBI WGS metagenome assembly VFQN01 (sample SAMN10412370, study PRJNA504923) | tailings metagenome | isolation source: Replicate 2 from Balatoc abandoned mine | place: Philippines: Itogon, Benguet | collected 2017-08-28
GGACAGCAGCCACTGCAGCGGCACGGGGGCCGTGGCGCTGGAGGGCACAAGCAGAAACGAGGACGGAAGCGAGGAGGGGACTTCAGGCTGGGGTAGCAGGAACCGTGGGCTGTCCGTGCTCCTGCTGCCCTCGCCACCGCCCTGCTCATCTTGCTTCTCCTGCTCCTGTTGCCACTCCTGCTCGTCCTGCTCCTCCTGCCACTCCTGCTCCTCCTGCGCCTCCTGCCACTCCTCCTCCTCCGGCACAAGGCCCAGGGCCGGCATCCCGGCGCCCTGGCGGTGCCGCTTGGCGGGTGGTGCCTCTCCATGGTCCTTGGTCTTGCGCTTGCCATCGGCGCGTTGGGGCGGGTGGCTGGGGAGGCTGTCGGGCATGGCTGTGGCGGGTGCAGGGAGGGCGATGGTGGAGGTGGGCTGGGGAAGGATGGTGGCGGGGGCAGGCCTGCGCGAGGGCTTGCGGTCGCGGCGGCGACGCGCACGGGGCTGCTGTGGCGCGTGGCCGAGGGAGAACTGCAGCATCCCCGCGGGGAACGTAGCAGCTTGGGGCGGGGGCAGCGCGTCCATAGACCTCAACGCGTCCGTCTGCTGGGGGGTGGATCGGGGCATAAACACAGGGTTTCCGCAGGTGTTCTGTTGAACAGTTTAGGCTACTTGAGTTAGCACCACTCAGGTTTATGGTACACAGTTGACACAGTGGAAATCCTTCAGCGTCCGGGCGCGGGACTTGCTCGGCAGTCCCGCATGCCTACACAAGGCAGCCCCTGAGACCGCGAACACTGAGCACGTCGCGAGGCTGTGAAACATGATATAAGCATGTGTTGTAACTGTATGTGCGGGCATGCTTACCTGTACGCTTGGCGAGTCCTCCGTTTCCTTGCAGCATGTGAGTCGCGAACACGCAGGCCTGTCATACCAGTAAATGCAGGGCGGCGGGCTTAACACAGAGCTTCTTGTATTATATGAATTACATTGTAGGCGTAGCTACAGAGCTGGCGGGCCAACACCAGCCGGTCGCCTAGGGCTCGGCATGCATCAGCAGCCTTGTGCGTGGAGGGAAGCCTCGCAGCGGTGAGACGAGTGCCTTAAGTGGTATTGTGACAGAGATCAGTTGCCAAATGTCCACCCAGTGCCGGCCGCGGAAAGCGAAAAAGGTCTTATTCGCACGCGATACGCTCCCGCGCACTTTACCGGCACTCACGGTGAATCCTTTTCGTTCTTCATCCTCTATAGTCGCTCCAATAGCGTCTGGCTAGGCCGTAGGCTCCGCAGGCAGGTACCGGGTACCAGTTACTCCGCAGGGCCGGCCAGGTCGCGACGAAGGCGGTCTCTCCTCGCTGCAGCTGGGCTTGGTGACGTGTGATCGTGTTACTGCTATTGGCGCGGGTTCTGCGGCCAGAGGACCAAGGCTAGGATGCGCCTGGCTTACAAGGGTTCTCAGGTCTCAGGAACTGCGCTTGGCTCCTTCTCAGTGGCTATTTGCTATTACTATGGCTGTAAGTGGCTCTGGCTATTGGCAGTCTCAGCGCAATACTCTGGCCCAAATGAAGGCCGAAAGCCGACTGATGTACGTCCCGGACTTGCACTCCCACTTAGGTTCGCCACTGAGAAATTGCGTGTGCACGCTCCTTCATTCGTGACAGTAATTAGTTTGAGGATGCACGCCTGACCAAGTAGGCAGGGGATGGCGCCACTTGCTCCGCCGGCACTCAGGCAATGCAGGACAGCCAGTAACAGGTTACATAACGAATAGCAAAAAACTTTAACAAGTTAACGCATTAGTGCTCGTACCTCACTGCCGCTGTGAGCCTGTGACACATCGGCCCCTGCAGCGGCCACGCGCACTCCTGTCGTGCCCTCTCACCCTTCGGCCCCATTATCTTGCGTGTGGAGGTCTGCTTGCGCGAAGTCGAGACCTTAGGGAGCGCCCTGGCCAGGCGGCGCCTGTCCCTGTGCAGAGCTTGGTGCTCCAACGCACGCCATGGCAAACTGCACACCGCGTCACCGTCGAGCGCAGTTGGGGGCACCCATGGGTTGCGCGGAAGGCCGGGGCAAGGGGGCTGAATTCATTGCGCACGGAAAGCGCCGGAGTGGAAGCGGAGCACTGGGTCACGCACATCCATACCACACGTACGCATGTAGCTCGGCGGGTGCAGGGGTGGCGTGGCGCTGCGGAGCGCGCGTGTGGTAGGGTCAGGCTCTCAGGCAGCAACTACCCCTGCTGCCCGCCAAGGCCACACGTGGAAACTGTAGCATAAGCTGTACGATCGACCACATGTCGTGTCGCGGCATGCCCCTTGCGCGGGCGCTTGCGGCATGTCGTGCCCACGGTACGGTATGATGCTGCATCGACTGCACGCTCCCGTACCGGCAGCATCCCAGCAGCCAGCGGACCAGGGTGGCTGGTGGCAACGGCAGCCGTTCAGAACCTTGAGTGCCACAGGCGCATGTGCATGTGTACCGTAGTCGTTGCCGCAGAGCAGCAGAAGGCCATTACCCTAGGGATCAGTTGCGTGAGTGTTTCACTGGCTCAGGTGGTTCGTTGGCCCTGCCACGTGCCACCCTGCTACTGCTAACTTCAGAAGGTTGCATTCAAAGGAGCTCCCCTGGCCGCATTTGCTTTTGAATCAGCCACACGGCCGCCGGTGCCGGTGGAGTGCTAGGTGGACACGGCGTGGGCGCTGCCTAGTGCTGCTGCGGGCACAGGCTGTTGCCATATGGTGGTTTCTGCGGAGGCGCACATACACCATGCGCACAGCCGTCTAAGTCTGTACTGCTGCTACATTGATCCTTGATTGGTAGGATACTGGTACTTTCAAGGCATGCTGTCAACTTCATGACCGCACATGGAGCTAACCCACCAGGGGCCTTCACGTCCCCAGCCGCCCCTGCGCCCGGGGCTCCTGCCCGAAATGCTCCGAGCGGCACCGATCTGCGTTGCCATGCTGTGTCGAACCAGCTACCGGTACCGTATTGCATTCACGCGTTACCAGGCATGGCATCCAGAATAAGGGCGCCTACGGCACCTTACACAAGGCCGCACACCAGTTCGCATCCTGCTCCGTCGGTGCACTTCCTTGCCAATCCACCCAGGTCCACCGCCCGCAGCCCCGCAGCCCCGCACCACGCATTCATCACCCGGGGGCGATTGAACACTCTGCCCAGCGACTCCCGCGAACCCACATCGACCCCACCCGCCACCTCACTGCATGCATCCGCTCTCTGTCAGGTGACCACAGCATCTACTACCAAGAGCTGCAGCATTTCAAGAGCCGCCTCACCGCCACGGTGTGCGCTCGCAACGCGCACCTCAACACTGTACCTTATCCTGCTGGAGGTGCGGCATCCGTCAGGGCCCGCGTGCCATGCCACCGGCCACCTGCCACCCGCCAGCTTGTCAGTGCTTGTCCGTCCTGCTGCCTAAGGGAACAATCAATAGCCTAGCACACTAGCGCAGAGGAGGGCACTACCACGCCGGCACGCCTGCTCCGAATAGACCTGCGCAGCTGCGCGGCCAGAGGGGCTTGCCTCACGGCCGAAAAAGCCAAAATGCCTTACAGGCTTGTCCGGTGCCCTCCCCTCCACACATAAACTACCGTCTAAGCGCATCTTTAAGGCGCCCCCTGCTCTGAGTCCACCTGAACTAACTGATCCGTGCTCACTAGATCAGGCCCCCCTAATCGTCATATAGCACACACACCACCTGCAAGGCCCTGTGACGCTGTGCCCTTCCCAGCCATGGATAATGTGATAGAGCAAAGAATACTACGGCACCTAAGCGGTCCGATCCCACGGAATATTGTGTAACGAACGAATCTCGTTACGGCTAGGGCAGGGACCACCTATCCTTGCTACCAGACCGCAAGGGAAAAACGGCAGCACTACACCTCGCACCCCTAGAAAATGTGAATCGGCGAATGCTTGGGCGCCAACCAGCAGCCATCACATGCACGCATGTCACCATGCGTGCGCTCTCTCGCTAGTTGCTAAGGAGGGCCGCCGCCACGTAGACACAGTGCAAGTGCGAGTAGGCCAGGTGACGGCCGACTCCTACCATAACTGAGCGAGACGACATTCTCTCCCTCCACAACCGCACACTACCATGTGTAAGGCACCTAGCGTCCTGATCAGCACTCCCTTGCTTTCGGTATCAAGCCATCCATATGCGCCCGCACCCTCCGCTATTCCTCACCGCCCTATGATGCTGAGGTGCCAGCGGCTCCTGCCCCGCGAGGGCGTGGCTCGCTGCATCGCCTCGCCCAGCCAGCAGCCGGTGTACGGGGAGGCAGGGGCGGCCACAGCCGGGCTGTGCCCAGCGCCCGGCAGCAGGCCCTTCGCGCCCGGGCCCTGCTGCTGCCCGGGCGGGTTGCGGCCTGCTGCCCCGGGCCCGCGGTGCGCCTGCTGCCGGGCCTCCTCCGCCCGCCGCCACGCCGCCAGCCCCTGCGCGACCGGGATGGGCTCTATGGCCACCTCCTCCGTGTCGTCCTCCAGGTCCACGGACACCACCTCCTCCTCCACGAAGTATGACGCGAACTCGTTATCGTTCTCCAGGTTGCTGTGGGCGAACAGGTCGGTGCGCCGGCCACGCAGCGGAGCCGCGCCTCCCCCTGCCGCCCCTGCCGCCGCCACCGCCGTCACCACCGCAGCAGCCGCCACCTCCCTCCGGTCGCCCGCGCCACCCCCAGCCGCCGCCGGCTGCACCGTACTCCGCGCTCCGTCCCCCACATCCACCCTCAGGCACTCCTCCAGCCACTCCACCATCCCCTGCACCTCATGCCCCTGCAGCTGCTGCTGCTGCTCCCCCTCCTGCTCCTGAACCCCCTCCTGCCCGTGGCCCAGGCACTCCTCCAGCCAGTCCACCAGCCCCTGCACCTCATCCTGATGCAACTCCCCCCCTTGTGCCTGCGACTGCTCTACCTGTCGCCTTGGCCCCTCCGGGCCGTGCCCAAACAAGTGCTGCTGCTGCTGCGGCGGCGGCGGTGGCAGCACCTGTGGCGGCTGTAGCAACTGGCTGCCCCCCTCTCCAGCACCCTCCTGGCCCTCCGCAAACAGCACTCTGGCTACGGCTGCTGCGGCTGTGGCGTCGACGGCAGCCGGCGCCCCCTGCCCCTCGGCACCGTCCGGCCCCTCCAGGAACAGCTCCTTGCGCTCGCGCTGCGCCGGCTCGTAAAGCGTGAAGCCGGTGAGCGAGGGCAGGGAGCAGAGGGAGGAGACCGAGGAGAAGGAGTAGGCGGGCGAGGGTGGCGGCAGGGGGCTGCCGACGGGCGTAGCAGCACCCGGACGAAAGAAGACAGTCTCTTCCTCGTCAGTGTCGTCGTGGGCAGGCCTGGTGACGCTGGCGTGCGTTGCAGGTTGCTCCTTGTTGCGGGTCAGCGAAGCGAAGCTGGTCGGGGAGGTGGTGGGTGGCTGCAAGGGCGCCGCTATGAAGGCCGTGTGGAGGGCGGATGCTGCAGGGACTGGGGCCGGGGCCGCGATGGGCGTGCTGGGGGCGCGGCTGTGGGAGCCGTAGTCGCCGCTGCTGGTGCTGCTGGGCACGTCCTCGTGGCTGGTGCTGTCGTAGCTTGCCGTGAGGTTGGGCAGGCCCTCGTCGTTGCTGCTGCTGGTGCTGTCGTACCTTGTCCCGGGCTGGAACATGGTGTGGCCTTGAGGGCGGCTGCCCTCTGTGCTGGTGATTGATAGGCCCTCGGTGCTGCTGGTGGTGCTGTCGTGGCTGGCCGTGGGCCGGGCCTGGGCGTGGACTTGGGGGCGGCTGCCGGCGGTGCTGGCGCGGCGTGGTGAGGCCAGGCGGCGCCGCTTGGCGGGCGGGGAGTCCGCGGGGGACGGGAGCGTGCCTCGGTCATGATCGGGGCCGCCTTGGGGCGAGGCCGGGAACGGCGAGCAGCAGGGGTTTGCTGCGGTTGCAGCAGGTTGCGAAGACGTCTTGATGGGTGGCTGGCTGGCTGCTGGCTGCAGCGGCAAGGGACAAACAATGCAGGCGGTGTAAGGAGCACTCGTTGTGAAGAGGCACACACGGTGCTGAGCAGTGCAGCCCACAACTACACCCTTGTGTGGCTAGTTCATGATTACAAGTGGCACATGTCGACACAGGAGCAGTCCTAGTGTTGCCCGTCCATGCCGGTCCGTGTGCACGCCCGTGGGACCCCTTGCCTCCTTTGCCTGCAGATTGAGGCAATAATGGCAGGCTCAAACAAGCTAATTGGTTAAGGTCCTACCGGTGGTGGTGCCAGCCGCAATCCCTCGTCCGTCATCCCCTTGCGTGCATGGAGATCCACTGGCCTGCGAGCGCGCGGCATCGGGACGCAAACCTCAGCCTCTGGTCGATACCATATCACTATGCAATGGTGCTCAAGTAGCGAGGAGTTGTCAGGTTCGTTGGTGTTGGTCCGGCGTGGCATCCGGAGTGGCAAGCCGATCGGCAAGCAAAAGCAGCAATTGGTGTGCCGGCACACGCTGTTCGCATATTCCATATGTGAAACTACGTTACAATCCATAAATGCATTAGCCTTGGCTGGGCCTCCAGCCTGCGCCTGCCGTGAAAGCGGAAAAGTGTGTGGCCGGAAGATACTCAGCCTTGCGCTTTTACGACACGTACCCTCGCTCTGCCTCCACGGTTGGGCGCCAGCCGCGCTTCAAGCGCTGCTTGGGAGGCTCTAAGCCTTGCGACAGGGCCCTGGTGTCCATCTTCGTCGGCATTATGGCGGATTTCGCTTTGTGGGATAGAATGTCTAGTACGCGGACAACGTCTTAGACGTCAGCGGCAAAAACGGACTCCACACGCCGAAGCCCTGCCACTTTGTGCCCTCTGGCCCACTGATGTGCCTGGGGATTACAGTCTATTCGCTACGGATAATTTCTGTATTAGTAAACCGTGGTTGGGCAGACTGTTGAGTGAGGGCTGGCCCACGCTCAGATCCCCGGCCACGCTGGGCGACTTCGCCCATGTCGCCTGTGCGTACTGCAGGACACAACGCTCATACCCAACGACTGATTAACAGTGGTGGGCTTAGGTTCATCTCAAAGACAAGGTGCAGGTGCCGGTTGTCGCTGAGACGCGAGCCCCGTTCCGACCTGTTTGTCCTGACCTGCACCTGACCCAACACAGTCGACCCAGGATCAGTCCAGCTAGTCCCTAACTGGCTGTTGTGTCACCTGACCCGGAGGCGCCACAGGCCCCGGTACTCTACGCCGGCTAGACAGACCCAGGCGACAGACCCGTGCCTACCAGCGTTGGCATTTTACGTTCCTAGGCTTGCACTCTCTCTGGCTGCACGTGTGGCCCTCCACACCTCCGATCCTATGCCCCTGCCCATCACGGTTCCACCAGAGTAGGCAAGGGACATGGCCACTCCTTACACCGACTAGCAGCAGCCACGCATCAGTCCGTGGCCACTTGGCTGCCATAAGACCCAGCGGCTTGCCCAAGTAGGCTTAGCATCCTGCTCAGTCACGCTGCCTCGTGCTATGTTCTTCCACACTGCCCCCAGCCCCATTCGAACGGACAAAGCTGTACGGAACACCATCAATGAACGCATATACTCCTGCAAACACCATGCGCTGCTGCTGCCTCAATATCTTCACGATTCGGCTCCCGAGCTTGCATGTAGGCGGCAGACCACAAATTGAGGCCCCGCACGAAACAGGAAGCACGCTCCCGTACACGAAGACTGCTCCAACTCCCGCCTGACGCACCCGCCGCCCAAGCTGCGCCCATTGAGCTTGGCTGAGCCCACGCCGCCCAAGTTTACGGACGCAGCCCCCAAGCTGCATGAGGCTGCTCACACGGGAGTCTCGTAGCCCTGAGGGTACTTGGAGGCCCAAGCCCACTGGTGCTTGCACATGTCGTCGACGTTGTACCTACAGCACCATGTTGCAAAAGCACAACGTTGCAGTTGCGAGCGCAGGACAAGGAACCGGTATGTGAGGACCAGTACACGCTGATGCCATTGGGTTCAACCAAAGGGTAATAGGGTATGGCATGCGCGCGCCATGGCTCCAGGATTTGCACCCAACTCCTGACGCATTATGATAATGCAAAGCCAACACGAGTCGTGCCCATAGGGCTGACTGCAAATGCGGCGACTTGGTCCCTGGTAGACTATGTGCTGTCAACCCTTGAGATCTATGCTTGCACCCGCCCGCCATCACCCTTGGCCTGCCTACCCGCTAAGCCCCCGCCTCCCAAACCCCGCCCTGCGCATGCAGCCCTGCACTGCACGGCAGGCACTCACTTTGACTTCCAGCCCAGCTCCTTCTCCGCCGTCTCCGTGGCAGCCCACACCGCCACGCTGTCGCCTGGCCGGCGGTCCACCAGCTTGTGCTCCACCTTCTTGCCGCTGGCCGCCTCGAACGCGCTGATCATCTCCAGCACGGAGGAGCCTGGCATGGCGGCGCACGCAAGGGACAACTGTCGTTATTTTGCGGGTACGGCACCCCGGACCTTGCCCGGCTCCAGGTGGCCACAACCATCCGTCACTTGTCCGTGAAGACTACGGTAAAGCTCTGCGCCATTCTTGGCAGGCCCCCGTCCAGCATGCCCGTTGCACAGCCCACTGCGAGCTGTCCTCGTTCCGGCTACCCCAGGGCATGCACCCACCCGTTCCGGTGCCCAGGTTGATGGGCTTGCAGCCCAGGTCCGGCGTGGCCAGCACCTTGACCACGGCGGACACGTGGCCCTCCGCCAGGTCCATGACGTGGATGTAGTCGCGGACGGCGGTGCCGTCGGGCGTGGGGTAGTCGGAGCCGAACACGCGCAGGAACTCGCGCTGGCCCAGCGCCACCTGAGCGCAGGGGGCACAAGGCCGTGACATGGCACATGGGGTTCAATGAGACCGGGAACGGACGTGTTCGGGTAGGCGTAACTGCGAGCCGCGGTGCGTCCTCGCCCGCACGATGGCAATTAACTATGATCCCTTGCCCGGCGTGTCCACAGGAGTGCCCCACACGCACGCTCGAAGAACTAGTGTGCTGGCAGCACCGATCACCACTTCACCATATTTTGGTCTCGCTAGTCCCCGGGCCAACTTTGGGCACCCCCAAGCAGGCCCCACCTGCTGGATGTAGGGCATGAGGTTGTTGGGGATGCCCACGGGGTGCTCGCCCAGGTCGCCGCTGGGGTGGGCGCCGATGGGGTTGAAGTAGCTGCGGCACGACAAGACGGCCACGACCTCGTCAGCTGCCATGACCATATGGACCGTTACATGTGCTGAGCGTTGCAACTATGCCCTAATTGCAGTACTGCACCCCACGAGCTGCAGTGTCTAGGAGGGCTTGTTGGTGATCACGCGCTTCGGGGCCTGGTCGCGCTGTGCACATGGCGTGGCATGTATGCAGTTGGCCAGGGTTCTCACCGCAACAGCAGGATGCGCCAGTCCTTGTCGCTGACGGCAATGTCGCGGAACATGTCCTCCTGCGCCATGCAAGGAGGGCAGGTCGCAGATGAAAGCTCCAGCAGCACAGGCTTCCGTACTTGCTTATGCACTACTGCTGCCGGCCGCAGCACCCACAACCCCGCTCAGGGCCGGATATAACCCTTTGGCCTCCACATTTCCGTTTGCAACCCAAACGTTTGGCCCTGCGCCTTGTCCCGTGCCGGAGCGTCCTCGTGCCGGCCCTGACGCCCCCCATAGTCGTCACTGTGGCAGCCGAAGAGGCCTTGGCGAGAACTTGCAGCACAGCTGGAGTCCACGGCCAGCGCTTGTTCACGTACTGGCACGTCGTCGGGAACCCCGTGTGGCAACCATAGCCCACCTGGAACAGCTTTGTGCGGCCGTAGGGGCTGATGGCCTTCAGGGGGGCCTCCTCCGTGATGGGCACCACGTCGGGCATGCCGTACACGGTGCAGCTGCTGCTGAACACCATCTGCACGGGCCAAGCAGCGGGGCGGCCAGCTGAGCAGGCAGTACTTCAAGTGAACGCGGACAACGCTGTGTCATGCTGTCATCCGCAAGTTGCCGACCGCACAGCGCCTCGCAAGCGACAGCCCTCGCGGATGGGGGCGCGTCCAAATGGGGCGTATTAGCAGCACCTGTACTCGGCATGCACCAGGTGACCCTGCGAACCTAGTAACACTCACGTTTTTCATGTTGTGCTTGCGCATGACCTCCAGCAGCACCACGGTGCCAACGAAGTTGTTGCGGTAGTACTCCAGGGGCTTGTCCACGGACTCGCCCACCGCCTTGTAGCCGGCAAAGTGGATGCAGCAGTCGAAGCTGCAGGCCCCAACACGGACAAGCTCCCGTCAGGTGTGTAACGAAGTGCAGACGGCGCGGTTTGGGGCAGTTCAAGCGCGTGGAAAGGACACAGTCCTCGCCATCACATGTTACTTTTCTGGCACATGCTGCATTGCCCCGTACGCGCGAACTTACGTCTCCTTCTCGAAGATCTTCTCCAGGAGTGGCCCATCGTTGATGTCGCACTGCAGGTTGGCATGGGGATGCAGGTGCCGTCAGCCAAATGCCCTGTTTCGCCCATCGCCCTCTTCTGCAGGGTCGTGGGCTGTGCGTCGTGTGTACCGTAGCGGCCAATCACTCAGTGCCCTACTTGGATGGGTTCAGCACGTGCCGCACTTGAGTCCACCAGCAACTGACAGATAGGACCTTGCCCGTGCGTACCCACCCAGCCCCCTCAGCAGGAGACGTCCACCCTGTTCAACTTACCTCAGTGAATGTCATCCGGTCCGCCTTGTCACCCGCCAGCTTCTTCATGTGCTCAAAGACACGAGGGAAGCTGTTCGACATGTTGTCGATGAGGTGCACCTTGGCGCCATGCTCCAGCAGCACCAGCACCGTGTGGCTGCCTGTGCCCAATTGGATTGGCTCCACATGAGCTGGACTATGTTCGTAATGCAGCCCTTGGGTCGCTAGGCAAGCTAAGCAACAGCATGATCTGCGATCCCCGCCTAAAGCTGTGACTCCGTAGCCCGACGATGCATAGGCGGAGTTATGGATACCTACCGATGAACCCAAGACCACCGGTCACGAAGATGTTCTTGCCGTCGAGGCTCATGGTACTTGTTTCGGTTGTAAGTGACACGGCAAAGGGACCTGCTATGCAACACAACAGATGTACCAACTGCAACAGGAACAGAAACTTTGAATTGCTACGAGTGTTCTGCGCCCAGTGCAGTGACAGAGGTCGCAGGCAGTTTGAAGTTGCGTCGCGTACGGCGATTGGTGCCTGCCTGGGTCAAGTCGCGACGAGGGCGCCCACCCGCTCTCTTTGCAATCACGGGGTCACTACGCACCCTTTTCTCTGGTATGTAGTGAACCATTCTTGGCTAATTTCTCTGCTTGCGCCGCCGACGGACGAGCCGATTACCAGCCCGCTGCCTTCCCTTTCCTCAGAACCTCTAGGACAGAAGACTTGGGAGGCTTCCTAAGCCGAGGACCAACATGTCTGACGGGTAAGCATGTCGTGGGGCCACTGGAAAGGTACACTTGGGCGGCGGCTTATTCCTATCAGTCGCCATGCGTATGGGCGTGCGTAACGACATCAATACTGTAAAGATGAACTGACGCGACTGTCTTCATGGCGATACTTGCAACAAGTGTGGTCTTGGGGCAAGGCTGTCCCAAATGGAAGCTTTCCCGGCTTGAACTGCACGCTCAGGGCCACATTGCGCAGCTTCAGCCTTTAGCGACTAGTATGGAAGTGATGCAAGTGTACCTTGTTGGTACGGGGTGTAATGGTCTGAGGCCGCCGACACGTTGCGCTGTCCGTGTGCACCCCACAGAGAGGCTGCCCCTGTGGTTGTGGAGGAGGCCGCCGCCCCCGGCGAGCCCATGGACATCAACGCGGCCGTGAAGATGGTCCTGAAGAAGGCCCTGGCTCACGATGGCCTGTGCCGCGGCCTGCACGAGGCCTGCAGGTGCGGGCTGGCGGGTGGGGTCCGGAGCAGCAGCAGCCACCCAGTTTGCAGGTCGTGGGTCACAGCAGGCCAGCGGCTGCCACGTGGGCAGTGTCTGACACACACCCATGTCACGAGGCCTGCTTGAAAGCGCCAGCTTCAACTGGAGTTGATTTTCGGGCTATGCCGTAGTGCATGAGGGCTGCTTGTGGGTAGGACCATGCTCACGAGGCTTCCTGCGGTGGACGGGGATGTGCTGCGTGCGCAGGGCCATTGAGAAGGGCCAGGCCCAGCTGTGCATCCTGGCCGAGGACTGCAACCAGCCCGACTACAAGAAGCTGATTGAGGCGCTGTGCGCTGAGCACAACGTCAACCTGATCTCCGTGCCGGAGAACAAGCAGCTGGGCCAGTGGTGCGGGGTGAGTGTTGGGGTGCGGGGGCCGGGGGCCGGGGCCCTCAGGGTGTGTTGAGGCCGTGTTTACGCACAGGGTGTGGGGCAGGAGTGTGCGCAACTGCGCAACTGGAGCGTTAGGCCACGGCGTTACAGCACAGCGCGCTACAGCCACGGCACTGCACACCATTGCACAGCGGCCTGACGGAGAGGGTATGCCCTTAGCTGGACGCGCCATACCACCGGGCTAAGGGCTCGCCATAACCTGGCTCATGCCTTCACCTTCCCACGCTCAGGCCCGTCACACTCCCCGGTCCCCGCTTCTCCCGTTCCCCCGCGCAGCTGTGCAAGATCGACCCCCAGGGCGAGGCCCGCAAGGTGGTCGGCTGCTCGTGCGCCGTCATCACCGACTACGGTGAGGAGACCGCCGGCCTGCAGATGCTGCAGGAGTACCTGAAGAGCCGCTAAGCGGCGCGCCCCGCCGAGGGAGGCGCGGTGGCGGCGGCGCCAGGCTCTGAAGGCCCGGACTGTAACCGCACATCGGCCGAGCATGATGTGCCCCAAACGTGCCTGTGTCTGAGACTGTTGCTGGTCAGTGTGCAGCTGGCTGTGCGACAGGCACTGGGGCCAGCTGGGGCGCAGCGTTTGCGTCAGCGGGTGTTCAGCAGGGGTAGCCCTGGCAGCCCGGACGGTTTGCGCGGTGCCGCTAATGCCGGTATGGTGCTTTGTTGCGGAGCCAGTCCTCAGGCGGGAAAGAGGGGATGCAAGAGAGGGATTCGGTCAAAGGGCGGAGGTCCGGCCCGGTAGCTCCCTCAGGCACGGAGGGACTAATGCCCCATCCTGCCATGCGTTGGTAGAGGAACGTGACCGGTGTGAAAGCGCCCAGAGAACCGGGGTTCGCGGGTCCGGACGAACCGGTGTGAACATGCGCGCAGCAAATGAAATCAACGAAGCAACGGAGTGTCTGACATAATGGGGGGCCTTGCCATGTCTGGTACCAGCCGTTACTGCTAGGGGACAGCGGACACAGGAGTGTCTGGGCCTCACAGAGCCTCACGTGACACGCCCCTTGCGACGCCCTTTCATGACGGCTGCTGCAATTTCCCCCTGTCAGCAGCACACAAACGCTAGGGGTCTGCTGTGGGTTACAACCTGCACTAGATGTATCCCGGCGCCGCCGGTGGTAGGTTGCCCTTTGTTGCCCTACATACCGGGTACCGTAGTGAAGCGGCGCAGCACCAAGGAACTACCATTATCAAAACGGTGGTCCTGAGGTGGCAGGGAGTGGGAACTACCTGCGCATCCCCCTGGCTCGCACTAGCGTAGCCCTCGAAGCACGTGCACCGTATCAGCCCAAAAGAGTGTGGCACCACGCAACGGCTGTGCCACCGCTGCATGCATGGCAACACGGGAGCAACACGATGCAGTGCCCGCTGTGCACTACCGCTGCGAGCACCCTGGCAGTGCCCACACCCACAAACGAGCCCTGCGCATCTTCATGCCTGGACTGACGGTATTGCGTTCTATGTGGAATGTGTCATCCCTCATGGGTCATGGCACTGCACCGCCCTGGCATGGATTTGCAACCCCCAGGTTTCAGGGTGGGCGTGCGTCACCCTTGCTCACAGTAACGTAAGCAGTGCTCTTGTGCTTGTCGTCTCGTGCACATTGTATATAGTACTAGATGGTATGCAGATAGGATCCAGGGGCGCGTTGGCAGTGTCAGGGTGGCGACAGCACACCCCGACCATCCACCCTGGCCATCCAGTTGTGAGGGGTGGGACCTCCTCTCGCGACGATCCCCGTCAGCCAAGTAGCCATCGACTTTCCTTACACCCTAAATGACGCGCTGCTGTGTGTTTTGTAGCAGGCAGGTGCCTTCTTGAGACGTTGATTGGCATGGCCTAGCCTGCGAGTTGCGTGCCTCCGTGCAATGGCCAGTATTCTATTGCGCAGGGGATTGCAAGATTGCAACAAAGGCTTTGCCAGCATGATTATCCTGCGCCGGGAGACACATGCCTCGGCGACGTACGCCAATGCCGGGAGCTTGGCTCGCGATTTGGGCCACTACGCTGGGCTTACCTGCTCATATGCAAAGTGAATGGATGTAGACAATAATTGTTTTGAAGTCAAACAGAGCCAATACCAGGCTTATCGGATCCGAGAGCCCTTGTAGGCCAGACGTGTCCTAGCCCTTGGTCCTCTCGGTTGGATAGCAGCACTAAACGGCCAGAACACCACCACTCGCTGCATAGGAGCTGCGAAGGAGGCGCCCTACCGTGGTTGGGACCTGGCTGACCGTGCGCACTGGTTATCGGTACAAGGCCTTCACCGCTGGCCTTGGAGCATCCTGAGGAGTGCTTGAACACCTCTGGAGACAATCAAGTGGTAAGGCGCCAATGCGAGCGTCTGGGGAAAAGTGCGCAGTTACGTATCCTGTCGATATGCTCTTTTTCGCTTTCCGCGGTCGGCAATAGAGTCTTGGACACAAGGTGCTAACGTGCTACTATCTTGCGCGCCTGTGCGAGCCCTCACGCCCAAGACTGCACTTTATGCTCAGAAATGCCATGGCGTAGGGGCTGGTCACGGCCCACGGCCTTTCCAATTTCAACTACTTACCGCACGGGTTTGGATAACGATTGCTGCGATGTCCGATGCTGCAGGGTTGTGTATACATCCTTCACTTGCCGCAATCCGGCCAGCTTGCAGCCTGCGGCCTTGCAGGTATGAGTCGTCTGTGCAAGAGGTATTGCTGATCGAGATTTTTCCTGAGCGATTACGGCTGTACATAGAACAGGAGCAGAGAGCACTTGCACATCCGCACTCACCGTCTGCACAGCGTTGGACGTCCTGTGCCTTAGGAACGAGAATGCCTAGGTCAAAGGCGATCGATGACCACCAGAGCCTAACCAAGCGAAGCCACGCTGTGCCGCCTGACGCTGACCCGAACGTCCCCTTTGCAGGCCGACACGCTGAGCTCCATGGACGCTCAGCCGTCCCACCCTGCAGCGTTCCCCGCGGGGGCGCTGCAGTTCTCTATTGGCCACCTACCACAGCAGCCCCCGGCCCGTCGCCGCCGCGGCCGCAAGCCTTTACGCAGGCCCGCCCCCGCCCCCGCCCCCGCCCTCGCTCCCGCCCTTCCCCAACCCTACCCGGACACCACCCTTTCGCAACCCGCAACTGTCATGCCGGACCGCGTTCTCAGCCAACCTCCTTTACGCGCCGATGGCAAGCGGGAGAACCAAGACCATGAAGACGCACCGCCTGCCAAGCGCCAACGCCAGGGCATCTGGTGGCCGGGCATGAACATTGTGCAGGAGGAGCACGCGGAGCAGGAGGGGCAGGGCAGCGATGAGGGCTCGGCCCGCCGCACGGGCAGCATGAGCCAGAGCGACCGTCGCCCCCTGCGCCCCCAGCCTGAAGCCTTTCCCTCACTTCTGCTTCCATCTTTCAGCGCTGCGGCCCCCGCACCTCAGCTGCGGCCGCCGACCACCACCTCGAAGCCCAAGCGCCTCACACGTGCCGACGGCGGCAGCGGCAGCGGGCATGGCAGCGGTAGCGGCAGCGGCAACCCCGCCGCGCGCCTGGCCGGTGCCGGGGGCTGGTCGCCCCTTCACGGCAGCAACAGGAGCGGCAGCAGCAGCTGTTTCACACAGCCTCCCCGGGCCAGTGCTCACTACGCGCGCCTCCCCGTCAGGCGCAAGGAGCAGCCCAAGCCCTCCGCACCTGACTCCCGTGAGCCCTCCTCCTCCTCCCGCTCTGCCGCATCCCGCTCTTCCCCCGGCGCCAAGCAACCCGCAGCGGTCCCCGCCTTCAGCACCGCTGACCCCTCCGTTTACGCGGACCTGCTGGCTGCCGCGATTGCCCTGGTCAGCGGCACCACTGCTGAGCGGATCCCGGGCCTGGGTGACACACTGTCCATCGAGCGGGTGGTGCAGCAAGCCACCAGGAAGGCTCCTCGCGAAGTGAGCCTGGCCAGAACCACCCTGACACACCGTCCCATGGCGGCCAAGCGCATGGGGACCTTCGACATCGACATGAACGAGCTGAGGCTGGCGATGCAGGGGACAGGCGAAGCGGCGTGCAAGGAGGCTTTCGCGCGGGTGCTGGCGGATAGCGAGCAGCTGTACCGTGAGCTGGCCGGGGCGGCGGTGGCGGTGCGCGCCGTGGCGGCCAGCGGTGCCCTGGGAGGGGGCCGCGGGAGCGAGGGCGCAGGCCAGCACACGGACGCGCGGGCGGTGGTGGAGGCGTCCCTCGCGCCTCCCTTGTACTGGGACGTGCAGCAAGTGGGCCCGCCAGAGGGCGACGGCACCGTGTGGTTCGACATGCTGGTGCTGTCGGAGTGGGGCGAGCGGGGCACGGTGGCGGACCGGATGGCGGAGTTGGAGAGGCGGGCGGAGCGAGAGAAGCGCGTGGATTGGGAGGCGGTGTGGGGGGAGCAGGTGGGACAGGGCCTGCTGGTGGACACGGTGACGAAGGCGCTGCTGGTGTGGGGCGACTTCAAGGCCGCCAACGCGCTGTCCAACACCAACAGCGCCAGCGGCAGCGCGCTCGCGATCGACATGGACGGCATCCAGCGCCTCACCCCGCAGCAGGAGGCGGAGGCGGAGGCGGCCGCCGCTGCGTCGCTGCCGGCGGGCGCGAGCCAGGCGGACCGCGACTGGGCGCTGGCGAGGCAGCTGGCGCTGCAGCCGTGCGCCTACAGCATGTGCACGCCTGGTGTGGCGCCGCCGGAGTGCTTCCTTCACGAGCTCGATGACCTGCTGGCCCTGCTGGACGAGGGGGCTGCTGGCCTGGAGCGGCTGCATGAGGTGGTGTGGCTTAACCGGCAGACGCGGCCCGGGCTGTCCCAGCTAGCCCAGATAGTGGCGGAGGGCCAGGTGACGGAGGAGGCGACGCCGGGGCTCTTCGCGCGCAAGGGCGAGAACGGCCGGCCCCTGCCGTACACGTGCCAGGAGAGCCAGGTGTGGACGTGCGGCAAGCAGATGGAGCAGCACGCGCAGAGGCTGGAGAAGGCGCTGCATACGGCAGGTGTGCAGCCGGGGCAAAAGGAGTTGTCCCGCCTGGCCCTGCTGCGCGACCTAGCGGAGTGTTGCTGTGCTCCGCTGCCCGAGACTCGGCCCACGGCGGGGGAGCTGCTGGCCTGCCTGCGCGCCGGCGCGAGGGTCCAGGGCCAGGGGCAGGGGCACGGGCCGCAGCAGGAGCCACGCCACGGCAGCGGCCGGCAGTCGGGGCCTGGGCCCAGTGGCATGGACGGATCGGAGGAGGAGGCACAGCCGGGGAGGGGGTCCGGCCCAGGCTACGTGCTTGGCGCGGGGTCCCCACGGTCGGGGCTCGAGTCGGGCTCCGTGTCCAGTTCGGAGGAGTCGCGGTGGGCACCTGGGTCGGGGTCGGACTACTGCAGTGTGGTCGGCTCGGACGAGATGCCATCGAGGCTGGGGTCGGGGCCAGGCGGCTCGGGGCAGGGGGCGGAGGCGTGGGCTGCTGGTGATGAGGCGATGGAGGTGGAGGTGGAGGTGGAGACGGCGACCCAGATGGATGCGTACATGTGGCAGGTGCTGCAGGCGGGGGCCCGCGATGCGTCTGGGGCGTGCATGCAGGCCGCCCCCGGGGCCCCACTGCTGCCGCCGCCCCAGGCGGTGGACGGCGACGCACCGGCGGAGGACGTTGACGCGTTGGCATGGATGCAGGCGGCTACCTGGGCCCCACCAGCGCCGCCGCCTCCACCGCCGCTTTCGCAGGTGCAGCTGCAAGGCCCGCTGGCAAGTGTGCCGCTGCCGCCGCTACCACCGCCGCCGCCGCCGCTGCCGCTGCCGCCAGTGCTGGAACAGGGGCAGGAGTCGGAGGAGCTCCCTTGGCTCACCCTGGTGCCGCCGCCGCCGCCGCCGCCACCGCCGCCACCGTTGCAGGAGCAGCAGCAGCAGCAGCAGCTCGTGTTGTCACCCTGGATGCACATGGTGCCGCCGCCGCCACCGCCGCCCCCGTTGCAGCAGGAGCAGGAGCAGGGGCAGGAGCAGCAGCAGCTTGTGTTCTCACCCTGGATGTACATGGTTCCGCCCCCGCCACCACCACCTCTGATGCAGCAGGAGCAGCAGCAGGAGCAGGAACAGGAGCAGGAGCAGGGGCAGGAGCAGGGGCAGCCGCTGGGCGCCTGGTGGCTGGTGGCGCAGGATGCGGCGTTGTGGCAGCAGCTGCCGCTTCAGCAGCCCGTGTGCGGTGGGCCCGGGGGAGCGGAGGAGGAGGATGCCGCGGGCCAAGCGGCCTGGGAGGGTGCAGGGGCGGTGCTGCTTGGGTTTGACATCCTGCTGTAATGGCGGTACTTCTGGCGTGCAGGGCACTCGGGAGGTGTTATTGGGGCGGCAAGCAACGTGCAGGTGTTGTGATGCCTGCTCTGAGCAGTCCGCTAGCCCTGCTGCTGCAGTGCGTGATGCGTGATGCAGCTGGGGCCGAAGCAGCTGCGGTGGTCAGAGCAGTACAGGGCGTCGTCGGGCACAGTGCCCCGTTTGGATGGCGGCCAGCACTGAGCATTAAGCAGCGTGGTTTAGCAACGTCAGGGAGGTGTGCGACGCTGTTGTAGACTAGTTCCCGGCCCTGGGCAGGTTGCTTGTGAGTGAGGCCACGTGAGCAGGCGGAACCTGATAGCGAGCGACAGCGCTTGCTTGGGAGTGCAGCCCGCCAGTGCTATGGTAGGAGGGTCGAGGCTGCAGCATATTGCTGTGTGATATAAAATGCCTTGGCCTCTAGGTCCTGTGCGGAAGGCTGCAATCCACTTAGGGCGTGCGTAAGTGGCGGGCCGTAACAGGTTTCCTCCCATGATTCTCTCTTGTTTGTGTGACTTAGGGAACGCCATTTTGCAAGGGGCGTGTCCTGTCGTACATCAGGGGCACGGTGTCGCTGCAGACCCGAGGCTCACTTCTCTCTTTCTACTGCAGTGTGCTAGGCGTAAGCCCCGCAAGGGCGCTTGCTGGATGTGGAAAGCGTGCGCCTCCGATTCTGAGGCTGGTGTGCTAGCTGGCGAGCAGGGGTAGCGATAGATAGCAGGGTCTGCAGCATTCCGTAGGCATTTGCTTTTTTTGTCGTGTAGCAATGTACATTCGCATTGCCCATTCAATTGCTTGGCGTATGTGCTGATTGGCCATGCGCATAAGGACGGCGGACCGTGGGCGAACCAGTTCAGGTTTTGACATAGGGAGCAGAAAGGGGGCCTGTGGCGCCGTGAGGCACGGCATGCCAATTTGCCAATTGATTTGTTCGCGACATGAATGTGACCTGTAGGGACGGGAGCATTGGGTCGACAAGAGTTGCGATAGTGGTGGAGGCGCCTGTGGTGCATCGTACGGCACATGCAGGGTGAGTGGGGATTGCGGTACTACTGGCCGCGCCATCCCGAAGTGCTCACATGCCCGTTTTCAGAGAGAAAGCTGCGTCTGTCGTTCGCTTTTAGCGCTCACAAAGGCACATTAACTCTACGCATCCTTGGCTGTTCCCTTGCCAGCTTTACTTCCCAACTATGGCGACCCTGGGCAGGAGGGTGCCGCTTGCTTTTCTGAATCTGCAACGGATGACACTTTCAGTCCAGACTTGAGCCGCTTTTGACGTTTCCTGGTGTATCCTGCAAGGAAAGGGGCTGGTGACGGTTGCGACTTGCAGGTCAGTGGTAGAGCAAGGCGAGGTGCAGCGTTCGCACAACGCAGACTGCGTACTGCACCGGTACCAGGTACTACGGTGCATGGGCCCCCAGCCAGCGGGTCCTGCCTCCTGCGCAACGTAGCCACGCCAGCAGTAGCTTGTCGCAGCTGCCTGTGGCCGTACGGCCGGCAGAGGCCAGGCAGGCCGTGGGCCCTGCTCTGGCGAGCTGTCCTGGCTGAACGACCACGCGGGGAGGTTCGGGGACGTGCAAACCGGTAGTATCTCGCTGCGGCTTGTTTGTAGCTGGTGGTCCCTGGGCAACTGCAGCTTGTTGCAAACGTTGACGCACCGTGCGTGCAGCCTGGCGGACAGCTTGGCGTGGAAAGCGAGCCTCAAGTGCTGGATGGTGCTGGCTTGCCAGTATTCAAAAGGCGGCTGCGGGTTTACCGGTATGTAACGCCGCTTTGGAACCAAATGTGGGTACCGGTACCGGTATGTAAGCAGTGCACGATGCCGGCACTGGAATCTCTGAAACAGCCATAGGTCGCTGGCACGCCAAAGGGGCACTTGACCTGATGTAACGCTCCCCTGCTGTAACGGATGCTCGGGGGAGCAACATGGGAGCATCCGGGGGGAGCAGCCCCTGCCAGGGGTCATACAGCTCTGACCCACGACAGGTCGGACCACGCCGTAGACCACACGCCGAATACATAAAGCATCAACTACCCTCTTGGTGGCCTAGCTAGCATTGGGCGGGCAGACCTGGGCATTGCTGCACGTGCACGTTCTCCTGCCCTGGACGTATCTGCCGTACACACAGACTGCGCGCCGGTCCCCGCCTTGGCCCCACGCGCGCGCCAGGTTGAATCACTTCAAGGGCAGCGCCTTTGGCAGCGCCCATTGCTTACCTTCCTCACCACATCCAAGCTCCACGCTCCTGTTTCTACCTGCCATCGCCACACCTTGTACCAGGCGCAGAGGTCGTGACCAAATAGACGCATCATTGACGAAACTACGTTGGCAAACTAGCGTAAAGCAGCGAACGTGGAAGCGGAGCCTGTCGCGGCCACAGGCCAGGGCGACCTTAGGTGCGTTCATGGTGAAGGCGCTGGCGCAGGCAATCCTTTCAGTTGTTGTAATGACACCAGTACATTTTTTCTGGTGCGCTTCTGCGGTGCATACAGCCCTTCACCAGGATGGTCGCTGCCTTGCTATTTCGTGCTGCTTAGCAGCGTTAAACCGGGGGCATATGCTCTTTGCCTGTGCATACATGCTGCCGCAAAGCCACAAGGAGAGCGACGTGGCGATGTTTAGAACCCCATAAGCACTTGTCTAGCGCTGGGTCGACTGCGCGCGCCGGTTGCGCGCGCATTCATGTGACCTACAATGAGTATTCAACATACGTTCGGGCTTGGCATGGGCCGTGACGCGGGCGTTCGCGGAAACAAGCGTGCACCACACAACCCAGGGTGAACGGACCGTTGGCCCTGTGCGCCCTGGGCACTGGCGTTGATACCTATGCCTACGCCCAACCATCTTCTTGCTCTTGCCCTCCTGCGGACCTACCTACCACTGCTTCTGCATGCCTGGTGCATGCCGTAACGCACTGCGCCCTTACGGGCCTGACGGACACGCTTCCGCGTCCACCTGACCCCACCTCTGCACTCCACCCCCACCAGGGCACTCCCTATCCGACTCCCTTCCCAGCCCTAGCACCTCCCCAGCCCGCGTGCCAGCCCACAACACCCCCCTAAGACACACGCACAGCCGTCACCACTCCTCCTCCAGCCATGGCGCTGCACGCCCCGACCCACATGGCACTCCACGGCCCCTCCCTGCCGCGCCGCGGGGCCCCCGCGCCACGGCCGCGCAACAGCCGCACGCCCTCCCTGTCCGTCACCGCGCGTGCCGCCGGCGCAGCTTCCTCCAGCTCCTCCGCAGCTTCCGGCACCTCCGTGGCGGCCATGTCCAGCCAGATGCGCGCGATGCGCTCCAAAATGGAGGAGGACGAGCAGCTGCGCGTGCTGATGGCGGGGTTCCGGGGCTCGAACCTCAACGAGGACGACTTTGCTAGCAGCAACGTCAAGATGGAGCTCATCGAGACGGACAGCGACAGCGACCACCAGCTGCCGCTGACGTACGACGTGGAGGCCATCTCGGCGTACTGGGACCGCAGGCCGGTGTCGGTGGTCACCCGCATCATGCAGCTGCTGGGTGAGTCGTGGTGCAGTGCATCAGGGGGTCGTGTATGGGGTGTCGGGTGTCATACAACTTCGAGGTGCAGGCAGGGGATGTGGCACCCGTTCCAGTCCGCGGTGCGCGTGCTGGGCCGTGGTGCCGGGGGGTGAGTGGCGAGGACTGCCACTGTGTAAGGCGTGCGTGGAAGGAAGGGAAAGCAGCATGAAGGGCAAGGTGTCAGGTGGGCGCCTGGGAGGGTAGGTGGCCGCCCGCATCGTGCAGCTGCTGGGTGGGGTCGTGGCGCAGTGTTTGCCTGACAAAGCAGTATCGAAGCAGATGTCGCTTCTCGCCTGGGTGAAGTAACACGGGCGGGTCTGCTACTTGAGAGGTAGGTGGGTGGGCGGCTGGGATTGTAGCTGGTCATCCGCCAGCTGCTGGGGTGGGTGTGGAGGCTGGAGGGGCAGGGTACTGCTGGGCAGCAGGCCCGTGTGCCCCTGCGGGGGCAAGGGTGAGGCTGTGCGGCTGAGGTAAGCAGGGGTGTGGTGGATCGGGGGGGGGGGGGGGTGTCAGGGCCCCCGTGTGTTGCGGACGTGCGGTGCGGGCAGGGCACCCGGCACCGTCTCTCGTTCGCGGTTATGGCGGTTATGGGTCGTGTTGCAGCGGGCGGTGCAGCGCGGCGGTGCCATGGGAGGCCTGCGCTGTGCGGCCCCAGGGCCCAATGTGCGCGGAACGCTTGAGGCTCCAATTGCCACTGTGGCTGTCGCACGAGCACAGCAGGGCGGGCGGCGTGACGTCGTGATGAGCGTCTGCCCACCAGCGGCATGGGGGGCATGGGACACGGCCAGCGGGGACAGGGCCAAGGGCGGAGGGGTGTTGGGGTATACTTCCGAGAGCAGACTAGGGAGCGTGGCACCGAGCCTGGGCTCGGGACCATCGCTGCCGCTTTCCTGATGTTCGCGCATCTCTATTACATGGTGGAGTCAGATTGGGTAATGGATGAAGTCTAGTGTTGGGTGGAAAGCGGACCGAGTTGGTCGCCGCACGCCACTCAAGAAGTGCAGCACCGGCCGAGAGCGCTGGCTTAATGGGGCTGTCCAGTGTCCACCTACACGGCACACGGGCCTGCAGGCGCCCCGTATATGCGCCTCGGACGTGCACAGCGCTGTCTCGGGGCTTGGCTCAAACACAAGGGCACCTGCCCCGGACTCAATTGGACTCACAGCGCCCTGACACCCAGCTCGTGGCCTCCCTGCAGAAGCGTGGCCCTAGCCCCCGCGTGCCCGCTCGCGGCAACCGCCGTACCCCCAGCCCATGCCCGGAAGGTGCCGTGCTCGACAGCCGTCCCTCTCTTGCGCCCGTTCCTCCCTCATGCCTCCTCATGCCCTGTCTCACCAGCACTTTGCGTTCTCTGCTCCCTCGCTAACCCCTATCCCTCCTCATGCCCAGGCATCTCCGGCAAGTTCATCTCCGGCCTTCTTGCCGACGCCGCCACCAACAAGCTGCGCGAGAACGAGGTGAAGCGCGCCATCGAGCTGCGCAACATCGTGACCAGCCTGGGGCCGGCCTACATTAAGCTGGGCCAGGTGGGGCAAGGGGAGGGGGAGCAGCAACAGGGCGGGGGCGGGTGCGTGCGCGGTGGGCTAGTGATCAGCCTGGGGCCGGC
>VFQN01003238.1_pt1 | contig 23693 bp, 20 predicted proteins | sample 3512371 | NCBI WGS metagenome assembly VFQN01 (sample SAMN10412370, study PRJNA504923) | tailings metagenome | isolation source: Replicate 2 from Balatoc abandoned mine | place: Philippines: Itogon, Benguet | collected 2017-08-28
TCGGAACTGCCCTTTTTTATACCCCGGATTCGATTACTTTAGTCGGACAATAGTGATTTTTAAATAAAACTCAATGGTATCGGGAAACAGTAATAAATGGATACTACATGTCCTGTTCTGGATCACGATCTATTTCATCTATATAGCACAGCGAATCTTTATGGTGGATGAAGGCGGAGTAGCTCAGTCCATTTCACCTGATTTACTACGGAAACTATTCTTTCACTTATTAGCAGTTGGCGCAACCAGTTATGTAATCTGCTTAAAGGTGCTGCCCTTACTACTGGAAAAAAAATCCTTGATTACCGGCTCGCTTTATTTGCTGGTATCAGTTTACCTGATTGGACTGATCAACCGAATAGCGGTGATCTACCTGCTAGAACCCTTGCTGGGCATTCATAAAGAAAAGGAATCACTGTTTCAAATTGCTACTGACATCCCGGCATTGATCCAGCATTATATCATTGGGAATATAGCAGATGCCCTACCCTTTATCATATTCTACCTGATACTGGATCGTCAAATGGTATTGAGAAAACAATCAGAAACAGAACAGCAGAAAAAAGAGGCTGAGCTTATTGTGTTAAAATCCCAGTTGAATCCACATTTTCTGTTCAACACACTAAATAATATTTACTCACTGTCTTTACAGCAATCTCCACTGGCGGCAGTAAGTATTGAAAAGCTGTCCTTTATTTTGGATTATGTATTGTACAGGTGCACGGATAAATATGTATTACTGCAAAAAGAAATTGAATTAATAGAAAATTATATGGAACTGGGTAAAATACGATATGGCAACCGATTGAAACCTTCCTTTACTCATAGTACGGACAATTCCTATAAGATAGCACCCCTCCTATTATTGACCATTGTGGAAAATATGATGAAACACAGTGCAGACAGTGTAAACGGACAAATTTACTTTGCTTTAGACATCAAAGCAGAAAAGAATCGTTTGGAACTCGTAGCGGAAAATTCATTTGACGAAAGTTTACCGGAAGGCCAGGGAATTGGGTTAACGAATTTACAAAAGCAACTGGACTTGCTGTATCCTGGTCGATATACATTTGACATGAAGGCAGACAATGGTATCTTTAGTACACACTTATCGATTGATTTAACATGAAAGCAAGCTGTTTACTGGTAGACGATGAGCCACTGGCCATCCAGTTGCTGCAAAAACATGTGCAGGAATTTGGCACCCTTCAACTGGCGGGCAGCTGTACCAATGCAGTAGAAGCGATGGCTTTCCTGCAACAATATTCAGTAGATCTGCTCTTCCTGGATATACAAATGCCAAAACTAACGGGACTGGAAATGCTGAAGGCATTGAAAAATCCACCTACAGTAATAATAACCACTGCCTATCGCGAGTATGCCATGGAAGGCTATGATTTGGACGTGATCGATTATTTATTAAAGCCAATTACATTTATCCGCTTTTCCCAGGCAATTGATAAGTTTTTCAGATTACACAGAAAGAGAGAAAGTATCCTACAAGATCCAACTAAAGAGAAAACGGTATCCATAAAATCCGGGGCTAAGACCTATCAACTGGAAGAAAATGAAATTTTATATGTTGAAAGCATCCGGGACTATGTCAAACTACATAAAGTGGATGGCAGTTCTCTGCTTCTGAAATATAAAATAAGTCAGCTAGACCAGGACCTGTCCGACAGCTTTATACGCGTGCACAAATCATTCCTTGTAAATAAAAACAAGATAAGCTCCTATACCGCTGCTGAAATCGAAATCGGCGCTACCATTATTCCAATTGGAGCGCAATATAAGGAGCATTTTAGGGGATGAGTATTACTATCACTTCTTATTTGTCTTTTTACCAATTTTTTTAATTTCTCTATCAAAATCACTTTCAAAATTCCGATCTTGGACTACCCTGAATTTTTCATATTCTTTCTCTGCCAGTTTCATAGCCACTTCATGACTCACTTTTCCTGCATCTTTTAAAATCTGGTATTCGTTGAATTGCAGGAAGGCATCTAAACGGGTAACCCAATCCGCCATTTTCATAGGAATCTGTCTTTCGGCTTGGAGTTCAGCAAAGTCAAGGTACATGGTAACAATGCGTTCCAGTTCTTTGATTTCCTTTTCCTGCAGGTAGTTCTTGGCAGTGCCTATATCAGATTTTAGAACTTTCCCTTTAGGTGCATTCTTCCTTCCAGCTGAACTGTTTCCAAAATGGAAATAGTTGCCGCTTTATCTAATTCACCAGTTTCATAAATATTGCTACGGTGTTTGTTAATGGCAGGAACCTCCACACCAAATAGTTCGGCCATCCGCTTCTGAGTTAGCCAGAAAGTTTCGTCATTAAAAACCACTTCAATCTTTACATCACCAGTAGGGGTATTGTAAAATATGATGTCGTTTTGCTGTGGTGATTCACTCATTTCCAAAAACTTATTTTATTAACCGGCTCTTCTTTTTATTATTACTAAATTGAACCATATCATTTTCATTCAAAAATAAGTTTGAAACAGCAGGCTACCGGATTTCCTTTTTTTCAATACGGTTTAATAACCTGTCCGGTGTTTGCACCAAACACACTTTTCCTGAACCCAAACTCAAGTTGTTTCATCGTCACAGGAAGCTCACCAGGGAAGAAAGGGAAATACTGAGGTGAAGCCTCAATTACTGTTGGACTAACTGCATTAATCCGGATCCCGTTTTGCAATTCAATGGCAGCAGCACGCACAAATCCCTCCACTGCAGCATTCGCTGCTGAAGCATTGGCAAAATTTTTCTGAGGATCATGTGTTAAGGCACCGGTGATCAGGGTGAAAGAACCTTTTGGATTGATATAATGTTGCCCGATCAATACCAAATTGATTTGCCCCAGCATTTTACCATCCATTCCAATCCGAAAGGTTTCCGCAGTTAGATTTTTCCAGGGACCAACAAAACTCGGACCAGCAGTAGAGATCAGGGCATCAAATGATCCGATCTGTTGATACATTGCTTCTATGGACTCCGATGAAGTGATATCCACTTTCACGTCTGAACCGGTTCTGCCTGCACGAATTACTTCATGCTCTTTTTCAAAGGCATTGGACAAATAGCTGCCCATGGTGCCGGAAGCACCCACAATTACAATTTTCATATTTATGTTTTATTGATGAATCGATTCTTACTGGAGTGGTTTCCAGCGGTATAGTAGAAATGTTGCTGCAATTACTGAAATCAAACCCGGCACACTTGCTTCCAGTCCAAAGCTTCCTCCTGTAATCATATCAGAAGCCGAGGTGAAAACCGGTTTTAATATACTGGCCTGTTCATTGCCGCTTACGCCAAATCCCAACAACGTGCCCTGTACCCAATTTGCCATAAAATGAAAGGCAATTGGCATAATGAGACTATTGGTTTTTATATAGGATAGCCCGAACATAATCGATGCGGTAAAAATATTGATTGACGCAAGCAGTTGAATACTTCCTGTCATACCCGGATTCCCCATATGGGTAAGCAAAAAATAACCGGCTATCAATAGTTGGGCAGGCCATAAACCCATGCTTTTTTGGAGACGTTGAAAAATAAAGCCTCTGAATAAAAATTCTTCCGCTACTGCCACAGAGAAAGAAACCATTGTCAAACTTAACAAGGTATCAAAGCCAGCTGTGCCCTGTTGCCAGTGAACGATTCCAACTACTGTCAGAACAAGGGCAGGCAGGAGCATCAATAAGGCTCCCGCTACCAACCCTAACAAGCTGTTTTTAACCAGGTCTAGATTCAGTTTTCCAACTAACTCAGCTATCGGCTTTTTTCGCATGGCCTGGCAAACAAGCGTTGTTAGAACCACAACGAAAGCCTGCTGATGGATGGAGATTTCCCAATTGTAGTGTTGCGAAACAAGGATTAAAGGGAAGGTAAATGCAGCCAGTACCAGGAAAAATACTGCTACCCACCAACTACTTCTAAGCGCTTGTTGCTTATTTAGAAAAATGTTCATAAGCTTGAAACTTGCAGGCTGAGGTTAAACATTCTGTTATAACGGTCCACCTCCCGAGAGATGTTTACCAATCCGTACCCGTATCGAACATCTATGGTGAATGTAGACTTTTTAAGGGGGAAGTTATATCCTGCGCCGGCCTGAAAGCCAAGATCCCATCGTTTCAAATCTGTAGCACCAGTACCGAACGATAGCCTGGTTGATGATTTAACGGAATTGGCTGATTCTTCCACTTTCAAGCGCCCACCAACATTATAACCAGCATACGGACCAGCATTCAGGTACAATTTTTTGTAGTGTACACGAGCTAAAACCGGAAGTTCCAGACTATTGATTCGAAGTGTTGATTTGCCACCCGTAAGCGGATTGTTCTTTTGGAGTATAGCGCCCTTCATTGCAAAATAGAGTTCGGGTACAATAGAGAAAATGGGTGTGATACCTGCCTGGTAGGAAATGCCTGCCTGAAATCCCCGGTAGTCCTTCTTATAGGATTTTAGATCAGAATTAGCACTGCCATAATTGAAGTTGGTTGTTAGAGAATTAATAGCGAAGCTAAATTTACTGGTTTGTGAATAGGCAGTCGAAGTAATTGATGCTATGAGCAGTAAAATCAGTACTGCAGATAATGTGGTGAATTTTTGCATTTTGATTGTTTTATAGTTTTTAGAATGATTTGCTATTTATTTTCCATCCGAATGGGCAATAGCTTTCCCTTCCCATCTAGTGGGTATTTTTAATGGTAGTCAATTGAAAAATTAATGTGGTACTGCGGCGTATCTAGTCAGTTTGGGCATCCAACCACTTCATAACCACCTTGCCCCTTGTACGCATCGCTTCTATGTAACCGATAGCTTCTGGTATTTCACTAGATGAAAATATTTTTTCGATTTGAGGTTTGATCTTTCCCTCTTCTACTAGTGTTGCCAATGTTTGTAAATCAGCTGTATTGACAGTAACAGTAAATTGGATCAACGGGAATTTGCTGAACGCTTTTCTGAAAAGTGTTGAAAAAATATGTCTCATCGTGGTAAAACCAATCAGTACACCTCTCCTACCCATTCTGTTGAAATCTTCATGCGTAAGATTTCCATTCGCATCAATGACCAGATCGTATTTCCCTTTGTGCAGATGGATGTTTTCGGTATCATAGGCAATATCCTTGTCGGCCCCTAACAACTTGACAAATTCAACATTCCTGCCGGAACAGACACCGGTTACTATTGCTCCATAGTGTTTTGCAATCTGCACGGCAAAATGTCCCACACCACCAGCTGCCCCGTTTATCAAAACAGTTTCTCCTGGTTTGAGTTTACCATGCGTTAGAAGAGCTTGCAAGGCGGTTAGTCCGGCTATGGGCAGACTGGCCATTTGCTCAAAGCTGCTCTCTTTTGAAAATCTCGCACAAACAGATGCAGGGACGGTTACAAACTCAGCAAAGGCACCTCCCAATAATGTTCCGCCAACTATATGATCACCCACTTCAAAACTGGTCACAGAACTGCCCTTTGCTACCACGATACCTGCAAAATCAGCACCCGGAATTTTTTCTTTTGGTTTAAAAAGTCCGGATGTAAATCTTGCAAAGAATGGTTTCCCTCTCAATAGATGCCAGTCTGCGGGATTGGCAGCATTTGCATAGACCTTTACAAGGAGTTGATCCTCCTGCAAGGTTGGTAGCTCAACTTCTTCCAGTTGTAGTACTTCCGGACCGCCATATTTGGTTTTTACAAAAGCTTTCATCGTTCTATTTTTTGAAGCTGGCTGCCATAGCTGTTTTAACCAATGATTCAAATTCCTGCAAGGGTTTTGCGCCCGGCAGCAACCCAATCAAACAATGAATTTGTCCGGCAAAACATTTTTCCCAAACCTGAACGCCTGCCATTTTTAGTTTACCGGCATAAGCAGTACCGTCATCGCGAAGCGGATCAAATTCTGCTGTAATTATAACAGCAGGTGGCAAGCCGACGAAGTCCTTATTAAGTAGTGGTGATACTTCAGGATTATTGTATTGATCCGGTGCATAGTTCTCCACCGCAAAAAAGCAGAGTGCTTTGGTCTGAAAATAACCAACTGCATTTTCCTGATAAGAAACTGAGCGCTCCATATTTTGGGGACTCAAATCAGCCGGTAGTCCGTTTACTACCTGAAGTTTGATCCGATTGGCCAGCTTATCCTTCTTTGCCTTATGTGTAATGACGGATACCAGGTTCGCCCCTGCACTGTTGCCCATTAGTACTATTTTTCCGGTATCACCGCCGAATTGTTGTGCATTCTCTGAAATCCATTTGAACGCGTTGTAGCTATCCTCTACTGCAGCGGGGAATTTATACTCAGGAGCTACTCTGTAATCAACGGCAAACACAATTGCTTCGTAGTTTTTTGCATCCTGCCATAAGGAGTATTCCAATCCCTCTACGAGAGGAGAAATAAAACCACCACCATGGTAGTGAATGATAACAGGAAGATTGGTTTTGTGCAGTGGATTAAATACTACTACGGGAATACTGTCTCTTGTAATTTTAATTCGTTGAACATCTTCTTTAGGATAGTGAATCAGTGGCAATTGCGGATATTTCAATTGTTCAATAGGCATACTCCTTAATTGCTCAAGGGTCAGGTCCTTATACCCAATAACTTTTAAAAAAGCAGCAATATTGGGATCCAGGATTCTGTTTCCGCATTGACTGCTGGCGGCAAGCGATATAACGATCAGGCTAGTTACAAGAGACAAGAATCGTTTCATAAAAATGTTTTTTAAAAGTCTTCTTCAATTAATTCCTTGTTCACCATAAATGCTGTATTAGTGCCCATTGATACTGCATTAGCTACCGTACGCATTTTCGTGGTGTTATCACCACAGGCATATAGCCCCGGAACAGAGGTTCGATGCGCATTGTCAATCTTTATAAATCCATCCTGGGTGAGCTCAGCTCCTAGCTCTTGTGGTATCGACGAGTGCTGAACAAAAGGAAGCCGTGCATAGATGGCTTTTACGGGTGTTTTTGATCCGTCTTTGAAAACGATGTTGTTGATATACCCATGGGCATGATCCAGCCAATTGATTTCTTTTTCAACTATATCAATTGCATGTTTTTCAAGTTTGGCTTTCTGTTCGTCAGTAAGAGCCGATGGGCCATTCGTATAAAGCGTCAAATCTTTTGTCCAGTTGGCAATCAATGAGGAAAGTTCAATTCCTGTTTCTCCATCTGCCAGGATACCGGTTGGCTGGTTCCGAACTTCATACCCATGACAATAGGGACAATGCAGCACACTGATTCCCCAGCTTTCTGCAAAGCCTGGAATGGCAGGCATTCTATCTTTGATACCTGTTGCAACAATTAGTTTCCTGGAACTAAACAGTTCTCCTGACTCGGTTTGAATAGTAAATCCTTCCGCTGTTTGGGTACCCTTGCTGGCGAATCCATCCAGTAAACGGACGGTTGGATACTGCTGCACTTGCTGTTTAGCCAGATTGGTTATCTCTTTGGGAGTTTTACCGTCGTTGGTTAAAAAATTTTGCGAATGCGGTGTTTGTTTGTTGCAGGGATTTCCGGCATCAATTACCAGCACTTTACGTAGCGCTCTTCCCAATGCCATGGCTGCTGACAAACCGGAATAACTGCCACCTATAATGATTACATCGAATGTTGTTTCCTGCTTCATTTTTGATTTTTTTGAACTGTTTAGCAAGGGAATATTTGCTACAAATCCACTTACTACGATTCCGGATTGTTGTATGAAAGTTCGCCTGTCAAGCATGAGCTTATTTCTTCTCAGCTTTTCGGGAAAACCGATTCAACAGAAAATCCAGGGCCGGCACACCAACATACATCATCCAGGGAACGAGTGAAATCGTAAGGATAAAAGTCCGTTGGTATAAGGGTAACTCCGCCAACAGTTTCCCGAAAAGAAAAAGGAATGCTGTAATGGAAGGATAGATAACCATCCATATTTTTAAGGACATGATTAATTTTGCCTTTGTCTTCATGATTGCATTTTTTGAATACTAAGAATTGCTTTCACAAAAGTACATCGGGCAAGAGGGGCGATGATAGGACGATTCTGTAGTTGCACAGGACTTATTTAAAGTTCCGCTTTAGTTTCCAGTCGGTCTAATTTCTTTCTTGTGGCGGGAGTTTCAGCAAGCTTCAGCGCTTTCCTGAAACATTCCATTGCCTTTTCACTGTCCTTTTTTTACAAGGAAAAAATCTCCCATACTATCCAGTGCATTCGCACTTGTCGGATAGTTTTCAAGGTTCAACCTGAAGAACTGAAAAGCCCTATCATAGTTTTTCCTTTGCAGAAAGATATACCCTAGCGCATTAACAATGGCTTCGCTTGGCAATACCTGCCAATGCAATAAGGCTGATTGTTTCTGGTAATGATTGTTGATATACTCAAGCGTTATGGAAGGATCAGATAGCTCCTTATCCAACTCGTATCCATCAAACAAGAAGCGCAAGGCGTCATAGGTTCCGCTCAACGGAACAGAAACATGGTTATCGTCCTGGTAAAATTTCGATTTCCATTGTAGTCCTAACTGTGAATTGCGTTGAAGCAATTGAATGAATGAAAGCGTATCAATTACCTGGTTCCTTTTATTAGCCGTAGCATAATACAGCGTTTTTTTGTTGTAGTCTTTCCGCCATTGTGCAGTTGTTGCACTTTTTATCAGGTGCTGTTTGTCCCACAATATACTTGGATCTAATGCCACATAACTTGTAAACAAGCTTGCATGATTGATAAATGCATTCAATACGGTTAATCCACCAAGAGAATGCCCGACCAATATTCGATATGGACTGGTAGCATTCACTGAATTCACATACGGAATAAGTTCCTGTTCAATAAAGGCGATGAATTGTTCTCCTCCGCCAGAGCTCCCTAAAACTGCGCTATCCTCTTCACCGTCGGACCATTGTATAGAGTGCGTAGGAGTAAGATCTCTTACTCTGTTGGTGTTGGAAATACCTACTACCATCATTTCAGGAATTTTGCCAATACTGCTTAAATATTGCACCATTCCGGTAGTAGCATGGAAAAAGGAAGGTCCATCCAACAGGTAGATAACCGGATAGCGGTTGCGACTCTCTTTTGTAAAGGAAGCCGGGACATAGACCCATAACTCCCTGTCCTCATTAAGTATGGCAGAGTGTATAAGCACTTTCTCACCCATGTTGATCGGGTTGGCAGATTCAGACAAGGCCTGGGAAAATCCAAGTTCCGGCAGGACCAGCAGGATCCAGTACAGTATTTTCATGTGATCCAATTTTGAGGATGAGTTTGTCCGACAAAACTAGAACAGGCAGGAGGGTTTGTAGTAGGACAGAAATGCAGTTGAGCAGGACTTATTTAAAGTTCTTCCGGAAGGATTCCGGAGATTGGCCGGTATGTTTTTTAAAAAAACGAATGAAGTAGGAAGGATCCTCATAACCCAGCTGATCTGCTATATCTTTCACCTGGGCAGGAGTTGCAATCAGGTGGCGTTTTGCTTCCAGGATAATCTGATCGTTGATGAGATCGGAAACTGTTTTACCAACAGAGGTCTTAACTATTGAATTGAGCTGGTAGGGAGAAAGGCTTAACAGATCGGCATAGTCAGCAACATTCTTCATGCTGACGATGTTGGTTTCCAGCAGCCGTACCAACTCTTCAAAACGCTCCTGAATATAACCGCTTTCGCTTTTGGCAATGCTGTCTGGATTTTTGCTTTGCCGGATGTATTCCAAAAAAAAGAGGTCAAGGTTAGCTTTAATTGCTTCTACATAACCTTCCTGCTTTAAGGAGTATTCATGGAAGATATTCGCCAAATAGGAATGCAATTTTTGGAAGCGTGCAGCTTCTACAGGGCAATAGTTTTTGCTTGCAGCCTTCTTCCATCTGTGTTCGGCAATTGAATTTTTGGGCTGGTAGAAGGATAGGTCGAATTCCAGCAGGAAGCCGGTAGTATCAGCAGTTAATTCAAGTTGATGCACCTGGCCGGGACGAAGAATAAAGACAGTATTTGCCTTCACAGGATACTGTACAAAATCTATTTCATGAATACCAGTTCCCTGCTGTACTGCCAGCACAAAATAAAAGTCGTGCCGATGAAGTGCATGCACGAGGTCTTTGCCATTAAGCACCTGTTGGAGGTCGCGGATACTAAACTTGCCGGCACTGCTTTGCAGGGTCTTTTCGGGTGCAATATGCCTGACCGGTATGTTTTTCATTTGAAGGTAAAAGTAGGGGATTTGGTGGGGTTGGGGCTGAGAATTGGAGAAAATCATCTAGATAATTAACACGATTCGTTATTTTCACTGGGACCTGTCTTGATCGAATTTTTCGAGCGGTTGCCACATCCTGGAGAGTTTCAATGTGTTTTGGTGCCCAATCCTAAAAACTATTTATTTGTCGCGAAGGAAAATCCCGTTATTTCGCAGACATATGAATCCTGAAGTAGATGGAATTATTAATTATCTGTGGAATATACAACCAATTAGTGCATTACCTTTTTTAAATTATCAAGCAAATCAATAAAGTCATCATATTTTCTTATTGATTTTTTTCTAGCCCCTAATAAAGCGGATTTTATTGTCTCTTTATTGTAATTCTCCAACCAGGATTTAAAAATGGTGTATTCTTCTCCTAGACAATTAAACATGCTTATATAGGTTTCTTCCATTCGGGGATTACTCTCCTTATATGTTTCAACAAATAGCCATGTGAAATATTCAGCCATCCCTTCTACAATCTTTAAATCTGTAGACGCCATATCTGACCATATAATATTATCCTTGTCTTTCCCCATGTGATGATAGGCGTGTGCAATCTCATGAACTAACGTAGAAAGTATCGCATGTTCTAATGGAAGATTATTAATCTGGCAAAAAAGTACTAACGGCACATAATAAATTTCAATTTTACTATCCCTCAAAAAATATGTACCCCAAATATCCGCTGACTTGCCAGAGTTTTTAAAAAGCGTACTCATTAATACATTTAGATCGTACTTTTTAAAATACAGATCCAGATATTCCGATAATTCTAAGTATTGGTGCAGAATATCTCCTGTCTTATCTAAAAAGAACTTGTTTGAATTTTTTAATTCTAGATTAAGCTTTTTAAAATTAGTATATTCATCAAAATCCAATTCAGGATAATGTTGGTCTATCAGTTTGATAAAAGTTTCATTTCGATCAGTAACAAACTCAAATCTAACATTGGTATCTTTTTGAATTCTTGTTCCTATAACCTTTTGATGCATCCTCAATCCTGTCTCCTCCCTTAAAAAATCTCTAATCGATTGATGCCAGTGATTACGAACCTTTTGAAAAACGTTATGATAATTAGACTCAAATGAATTTACCAGCCTAACTATACTTGCATTTCTAGGCTGATAAGTATGTTGATTAAAAAGTGTAGCCATCTTAATTCTATTGATTGACTGATATGTAAAAAAATTAATCCTGCATCGCCTTTATCAAACAGTCCTTCAAATCAGTATAATATTGAATATTGATTTTGGTTACCATTTCGTCTGATAACTCATTCAATTGTTTTCTGGCATTTAGCGGAATGAGCAAGGTGGTTGCTCCTTTCTCTACAGCCAATTCAGCTAGGTTTACAGCGTTATAAATAGTATCAAGTGACCCTCCTAAATTAAGTTGACCAACGATGACTAGACCACCCTTTATATTTTTTTCCAGAATAGAACTGCATAGTCCGATCAATACAGCCATTCCAGTACCACCACCACTTCTTGATGCATCAAACGCGCGTAATTGTACCGTAAACTCATGAAACCGTGGATCTCTGTCGCCAATCAATTCCTTGGCCTTACTATAAAGATTTTGCTCTGCATACCTCACGCTTTCCTGAAACGCTGGCGGTGCAGGTTTGTTTAAAATCTTGACTCCGGAACCCGGACCAGAACTGATTTCAATTTTATACAAGCCAGTAGTTTCCTCCTGACCACCACCCATATTCATAGTCCAAATTTGTCCAGGGGGCATAGGATCTTCTCCAATAGTATTTTCACTGTGAATTTCCGGAGTAGTAACAAATGTTTCCACACCACCTTCCCCAATTCTATAACTGAAATGAGTATTTCTAAACTCAGCAGAACCCACCCGCTTTTGCTGCTCCTTAACCCGTCGTCTATACTCCAGGGCAATTTTTACGGCCCACTCCAATAGCTCATCAGAAACAGGTATTTCCGGATTGGGTTGCATGAGTTTTAATAAGCCATTGAGTGTTTTATTTACTGCCGTAGTATCCCGGCCACTTAAGGCACCACCGTAGTCTATTCGGGGTAATACAGAAGATAATCGACTGGTATCTCTTAACCGGGTCCAGCATTCTGCCAAAAAATCGCTAACCAATCCAAAATGCCCGGTGAAATAGGTCTTATTCAGTTTTGGAAAATCCCAGCCTGGTACAAAAGCATGAATCCGATCCATGAAGGCTGTATCATCCCTCATTTCCTTAGGCATTGGTCCAAACAAGTGGCTAACCCTCTGCTGATGCTCGACATCAACATCAAAATTACCTACCATCGCAATGCCACCATCTGCCCGAATAGGTTCTTTACCTCTACTAAATTCGCCACTCTCCATGTAGCCTTTCATGATGTTAACGCCATCTTTCTGGTCGAAGGAAATGCCGGAAACTTCATCAAAACAAACCACATCGTATTTGCATACTAAGCCTCTTTCCCCGCTTCCCATGTTAACAAACATTTTGGCCACTGTTGCTTTCCCACCTGATACCAAATGGGAATAAGGTGAAATTTGTTGATAGAGATGTGATTTACCTGTTCCCCTTGGGCCTAATTCAACCAGGTTGTAATTGCGTTCTACAAATGGTATCATCCTGACAAACAGTACATGCTTAGCCCGCTCGGTCATGGTAGAGGGTTCCATACCCACACTTCGTATTAAAAAATCTTTCCATTCTTCCAGTGTAAAGCTTTCCCTCCCTTTGTACAAAACATCCAGGACATTACGCTGTGATAGCTGAATAGGACGGATAGTAGCCACGCCAAATGGCCGACCATTATTCTCTTGAGCAATAGCAGCATCGTATTCCAATTCTATTTCAGCAAAAAAACCACCTGTTAGCATCCGATCATTGGAACTAACTATCTCTGGTGAAATACGTACTTTGTTCAATTGCAAACTGGGTAGCGTTGCAACATAACTATCAGAAGAAGCATCCAAACGAGCCGTGATGATATCAATAAGCTTGATAGAACCTTTCTCCCTGGCTTTGGATTTAAAATACTCCTCCTCCCCAGGTCTCACTGTTCGATCTTGCAACTGCCGTTTTACAATTTCCAATCCTTCTTGAATCTCCGTTTCATTGGTTGTAGCGCAATACCTACCTAGCAAAAACTCGATAACGTAGGTTGGAACCGGATAGGTTTTGCGGAATTGTTCCAGTAAATCCTTCCGCACAATAAAGCCTTCAAATGACTTCGCTGCTATTTGGTCTATATTATCTAGGTCCATAGTCATATAATTTAATCACCACCTACTGTGGTTGGTTTCTTATCCAAAATACGTTCGTTATCATCCATCAATACAATAGTAGCTGCCTGGTGCTCTGCAGCATCATCCACCATCAGGGTAATCTTATTACCTTGCAGCGACTTACCTTTTGACAGTACTATGGATGATTTAGCATCATTGTATTTGGTCCGGATATCTATTTTATAACCATCAGGCACATCACTGGTTTGTACAGTACATTTCAAATTGACCCACTTAACAACTTTAATTTCCGCAATGATGTTTTGCGTACCAGGATTTTCAATGATCATGGTAGGCACCAAACATTCGTGAACAGAAATGCCACCATGAGCATATTCTTCATTTGCTTTAAAAAACGAAATACCGGGGGCATAAGCAATAAAGACAGAAGGATTCCAGCGCCAGGGAAGATGTAACAAATTAGTACTAGCACCTTCCTTGATCAAAGCACAACGACCCCAACGTGTTTCAGTTAATCCTGCATTCAAGGATGTTTTTGGTAGGCCCCCAGGCAATAGTAACCATCCATGATCAGTAACAATTTTGATGCGTTTGATACCTCTTTCAAAAGCCACCTCTACAGCTTCCTGGATCTGATCAAACAATTCTTCAATACGTTTCACCATGGCAGACTGCTCTTCATGTCCTTTGGTGTCAATATCGCCAATTTCCTGCCAGTATTTGCCATCGGCCTGAAGATCCTTAGCATGGGTTACGAATTTGAATTCAGCAGCTTTAAGAGCATCCCGAAATACCTGAGTTTGAAGGTCTTTTCTGTTTTGTAATTGGGGGCGAAACTCAATAATTTCGCTTTCCAGGGAAACTGTAGTTGCAATTGGTGATACGTGGGGCTTGGCTGTGGGTGTTACTGATGGAATTGCCGACCATCCAGCTTGTAAGGATACTTTCAGTTTCTGCTTTTTCAGGCGCTTGCTAAATTCCTCCGCCAGTTCGTATCTAAATGCGTCTACAAATAACACATAGGTTTCAGTTTCTGTTCTGGCAGACTGACCGATGAAAATGCCTGCATCTTGCGCCACCAGCTTCTGAAACTTATACGTAATATTTTCTACCCAGGGTTGGTAAAAGAGTTGGATGAGTGATTTTATAATCTTTTTGTCCTTTTCTGCTTTTACGGCAGCCAATGCCTTTCGCATGTGCTGATCTACTGTAAACCCCTGGGTAGTGTAGTAATTCTTGATGGCTTCTATAGAAACAGTGGAATATGTTTCCTGTGTTTGGGCTGCCATGGCAGCCAAATACTGCAAGGCATCGGCCAGGGGGCACTTGCCTAACTCAAACCATACCCAGTTTCGTCTTGCACTGTGTTCCCTTTCCAATTCCTGTAAGTTAGTCAACGCTTTTGCCGTATCCAGTTTCGCAACTTTGGTCAGTGCCTGTGCCAATGCTTCTTCTTTCTGTTCGTTTACCTGCGGCCAACTTTCTTCGGGCAGGGCAAACATACCTGAGCCCAAATCGGCAGGCTTGGCTAAACGAAGCAGTTCTTCTATTTCGGGGTATTTGTGTGGTGCGGTGGCATACAATTGCCATACGTATTTCCAGGAATTTTTCTGCGCACCCAGTTTTTCAGCAATGGCCTTTATATTCTTATGGTCGGGTTCAAATTCGTATTGCGATTTGCAGAGGTTCATAAACACCTCCTGCTTTCCGGAATCCAACGCTTTCAGGAATGCATCGCCCTTGCACATCCATTTGAGGATGGTGGGGATGATATCAGGAAACAATTGATTGTTCAGGTAATCTGCATCAATGATGGTTTTGTTGGCCAATACTTCCCTGTCCTGAAAAATGGAGGGTAGGGTTTTCTTCAGCGCATCTCTGGTGGCATTGTCTTTGGCTACTTTGATGCCCAACCCGCTGACGGGATTTTCTACAAAGGCCAGTATGCTCCATTCCCTGCCGTTTTCCTGTATGAACAAGGTTCCGGTATATTGGTACTCTAATAAGGGTTGGAAGTTGAACACTGCATTTTCTACATTTCGCAAATCCGACTTTGCAACACCCGGCAGGTAAATGATGGGAATGGCAGCTGCATCCCAATTGGCCTCTGGCAGTGCTTTCGCAATCATGCACTTTAGCCAGATGGCAGGTCCTTGTTTCTTCACCGGGTTGTAAGGACCATATACGAGCAACTGCGGCATGGCCTGCTGCAATACGCTAATTACTTCTGTCCATTGCATTTCCGGGTCAGGCCACAGGATAACCTCCGGCTTTACCATCACCTGACTGTTGTGGTTTTCGGCCTCTTTTAATGCCTTAACAACTTTATCGTAAATACTATGACTCATTCTCTAATTGAAGTGCATTTAATTGCTTTAACAAATAATACCCCAAGTCATTATTAAGTCGCTCACAACGCTTATCCAATACTGACACCCTAACTACACCACAGGTATGCTTTGCCGGCCTTTTACTTGTCCCTACGAAATTACCATTGATATAAAATATTTCTTTACCAGAATCAACAGAAGGATACAGCAATATGCCAAGATTGCTTTGCCAATATTCATTGTATACAAATATTGGCTTCAAATCTGCATCATTCGGTATTTCATTCTCCGGAATTTTCCATTTGGTATCAATAATTACTTTTTTTCCTGTTTCTATGTGATGCAATACAATATCAGGCATTATTATCTTAGTAACATTCAGCATTGAACTGGTCCAAAACTTACGTTGTTGCTGATAACCCACTTGCCATTCTTCTCCAGAAAACCGTAATAGCTGTCTATAAATAAACTCTTCCCATAACTCGTTCATATCAAAAAGTAAGGAGAGTATATGATTGTTACCACTTGAAATATCAGGTCTGTAATTCAGTAGCAGCATAGACGCAATGGAGATAGGTTCTCTATATGCTTCAGATTTCCTGTCAAAGGTTAGTCTTTCAAATAGTGTTTGGTTTATAGCGATAGGTTCAAGGTCGGGAAACTCAAAAAGTAATTGATTAGCTGATTCTTTTAGTGATGGATTAGATGTCAGTTGGGGAACCAATTGAATAGCCGTTGCCAGGATTTGATTGTAAACATTGTTTTTATCATAAACTGAATGGGTGGTATAAAATCGTTCCTGATGTACCAGATTTCTTTGTATCTGTTGATGAAAAAGTAATTGTCCCTTTAAAGCAGTTACATTCTTAGCTTGCTTCCTATATTTCTTTATGAGTCCAGTCCTGAGCAATTGCCAGCATTCATTCAGGAAAATACCCAGATATGCCTCCAGGATATTGTTGTATTTAAACCGAAGATATGCCTTCTGGTGACTCCAACTTTGCATCCAATGACATTGCTGCAACATATCTAATAGAAACTGTTGCCATTTATATTTTTGCCCAACCAACACCTCTCCATCCACTTTTGGCAATATTTCAATGGTCAATTCATTTACCTGAATTACGCCCACATACTGTGCAAATTTTACCCTATCCGGATAAAGGGTAAAAAATCCTCTTCCATGTTTTTGTTCATATTGGCCCATTGCCCTCCAATGATCTTCATTGAAGCCATCATCGCCTATTTTCAACGAGCTATACTCATATCTTTGAATGAGTTTATTCATCTTCATCTAATGCAGACATCGTATTGGAACTAGTTTCATATAAGGCCTTAAAATCGGATACCGTCAAATCCTCAACAGCTTTTAATTTAAATTGCCATGACTGGTTGTATTGACTGGCTTGATTGGTCCCCTTTTTGAAACGGGCAAATACTCTTGGATCAACGCTTGTAATCTCTTCGAAAAATGCTTCTCCTAAAACCAAACCAATCTTTTCATAATCTCCATAAAAATATTCTCGAAGCAGGGGAAGTATTTTATCTCCAAATATTTTCTGCAACCATTGCAAATCCTTTACAGAGCTGTTATCCATCAGCCAGGCGTGCCCAATAGTGTGGTCATTGTCTTTCAAAATGGTAAGCCTCTCATTTATCCTGCTCAATAGCAATTCAAGGTTAACGCCATCAACAGTAGTGTCAAGCAATGAAGGATTTGAAGGAACATGCTTAAATGAAAATCTACGGCGCAAGGCAGTGTCAAGCGCTTCTACACTCCTATCGGCAGTATTCATGGTACCAATGATGTATAAGTTAGGAGGCACAGCAAATGGCTTCTTAGAATAAGGCAAATCGACATAAATTACCTCGGATTTACCTAATCTTTTATCCTCTTCAATAAGCGTAATAAGCTCTCCAAATATCTGGGCAACATTGCCCCGATTTATTTCATCAATGATAAACACAAATGGTTGGGCTGAGTTTTCCTTGTTTGCAATTATATCTCTAGATAGCCAGAATTTCTTAACTATTGCCTTTTTTTGATCATAATTTAATGCATTAGCCGGATCATAACCAATAGGTCTTGAGGTTTTTGAGAGGTCATCCTTCAGTTTAACTATTGCGTTTAATACACTCCAATAGGCAGTTGAGTTACAACCACCAATAGCATTTCTAAATTCAGACGTAATATTGCCAATGGCACCAGGATTGGGAAATCTTTCATATAAGACCATCAGTCGGTCTCTTGAAACAGTATATGCCTTTTCTTTCCCAGTGTGCTTAATGGCAATATTGCCTTGAATTGTAGGGGTTGCTGTAACCTTATTACCTTTTGCCCTGGTTTCCAATTCTAAAGTCCCGGCATCAGAAATTTTCTCAAACAGTTTATCAAAAAGGTAATTATAGTCAACATACTCTTTTATTTCGGATCTGTTTAAATGATCTAAACCCGATAAATAAGAAAATGTTGCCTCTACGCAAGCACGCATAAATAGACCATCCTGTATCTCATACTTCAGGAAATCATCATCATCGGTTGGCTCTTGTGGTTTAATTCCCTCAATAAAATCCTCATAGCTCAGGTTTTGGTGGAATGTAGTAAAATATATTCGGCCAGAACGAAGCAATTCATGGTAACTGTTCTTAACTATACTCCGACCTTCATTAGTATTACAATTACTTATCAAATCATCTATATCTTCTCCATCTATGATAGACAATGCATGGGTAATACTATGAAATGTTTTACCCGTACCAGGAGGTCCATATAAAATGGTATTAAGAGGGTGTTTTACTATCAGATCATCGATATATTCTTCAGAATAATTTTCACCCTTATTTACAGCATCTATTTTTTGTGCTCGAATTTCATTTTTCGCCGCTGCTCTTTTACCAGCCCATGAAATCAAACTCGCAATAATGTTATCCCAATCAGTGGGACTACCTTTATAAATTGTATCTGATTTCATTCCAACCTTCGAAAGAGCTTTTTTTACCGTTTCTCTATCAATACTATGTCTCACAGTCATTTTGTAATTATCCTTTATTTCTATGGATTCTGAACCACTATCAATAAAACTGTTGTCTTTTATTGAATAGTTCAAAATCATTGACTGCTGCTTGATTGACTCAATAACAATTTTATTGAATTCAGGAATTATACGAATAAGGTAAATCTCATCGTCATTGGTGAATTCAAAAGCAGGATAAATAGATGGATCCCAGGAACCGCCTCCTGGCGAACCAAATCTATCGGTTTTATTAACGCCTGAATAGCTAAAGCCAGATTTACCAATTATTCGATCTTTCTTAAAATCGGTAATGGCTTTTTTCAATCCAATAAGAAATTTTTTTATAGTCATCTATTTTCATTTGAAGTTGATCTTGCCATTCGTTTTTCTTCTAAACTCAAATGCTTGTCATTATCCCTTATTTCACCCCATGGACTGCCCGGAGGATTTTTACCCCTGTCCACCCCCCATTTGATATTAGGTTTCTTGCGCAGCACATCGGCTTCCATGAATGGACGAATATTCAACCGAACGCCATCATTCAAATCCGGTTCCCAGCCGATAGGTTGTTGTTCCAATGGTTTCCAGCGAACGAAAATATCGTAAGGGGCTTCGCCTTCCAGAATGGCTTCCAGTTTTTCTTTGAGTTTGAGGGCGGCACTCAGCAAACCTTCGGCTCCGCTTTCTCCGGCTTTCTTTTTGGCTTCGCATAGGCGTATCCAATCTCCCAGGTAGGTGTAGATAAGTTTGGAGAGATTGTCTTTGGTGAGTTTGTGGTAGTTGACTAAAACAGAAAACCCATCTTTTCGGCCATCCCAGATATGCCAGATGAAGGGACGGTTTTGAAACACTTTACAATGCTGCACAAAAAATTCATCCCGCAGCCAGGTTTCTAAGTTAGAACTTTTGGCACCTTCTTTTTGCAATAATTGGGTAATGGTTTGGCTATTCCATTCGGATGCAAATATTTGCTGCAGGAAATCTCTCAATCGTTCGGCACCGGTTTGTTCGGCATTGACCGAAGGAATACAGAAAATACCATCGGCATCACTCAAATGCTCAAAGGCTTTTACCGCTGCAATCAATTCCCTTGCCTCATCTGCAAGTTCCATTTCAGTATCACTCTCTGCCGGCCAGCGATAGCCTAATACCCGGGCCAATGCTACGTGCAAAGGATTGTCAGTTTTGATGGGATGCCCATGAAACAACCATTGAGTTGGATCATCACTATAAGGCTTAGGCAAACCGTTGGGGTATTTTTCGGAGGCGACTTTTTGCCAGTGGTCTAAATCAAAGGGGACTTTGACTAGTGTTGCATTTGTCACATTTAATTTTTGGTCGATTTTTCTTACTTCCTGAATAAATTGAGGAGAGTTGCAGAAACAAAATATTGCCGGCAAGTCTAAAGGATTGTAAGGAATTATTACAGCGACATTTTGATGGAAGCGCTCTTTTCCGTATGTATAAGGAAATACATTGCTCATTCTTTGGATTGCGATTCCAGCTTTTCCGAGAGCTTTCAGGCCTTTTGTGGGATATGCCGACTTCAAATTCAACAATAAACCGTTACCATTTTCCCATTTAACCAATTGTGTCAAACCTTGATCAAACCTTGCCAACTCAGGAGTTGTTTGTAAATACTCCCAAATATTTTTGTCGATTTTACAGACTTCCCAAAACTGAATAATAAACATTGGATCATCACTAGTTTGCATTCCTACTAATGAGTCTGCATATGATTGTAGTAAAGACAAAGATGTCGCTTCAGAAAATATTATCCTCGCATCCGGATTCCCCAACTGTTCCTTTTGGTTCACGGTTTTGAGTTCAGCGGTTTTGAGAGCATCGTCTTTAGCGGCTGCATTGGGAGCATCGCTCACGTCAAGACCTGTGAGGGGGTGGTCGGGGTTGGGTTTGGAGTGGGTAATGGCAATCAAAATGGCTTTTACCACTTCACCCGATATTTGGCTAAAGGCCCCGGCACCCAATCGGGCCACCACATTCCAGGCTTCGTTTTTCAGCAGTTTTTCCCGGTACTTTTTGTAGGTGGTGAGGAACAGCCAGTTTTGTGGAATGACGGTGGTAACGGTGCCGTTAGGCTGGGCTGTTTTAAAAAGTCTTTCCATAAATACCGTGGCAAGATCGCCCTTTGCATCGGCATAATGTTTCAGCACATAATCTGATAGCACTTTATCAAATTTCCCCTTACCTAAATACGGCACATTGGTAATCTGCAGGGTGTATTTTTTGGCCAATAACTGACCTGCTTTAGCAATTCCAGCCGCCATCACGCCCCGTTCCAATTGCTCTGCATCAGCTTCGCTTTCCAGGGCTTTTTTCAGCACAGGCTGCAGTTCTTCAAAACTGGCGGTGTACATGTCTGCTTTTATGGTAGTAGGGTCAAGCAGGCTACCCAGTTCGGGGGCTAATTGAAAGTGCCGGTAGAGCATTTTCATTCCGTTTTCCATTCGGGCTTTGTCATCGGCTCTTTCCACTTTACCTACCAGCTTTACCCAATCTTCCGCTTTCCCCTTGGGTGCTATGCCACTGCAAGCCAGGTTCATGTCGGGCAGTTCTTTGTAATGTCCACAAAACTTCCAGGCAGTAAGGGCCAGGTTAAAAGCGGCTATTTGGGTACAACGTGGATCCAACTCCAGGCCATGCAGATTTTCAGCAATTACTTTGTCGGTAGCTTCTTCTTTACTTAGGCCTTCTTCGTGCATGCGCAGGACAGCAAATACCGGAAACAAGGTGGCCACAAAATGACCGGAACCCATGCATGGGTCTAAGGCAGTCACTTCAAAAGTTTTATCTGGCCAACCTTCAAACTTACCTGCGGCAGGCGTACCATCTTCCAACAAACGCAGGTACTCAAACTTTACCGGTGGTTTTATTCCTGGGTTTCGGCTTACCCACCATGCGCCTAAGGTATTGTCTATCAGAAAATGAACCTTGTAGGGCTCAGTAAACAACTGCGTAACGGCAGGGAGTTTTTCTCCATCAATTTTATCGCCACTCGCATTAATGGCAGCTTTGGCTTCGCTTTGCCAAAACTGATACACCCAGCCCAAAGAATCATCAGCAGTGAAGATGGCATTCTCTAATTCTTCAATTATGCTCTCCAGTTTTATGTGGTCATTGGTGGCATAGCCCACTTTCATCAGGGGATCATCTACCCTAAAGATGGCAGGTAGCATACGGCTGGCATAGTTGGCGGCTGCATCCCATTTGTCGGCATATCCTTCCTCTTTGCCCAATTCTTCGCAGTCATCCATCGTTACGGCCACGCCATCGGGGTGCATCAGCAGGTGGTTGGCTTCCAGAAATTTGGCAAAGAGCATTTTGTGCCAGGTTTCATAGGCTAATTCATAGCTGAGGTGGTTGATGTCCTGGGTGCCATTGGCTTGCAGGGCATCACCCAACAATCGGGCTTTGCTGCGCAGGTTGTTGCGCAAGCTTCGTTCCGCAGCATCCATGTGTGCATAAGGCTCGGGGTGGTTTACAGCCATGGCCTGCAAGGCATTAAAAGCTCCTTGCTCCGCCACTTTTCGGGCCTGCTTTACGGCAGCTTCTAAGGTATTGCGTTGTTGGGTGGTTAGTACTGCCATCCTTTATAAATTAATATTAAATTGATAAAGCTCCTGATAGGTGTTGTTCCTAAAACGAGTATAGATATTTGACAGCAATTGGTTAGCAGAAAGATGCATCCCGATTGCTTGCTTTAATGCAAGCACGATAGGATGCGTCTCAATAGTTCCATGTGCTGCGGGGCTGTAGGGTGTTATAGCAGTAAATTCTTTTTGTTGAAAAGACTGCAATGCTGGTATAGTAATTTTTAACGTCTTCGATATGCGCAATTCAAAGATGAGTTTCGTGCGTTTTTGCACTGCAGTTAGCTGATGCACTGGAGTCCAGTCAAAAAAGGGTAAACATCGCATTTCAATATTTAGTCCTAAATCCTGGCAGGTACGCAGGAACAGGCTCAGGGCATCAGCGTTCCCTGTCTTAATAAGACCTTGCCGGTTAACCTGGGTATAAAATTGCAGCCCCCCATTATTACCACTTCTAAAAGTAGCCCCATTGGTAAAACATACAACATCAAGCATCTGGTGATTTAAAACTTTTTGTACCAGGTCTATATCCGGGCAAATGTTTTTAAGGTTTACATCTTCGTATGTATAGCCAAGGTTATTATGAGGCTCACCGAGACCGCCTAACTTTCGCTGTGTAGCTAGAATGACATCATCATAGTAAACACCTATTGTATTTAACTTATCAATTAAATACTGCCTAGCAACCTTTCGGTTCGTTGGTAAAAAACCTCTCATTTCACCCAGTTCAGCAGGGGTAAGCAACACAGACCATAGTGCATTTACATTACCATGAAAGAATGGAATTTGTGGTTTTGAAATAGTTTGATGCGGAGCAGTAGGTTGTGTAAGTTGTTCTATTACCTGTCCTTCAGCTTGTAAAGTATCAATCAAATAACTTATGGGAGGAAAAGTGCCAATGATGTATTTGGGCGTATCACTGTTTGTCAAAAGACCTTTATAGGGATGCTTTTCAAAACCAGGGTTTATTGGTAGTTGTGCTTGTCCAGATTGTATACCATATATGATTTGCTCCTTAAAAGCTGTTAGGTCAGCAGCAATTTCTGCACTTTCACTATGTATGTTTCCGCTATGCAGATTTCGGTTTATGAGTAAGTTGTTATCTTTATTGAGCAGATTCATTCATTGTCGGATTTAAATTCGTTTTCAAATTCTTCCACTGTAGGCAAGGTACTTTTCAGTTCAGTCGGCAAGGCCTGGGTAACCGTAAACTCGCTTACGCCTATGGGCTTGCTCACACCCCGCAGGGCATATTCCACTTCCAGCTTATTTTTGTTTTTGCAGAGGATGATGCCAAT
>VFQN01003239.1_pt1 | contig 23691 bp, 20 predicted proteins | sample 3512371 | NCBI WGS metagenome assembly VFQN01 (sample SAMN10412370, study PRJNA504923) | tailings metagenome | isolation source: Replicate 2 from Balatoc abandoned mine | place: Philippines: Itogon, Benguet | collected 2017-08-28
ACGGATCTGCGTCGTCGTGCGGCCGTCGATGCGCTTGCCGTCCTTCAGGATGGCGCCGCGCACGATTTCGGCTTCGAGCTTCTTGGTGAGCTTGATGCCCGCCATGACGTCCTGCGGGCTGAGGCCGTCGGCCGTGAAGCTTTCCTTCGCCTTCGCGCGCGCTTCGTTCAAGGCATTCGAACGCGCCGACTTGTCGGTCAGCTTGTAAGCCGCCGCAATGTCCTTGCCGATCAGCTTCTTCAGCTTGTCCTTGAGCGCGGCATTGTCGTCCGACGCGGCCATTTCCCACGGATCCTTGGCAGCTTGTTCGGCGAGCTTGATGATCGCCTTCACGACTTCGCGGCACGCGTCGTGCGCGAACAGCACGGCGCCGAGCATGATGTCTTCCGACAGCTCATTGGCTTCGGATTCGACCATCATCACCGCGTCGTGCGTGGCTGCGACCACCAGGTCGAGGTCGCCCTCGGCGACCTGTTCGTCGGTCGGGTTGAGGATATATTCGCCGTTCAGGTAGCCAACGCGCGCGGCACCGATCGGGCCCATGAAGGGCACGCCCGAAATGGTGAGCGCGGCCGACGCGGCGACCATCGCAAGGATGTCGGGCTCGTTATGGCCATCATAGCTCAGAACCTGGGCAATGGCGTTGATTTCGTTATAGAAACCCTCGGGGAACAGCGGGCGGATCGGACGGTCGATCAGGCGGCTGACCAAAGTTTCCTTTTCGGTCGCGCCGCGTTCGCGCTTGAAGAAGCCGCCGGGGATGCGACCCGCGGCCGAATATTTTTCCTGATAATGGACGGTGAGCGGGAAGAAGTCCTGCCCGTCCTTCACCGACTTCGCGGCGGTCACGGCGCACAGGACGACCGTTTCGCCCAGCGTCGCCATCACGGCGCCGTCGGCCTGACGGGCAACCTTGCCCGTTTCGAGGGTCAGCGTTTCACCGCCCCACTCGATCGATACTTTTTTCACGTCAAACATGGTGTTTCCTTCGCCCGCCGGGCCCTATGCCGGGCGGGGCCTCTGTGTCCGGGCAATCCGGCCCGGGGCGGTGTAGGGCGTCTGTCTGCCCTATGGCGGCCCCGCCGGATGCGGGGCGGCCTTTTGTCAAACTCAACACCCGCTCGTCCTGAGGAGCCATTGAGCTTGTCGAAATGGCGTCTCGAAGGATGTTTGCGTCTGCGTCCTTCGAGACGGGCCTTCGCCTTCGCTCAGTCCCTCCTCAGGACAAACGGAGGCTTGGACAAGCAAACGGCCCCGCGAAGGGGCCGTTCACCGTGAATTATTTACGCAGACCCAGCTTCGCGATCAGCGCCTGATAGCGGGCCTCGTCCTTCTTCTTCAGATAGTCGAGGAGGCTGCGGCGCTTGTTGACCATCATCAGAAGGCCGCGGCGGCTGTGGTTGTCCTTGTGATGCGCCTTGAAATGGGCGGTCAGCGTGTTGATGCGGTCGGTCAGGATTGCGACCTGCACTTCCGGCGAACCGGTATCGCCCTTTGCGCGGGCATTGTCGTTGATGACTTCGGTTTTGCGCTCGGCGGTAATCGACATATTCGTTTTTCCTCGAACATCCTTGTTTACAGATTGAAGCCCCGGACGACCTTCAGCGTTCCCGCCAAAGCCTCGATCAGGGCGATCGGACGATCTTGATCGTCCCGTCCCCAATAGAGCCCGTCATCCGTAGCTACCCCGGTCCAGACACGACCCTGACGGATCGCCCCTGCCGCTTCCGGGGAAAGGTTCAGAGCCGGGATGTCGACCAGCCCTGCCTCGAGCGGCAGAAATATCTCTGATTGCGCGGCCCCTTGGCCGAACGCGTTCAATTTGTCCAGCGAAATCGCCTGCGACAGGTCGAACGGCCCGGCCTTCGTGCGGCGGAGCATCGTGACATGCCCGACGGTGCCGACGGCGCGCGCGATGTCGCGGGCAAGGCTGCGGATATAGGTGCCCTTGGAGACGTGGGCGATGAGGGTGATTTCCTCCACGCCCTCCCCTTCAGGGGAGGGCAGCGAGACTTGCCGGCTTGCCGGCTTAGTCGCAGCGGGTGGGGGCCATCGGCCCTGCGCAAGGCCGATGGCCCCCACCCCAACCCCTCCCCTGAAGGGGAGGGGCTCAAGCGAATGCACCGTCACCCCCCGCGCCTTCATCTCGACTTCTTCGCCCTTGCGCGCGCGATCATAGGCCCGTTCGCCGTCGATCTTGATCGCCGAATAGGCCGGCGGCACCTGCTCGATCGGCCCGGTGAAGCGCGGCAGCACCGCCTCCACTTCCGCCAGTGTCGGTCGCACATCGCTTACCGCGACCACTTCGCCCTCGGCATCGAGTCCTGCGGTCTCGGTCCCGAACCGCACGGTAAATTCATAGATTTTGCTGGCATCGAGCATCCGCCCGCACAGCTTCGTCGCCTCGCCGAGCGCGATCGGCAGCACCCCCGTCGCCAGCGGATCGAGCGTGCCGCCATGGCCGACCTTCACCTTGCCGAGCCCCGCCTCGCGGCACACGCGCTTCACCGCGCCGACCGCCTGCGTCGAGCCAAGTCCCAGCGGTTTGTCGAGGATGATCCAGCCGTTCAAGCGCGCCCGCTCGCCCATTCGTCGGCCAGCAGCGACCACAGCGCGGTATCGCGGACATGGCCGGTCCAGGTGATCCGTTCCGACCGCAGCGTCGCCTCCTTGGTACAGCCGAGCTTCGCGACCGCGGCTTGACTGCGCTTATTGCGATCGTCGATGCGAAATTCGATGCGGCGGATACCGGCGGCAAAGGCGTGGTCGATCATCAACCGCTTCAGGCGCCCGTTGAAGCCGGTACCGCGCGCATTGGGATGGAGATAGCTGTTGCCGATCTCCACCGTCTCGGCCGACCAGTCGGGGCGCAGCCACGCGGTCATCCCGACCAGCGTGTCGCCGTCGAAAATCGCATAGGGCATCCGCCCGCCGCCACCGATCAGCGCGTCAAAACTCCGATCGAAATGTTCCCCGCCAAAGCTGGAGGAATAGATCACCCAGATGTCGCCGTCGGCGGCGCAAACCGCGCGCAGCGCCTCGCGATGCGCCTCGGCCAATTTGACGAGCCGCAAATCCCCGTCGGCCAATTCGACATACAGGCGATCGCGGATCATCGGGCGCCCGCGGTCGCGAGCAAGATGGCGAGCCCCACCGACGCGCCGTGCACGCTCTTGGTCTTCTCGACGTCGATCCACTCGTCGAGCGCATGCGCGCGTCCGCCCTCGCCGCCCGACCCGATCGTCACTGCCGGAATGCCCAGGCTCATCGGCAGGTTGGAATCGGTCGACGAGAAGGAGGATTTGGGGGTCAGCCCCAGCGCGCGAATGATCGCATTGGCATTGCGGACGATCGGCTGCGTCGCCGCCGTTTCGCCCGCCGGTCGGTCGCCGATCGGTTTGACATCTGCCATGATCGAGCCTTCCTTGACCGAGCGCGCCGCATTTTCGGTTTCGACGCCCCGCTTGACGACCGCGAGGAACGCCTGTTCCAGCTTGGCGAGCTCAGCCGGATCTTCGGACCGCATATCGAATTCGACAAAGACCTCGTTCGGGATCGAATTGACCGACGTGCCGCCGCCCGTGACGCTGGCCGAATAGGTCGTCTTGGGCTTCGCCGGCACCGGTATCCTGTAGAAATCGACGATCGTCTGGCTCATCGCCGCCATCGGGTTGACCAGGCCGAACGCATTGAAGCTGTGGCCGCCCGGTCCCTTGTACGTGACGCGATAGCGTTTCGACCCGACCCCGCCGGTCACGATGCTCGACGGATCGATGCCGTCCATCGAGATAAAGGTCTTCACCCGATCCTTATATTTGCCCTTGGTGAACAGGTAACGGACGCCGCGCAGATCGCCCGGCCCTTCCTCGCCGACATTGCCGACAAAGATGATGTCCTGCTTCACCCGGACGCCGCTTTCCTTCATCGCGCGCGCATAGGCGAGCAGCACCGCCAGGCCACGCGTGTCGTCGCCGACGCCGGGGGCATGCAGGCGCGTGCCTTCGCGGCGCACCTTGACCGGCGTGCCTTCGGGAAACACCGTGTCGAGATGCGCGGCGATCATCACCGCCGGACCGCCTGCAGGGCCGGTGCCGCGATAGACGCCCATCGCATTGCCTTCCGCATCGATTTCGACATCTGCCAGCCCGGCCTCGATCAACATGTCGCGATACGCAGCGGCGCGCGCGGCCTCCTTGAACGGCGGCGCCGGAATTTCGGTCAGCTTGATGATTTCATCGACCATCCGGTCGTGATCGCGATCGAGGATCCGGACCGCCGACAAATAGCCCTTGGTCTTCAGCACCGCTTCGGGCTTCGGCTGCGATGCGACCTGGACGGGTGCTGCGGCCAGCAGGGCAGCAGCGGTCAGCAACAGCGTGTTACGCATGGAAATCCTTTCATCAAAACCGAAGTGTCGGCACGCGCCCGCGATCAAGCGGGAACCCCGGCGGCGGCGGCCTCGCGCCGCTTTGCCATGAAATGGCGTCGGCACATCGCGACATAGCGATCATTGCCGCCGATCTCGGTCTGCGCGCCTTCGACCACCGCGCGGCCCTGTTCGTCAACGCGCAGGTTCATCGTCGCCTTGCGTCCGCATTCACACACGGCCTTGAGTTCAACGAGCGCGTCGGCGATGCCGAGCAGGGCGGCCGAACCCGGGAACAGCTCGGCCGAAAAATCAGTACGCAGGCCATAGCAGAGCACCGGAATGCCGCTTTCGTCGGCAAGCCGCGCCAGTTCCAGCACCTGCGCCCGGGTCAGAAACTGCGCCTCGTCGACCAGCACGCAGGCGAGCGGGCGCTGCGCATGTTCGGCGTTCACCGCGGCCCACAGGTCGCTGTCGGGATCAAATTTATGCGCCTCGGCCATCAACCCGATGCGGCTCGTCACCTGCCCGGCGCCATAACGGTCGTCGAGCGCTGCGGTCCACAGCATCGTCTGCATGCCGCGCTCACGATAGTTGAAATCCGCCTGCAACAGCGTGGTCGATTTGCCCGCGTTCATGCTGGCATAATAGAAATAGAGCTTGGCCATGGGCTGCGATAACGCGTTGGCGAAGCTTCGCCAATCCTCCCTGTGCCGCAGGCATGGGGAGGTGGCAGCGCGAAGCGCTGACGGAGGGGCTATGGCGCGACGTCGCAGCCCCTCCACCACCCGCTTCGCGGGCGGTCCCCCTCCCCATCGCTTCGCGACAGGGAGGATCGTTGGCCGTGCTTGACTCACCCCCACCCCACTTTCATGCTGCGCACCAAAGACGCAGCATAAACAGTGGGGAGAGCTGCCATGCGGTTGATGCCGGTGACCGACGCGATGTTCCTCGTCGCCGAAACGCGCGAGACGCCGATGCATGTCGGCGGGGTCAATCTCTACACCCTGCCCGAAAAGGTCGACGAGACCGAATGGCTGAACGAGATGCTCGCCTTGCTCCGCCAGCAGGAAGGGCTGCGGCGGCCGTTTTCCGAAGTCCTGAAGCTTACCCCGCTCGGTCAATATGGCCCGATCCGGCTGGTGCCCGACAAGGACATCGACATGCATTATCATGTCCGCGCCGCCGCGCTGCCAAAACCGGGCCGCTATCGCGAGATGTTCGAGCTCGCCTCGCGCCTCCACGGCACCCTGCTCGACCGTACCCGGCCGATGTGGGAGATCACGCTGATCTCGGGGCTGCCGAACCGCCAGATCGCCACCTATTTCAAGATCCACCACGCCTTCATGGACGGCGCCAGCTCGATGCATTTCACCAATGCGATGCTCAGCAACGACAAGAATTACAAACCCACCGCCTCACCGATGTCGGTCGAAGTCTATGAAGCCTATAAGCGCAAATTCCCGACCGCGAAAAAGGCGCCAACCCCCAGCATCACCGACCTCAAGGCCATCGGCGCCTTTCTGAAGGAGCAATGGGGCAACAGCGTCGGGGTGACCAAGGCCTTGAACCAATATGCCGCGGCGATGTTCGGGCTGGGCGGCGGCGACCTTGCAACACCGTGGGCGGGCCTGCCGCGCACCAGCTTCAACCGCAACATCACCGGCGCCCGCCGCTTCGTCGCGCAAAGCTGGTCGCTCGAACGCGTGCGCGCGATGGGCAAGGCGTATGACGGGACGATCAACGACGCGGTGCTCGCCATGTGTTCGGGAGCGATGCGCAAATATCTGCAATCGCTGAACGAGCTGCCCGACAAGCCGCTGAAGGCCATGGCCCCGGTGTCGATCCGCGCCAAGGACGACATCGATTCGGGCAATTCGGTCGCCGCGGTGACCGCCAATCTTGCGACGCATATCGACGATCCCGCCGAGCGCATGCGCACGATCCAGGCTTCGATGAACGCGGCGAAGGCGCAGCTGCGCGAAATGACCGCGCAGCAGATCCAGATATACACCGCGATCACCCAAATGCCGCAGATGCTGACCGCGCTCACCCGCACCGCCGACCGATTTCCCGCGTACAGCGTCACCATCTCGAACGTCCCCGGCCCGCGCGAGCAGCTCTATTGGAATGGCGCGCGATTGGACGGCATGTATCCCGCGAGCATCCCGGTCGACGGCATGGCGATGAACATCACCCAGGTCAGCAACAACAAGAATATCGACTTCGGCATCACCGCGTGCCGCCGCAGCGTGCCGCACGTCCAGCGGCTGATCGACTATCTGGAGGATGCGCTGGTCGAGCTGGAACAAGCGGCGGGGATCAAGGGGAAATAGATGCCTGCGCCCGGTACATCTTAGCTTTTTACACGCTGGCCGCAGCCGCCTAAATTGCCCCGCGAAACCAAGCGAGGGGGATCCGATATGCTGGGCAAATTCGATGCGCTGGACCGTCTGGTCCAGCTGCTGCTGCTGATCGCCGCTATCGGCGCCATCGCCAATGGCGGCTTCATGCTCGTCGATCCGCTCGCCTGGTATGTGTTCATCCCGACCGTCATCACCACCGGGCCGCCGAACGCGCATTTCATCCGTGACATCGGCCTCGCCTATGTCGGGTCGGGACTGATCCTGCTCTACGCCGCCGGGCATCCGATCCTGCGCTGGCGCGCTGCGGTCGTCGGCGGGCTGTGGCTGACACTCCACGGGCTGCTCCACATCTATGAAGTGCTGGCGGGCATTTGCGGTCCGGCGACCTTCTGGGCCGACGCACCGGGAGTTCTGGGCCATCCCTTGCTGGTGATCGCGGCGCTGGCGATCCTGTTCGCGCGCCAGCGGATCGCCCCCGCGGGCATCCCCGCGCGGCTGTTCGCGCAGGCCGCGGACAAGGCGACCGGCGGCAACAGCCCCTATCTCCCCGACCTGATCGCCGCGCCCGGTCATGCTGCCGAAAAATTCCAGCACTTCATGCCGGTCACCGCGCACCGCCACGCCGCGCCCGCCGACGCCTTCCACGCCGCGCGGATCGGCGCGACGCTTGCTGCCGATTGCGGCCCCTGCGCGCTGATTGCGGCCGAAAGTGCGCTCGGCGACGGCGTCGCGCGCGCCACCGTCAACCGCCTGCTCGCCGATGATCCGCCCGCCGACCTTGCCGAAGCCTTTGCCTTCGGCGTCGCGATCGGCAGCCACGACCCCGCCGCCGACGCGCATGGCGCGCAGGTCGAAATGCTCTATGGGCGCACCGTCCGCTTCGAGATGGCGCTCACCGCGGCAACGGTCACCGCCTATCCGGCGCTGAAGCGCGGACTCGGCTTCGCGAACAGCTGCGCGCTCCACAAGCTGGAGGTTTGACAGCGACGGCGGCGCGCGACACAGGGCGGGCATGACCCTCGCGATCCGCCCTGCCACGCCCGCCGACCTGCCGCTGATCGCGCAGTTCATCCGCGACCTTGCCGACTATGAAAAGCTCGCGCACGAGGTTCGCTTTGACGAGGCAAAGCTTGGCGCCAAGCTGTTCGGCCCGCGCCCTTATGCCGAGGTGCTGATCGGCGAACTCGACGGGACGCCGCAGGGCTTCGCGCTCTTCTTCCACAATTTTTCGACGTTTGAGGGCCGCCCCGGCATTTATCTCGAGGATCTTTTCGTCCGCCCCGCCGCGCGCGGATCGGGGCTCGGCAAGGCGCTGCTCGCGCATCTGGCCGAGCTGTGCGTGACCCGCGACTGCGCGCGGCTCGAATGGAGCGTGCTCGACTGGAACGCGCCCGCGATCGGCTTTTACCAGAGCCTCGGCGCCAGGCTGATGGACGAATGGACCGTCATGCGCGTCGATGGTGACGCGCTGACGAAACTCGCCGCGTCCTAGCGACCCGTCATCCCGGATAAGGCCGTCATGACAATGGAGGGCTAGCGGGCACCCCTTGGCCGCCGCCGTTCCATCGGCGCTTTCGGCAGGTACAGGTCGGACAATCGCCTCGCTTCGCCCGCCGCGACCCCCAGCTCGGTCAGCACGCGCACCAGCGCATCCGCCGGGGCCACCGCGACATCGGGCGCGACGCCATCGCCTTCCCAATCCTTGCCGGTGACGGGGTCATAGGTTCGCCCGACCGGGATGAATGCCTGGAACCCGCCGCCCAGTTCCTCGCCATAGCCGAAATGATTGGCGCCGCCGGTGGCGCTGCCGACCAGCGTGCCGCGCCCCGTATGCTTCATCGCCAGCGCAAAATGTTCGGCCGCCGACCCACTCGCGCCCGACGTCAGCACAAAGATCTTTGCATCATGCAGTCGCTTGTCGCCATTGGGCGCTGCCCAATGCTCGCGCGCCACCATGCCCGGATCGCCGCCGACTTGGCGCAGCGTCGGAACACCCGCGATCGGCGAGCCGCCCGCCGCATCGACAGATGCGCGCGTCGCCATCGTCACCAGCCGCGTCGGCTTGTCGAACAACCACGGGAAAATGACGTCCATCTGGTCGAGCCCGCCGCCGCGATGGGTGCGGATGTCAAAGATGATCGCTTTGGCGTCGGCGTGATCGGCCATGAACTTTGCCGCCTGCGCGGTCACCGCCGCGTCCATCGGAAACAGGTTGAAGCGGATATAGGCGATCCCCGGCGCGATCCACCCGGGCTGCTCGACGGGGGGCAGGCTCACCGGCGCCGCGCGCGGTGGGCCGCTCCCCGCAGGCGGCGCGACGGGCGTGCTGCCTTCGGGCGGGCGGACGCGCAAATGGCCATCGGGCGACACCCCGTTGACCGTCGCATCGAGCGCCTTCGCCAGCGCGTCGCCCGCCAGCGGTGCATAGCGGCCCGACGCAATGGCGGCGCGGATCGCCGCCGCATAGCCTTTGCCCGTGTCGGGATAGACATAATCGCGTTCAAGCAACGCCGCATATGTTTCCGCGATCGCATCGGCGCTGGCATCGTCGGCTGCCTGGGCGGGCGCCGCCATGATCACCGGAACCAGCGCGGCGCCGCCGGCAAGCAGCAAGGCGGCCATAATATGCGTCGAACGAATCACCTTTGATCTCCCATCCAGCCCCGGCCAAAAGGAAGTGTATCGCACCGGCAATACAGATCAACTACATCCGTAGTCGACAGTCCAAATCAACGCTTGCGCGCGAACCAGACCAGAAAGATGCCGACCACCGCGAGCACGATGCCATTGCGCGTCCACGTCGTATCGCCCAGCATGAAGCTGCTCGCCGGCCAGCGGACGATGTCGAGCCCCTGCAACGCCCACAGCCCGCCGACCAAGATCATCGCGACCCCCAGAATCGCGAAAACGCCCTTCAATGCACCCATGATGACCTCCCCCTATATGCGCTGCAGTCCGATCAGCGGCCGCAGCCAGCCGATGCTGCGCCCGATCCAATAGAAAAGCCAGCACCCCGTCACCGTCGCTGCGAGCAGGATCAGGAAGGACGGCAACGCCGCGACCCCGGCGCCCAGCAGATACCAGCCGACAACGACGATGATCGTCTGGTGGATGATGTAAAAGGGGAACACCGCCTCGGCCAGCATCGCGCGCCGCACATGGTCGCGGTTCCAATATCGGTCGGCGATCCCCAGCAGCGCGACGATCGTTGCCCACCCCTGCACCTGCCGCATGAGGTGGTAGAGCAGGATCGCCCCGTCCGGCGCGCGGGTATCGCCGGGCCAGCTCAGCTCGACCCAGGCGATGGGGATAAAAGCGGTCACCGCCAGCACCGCCGCAAGCTTCCAGCAATGCCCGACCGCCGCGAACAGCTGCGGGCGCACCCGCAGCAGCCAGCCGGTGCCAAAGGCGACCAGATAATGAAGGTGCGACGGGCCATCGTCGAACAGCGCATGCGTCTCGTCATGGTCGGGAAAGGCAACGTAAATCGCGATCCACAGCAGCATCGGCACCGCCAGCAGGCCCCATCCGCGCAGCAGCCGTGCCGCCCCGTCCGCAACCCGCGCGCGAAGCGTTGCCGGGACGGCGGCGATCACCAGCGCCGCGAGCATCGTGTACACCCACAGATACACGACAAACCACAGATGCTGCCAGGTCGGCAGCGCGATGCCGTCGATGAACTGGAAACCGAAGTAATCATATAGCCAGAAATGCAGGAAGCCATGCGGGTAGCCATGCTGCCCCGCCAGATCGATCCACGGCTGCGGCGGGATGATGACGATCACCGCAAAGATCAGCGGGATCAGCAACCGCGCACTGCGCGACCGCGCGAACGCGCCGCTCCCGCCCAGCTTCGCGAACAGCGCCGCGCTCGCATAACCGGAAACGAGGAACAGCAGCGCCAAGCGCCAGCCATTGGTCGCCAGCATCGGGATCGCCACCCAGTCGAGCGGTTCGGCAATCTTCACATGCCAGCCCCACGGCACGAAATACATGCCGATATGATAGAGGATGAGCAGCGCAAACGCCGCAATCCGCAGCCAGTCCATGCCGTAGTGGCGCGCGCCGGTCATAGGCTTCCTTCCACCATTTTCGTCATCCCGGACTTGATCCGGGATCCAGGCGACATCGCGCAAATGGATCCCGGATCAAGTCCGGGATGACGAGGAGGGATATGTCATTTCACCACCCGCCACGCCAGCTCGGCAAATTCGCACAGCAAGGGCCGCGTATCCCTTGGGTCGATAATATCCTCGACCCCGAATTTCTCCGCCGTCCGGAACGGGCTGCGCACGCGGTTGAGTCGTTCCCTGATCGCCTCCAGATGCGCCGCCGGGTCCGCCGCCGCCTCCAGCTCGCTCTTGTACGCGACCTCGACCCCGCCCTCGATCGGCAGGCTGCCCCAGTCGCCCGACGGCCATGCAAAGCGGTATTGGAAGCGCTCGGCGTTCGACATCGCGCTGCCCGCGATCCCGTAGGCGCGCCGCACCACCACCGACGCCAGCGGCACGCTCGCGCGATAGATCGCGTTCATCGCCTGCACGCCATAGCGGATCGTCCCGGTCCGCTCGGCCTCGCCGCCGATCATGAAGCCCGGATTATCGACCAGATGGACGATCGGCAGCCGGAACTGGTCGGCCAGTTTGACGAAGCGCTCGGCCTTCTCGCTCGTCTTCGCGTCCCACGATCCGCCCAGATAGGACGGATCGCTCGCGAGCACCGCGACCGGATAGCCGCCCAATCGCGCGAACGCCGTGATCACCGCCCGCCCCCAGCGCGAACCCATTTCGAAAAAGCTGCCCTTGTCGAACACCGCGTCGGCAATGCGCCGCATCGAATAGACCTGCTTCGCCTCGCGCGGCACCACCGACAGCAGGCTCTCGTCGCGGCGATCGACCGGATCGCTGCACAGCCTGCGCTCGGCCCGGTCATCGATCGACGACGGCAGGTACGACAGGAACCGCCGCGCCGCCGCAAACGCCTCCGCCTCGCTTGCGACCTCATCGTCGACGACACCGTTGCGCGTATGGACGTCGCTGCCGCCCAGTTCCTCGCGGTCGAGCGTATCGCCGATCGCCGCCGCGACCGCCGGCCCCGCCGCAAACAGCTGCGACAGCCCGCGCACCATGATGCTGTAATGACTCGCCACCACTCGCGCCGCGCCCAGCCCCGCCGTCGGCCCGAGCGCCAGCGCCACCACCGGCACCGTATCGAGGTTGGCGATGATCTCATGCCACCCCGGCACATGTGGGATATAGGTATAACCCATATCCTCGAGCGTCTTGACCGACCCGCCGCCGCCGGTGCCGTCGATCATGCGAATGAGCGGCAGGCGATATTCATGCGCCATCGCCTCGCACTGGACGAACTTGCGGTGCAGCGCCGCATCGGCCGCGCCGCCGCGCACGGTGAAATCGTCGGCGCTCGCCACCACCGGCCGGCCACCCACATTCGCGCGCCCGAAGATGAAATTGGACGCGGCCAGATCTTCGAGTTCGCCATCGGGGCCATAATCCCCCCGCCCCGCGATCTTGCCGATCTCGCGAAAGCTGCCCGGATCGACGATCGCCGCGAGCCGCGCCCGCGCGTCCATCTTGCCGCGCCCATGCTGGCGCGCGACCTTTTCTTCGCCGCCCATCTTCTCCGCCATCGCGCGCCGCGCGGCGAGTTCGTCGATCTCTTTTTCCCAGCTCATGGGCGGGAGGCTATCTTACGTTGACGGAAACGTCATCCGAAACCTATCGTCCGGACATGACGCGTCCGATTACCCTCGCTCTCGCCGCCGCGATGCTCGCAACATCGCCCGCCGGTGCTGCCGAACCACGCACGCTTCCCGGCGTCGAAGATGCGTATAAAAGCACCGCCTTCATCGCCGATCCGATGCCGGCGATCGACGCCGCGCTCGCCGCCGCCAGACAATCGGGCAAACCCGTCCTCCTGATCATGGGCACCGGCGGGTGCCACGACAGCGCCTGGCTCGCGAACCTCATCGCCACCGACCGCTTCGCCCCCGTCCGCGCGCGCTATGAAATTGTCCACGCCGATATCGGCATGCCGCACGTGCGCGGCTGGGGCCGCAATCCCGAGGTTGCCAAGCGGTTCCGCTTCAGGATCAAGGGCACCCCGACCGTCGCGGTTCTCGACGCCGACGGCACCGTCCTCAATCGCAAGGCCGCCCCCAAATGGCGCAACGCCGCGAGCCGCAGCGACGACGACATCTATAATGAACTGATGGATTAGGGAGAGAGAGACATGGCCGAGATGAACCTTGCGGGGCGCGTCGCGCTCGTCACCGGCGCCTCGCGCGGCATCGGCCGCGGCATCGCGATCGGCCTCGCCGAAGCGGGCGCCGATGTCGCGGTCAACTATACCCGCGGCGAAGAGGCCGCCGCCGAAACCGTCGCCGCGATCGAAGCACTCGGGCGCAAGGCCAAGGCCTATCAGGCCTCGGTCACCGACGAGGCCGCCTGCGCCGCGATGGTCGCCGCTATCGAAGCCGACTTCGGGGCGATGTCGATCCTCGTCAACAACGCGGGCATCGCGAGCCGCGGGCTATCGGTCGCCGACACGACCCCCGAAGAAGTCGACAAGCTGTTCGCGGTTCACGCCGCCGGCCCGCATCGGTTGAGCCGCCTCGCGCTGCCGCAGCTCCGCCAGCACAAGCGCAGCGACATCATCGTCATTTCCAGCATCGCCACCTATGTGAACTCGCCCAACGGCGCGCCCTACACGATGGCGAAGGCGGCAGGCGAAGCCCTCGCGCTCACCCTCGCCAAGGAAGAGCTGAAAAACGGCGTCCGCGTCAACATCGTCGCCCCCGCGCTCACCGTCAGCGACATGGGCGAAAAACTCTCACGCGCGATCACCGGCAACGAGGATATCCACCACCTCGACACCAAAATGCCCTTCGGCCGCGTCGCCGTCCCCGCCGACGTCGCCGCGGCGGTGGTTTGGTTCGTCTCGGGCGCGAACAGCTATTGCTCGGGCCAGAAACTCAACATCGACGGCGCGGGACAGGCGACGTTTCGATAGATTTCCCCTCCCTGCAAGGGAGGGGTTAGGGGTGGGTATCGTCGGGCGGGGCTCGATGCCCCGCCGGGCGAATATCTCGCGACGTCGCTGCGCGGCCAGACCGCGCACCCACCCCCGGCCCCTCCCTTGCAGGGAGGGGAGCTAACCAGCGCAATCTTCGCTAAAGCCCGCCCATGCGCCCCGATTCGCCCTCTCCCGTCATCCCCTTCCTGATCGCCTGCGCGGGGATCGCGACCTTCTCCGCAATGGACGTGCTGATGAAGGGGCTGTCGATCGACATCGGCGCCTATAACGCCGTCCTGTGGCGCACCGGCGCCGGGACGATCCTCAGCGGCGCGCTCTATTTCGCCTCCCGCCCCGCGATGCCCGACCGCGCAACCCTCCGCATCCACGCAGTGCGCTCGCTGTTCGTGGCGGGCATGGCGGTCAGCTTTTTCTGGGCGCTCGCGCGGCTGCCGATGGCCGAGGCGATCGCGATCGCCTTCATCGCGCCGCTCGTCACGCTCTACATGGCGGCGATCTTCCTCGGCGAAAAGATCGGCCCGCGTTCGATCCTCGCGTCGCTGCTCGGCCTCGGCGGGGTGCTGGTGATCGTCGCGGGCAAGCTCGGCCGCGGCGATTATGCGCCCGAAGCCTTGTGGGCGGTCGGCGCGGTGGTCGGCTCGGCGTTGCTCTATGCCTATAACCTCATCCTCGCGCGGCGGCAGGCGAAGATGGCCGAACCGATGGAAATCGCCTTTTTCCAGAACGGCTTCGTCGCACTGATTCTCGCGGCGGGCGCGCCATGGTTCCTCGCCGTCCCCGGCAGCGACCAGACGCTGCCGATCGTCGGCGCCGCCTTCCTTGCGGTCGCCTCGCTCCTGCTGCTCAGCTGGGCCTATGCCCGCGCCGAGGCACAGATCCTCGCGACCACCGAATATACGGGCTTCCTGTGGGCGATGCTGTTCGGCTGGATGTTCTTCGACGAAGCGGTGACCTGGCCGACGATCGCCGGCGCGGCGTTGATCGTCGTCGGCTGCCTGATTGTGGCGAGGAAGACGCCGCAGCTCGACCCGGTCGAACCGGCGGCGGCTTGAGAAGAATAGTTCGCACGAAGACACAAAGACACGAAGACGTCGGCAATAGCCCCCCATTCGCTTGCCGATTGCGCGAAGCGCCTTTCGTATAAATCGCCTGCGGCGATAAGCGGATTGAAGAATGGCGACCCGACATCTTCGTGTCTTTGTGTCTTCGTGCGAACCAAATATCACACCGCCGCGCGCGAAAGCCTGTCATTGATCGCCGCGCCCAACCCCTCGGCAGGGATCGCCGCAACGGCAATCCGCGTCTTCGCGCTCGCCGCCCCGGCGTGCAGCGCATCAAACAGCCGCGCCGCCGCTTCGGTCAGATCGCCCGCCGCGCTCAAATCATAATCGCCCCGAACCGCACCGAATCCGATCCCGAACTCGTCCTCCGCAAAATTCGTCGCCTCCAGCCGCACCGGCTTGCCCGGCGCATAATGGCTCGCCAGCATCCCCGGCGCGACAATCTCGGCTCCCTTGACCCCCATCACGGGAAGCCCGCTCGCTTCGCCCAGCATCGCCGCGGTCACCGGCCCCGGCCGCAGCACCTCGACCGCGCCCTCATTCACGCGCGCGATCGTCGATTCGACCCCTGCCGTCGTCGGCCCGTCGTCGACCACCAGCGCAATCCGCCCGTCCAGTGTCGCGAGCACATGGCTTGCCCTCGTCGGGCTGACCCCGCCGCTCGCATTGGCACTGGGCGCCGCCAAAGGCGCCCCGCTCGCCGCCAGCAAGGCCTGCATCGCGCGATGCCCCGGCACGCGCAGCGCGATCGTCGCCAGCCCCGCTGTCGCGATGCTCGCCACCGGGCAGTCGTCCGTACGCGGCACGACCAGCGTCAGCGGCCCCGGCCAGAAAAGCGTCGCCAGCGCCCGTTCGGCCGCGCCGAACACCCCCAAAAGCTCCGCCGCCGCCAGATCGGGCACATGGACGATCAACGGATTGAAATCGGGCCGCCCCTTCGCCGCATAGATGCGCGCCACCGCCTCGGCATTGCGCGCATCAGCCGCCAGGCCATAGACCGTCTCGGTCGGCACCGCGACGGGCTGGCCCGCCGCGACCAGCGCCGCCGCGCGCGCGATCGCGTCGGCGCCGTAGGGGAAGGTTTCGGTCGCACCGCTGTTGTTTTGACCCTTGGCCATGCCGCGCTATAGCGCCCACGCAACGATATTCACCAGCAAAGTACCCGCTATGACCTATACGCCGCCCACCACCGAACAGCTTTTCGTCCTCAATCACATCGCGCGCATCGACGCGATGGCGCAGCATGATCGTTTCGCCGATGCGACCCCCGACATGGTCGAGGCGATCGTCACCGGCATCGGCGAATTCGCGGCCGAGGTCTATGCACCGCTGAACCGCGTCGGCGACGTCGAGAACCCCAAATGGCAGGACGGCAAGGTCACCATGCCCCCGGGGTTCAAGGAAGCGTACCAACAGTTCGTCGATGCCGGCTGGGGCAGCATCGACGGCCCGACCGAATATGGCGGCCAGGGGCTGCCCTTCACCCTCGCGACCGTGATCATCGAGGCGCTGGGCAGCGCCGACATGGGCTTTACCCTCTGCAACATCCTGACCCCGGGCGCGATCCACGCGCTGATGGCCTATGGCACCGAGGAACAGCGCCAGACGTGGCTCCCCAAGCTGGTGTCGGGCAAATGGAACGGGACGATGAACCTGACCGAACCCGCCGCGGGCAGCGACGTCGGCGCGCTGCGCTCGACCGCCGAAAAGGTCACCGAAGGCCCCAATGCGGGCCTCTACCGGATCAAGGGGCAGAAAATCTTCATCACCTTCGGCGAGCATGACCTCACCGACAATATCGTCCACCTCGTCCTCGCGCGCCCCCCCGGCGCGCCCGAGGGGACGCGCGGCATTTCGCTGTTCCTCGTCCCCAAATACCGCCTCGACGCGGACGGCAATCCGACGATTTCGAACGGCGTCCATTGCGCCTCGATCGAGCACAAACTCGGCATCCACGGCTCGCCGACCGCGGTGATGGTCTATGGCGAGGGCGAAGACTGCCTCGGCGAGATCGTCGGCGACGAAATGGGCGGCATGCGTGCCATGTTCGTGATGATGAACAATGCGCGGCTGATGATCGGTTGCCAGGGCATCCAGATCGGCGAGCGCGCGACGCAGCAGGCGCAGCGCTTCGCCGCCGAGCGCGTCCAGTCGTCGCTCGCGGGCTCGCCCGACCGCACCCCGGTGACGATCGACCAGCATCCCGACGTCCGCCGCATGCTGTGGCGGATGCGCGCCCAGACCGAAGCCGCGCGTGCGCTCACCTATTACGCCGCGGCGCAGACCGATTTCGGCAAATTGGGCGACGAGGACGCGGCGATGCGCGCCGAAATCCTGATCCCGTTGGTCAAGGCGCACGCGACCGACATCGGCTGCGAGGTCGCGAGCCTCGGCATCCAGGTCCATGGCGGCATGGGCTTCATCGAGGAAACCGGCGCCGCACAGCATTATCGCGACGCGCGCATCGCCCCGATCTACGAAGGCACCAACGGCATCCAGGCCGCCGATCTCGTCGGGCGCAAGCTCGGCATGGCGGGTGGCGATCTGGTCCGCGGGTTGATCGACGACATCACCGATGCCGCCACCGATTTCGCCGAGCTTCAGCAGCTTGCTCACGCGTGCCGTGCCGTGACCGACTGGATGGTCGATGCCAACACCGCCGATCGGCTCGCGGGCAGCTACCCCTATCTGACCATGCTCGCGACCGCGACCTGCGGCTGGCTGATGGCGCTTCAGCATCGCGCGGCGAAAATCGCGCTCGACGAGGGCAGCGGCGACCGCGCCTTCCTCGAAGCCAAGCTCGCGTCGACGCATTTTTACCTGGCCCAGATCGTCCCCGCGGCGATCGGCCTGGCACCGTCGGCGCTGGCCGGCGACGCCGTGCTGGCTCCGCTCCCGAAACTCGCCTGATTCCAGCGGATTCAAGCCGGTTTCGGGCGCCTCGATCCCGGCAAGAATTTGTTCATGATTAACGCGATGATAACCATCTCGAACTAGGCACATCCGGCAATTGCTGGAGACGTGCGTGCCCATCCCGGTCAAAAGTCTGATCATCAGCTGGCGCACGATCGCCCTGGCGTTGATTCTCAGCCTGGTCGTTGGCGTCAGCGGTGCGGGCGAACTGCCCGATCGGCTGATCTCGATGGCGACCAGCCGCCTTGCTGCGCGTGCGGTATCCGGCGAGACGGTCGTTGTCGCGCTCGACGACAAGACGTTGCAGGCGGTCGGCAATCAGGATTTCGCCATCAAGCACCACATGCAATTGGTGCGCGCGATCGACGCGTCGCCGGCAAAGCGCCTGTTCGTCGACTTTTCCTACGCACGCCGAACCGAGGATCGGGATTTTCCCGAATTTGCCGCAGCGGTGCGCCAGATGGGCGATCGCATCATCCTCGCGGTACCGTCCGCCGACTTCGCCGGAACCACGGCGACGATGTTGCGGTGGCCCGATCCCCGTTTCGGCAACCAAACCAAGCGCGGTTTCATCGGCTGGGAGTATGAATTCTGGCAAGTGTGGAAAGTGCCGTTCGCGGTAAACGCCGACGGCCGCGTCTTGCCCAGCTTTGCCGCACTGCTGGCAAATCGCCCGCTCGACGCGCCCGGCCAATTCGCCCTCGACCTGTCCTACGACCCGGACACGATCACGCAATATAGCGCGATCGACGTCATGACGGGCAAGCTCGACCCGGAACTTCTCCGCGGCAAGGATGTGATCTTTGCCTCGGCGTCGGCGGCCTTGCCTGACCAGCATTATCTGCCTGGCCATGACCAGGTACATGGCGCCTATATCCACTTGATCGCGGGAGAGGCACTCAAGCGTGGGCAGCCGGTCGATATCGGGTGGCTCCCGGCCCTCGCCGTCAGCTTCCTCGCCATACTTGCGGCGCTCGCGTGGCGAAACGGCCGGTGGCAGGGCGTGGCGGCCGGGGTGATCACCGCGGCACTGTTGGTCGTCAAAGCGGTCGGCAGCCTCTCGCTCGTCACGATCCACATCGGCGCTGCCTGTTTCCTGATCGCGGCGATAAGTGCCAACGTCGCGCGAACCCGCCGCCGTTCCTCCGCCCAGCGCGAAAACCCCGTATCCGGCCTGCCCAATTTCGAAGCGCTGCGCACCCAGGCTCCCTTCGGCAGCGCGACCGTTATCGCCGCCAAGGTGGTCAATTTCGAGGATCTCGCCGCCTTCATTCCGGGCGACGGCATCGGCAAGCTGGTCGAACAGGTCACCCGCCGGCTGCAACTGGCGTCGCAGGGGACGACGCTGCACCACGATCTCGACGGCACCTTCGCCTGGCTCGTCCCCTATTATCAGCACAGCCAGATCGAAGGGCAGCTGGCGGGCCTCGCCGCGCTGTTCAACGCGCCGCTCACGATCGGCGAATTGCGCGTCGACGTCGCGATCGCCTTCGGGGTCAACGACGAGTTCGAAGGATCGAACGCGCAGCGGCTCGCCGCCGCGCTGGTCGCCGCCGAACGCGCGATCCGTACGCGCGCGCTGTGGACCAAATATGTCCCGCGGCAAAAGGACGATGCCGGCTGGCAGCTCTCCTTCCACTCGCAGCTCGAGGATGCGCTGACCGGGGGCGACATCTGGGTCGCGTTCCAGCCGCAATATGCCATCGCGACCGGCAAGCTGGTCGGGGTCGAGGCGCTGGCGCGCTGGACCCACCCGACGCGCGGCCCGATCCCGCCCGACGAATTCATCGTGCAGGCCGAAAAGAGCCAGGACATCTACCGCCTGACCCTGTTCGTCATGGATCAGGCGATCCGTTCGGCGGCGCAGCTCCACGAGCGCGGAATGCGGATCAACATGTCGGTCAACCTGTCGGCGGCGCTGCTCGACCATAATGATCTGGTCGGGACGATCCGCGTCATGCTGACCGCGCATCATCTGCCGCCCGAGATATTGACGATCGAGATCACCGAAACCGCGCAGATCGAAAACAGCCGCCAGGCGCGCCAGACGCTCGCGCAGCTTCGCCGCACCGGCATCCGGCTGTCGATCGACGATTATGGCACGGGGCAGTCAAATCTCGAATATCTGACCGAAATCGAGGCCGACGAAATCAAGATCGACAAGCGATTCGTGATGACCATGCGCGATTCGCAGCGCAACCTCGAAGTCGTTAAGTCGACCATTGACCTAGCACATCGCCTGGGCGCCGTAGCAGTCGCCGAAGGCATCGAAGATGCCGAAACCATGACGCTGCTCGGCCAGCTCGGCTGCGACGTTGGGCAAGGTTATCATCTTGGAAAACCACAATTGTTTTCCGAGCTCACCGCGACTCTCGCCGCACCTCCACAAAACCGCGCCGGATAGCTGCCATCTTGGTGGCAATTTTATGGTTAAGACTCGATTTACCTTACCAAAGATGGTATATGCTCCGTTAACTGTTCTTCGTGGGCAGTGCCGACAGGAGATATCTTATGGGTTGGTTTTGGAGATGGATGGGCGGCGGCGGCTCCGGCAACGGCGGCGCAGAAGCTTAATCCGAATATCAAACGGAAAGGGGTCCCGGACATGTCCGGGGCCCTTTTTCTTTGCCTGTCATGTTCTTTGGCTGTCATGCGCCCGTCTCCAGCGCGGGCGATTAGCGAAACCGCGAATAGTGGCCCGGCGAAGCGCCGCCTCCCCGCCGCTCCTTGATCTCCGCCCGATCCCGCTTGAAAAAACATCACACGCGGTCGCGCGGCGCAGCCACCGGGCCTGAGCGGCGGAAACGCTGGCATGGCGCGCCGGGCGCGGGCATCGCCAGCGACGAGACGAATCAAAATATCGACGAACCGAGTCGCTAAAACGTCATTTACCGTCTTGCATCGCCACGCCGACGTGGCACTATAGATGGTGGGTCAGCCGAGGGGGCACCCCAAGCATTAGTGGTTAGCCAAAAATGGCGGATTTCCGTCGCCCGCTGCACATGGGCTCGGAAAACTACTTCGTGCGGCCAAAAATATGTGCCCCCGCGGATCGAATAAATGCTAGGCTGGGGCTTCGTCCCGAGTCGAACAAGACAGGAACATATGCGCCGCGGCGCATGGGCAATCGGGGACGGAAAAGATGGATTTTCGCGAGACAGAACGGGTGGAGACGAGCGACGTGGCGACGATGGAATTGACGAAAAACGAAGCGCCCCCAGCGAACGAATCGACCCCGGCAGCAGCGCCTGCCGCCAAGCTTAACGACAGCAGCGAGGCCAAGGTCCACGCGCGCCGATTCGAAATCGTTACCGACGCGAGCCGCGACGCGCTGCTCACCGACTTCGGCAAGGAAACGCTCGAGGACCGCTATCTCCTCCCCGGCGAATCATATCAGGATCTGTTCGCACGCGTCGCGTCGGCCTATGCCGACGATCAGGAGCATGCGCAGCGGCTCTACGACTATATCTCGAAACTGTGGTTCATGCCCGCCACCCCCGTGCTATCGAACGGCGGCACCGGCCGCGGCCTGCCGATCAGCTGCTACCTCAATTCGGTCGACGACAGCCTCGAGGGGATCGTCGGCACCTGGAACGAGAATGTCTGGCTCGCGAGCCGCGGCGGCGGCATCGGCACCTATTGGGGCGCGGTGCGCGGCATCGGCGAACCCGTCGGCCTCAACGGCAAGACCAGCGGCATCATTCCCTTCGTCCGCGTGATGGACAGCCTCACCCTCGCGATTTCGCAGGGCTCGCTCCGCCGCGGCTCGGCCGCCTGCTATCTCGACATCTCGCACCCCGAGATCGAGGAGTTTCTCGAGGTCCGCAAACCCTCGGGCGACTTCAACCGCAAGGCGCTGAACCTCCACCACGGCGTCCTCATCACCGACGAGTTCATGGAGGCCGTCCGCGACGGCAATGAATTCAACCTGAAATCGCCCAAGGACGGCAGTGTCCGCGGCAGCGTCGACGCGCGCGGGCTGTTCCAGAAGCTCGTCGAGACGCGCCTCGCGACCGGCGAGCCCTACATCATCTTCATCGACCAGGTGAACCGCATGATGCCCAAGCATCATCGCGACCTCGGGCTGAAGGTCACCACCTCGAACCTGTGCAGCGAAATCACGCTGCCGACCGGCCGCGACCATCTCGGCAATGATCGCACCGCGGTCTGCTGCCTGTCGAGCCTCAACCTCGAAACCTGGGACGAGTGGAACGGCGACAAACGCTTCATCGAGGATGTCATGCGCATGCTCGATAACGTCCTGCAGGATTATATCGACCGCGCCCCGCCCGAAATGGCGCGCGCCAAATATAGCGCCAGCCGCGAACGCTCGGTCGGCCTCGGCGTCATGGGCTTCCACAGCTTCCTGCAGGCGCGCGGCCTGCCGTTCGAGGGCGCGATGGCGAAATCGTCGAACCTGCGCGTCTTCAAGCATATCCGCGCGCAGGTCGACGCCGCCTCGATGCTGCTCGCCAACGAGCGCGGCCCCTGCCCCGACGCCGCCGATCAGGGCGTGATGGAGCGCTTTTCGTGCAAGATGGCGATCGCGCCGACCGCGTCGATCAGCATCATCTGCGGCGGCACCAGCGCGTGCATCGAGCCGATCCCCGCGAACATCTATACCCACAAGACGCTCTCGGGCAGCTTCGTGGTCAAGAACCCGTATCTGGAAAAGCTGCTGCGTGAAAAGTCGAAGGATTCGACCAATGTGTGGAACTCGATCCTCGAAAAGGGCGGCTCGGTCCAGCATCTCGATTTCCTGAGCGCGGAAGAAAAGGACGCGTTCAAGACCAGCTTCGAGATCGACCAGCGCTGGCTGCTCGAACTGGCAGCCGACCGCACACCGTACATTGACCAGGCCCAGTCACTGAACCTGTTCATCCCGGCGGACGTCGACAAATGGGACCTGCTGATGCTGCACTTCCGCGCGTGGGAACTGGGCATCAAGTCGCTCTATTATCTGCGCTCCAAGTCGGTCCAGCGCGCAGGCTTTGCCGGCGGCGTCGAGGCGGACAACACCATCGACGCGCCCAAGTTCGAGCTCGGCGAAACGACGGATTACGACGAGTGCCTGGCTTGCCAGTGAGCAAATCCCTCTCCCACCGGGAGAGGGAGGGAGCCGCGCAGCGGCGGAAGGGTGAGGGTGAAAGGCGGGCCGCCATGCGCACCTATCGCAATCAGCCTTCCGGCACTGTCCCCCGCGCCCGCCAGTTGCGCCGCGATGCCACCGATGCAGAGCGCGCTCTCTGGCTGGCGTTACGCGAGAATTTCCCGGCTGCGCGGTTTCGCAGACAGGTGCCGATCGGGCCGTATTTCGCGGATTTCCTCAGCTTCCGGGAGAAGCTGGTGATCGAAGTGGACGGCGGCCAGCACGATCAGCAGGCAGAATATGACGCGGCCCGGACGCGCTTCATCGAAGCGCAGGGCTACCGGGTCATCCGGTTCTGGAACAGCGATGTGCTGCCCGACCCGGAATATGTTGTGAACGCCATATCCCTCTCCCTCAAGGGAGAGGGAGGGAGCGACGAAGTCGCGGAAGGGTGAAGGGCGACAGCCTGATCCCCACCGCATCACCCTCACCTTCCCAGGCTTTGCCTGGGCCCCTCCCTCTCCCGGCGGGAGAGGGGAATTCGGAGTAACACGATGTCTCTCTTGGAAGCCCGCACGCAGTACAAGCCCTTCGAATATCCCTGGGCCTATGATTTCTGGAAGCGCCAGCAGCAGATCCACTGGATGCCGGAAGAAGTGCCGCTGGGTGAGGATTGCCGCGACTGGGCGCAGAAGCTGTCCGATCACGAGCGCAACCTGCTGACGCAGATCTTCCGCTTCTTCACCCAGGCCGATGTCGAGGTGCAGAACTGCTATCACGAAAATTACGGCCGCGTGTTCAAGCCGACCGAGGTCAAGATGATGCTGACCGCGTTCAGCA
>VFQN01003240.1_pt1 | contig 23682 bp, 23 predicted proteins | sample 3512371 | NCBI WGS metagenome assembly VFQN01 (sample SAMN10412370, study PRJNA504923) | tailings metagenome | isolation source: Replicate 2 from Balatoc abandoned mine | place: Philippines: Itogon, Benguet | collected 2017-08-28
TGGCGAACACCGTGGCGAAGGCGATCATGGGCGAGAAGGAGCCCTATCACGCGCTGCCGTGGTTCTGGTCGAACCAGTATGATCTGAAGCTCCAGACCGCCGGCCTCAGCCTCGGCTTCGATCAGACGGTGCTGCGCGGCGATCCGGCGGACCGCAAGTTCACGGTCGTCTATCTGAAGGCCGGAAAGCCCATCGCCTTCGACTGCGTGGGGACGATGAAGGACTATGTGCAGGCGCGCAAGCTGCTGGAAAGCGGCGTGGGCAAGATCGATCCCGCGCTGCTGGCCGATCCCGAAGTGGCGCTGAAGGACCTTATCTAAGCCGCGCCAAGGCCCACTGCGCCGCTTCGGCCACGACCGGATCGGGGTCGGCGGTCAGCGCCTGAACCTGCGGGATCAGCGCGGCATTGCCGCTGTTGCCCGCCGCATAAAGGCAGTTTCGCACGAACCGATCCCGCCCGATGCGCTTGATCGGCGAGCCCGAGAACAGCGCCCTGAACCCCGCATCGTCCAGCGCCAGCAGCTCGGCCAATCGCGGGGCGACCAGTTCGGCGCGGGGCAGGAATTCGCGGATCGCTTGGGCGGCACTTGCGAACTTGTTCCACGGGCACACCGCAAGGCAATCGTCGCAGCCGTAGATGCGGTTGCCCAGCCCTTCGCGCAACGCCTCATCCACCGGCCCCTTGTGTTCGATGGTGAGGTAGGAAATGCAGCGCCGCGCATCGAGCCGGTAGGGCGCGGGGAAGGCGTCGGTCGGGCAGGCGTCCTGACAGGCGGTGCAACTTCCGCACGTGTCGCGCCCCGGCGTCGAAGGCGCCAGATCGAGCGTCGTGTAGATCGCGCCCAGAAACAGCCAGCTGCCATGCTCGCGGCTGACGAGATTGGTATGCTTGCCTTGCCAGCCGAGCCCCGCCGCTGCCGACAGCGGCTTCTCCATCACCGGCGCGGTATCGACGAACACCTTGACCTCGGCATCCTTCACCTCGGCGACAAGCCAGCGCGCGACGGCTTTCAGCGCTTTCTTCACGACGTCATGATAATCGGCGCCCTGCGCATAGACCGAAATCCGGCCGCGCTCGGGAACCTCGGCGAGCGCCAGCGGATCGACCTCGGGCGCATAGCTCATGCCGAGCGCGATCACCGACTTGACCTCAGGCCACAGCCCCTGCGGCGATCCGCGCTGCCCGGCGCGGCTTTCCATCCAGATCATGTCGCCGTGGCACCCCTCGGCGAGCCACTGGTTCAGCCGCTCGGCAGTCTGCGGCGCCGCATCGGCGCGCGCGACACCGAACGCGACGAAGCCATGCTCGCGCGCGACGTCGGCGAGTCTTTGCTCGAGGGGAGGCAAGGCTTCGGCAACCATTGGCGCTCTATACGGCAACGGCTCAGCCGTGCCATAGTCACGCGAAATCTTGTTCAGGGACCGACGCTTGACCGAACTCGCCGTCGAGGCCAGCGGCCTCACCAAATATTTCGACGCCTTCCGCGCGGTCGATCATGTCAGCCTGAAGGTTCCGACGGGCAGCATCTATGGCGTGCTTGGCCCTAACGGTGCGGGCAAGACGACCAGCCTGCGCATGACGCTCGGCATCATCGACCCCGACGAGGGTATGAGCCGGCTGCTCGGCGGTCACAAGCCGCAATCGGTGCGCCACCGCATCGGTTATCTTCCCGAAGAACGCGGGCTTTATCCGGGCATGAAGGCACGCGAAGCGATCGCTTTCATGGGCGCGCTCCGCGGTCTCGACTGGAGCGAGGGCCGCCGCCGCGCCGCGACCTTCATGACCGAGCTAGGGCTCGAGCGCGTCATCGACGAAAAAATCCGCAAGATGTCGAAGGGCATGGCGCAGATGGTCCAGTTGATCGGCTCGATCGTCCACGCCCCCGACCTGATCATCCTTGACGAGCCCTTCTCGGGGCTCGACCCGGTGAATCAGGAGCGGCTCGAAATGCTCGTGCGCCGCGAACGCGACCGCGGCGCGACGATCCTTTTTTCGACCCATGTCATGGCGCATGCCGAGCGCCTCTGCGACCGGCTCGCGATCATCGCCCGCTCGCAGCGCCGCTTCGAGGGCACCGTCGACGAGGCACGCGCGCTGCTGCCGATGCAGGTGCGCTACACGCCCCGCGAGCAGAATGATGCGGTCGCAGCGCTGCTCCCCGCAGGCGCCGAACGCAAAGGCGAGGCTTGGCATTTCGCCATCGAAGATACCGACGTCGAACCGCTGCTCGCGCGGATCACCGCGAGCGGGCATGGCGTCGCCGGCCTGTCGATCGCCCGCCCCGCGCTGCACGACGCCTTCGTCCATATCGTGCGCCAAGTCGACGCAGGCTTCGACGCGACGCCCGAGAATGACGCGATCGAGGAGGCTGCGGCATGAACGCTTTCGTCCGGAACATGCTCGTCATCGCGCGCCGCGACTTCCTCGCGATCGTCGCCACCCCGACCTTCCTCCTGTTCCTGCTCGCACCGCTGTTCATGATCGGCATGGGCGCCGTCGGCGGACTCGGCGCGTCGCAACTCGCCGACAGCGCGCGCGGCAAGGGCCGCATCGTCGCCATCGTCGAGCGCGGCGATGTCGATGCGCTGCGGATCGCCGACGCACGGATGCGCGGCGCGCTTTCGGGTAGCGAACGCCCGCTGATGCTCGACGTACGCGCAGCCGAACCGGACGCGCCCGACCCGCTCGCCATCGCGCGCGAGAAGGGCAGCGACACCTATGCCGTGATGAGCGGCCCGCTCGAAAGCCCGCGCATCATCGAACGCAACGAGGGCAGCACATCGGGCCGCTATCTCGCGCTGCTCGCGACCGACGTGCTCCGCGATCGCGCCGCCGGCCCGGTCGCCCCCGTCGAGCCGCGCTTCGAGGCGATCACCAGCGGCGGCACGAGCATCGCCGCGCAGCAGTCGCTCGGCTTCGGCGCGGTCTTCGCGATCTTCCTGATGACCTTGCTCCTCGCCGGCCAGACAGTCAGCTCGATGGCCGAGGAAAAGGGCAACAAGGTCATCGAGATCCTCGCCGCCGCGGTACCGCTCGAAAGCGTTTTCCTCGGCAAATTGCTCGGCATGCTCGGCGTCGCGGTCCTGTTCATCGCCTTCTGGGGCGTCATCGCGATCGGCGGCGGATTCGTCGCCGCGACGCAGATCGACCCGGCAGCCATCGCAGCCGCGGGCAAGCCCGCCGCCGCGCTTGCCGTCGCCCCAGCGACCGGCTGGGCCTTCTTCATCGGCATTTCGGTCTGCTATTTCGTGATGGCCTTTCTGCTGCTCGGCGCTGTCTTCCTCGGCGTCGGCGCGCAGGCGAGTACGGTACGCGAAATCCAGATGCTAAGCCTGCCGATCACCATCTTCCAGGTCGGGATGTTCAGCCTGTCGGCGGCCGCCGCGAGCGCGCCCGACACCGGGCTTGCACGTTTCGCTCAGGCCTTTCCTTTCTCCTCGCCCTTCGCGATGGCCGCACGCGCGGCGACCGATGGCGCGCACGGCGTTCATCTGCTTGCGCTCGGCTGGCAGGCGATCTGGGTCGCGCTGGTCGTCTATCTCTCGGTCCGCCTGTTCCGCGCCGGGGTACTCAGCAGCGGCAGCGGCTGGAAATTCTGGAAAAGGGCCCGCCCGGTCGCCGCAGCCGCAGCGGTTGCAACGGCTACAGCGGAGACGACCTCGACTCATTGACAAAGCTGTAAATAGTGGCATTCTGCAACTGAAAACGGCCGCGCGATGACGGCCGATGGAGGATATGCCATGGCGACCCAGATCCGCACCGCTCCCGAAACCCCGCATCCGCTCGACGTTTCACGCGCCGAGCTGTGGCGCGAGGATGTATGGCAGGAACCGATGCGCCAGCTGCGCGCCGAATCGCCGATCTATTATTGCGAAGATTCGAAGTTCGGCCCCTATTGGTCGGTGACGACATACAAGCCGATCCAGCATATCGAGGCGCTGCCCAAGATCTTCTCCTCGTCGTGGGAGTATGGCGGGATCACCGTCGCCGGCGACGGGGTCGAGCATCTCAAAGAGGGTGAAATCCCGATGCCGATGTTCATCGCGATGGACCCGCCGCAGCACACCGCGCAGCGCCGCACCGTCGCGCCCGCCTTCGGCCCCTCCGAAATCGAGCGCATGCGCGCCGACACCGTCGCGCGCACTGCTGCGCTGATCGACACGCTGCCTGTCGGCCAGCCCTTCGACTGGGTCGAAAAGCTCTCGATCGAGCTGACGACCGACATGCTCGCAATCCTGTTCGATTTTCCGTGGGAAGATCGCCACAATCTCACGCGCTGGTCCGACGCGCTCGGCGATATCGAGAGCTTCGACACCACCGAGCTTCGCCAAGCGCGCACCGCAACCGCCTTTGAAATGGGCGCGGCGTTCAAGGAGCTGTGGGACCACAAGGCCAAAAACCCCGGCAAGCACGACCTCATTTCGATCATGCTCCAGTCAGACGCGATGAGCCATATGAGCGAGCATGAGTTCATGGGGAACCTGATCCTGCTCATCGTCGGCGGCAACGATACGACGCGCAATTCGATGTCGGCCTATGCCTATGGCCTCCACAGCTTCCCCGAGGAGCGCGCCAAGCTCGAGGTGAATCACGATCCCGAACTTGCGGTCAACGCGATGCACGAGATCATCCGCTGGCAGACCCCGCTCGCGCACATGCGCCGCACCGCGATGGAGGATACCGAGCTGTTCGGCCACCAGATCAAAAAGCGCGACAAGATCGCACTCTGGTATGCGTCGGCAAACCGCGACGAGGAAATCTTCCCCGACGGCGACCGGATCATCGTCGATCGCGAAAACGCGCGCCGCCACCTCGCCTTCGGTTATGGCATCCACCGCTGTGTCGGCGCACGCGTCGCCGAGCTGCAGCTGACGACGCTCATCTCCGAAATGCAGAAGCGCCGCCTGCGCGTGAACGTGTTGTCGGAACCCGAGCGCGTCAACGCCAGCTTCGTCCATGGCTATCGCCATATGCAGGTCGAACTCGAGCGCTATTGACGCGCCATGTAACCAAGCGCAGGCCGGCCGCGTATTTGGGGTGAGGAGTCCCGATATGATCGAACGCCGCTATATCCTGTCCGGTCTTGCCCTCGGCGGCGCGCTGATCGGCGCGCCGATGCTGTTCGCGAAGCAGAAAGGCCGTCCAAAGGCGCAGCCCGGCTGGCAGCTGACCGACACCCAATGGCGAAAGCGCCTGACCCCGATGCAATATCGCGTGCTGCGCGAGGCCGCGACCGAACGCCCCTTCACCAGCCCGCTCGACAAGGAAAAGCGCGCCGGCACCTTCCTTTGCGCGGGCTGCGAGCTGCCGCTCTATGCGAGCAGCACCAAATTCGACAGCCGCACCGGCTGGCCGAGCTTCTGGACGCCGCTCAAGGGCGCGATCGCCACGTCGGTCGACTATGACATCGGCGTGGCCCGCACCGAAGTCCATTGCCGCCGCTGCGGCGGCCACCTCGGCCATGTTTTCGACGATGGGCCGAAGCCCACAGGCAAGCGCTATTGCATGAACGGCGCGGCGTTGATGTTCAGGCCGGCTTAGCGCGCGGGCTTCACCCGCCAGACCGACAAACCTTTGGCGCTGCCGATCGCGACCGGTTCGATCCACGCCGGCGGATGTCCGGCGTAAAGCACCGCGGCCAGCCCTTTCGCATTGGTTTCGCGATAGGATTTGAGATCGTTGGCGGTGCGGCAAAAGATGATCAGCGTCGCCTGATGCTTGCGGACCAGCGGTTCGGCGGCTGCAGGGTCGCTGATGAAGGCGCGGATCGTGTCGGCCATCGCCTCTTTGTTGCGGTGATGCCCGGTCGCGACGACACCGTGATGCGTCCAGAAGATCATCGACGCGCCGAGGTCGATCGGCGTCAGCACCGTGGTCGGCGCGATGCGATCGAGCGCCGCGACCGTCGCAGGATCGATGCAGATCTGCTCATAAGATGCGCCCGCCATCAGTTTGGGGTCGGGCTTGAACATCGGAAACGCCCAGCCGAGCAGCGCAGCCGTGGCGATGCTTGCCGCCAAAGGCATCGTCAGCGCGGCGAGGACGCTGGCGAGCACGCGCAGCAGCGGCGAGCGCAGCGACCGCGCGAAATCCCAGACCCGAAGGCCGAGCCATGCTGCGCCCGGCAGCGCATAGACATGCGCCGTCGACACGCTGCGTATGACCAGTAGCGACAGCAGGACAGCACCCATGAGCGCAACGATCAGCGTCGCCCAGGTCAGGCGATCGCCGGCGGTGTCGCTCGCCCGCCACGCAAGGACCGACCCCACGAGACCGAGTAACGAAGGCACAACGATGTAGATGCCGTTGTGCGCGGGCGACACCCACAGGGGCTGACCCTCAAGCACGCCGCTGTACCAATAGCGCACGACGATCGGATCGAGGGTTGCGAACGGTCCCTTGGCGCAAAGCGGCTCGGTCCAGACCAGCGCGACAGCGGCCAAAACCCCGGCGCCAGCAAACAGCAGGAAGCGGGCGGCGGACGATGCCGGATTTGCGCGGGCGATGACCAATGTCGTGACAGCGGCGACCAGAAAAGCCGCCAGATAGGGCGCCGAGAGCGAATCGCACCAAGTTGCGACGAGGCCGAGCGGCCCGCGGGTCAGAAACTGAAAGGCCAGTGCGCCGAGCGCGAGCGCGACCATATAGCCGGTCAGGCGATCGCGGTCGTCGGCACGGCCATGCAGCGCCCAACGCACCGCGGCCAGCCCCGCGAACAGCGCCGCCATCGGCAGCCCCTCGATCGAAATCGCGATCAGCGCCGCCGCGCAGAGGCCGGCAATCGCGCCCGCCTGCCGGCTCGGTGGGCGTAAGGCCTGCCACAGCATCAGCATTGCGAGCAGGATCTGCCAACCATGATGATCGACGTGCAACGGATAGAATTGGGCCAGCACGAAGCCCAGGCTGATCATGAAAACCGGCGCGACATAGGCGATCCGCCGTTCGGGCAGCCGCTGGAAACCCAGCGCAACGGCCACTGCAAGCATGGCCCCCATGACCGGCGGCCACAGCGCCATCACGACCTGTTCGGCGGTCGCCTGCCCCAAAAAGGGCTTCAGAATCAGGATGAACGCCGCAATCGGCGCGTCGACGATCCGCGACCAGTGCATCAATACACCGCCGCCGCCCGGGTTGACCCGATATTGGTTGAGATCCCACCAGCCCTGGCCGCCGAGCAAATCGCGGACCTGCGCCATGCGCATCGCGTCGTCGGCGTCGGACAGGTCGAGCACCATGATATTGTGGCGGTTCGACCAGAGGAAAAGCAGGCTGACCAGCGTCCACGCGATCAGCGCGATACGCACCGGCGTCAGCCAGCCGTCGCGGCCCCCCGTAGCCATGGTCATGCAGCGGCGGTCCGAAAGACGATGTGGCGGCGCAGCAGATAGGTGGTCTGGAAACTGACGACGATCGCGGCGAGCTTTGCCAGCCGTGGATCGAGGCCGAGCGCCGAGCCGCCGCCGACAATGGCGGTGGTGACCGCGAGGCCGACCAGCGCCGATCCGACGAACAGCATTTTCTGACGATGCCGTTCGCCGGTGCCGCGCGCTGCGGCACCGTCGGCGAAGACCAGCCGGCTAGATACGAGCCAGTGAACGAGGATTCCGGCGCAATAGCCGACCGCCGACGCCGCCATCGGCGCGAGACCGGCATCGAGCAGCAGCAGGAACAACCCCGCATCGCTGCCGAGCGCAAGCACGCTGGCAAACAGATAGTTGAACCAGCGCACTTCGCCGCGGCGGATGGCCGCGATCAGCGTCAGGATCGGCTGCGACATGGCATCTACCGCCGTCGTCACGCGGCCTTGGCGACGCGCGACGGCACGTCGCGAACCGACGCCAGCGCCGCCTGCTCGCCCTCGGTACCCGCCTCATGATATTCGGCGTCTTCGTTCACGCCCCAGATATCATAGAGTTTTTCGCCTGCGGCGATGTTGCGCACCGTCAGCATCGCGGTCATCATCGCATGATCCTGGTTATTGTAGCGGTGCATGCCGTTGCGCCCGACCATATGCAGCGTCGGGTAACGCGCCTCGAGCTCGCTGCGCATGGTCTCGACATGCGTCGCATAATCGTCGTCATAGACCGGATAGGCCTTTTCCTGCCGCACCACCGCGCCGCCGACGACATCGGCCGGATCGCAGAGTCCGAGGATGGCCATCTCGCGCTTGGCGAGCTCGACCAGATCCGCGTCGCTCGACGCCCAGAGGCCATCTCCCTCGAAACAGAAATATTCGAGGCCGACGCAGGCGAGTTCGGGATCGGGCACCATTTCGGGCGACCAGCTGCGGAAATTCTGGACGCGGCCGACCTGCACCTTGCTGTCGTGGATATAGATCCAGTTGTCGGGGAAGAGATCTTCCGAACGGATCTTGAGCGCGACGGTCAGGAAGTCGCGATATTTGAGGTTCGGCGCCGCGGTCAGCGCGCAGGCGGGCAGCGGGTGGATACGCGCGGCCAGCTCGCGCATCGGCGCCGAACTGATCACATGGGCCGCGTCGATCACGATGTCGCCGTCGGGCCCGGTCGCGGTCATCCGCCAGCGTCCGGTCTTCTGATCCTGCGTCAGCTGTTTGAAGCTATGCGCCATCAGCACATGATTGCCGCCCGCGCACACCTTGTCGCGCGCAGCCTCCCACATCATGCCCGGGCCGAGCCGCGGATAGCGGAAGGTTTCGAGCAGCGTCTTCGTCGCCATGCCGTCATTGGGCTTCTTGTTGAGCCCGAGGCTGCGCTTCAGCCCGTCGAGGACTGCAGCGCCGAGCGAGAGGCCCTTGATCCGCTGCGCCGCCCAGTCGGCCGACATTTCGTCGCACGGCATCCCCCACACCTTCTCGGTATAGGTCTTGAAGAAGATCGAATAGAGCTTCCGCCCGAACTGGTTGATCGTCCAATCCTCGAAGCTGCGCACCTTTTTGTTGGGGAACAGCTTCGCCTGCGCATAGCTCACCATACAAAGCGTCGAGCGAAACACACCAAGGTTCCACAGCGCCTCGAACGCACGAAGCGGATAGCTGTAGAATTTGCCCTCATAATAGATGCGGCTCATCCGCGGCCGCTGGATGAAATCGTCGGGAAGAATCTCGTTCCACAGGTCGACCACTTCCTGGCTTTTCGAGAAAAAGCGGTGGCCGCCGATGTCGAAGCGAAAGCCTTCGTGCTCGACCGTCCGGCTGATGCCGCCGACATAAACGGGGTCCTTCTCGATCACCGTCACCTTATATCCCTGCTGCGTCAGCAGATAGGCGGCAGTCAGTCCGGCCGGGCCGGCGCCGATGATCGCGACATCGGCGCTCGTCGGGCTGGTTTTCGACACATGGGTGTCGGTCATCGATTATTCCCCCACAGGCAATATTGCTCGATGCCGCTTTGGCCCGAATATGGATAAAAACTGGTTAACGCAGCCTCGGGAAAGCGAGCGAAACGGCGCTTTCCGCGGCCGCCAGCACCTATGGCACACCCGTGAGATCGTCGCCCGGCGGCCCGCGCGCGCTGTTGCCATCCTCCGGAGCATCGTCGAGCATCGCCACATCGCGTGACAGCGGCCGCAGCTTCAGCGTACCGAGCTTGACGCGCGGCGTCGCCTTACCCGGCGCGGCGCTCAACACCATTGCCGGATCAAGCCGCAGCGCCGACGCCGACGCTTTGGCCATGCGCACCGTGTAGCGGCCATAAGCCACGCTTTCGAAAAGGAAATAGCCGTCGAATTCGGTCAGCGTCGTCGCGCGCACGCGGCCTTCGGCATCGACGAGCTCGAGGCTCAGTCCCTCGACCGGATTGCCGCCGTCGCGGATCGCGACGCCCTCGATCTCGCCCGCCTGCGTCATCGGCAGCGCGACGCGCACCGCGACGCCGGGGCGCGGGGTGACGACGACGCCGGGCAGCGCCGGCTGGACATAGGGATCGGGCAGGCTGCCCGCATCGATCCCGATCATCACCGGGCGGAACGGCTCGAGCCCGTCGATCATCGCACGGCCGTCCTTGCCGGTCGATGTCTCGATAAAGGCGTTGCCCGCGGTCAGCGGCACCGCGGCAAGCGCCGCCTCACCCGGCTGGCGGATGCCGTCGCCATTCTCGTCCATGAAGACATCGGCCATCACCTGGCCGCGGCTCGCGAGCTTCTCGCTCGACACGCGCCAACCGCCGACGCCGCCCGAGCTTTTGGTGGGCCGCGGGCCGAAGCTGAAAGCGAGCGACAGCGACGCCGCCACCGATCCGTCGGTCGCGACCTCGCCGAAACCCGAAAGCTGCAACTTGTTGAAACGGCGCGTATATCCAAGGCCGGCCCGACCGCGGTCGAGCCCCTTGTCATAGCCGAGCTCGGCGCGCCATTCGGCATCGCCCTTCCCCGCCCACTCGCCGATCACCGCCATGCGCGTGTCGGCGCTGTCGCCGGACAGCGCAAAACGCGCCTCGCCGCGCAGGCGGACGCGTCCGATCCGGGCATTGGCGAGCAAGGTCGCGGTCAGATTGTCGGGCGGGTCGGGACCGACGGGAACCTTGGTGCGCGTCCAGTCGAGCTGGCCGGTGAAGGTCAGAGCGCGGAAGCTGGCCGACGCGCGGCCGGTGGCCTGCAGGTTCGAGACCCCCGACGCGCGATCGATCTTCGCAAGATCGAAATGGAGCGGCAGGATCGTCCGGCCGAGCTTTACCGGCTGATCGACCGACACCGAATAGAGGCCGCTGACCCCGCCGACGAAGCGGTCCGACACGAAGCCGCCCCAGCCGCGCATCGCGTCGGCGCGGACATTGGTGTCGCCGAACGCCGCGAGCCAGCTCGCGCGCAAAGCGGCGGCGCCATCGTCCGCATAAGCGCCCGCGACCTCGAGCAAGGTCGGGCCGATCGAGCGCCTGACCGCGACCTCGCCGTAATTGCGGCGGATATTCTCAATCATCAGGCTGTGGAAATAGGCCGCAGCCGATGTCCGCGTATCGAGTCCGCGCTCGATCCCCATCGTCCCGCGCCAGCCGCGCCGGAACGCCCCGCCGCGCCGGCCGAACTCGATCAGGTCGGTATTTTCCTGCGCGAAGCCTGCCCAGTACCAAGTCTGCTGCGGCGGGATCGAATCGATCCCGACCTGCAACTGCTTGATTTCGCGCCGGACCTGCCCTTGCGGGCCGTACATCACGATCTCGAAGCGGTTCGACCCATATTGCAGCGGCACGTCGAGAAACTCGTAGCGACCGTCGGCATTCGGTGCGGTGAAGGCGAGCAGTTGCCCGTTGCGATAGAGCTCGGCATCCCAGCCCACGGGCAAATCGCCGCGAAAGCTGGTCTTGTCGAAGCTGTCGGGGCGCTCGACCGGACGATTGGTGATGACTGCACCACGTCCCGGCACCGATCCAGCAACCAGCCCCGTCGACAGCAGGCTGACGTCGCCCGCCGCATAATGCGTCGCGCGCAGCGGCCCGAGCAACTGCCCCGACGGGTCGGTGCGATAGAGGCGCAGCCGCAAACTGTCGGGCACGCCTTCGTCATCCGACGACAGCCGCGCGTCGAAGCTATGCTTCAGCAACTCGCCCGCCGCAAAAACCTCGTAACGACCCTGCACATAGGAGGATCCGCCGCGCTTGTCCGACACGAAACCCGCCGAGGCGACGACATCGACCGACGGCGTCGACCACATCTGGTAGGGCCGCGTCGCCTGCGGCAGGCTGGCAAGGTCGAACGAGCCCTGCGGCCTGATCCCGGCCGCACGCGCACGCCGCTCCGCGGCAAGCTGGAAGGGCAGCTTTTCCTTGGCATCGATGCGCAGCACCGCGTTCGACAGGTCGGCCGCAATCGGTACGCCCAGCCACTTATTCAGGCTGTCGAGATCGACGCACCAGCCCGCCGGCACGTCGCGGATCGTCGTCGCGCCGAGCGTATAGCTCGTGCTGCCGACGCGCACCTCGCCCGCCTCGCGGTCGATCGTCAGGCTGCGCCGCTCGTCGAACACCCAGCCGGTTGCGCGGCGCAACTTCTTGTCGACGCGCACCGCCAGATCCATCGCGAGCACCATGTCGCCAAGGTCGACGCAGATCCCCTGCGGCGTCTGATAGCCGCGCACCCCGTCGCCCAGCCGATACTGACCCGATCGCAGGTCGAACAGCCAGCGGTCGTCTTCGTTGGGGGTCCAGCCGTCGGCGCCGACCGAAACCGGCGCCTTTTCAACGGCATGTGCGCCGGACGGGACCAGCCCGACCAGCGTCAGCCCGGCGGCAAGCGCCGGAAAATATCGGGAAAGCGCCGCGCGGAGCATCGGCCCGCTCGCGGTTCCGGCCTTGCCCTACCCTATTTCACGACCCTGTCGGCCTGATCGATCGTCCCGCCGCCGACCTCGCGGTCCTCGGTATAGCGGATCTGCACCGGCCCCTTGAGCTGCGCCGCGAGTTCGGGCGGCACACGGAGCGACACCTTGCGCGCGCCGACCTCGGGATAGACCGCGATGCCGCGCGCGAGCAGCAAAGGCTCGGAAATTCCCGGCCGCGTCACTTCGATATCGCCATAGACCGAGCGATTGCCGGTGCGCGTCAGGTCGAACTCGAACGCCGGCCCGTCCTTCGTCTCCCCGACCCAGGCATTGCCGATTTTCGCGCTCGCGCCGAGGTCGCCGACGCGCACGATGATCGGAATGGTGATGCCATAGATGGGCGTCAGCGCGATCGACACGCCCGTCGGCGCGGGCTTGGCCGGATCGGCGGCCGCGACGGCAGGCGCGGCATCGGGCACCGCGCGGAACAGCATATGCGCACGATACTCGCCGGGCGCGAGGCCCTCGGGCACGCGCACGCCGACGCGGATCACCTGCGGCTGGTTCGGCGGCAAGGTGACGCGCCGCGGGCTGAAAGCGATCATGTCGAGCGCCGCGCGCTCGGCGGGCGTCGTATTGGTCTCGTCGATCTCTTCGAGCCCGCCTTCGGGCGTCATCCGCTTGATCTCTAGGCTGATACGATAGGTCGCCGGCTCGGCGCCGACATTATTGAGCACCACCTCGGTCCCACGCGATCCGTCGAGAATGACGCGCGTCGGCGCGACGAGCAGGTCTCCCGCCGCTTGGGCGGGAAGCGCGGCCGCTGACAGCGCAGCCGCAGAAAACAGGCACAAGGCCTTCGCAAAACGCAACATCGATACGATCCCCACAATCGTTCGGGCACGGTCCCCACCGGTCCCCTTGGTTGGTCGATCCTGATTGCGCGAACATGGTTGATATTTCGCTAACCATGCGAGGCGTTTGGCTTTTCGCCTTGCGGCACCAGCCCGCTCCCCCACCCAGCCTCCCATAGGATACTCTCGTCGGGAGGCTGGGTGGGGGAGCGGGCTGGTGCCGCCTTCGCCGTCAGGCGAAACAAAAAAAGGCCGCCGAGGCTGGTACCCGGCGACCCTTTTTTATGGCCGGCGAACCCTCAGATCCGCCGTCCCCCCACCTGAAAGTCAGGAGTTACTGATAGTCGGCGGTCACCGTGAAGGTGCCCGTATAGTTGCCGGCCGCCTGATTGGCGCCGACGTTCAGCGTGCCACCGACCGAGAAGGTGTTGGTGGTGCCGAGCGTCACGGTCGTGTTCGAATAGGCCAGACCGACGCTCATATTGTTCGAACCCGAGGTCAGCGTGACCGTTGCCGGGCCGCTGATACCGACGACCGCACCGCTGGTGCCGACGAGGTTGAAGCCCGCGGCGCCCGGCGTACCGATGCAGGTCAGGCCCGAACCACAGGTCCGTGCGCCCGCCGTGCTGACGACGACGGTCGAGGCGGTGGTGCCGCTGACGACGGTGGCGAAGTCGAGGTCGCTGGTGTTGGTCAGCGTGAGCTGCTGGAGGATGCGAGCCTTGGCGGTCGCGGTCGCCGTCGCTGCATGCGCCGCCGAGGCGTTCATGGCGAGGGCAGCAATTGCGGCGCCGGCGAGGGCGCGCTTCAGTCCATTGCGCATAGATTTGGTCCCTTGAAACAGTCGAAACTCGAATGGAAATCCCACCCCATTCGCCGACCCCTTTAGCGGGACATCTGTTCAGGCTTTGCGCAACAAGCATGGTTAACAGCGCATATAGATTTAGCCCGCGTTGCAAGGTGCAAGCGAGCAAAAACATGGCCTTAGGCCGCTATTTGGCCAGTCGTGGGGACCGCCTTCGGGTTCTTAACGGCCCGTGGCGGGACAAATTAAGCCGGTTGGAAAATAAAGAGTCGCGGGGGCGTCGAAGCGCCGGCGCGAATCGGATCAGATCGATTCGCCGCTCAGCCGCTGGCAAATCATGTCGAGCTGGTCGAGCGAGGCGAATTTGAGCGTCAGTGCGCCCTTGCCGCCGCCGCCATATTGGATCGCAACGCCGATCCCCAGCAGTTCGGACAGATGGCGTTCGACCGCCATGATATCGGGATCACGTCCGCTGCCGCTTGGCTGTTCGGCCGCCGCCTTGCGCCCACCGCCCTTCTCGGCGCGGATCAGCGCCTCGACCGCGCGGACCGACAGGCCTTCCTTCACGACCTTGCGTGCGATCGCTTCCGCCCCGTCGGCGCCGATCAGCGCGCGCGCATGACCCATCGACAGCGATCCGTCACCGACCAGCGCCTGCACGCCCTGCGGCAGATCGAGCAGACGCATCAGATTCGCGACATGGCTGCGCGACTTGCCGACCAGCTTCGCGAGCGCTTCCTGGCTGTGCCCGAAATCGTCGATCAGTCGGCGATAGGCGCCCGCCTCTTCGATCGCGTTCAGATCCTGCCGCTGGATATTCTCGACGAGCGCGATCTCGTAGGTCGCGGCATCGTCGAGGTCGCGCACGAGCGCGGGAATCTGGTGCAGTCCGGCGCGCTGCGCCGCGCGCCAGCGCCGCTCGCCTGCGACAAGCTGATATCCCTGCCCATCAGGGGCATGCCGAACGATGATCGGCTGGAGAAGCCCGCGCGTCCCAATCGAATCGGCGAGTTCGACGATCGCTGCCTCGTCGAAATGGCGCCGCGGCTGATTGGGTAGCGGACGAATCGACCCGACCGAGACATGCTGGACGGCATCGCCCGCCGCTGGCACGGTCTTCGCCGCCGCCCCCGGGGTCGCCAGCACCGGCGCCTCGACCGCCGCGTCGCCGAATAGCGCGTTCAGGCCGCGTCCGAGCCCCGACGGCCGCTTTTTTGGAACCGAAACGCCAGTTTCTTTTTCATTATCAGACATTTAGGCAGCCTTGCGGATGTTCGGAAGCCGGTCGATCAGCTCGCGGGCAAGCGCGATATAGGCGGCCGACCCCGCGCAGCGATGGTCGTAGATCAGCGCGGGCAGCCCATGGCTCGGCGCTTCCGACAGGCGGACATTGCGCGGGATCACCGTCTGGAACACCACCGGGCCCAGCACTTCGCGCACATCGTCGGACACCTGGTCGGTCAGCCGGTTGCGGCGGTCGAACATCGTCAGCGCGACGCCGAGGATCGACAATTTCTGGTTGAAGCGTCCGCGCACGCGCTCGACCGTTGTCAGCAGTTGGCTGAGCCCCTCGAGCGCGAAAAATTCGCACTGTAGCGGCACGATCAGCGATTCGGCGGCGATGAGCGCGTTGAGGGTCAGCATGCCCAGCGACGGCGGACAATCGATCAGGCAGATATCCCACTGCCCCGCCTCGGCGCCGGTCAGCGCCTGTTCGAGACGGTGGAGCCGGTCGGCGAATTCGATCAGTTCGATCTCGGCGCCCGACAGGTCGACCGTCGCCGGAACGATGTCGAGCCGCGGCACCGCCGTGTGCACCGCGCATTCGGCGACCGTCGCTTCGGCCCGAAGCAGGTCATAGCTTGAAAATTCGCGCTGCGACTGCGCGATACCGAGTCCGGTCGACGCATTGCCCTGCGGATCGAGGTCGATGATCAGCGTCCGCCAGCCCGTCGCTGCAAGCGCGGTCGCCAGATTGATTGCGGTCGTCGTCTTGCCGACCCCACCCTTCTGGTTCGCCACCGCGATCCGGATCATCGCTTTCCTCGCTGTTTTGCGCCGATCTGCCCCATGCCGATCAAAATCCGGCTTTCGGCGTCGGTGCGGCTCTGTTCCACGTGAAACATTCTCTGCCATGCCTCCGGCAGCAACGCCAGTTCCTTAACCGCATTTCGCCCTTTTGGTAGCAGCCAGCACGTCGATTCGGTGGAAAAACGCGTGGATAAGGCAATCAGCTTGTCGAGCGGCGCAAAGGCGCGCGCACTGATCGTCGCTGCAGCGCACGTCTCGACACGTTCGAGCGGCGCTTCGGCGACCTCGACATGCTTCAGATTGAGTTGGCTCGCCACCGCGCGCAGAAAATCGCAGCGCCGCTTGCGCGATTCGACGAGCAGCATCGGCCGACCGCTCAGGATCGCGACGACCAGCCCCGGCAGCCCCGGCCCGCTCCCCAAGTCGATCCAAAGGCCTTTGTTGCCCTTATCGAACGCCAACAGCTGCGCGCTGTCGGCAATATGCCGCACCCACAAGGTCGGGATCGTCGATGCCGCGATCAGATTCTGCCGCTCATTCTCGGCAACCAGCATCGCGGCGAACCGCTCGAGCTGCACCCATTGCTCCGCCGTCGGCGCAAAAGCCTCGGCAATCCACGCGCGCGCACTATCCTCGCTATCGAGCAAAAAGCTCACGCTGCGCGCCGCCGGCTGTGCACCAGAATCGCGGTCAGGGCCGCCGGGGTCACCCCGTCGATCCTCGCTGCCTGTCCCAAGGTCTCGGGTCGCGCCTTGGTCAGCCGTTCGACCATCTCGCGCGACAGTCCACCGATCGCACCATAATCGAGCGCGGAATCGAGAATGATCGCCTCATTCGCCGCGAGCGAGCGCAGTTCGGCCTCTTGCCGCGCAATATAGGGCGCATAATGCGCATCCTCGGCAAGCTCCGACAGGATCGCATCGTCGATCGCATCGAGTTCCGGCGCGAGACGCTTCAGCGTCGCCACCGTCACTTCGGGAAAGCGGAGCAATTCGATGCGCTTGCGGATCACCCCGTCGCCCGGGATCGCCATCCCGATCGCGGCATAATCGGCACTGGCGACGGGAACATCGAGCAAGGCGCCTGCCCTCGCCCGTTCCGCCTGCCGCGCCTCGAACTGCGCCGCGGTGGCAGGCCGCACCAGCCCCAGCGCAATCCCCTTCGGCGTCAGGCGGGTCGCCGCATTGTCCGCACGCAGTCGCAGCCGATATTCGGCGCGTGCGGTGAGCATCCGATAAGGCTCGGTCACCCCTTGCAGCACCAGATCGTCGACCATCACGCCGATATAGGATTCGCTACGGTCGAGGATCAGCGGCTCGCGACCTTGTACGCTGAGCGCCGCATTCGCCCCCGCGACCAAACCCTGCGCCGCCGCTTCCTCATAGCCGGTCGTGCCGTTGATCTGTCCCGCGCAATAAAGACCGCCGATCGCACGAACCTGCAAACTGCGGTCGAGCGCACGCGGATCGATATGGTCATATTCGACCGCATAACCCGGCACGGTCATCTCGACCTTTTCGAGACCCTCCATCGTGCGCAGCATCGCGAGCTGCACATCAGCGGGCAGCGAGGTCGAAATCCCGTTCGGATAGACGAGGTTCGCATCGAGCCCCTCGGGTTCGAGGAACACCTGATGCCCGTCGCGGTCGGCGAAGCGATGGATCTTGTCCTCGATCGACGGGCAGTAACGTGGTCCCGCCGCGCCGATCGCGCCGGTAAACAACGGCGAGCGGTCGAGGTTCGCCGCAATGATCGCATGGCTTTCGGCGTTGGTGCGCGTGATCGCGCAGAAGATTTGCGGCACCGTCCGCGTGCTGTTCCACGTGGAACAGGTCCAGTCGGCGCCATCGGCGCTGTCCGACGGCTGTTCTTCGAGCCGCGCCCAGTCGATCGTCCGTCCGTCGAGCCGGGGCGGCGTCCCGGTCTTCAGCCGCGCCATCGGCAGGTCGGCGGCGCGGAGCTGCGCAGCGAGCCGATGCGCGCCAGCCTCGCCGATGCGCCCTCCTTCCATCCGCTCCTCGCCGCGGAAGAGCTTGCCACCAAGGAAAGTGCCCGTCGCGAGCACGACCGCGCTCGCTGCCAGCATGGTGCCGTCCCCGAGTTCCAGACCCTCGACGCACGCGCCATCGGGCGACAGCTTCAAAGCCGCCGCTTCACCCTCGACAACAGTGATGCCGTCCTCGGCCGCGAGCAGCGCCTGGATCGCCTCGCGATAGAGTTTCCGGTCGGCCTGGATGCGTGGCCCCTGCACGGCCGCGCCCTTCGACGCGTTGAGCATCCGATAATGGATCGCCGCACTGTCGGCCGCGCGCGCCATCCAGCCATCGAGCGCATCGACCTCGCGCATCAAATGGCCCTTGCCCAGCCCGCCGATCGCCGGATTGCACGACATCGTCCCGATCAGCGCCTGATCGAAGCTGACGAGCGCCACACGCGCGCCGAGCCGAGCCGCGGCGGCCGCGGCCTCGGTTCCGGCATGGCCACCGCCGACGACGATGACATCGAATATTGCGTCATTCTGCATGATTGCGGCGCCTTTAGCGCAATGCGCGCAGCGAATCCACCGGGCTGCGACCGATGCGATGTTTCACGTGGAACAAGATGAGGGGGCCAATGCTAGGCCCCCTCAAGGCTTCACGTATACTGCTTTTCCAAGCGGTCCTTAAGCCAATCGGACACATTTTGACCGTAGCCCCACCACGCCGCCTCCCCCGACAAGCGAGCAACGATAAGCTTGTCGTTGCTATCAAGGCAGGGTTGGAGATGATCACGGACTTGGGCAGCCGATTGTGCAGTCTCTATGAACCACACCGATCCCTGCGCGTGCCAATGGACCGGATACTTACTCAGTTTCTCAGTCAAACAGCTGTAATTCTGACCCTGCTTGTGGAGATCATATGTTACGACGTACACCGACATAGCTCGCCCTTTCTTAGGCAAGTAAAAATGCCGAGCTTGACAGCGAGTCGGCGAGGATTCATTATCCTCGAGTCAATCGACATCGATTTCCGCAACTCGGCCAGAGGACGCGGAAGCCGGAATCAGAAGCCGTCGTGGGGTTCCAGCCCATGGCGGCTTCGTCGATTCTGACGTCAAGGTGAAAGCTGAATTAACGACTTCCCAGAGTCAAGGTGATTCCGCATATAGCGCCTCCGTAAGCACATGAGCGCTATATATCGTGGCTACTTCTTTTGTTCTCCTACATCATTTCCCGATGCAGAAACGGCCGAACAGCGCGTCGAGCATATCCTCCACTCCCGCGCGTCCCGTAATACGGTCGAGCGCTGTCGCCGCCAGCCGAAGCCGCTCGGCGATCAGGATCAGATCGTCGGCCTCGCGCGTGCCAGATTCGACCGCGAGCCATTGTTTTGCTTCGGCCAATGCCGCGCGCTGCCGCTGGCGCAGCGCCGCCTCGCCCTCGCGCGGCAGCAAGGTCCGCGCCATCTCGACGATATAGGCATGAAGCTTGTCCATCCCCTCGCCCGTCGCCGCCGACAGCGTCAGGTCGCACCGCGCCGCCTCGGCTTCAGCGGCGGCATCGCCCCGCCAGCGATCGGCCTGCGCCGCAATCAATATCGCGCGCGGATGCTCGGGCGCCTCCTTCGGCGACCCCAGCCACAGCAAGATATCCGCCGCTTCGACCGCCGCCTTCGCCCGGTCGATCCCGATCGCCTCGATCGCATCGGCACCTTCGGCGCGAATTCCCGCCGTATCCGAAAAGCGCATCGCAATCCCGTCGAGCGCCAAGGGCGTCTCGATCACATCGCGCGTCGTCCCTTCAACCGGCGACACGATCGCCAGCTCGCGCTGCGCCAAGGCATTGATCAGCGTCGATTTTCCGGCATTGGGCGGCCCCGCGATCACCACCGACAGCCCCTCGGCAATCACTTCCGCCGCCGGCCGCGCCAGCCATTCGCCAAGCTCCGCCCCCAAGGCGGCCATCCCCGCAATCAAACGCTGCGCGGCACCTTCGTAAACTTCGATATCGTCCTCGTCGGCAAAATTGAGTTCGGCTTCCGCGCCCGCCATCAGCCCGAGCAAACGATCCAGCCACCCCGCAACCGCGCGCGACACATGCCCGCTCGCCAGCCCCAGCGCCTGTACCCGTTGGCTTTCGGTCTCCGCCGCGAGCAGATCGGCCAGCCCCTCCGCTTCGGCCAGATCGATGCGTCCGTTGAGAAACGCCCGCCGCGTAAACTCTCCGGCTTCGGCGCGCCGTAACCCCGGCATCGCGCCCAGCGCCGCTTCGACCGCCGCAACGACAGCGCGGCCTCCATGAAGATGTAACTCGGCCAGATCCTCGCCCGTCGCCGTCGCCGGTCCCGGAAACCAGAGGACCAACGCGCGATCGAGCGGCGCGCCCGCACTATCTTTCAACTCGGCCAGCGAAGCACGCCGTGGATCAGGCACGCGCCCGGCAAGCGCCGTCAGCGCCTCGCCCGCCCGCGGGCCACTAACGCGCACGACGCCGATCGCTGCCGGCGGCATCCCGCTCGACAGCGCAAAAATCGTATCACTTCCAGTCTCTTGGTTCAGCTCTTGCGTCCCTTGGAGCCCTTATCGTCGTCGCCCGACTTCGACGACCCGCCCATCAGCCCGCCGCCGAACTGGCCGAGCAGCGACTGGACGAGTTCGAGCCCACTGCCGCCCATCGGCACCCAGGTCTTGACCATCTGCTGCACCATGTCGGGGGTGATCCCCTTCGCCATCAGCTCCTTGACGCGGCTGAGGTAGATATCGTGCAGGGGCTCGAGGTCGGGAAGCCCGAACAGCCGCCGCGCTTCCTCCGGCGTGCAATCGATCTCAATATTGAATTTCATCGCCGTGCCTTTCGCCCCTTTTCCGCGCTTGAGCCGCGCCATAACGACCGCTAGCTTCGCGCTTTCCCTACGAATAAGCAAGTCAGGAGAGCCTCCCATGTCCGCGACGAACATCACCATCCCCGCGCTCGACGGCGAAGGCGATATCCCCGCCTATGTCGCGCGCCCCGACGCCGATTCGTCGCGTGCCATCATCGTCATCCCCGAAATCTTCGGGGTAAACGCCGGCATCCGCGAGAAATGCGACGATTGGGCCGCGCAAGGCTATCTCGCGATCGCGCCCGATCTCTTCTGGCGCTTCGCCCCGGGTATCGAGCTCGACCCCGATGTCGAGGCCGAGCTGCAGGAGGCTTTCGGCTATTTCGGCCAGTACGACGCCGACCTCGGAGTGAAAGACATCGAGGCCGCGATTCGCTGGCTCCATGCGCAAGGCGCGAACAAAGTGGGGTGCGTGGGCTTCTGCCTCGGCGGCCGCCTCGCCTATATGACCGCTGCGCGCACCGACATCAACGCGTCGGTCGGCTATTATGGCGTCATGATCGACCAGATGCTGAACGAAAGTCACGCGATCGCGCATCCGCTGATGCTCCATGTCCCGACCGCCGACCATCTCGTCGGCCCAGAGGCGCAGGCGAAGATGCACGAAGGGCTCGATCCGAACCCGAAGGTCACGCTCCACGATTATGAAGGCCTCGACCATGGTTTCGCCGCAACTAGCGGCAACCGCCGCGACGAAGCTGGCGCCGAGCTCGCCGACGGCCGCACCCGCGCCTTCTTCGCCGAGCATCTCGCATGAGCGCGCATGCGGACGGCCATCAGGGCCTCGCCGCCTGGCACGCCTATATGCAGGGCGGCGGCGATCCGCAGGCACTTAAAGACCTGCTCGCCGAGGATGCGGTGTTCCACTCACCCGTCGTCCACACGCCGCAGGAGGGCCGCGACAAGGTCTTCGCTTATCTCCACGCCGCGAGCCATGTCCTCGGCGGCGACGATTTCCGATACTTGCGCGAAATCGTCGACGGCGATCAAGCGATGCTCGAATTCCAGAGCGAGCTCGACGGCATCCAGATCAACGGCGTCGACATCATCCGCTGGAACGATGATGGAAAGATAAGCGATTTCAAGGTGATGGTTCGCCCACTCAAGGCGATCAACAAGGTCTGGGAAAAAATGGCCGCGATGCTGGCGGCGCAAGCTGGTTAGGATTTGGCCGGCTAGATCAGACTAAGTTCGGCGAGCTCGCGATAAAGCTCGGGCGGCAGCTCGCCGAGCCCGTCGCCGTCATCGACACCCTTGGGTGCGTCATTCTCGGTCAGATAGCGCCAACCCTGATGCGCGCGCTTCGGCTGCGGATGAACGCGCTCGAGAGCCGCAGCGCAGACGATGTCGATACGCCCGTCCTCCCGATCATCGAAGCGCAAAATCTCGACGCGGCCGACGAGCGTATGTTTCACGATGAAGTGCAGCCTGCCGCCGATCAGCTCGTCGGCGCGCTTCGGCTTGAACCGCGTCGTAAAGCGCACCTCCCTACCCTCGGCCCGCGACACGATCCGCGCGGCAAGCGTTGGATAATCAGCGCAGCCGACGGCGACGCGGGTCATGTGAAGCTGGGCCATCGGTCCGAGATGGGGCGTCGATACCAAAAAGCCAGCCCCTCGCAGGGCTGGCTTTCTGCTTTTAGTCGAAAAATCGTCTAGCCGAACAGCGTTCCCATCCCGACCGCAGGATCGATCCAGCCTTCATAGACCATCTTGACCGCGACATAGAGGATCACGGCAAGCCCGATATAGGCAATCCAGCGATAGCGCTCGATATATTTGGCGATGATGTTCGCCGCGACACCCATCAGCGCAACCGCGAAGATCAGTCCGACGATCAGGATGCCCGGATGCTCGCGCGCCGCACCGGCGACCGCGAGCACGTTATCGAGGCTCATGCTGACGTCGGCGATCGCGACCGCCCAGGCGGCGCCGGCAAAGCTCTTGGCGGGCTTCAAACCCGAATGTTCGTCGCCCTCGACCTCGGGCGAACCGTGCGACTGGCCGGTATGGCGCAGCTCGCGCCACATCTTCCACGCCACCCAGATAAGCAACAGTCCGCCGACGAAGATCAGCCCGACGATCTGCATGAGTTGGGTCACGACGAGCGCGAAAGCGATCCGCAGAACCAGCGCCGCGAGCACCCCGATCAGAATGACCTTCTTGCGCTGCTCGGCAGGCAGGCCTGCCGCCAGCGCGCCGACGACGATCGCATTGTCGCCCGCAAGCACGAGGTCGATCATCAGCACTTGCAGGAAGGTCGCGAAGGCCGCGGGCTCGGTGATGTTCGAAAAATCGTTGACGATATGGCCCCACATCTCGGCAGGGCCGCCAAAGCCGGCGGCAGCCGATCCGGCCTGGGCCATCATTTCAAAAATCACAGCGCGTCTCCGAAATAGCTGACCGCGGGTATCGGGTCATAGAAGGGGTGCAGCAGGTTACGCCACATTTGATAGCGATCCGATTGGCGAAATCCATAGCGATGATCCTCGATCGACCGCCACTTCGCCAAAAGCAGATAAGGCTGTCCGGTTCCTGTCGGACGGCGAACTTCGATCGAAATAAATCCGGGTGAGGCCTCGATCAGCGGCCGCGCTTCGGCAAAGGCCGCCTCGAACCCGGCTTCGCTTCCCGCACGAACGGGCAGCAAGGCGTGCTCAATGACGGCCATATCGCCGGCTTACTGGTTCATGCTGTCGAAGAAATCCTCGTTGGTCTTCGAATCCTTGATCTTGTCGAGCAGGAATTCCATCGCGTCGACGGTGCCCATCTGCATGAGGATGCGGCGCAGCACCCACATCTTGCTGAGCTTGTCCTTCTCGACGAGCAGTTCTTCCTTGCGGGTGCCCGACTTGCCGACGTCGAGCGACGGGAAGATGCGCTTGTCGGCGACCTTGCGGT
>VFQN01003241.1_pt1 | contig 23681 bp, 43 predicted proteins | sample 3512371 | NCBI WGS metagenome assembly VFQN01 (sample SAMN10412370, study PRJNA504923) | tailings metagenome | isolation source: Replicate 2 from Balatoc abandoned mine | place: Philippines: Itogon, Benguet | collected 2017-08-28
GGCACCCTAACGTGCCTCTAACGTGCCTTTTACGTGGTCACCCGTAGCCCTAGTGATACATGAGATAAATACGGTCTGCCGTCCAGGGTTGGCATGGCACGTGGCAGTGTCACGTGCACCAGGGGCACCCCAGGGAGGTCCCAGCCACATCACAACAATAAGTGCATACACTTCTCATGCCTCGAAAGCTCGTGGCTTAAAGTCCCCGATGCCTTGCAGGGAGCTCCCCTGGTGTCTGGCAGCACAAACATACACGGGAGGGGATCTCCCTTGCATGCCACAGGAGGGGGGTGGACTGACACGACCGTATCTTTGGCGTTCTTGACCGTATTTTGGGAACCGACCCCCGTATTCCTCGTATTTCTGGAAATACAGTCCTTTTCGACCAGACCGTGCAGCCCAGCCTCAGGCAGCAAGCGCACATGCGCACTATTGTACTGCATGGTCGCTCGATTTGGGCATGGGTGGCACCTTGGCTGGCAGGCCCTGGAGTGTGGGGTAACTGGCTGGTCGGTGGGGCGTTGGAGCATGGGTTAAGTAGTGGGGGGTGGAGTCAGGTGGTTCGCCTGACAGCCCTCCCCAGATAGAGCGGGACGGAAGGTCCCCTAAGGACGTGTTTATGTGTGACCTGGTTAGACCTGGTTCAGGCCCAACCGCTCCCCAACTAGCTAGGTCCGAACCATCCCAACCTGCTGGACCCAGCAGGGCGCTGGTTCTGGTTTAACCGTGCCCCACGCCAGGCCCCCATCATCCACCATGCAATGCATCTCCGCTGCATCCCACCAGGCCCATACCCAGCTGAAGGCAGCAGGGGCGTTCAACATACAAAGGCACGATTCGAGTACATGTATCTCCCTCTGGTTGTGCAGGTGCTTTTAGGCTAGCTTGCGATCTTTTAAATCGTGCAATATTGCGGTCTTATTAGGTACGTTCCTGTATGTGTACAGGCAAGAATCACACGTGCATCCAACGCATTCCTATATCCTGGTGAAGAGGCATAATGTGGTAGTGAAAATGCAAGTCCAGTTATTTATGTTTCTGGACATTCTTGAGTTCGCTTGTTGGTTCCCCTTGCTTGAGTTCTGCGTACTACGACAGTACAGCGCTTTGAGCACGACGCGCCATGGGCCCCGCCTTCCGCACTTGGTGCTTACAACTACTGTTGATGGAATGCAGTGCCGTATACATTCCCTGTGTGCGACACGTCAACCCTTCCCTCGCGCACGGGCACCATAATATTGGAAGCGTGATTAAGGCGTGGGTAACCCTTTGCCCCCACGTAAAGCCCTTCTGACTATGTGTGCTGCTATTATCAAATGCCTGAAGCTGGACATGTCATGTGTCCGACACGTCGACCCTTTCCTCGCGCGCGGGCACCATAATGGAAGCGTGAAGGAGACGTGGGTTATACCCTTGCCCACACGTGAAGGCCTTGTGATAAATTAAGCTGCTATTTTCAAGTGTTTGAAGCTGGACATGTCTTGTGTGCGACACGTCAACCCTTTCCTCCGTGCGTAATGGATGGACGCGTGAAGGAGCGAGCCGTGGGTAACCCCTGCCCCACACGTAAAGGCCGTGTAACAATGCGTGCTGCTATTTTCAAGCATATGGAACTGGATCATGCATGCACAGAGTGTGGCATGTGCCCGGGGACCCTCAGTCGTCGCCTCACCGTAGCCTGCTGCTGCTGTTTGCAACGGTGCCGACGCCCTCCCGCCGACCCTCTTGGCCTCCAGCATAGTTGTCGCTGAGGGTCAGGCCGACCTCCCAAGGTAAGCGTCGGCCACTTCGGGAATGCTACCTTGCGCTATGGGGAGACATTAGCAGCAGCAGCATCTGATGCGGACCTAAATGCTGGCAAGGAAGTGTATATGTTCGCGAGCGCTTGTATAGTATATGTAAGGGCACACGAGCAACGTCTGCAACCGAACCTCTTGTTACCTGGTCGATGACAACGATGGCAACGACGACGACAAAACTGAGGCACCCTGCCTGGACCGCCAACCTTTGGCACGATGCACCCTACGAGTCCGCGCTCAAGATGAGTAAGTAAATTTTCTAATGTAGTTAGTACTTGGTTACATCTGCACCCAGCAGAGAGTATCGTGCGGTACAGTAGTTACGTAAGTTAGGACAGGTTCGTTACAAATTCAGCTACCGGCCCACCGCCCACCGCCCACCCGCCACCGCCCATCGCCAACTCCACCACTTCCCCAGCCAGACCGCCTTGTCCCCCAGACGGCCTGCACCCACCAGCAGCACCTCCCCGTGCCTGGTGCAGCTCCAGCAGCTATGATAGGGCAGGCCTTGACGCTCTCACCACAACTGTGCTGCATGCATACGGTAGTCAAGACGGAGCTAGCTGGTCAGGCAAAGCCACAGCAAATGCCCTCCTGCTCTAATCTTTCAGCCCCTTCCCCATCTCCACTTTGCTCCACATTCCCTTGCTCATCCTGCCTCGGTTTCCAGGGTAGCCCCATCCTGGTGCTCGCCCCACCCTGAACGGGCTCCCGGCCTCCCACGCACGCGCCCGACTGTGGGCTACCACCAAACCGTGCCCAGATACGTATCTATATGCGGCACGTCCGCCTGGGTGGTGAGCGCTGTATGGAGCGGCCGAGATGACATTCGGTACGGCCCGCAACCCCACCGTCCTGGGCAGCCCCACCCTGGTGCTCGCCCCACCCGGAATGGGCTCCCCGGCATCACCACGCATGCGCCCGACTGTGGGCTACCACCAAACCATGCCCAGACATGTATCTATATGCGGCTCGTCCGCCTGGGTGGTTGGCAATGTGTGGAGCGGCCGGCAGGCCATTCGGTACGGCCCGCAACCCCACCGTCCAGGGCAGCCCCGCCCTGGTGCTCGCCCCACCCCGAATGGGCTCCCGGCATCACCACGCATGCACCCGACTGTGGGCTACCACCAAACCATGCCCAGACATGTATCTATATGCGGCTCGTCCGCCTGGGTGGTTGGCAATGTGTGGAGCGGCCGGCAGGCCATTCGGTACGGCCCGCAACCCCACCGTCCAGGGCAGCCCCGCCCTGGTGCTCGCCCCACCCCGAATGGGCTCCCGGCATCACCATGCATGCGCCCGACTGTGGGCTACCACCAAACCGTGTCCAGACATGTATCTATGTGTGACACGTCCGCCCGGGTGATGAGCGTTGCGTGGAGCGGCCGGGAGGCCATACGGTACGGCCCGCAACCCCACCACCCAGCCCTGGCCAGGGGAGCCCCGTCCGGACAGGGCGGTTTTGCTCTGCACCCCCTCACCCCTCCTGCCTTGGTTTGTGCTTCTTCTTCCGATCCCGCCCCCGTCCCCGCCCCCCTCTCCCCTATGCTCCACGCCATCACCATTCTGTGCTGCCGCCTCTACGTGCTGTTGCTGCCACCACCTAATGGCCACCACCGCTGCCGCTGCCCCCATCCCCAGCAGCATGCCCACAACATAGACCGCCAGAGCAGCTGGAACTGGTGAACGAGTGAACCCCCTATTACAGCCAGTGGCGTCTGTGACGGTGTTGTAAGCATGATGCTGGGTCCGTGTGCTGTTGGTGGCAGCTGTGGGCCGCCACACACCACCCGTCGTGCCGCTCCTGACAGCAGCACAACACCCTCCAATGGCCGCCACCGCCTCTCCTGCCGCCACCGCCCCTCCTGCCGCTGTCGACAACGGCACAGCACCCTCCAATGGCAGCACTGATGGCGCTGTGATGCTGCCGCCACCGCCTCTCCTGCTGCTGTTGACAACGGCACTGCACCCTCCAATGGCGGTGCTGATGGTGCTGTGATGCTGCCGCCACCGCCCCTCCTGCCGCTGTCGACAACGGCACAGCACCCTCCAATGGCAGCACTGATGGCGCTGTGATGCTGCCGCCACCGCCTCTCCTGCTGCTGTTGACAACGGCACTGCACCCTCCAATGGCGGTGCTGATGGTGCTGTGATGCTGCCGCCACCGCCCCTCCTGCCGCTGTCGACAACGGCACAGTGCCCTCCAATGGCAGCACTGACGGATGGCGCTGTGATGATGCTGCCATCCACCGCTGCCACAGCACTGATTATTCCGGTGGCCTGATGCAGGTCTGCAGCTGGTCCTGACACCCCCGCCGGCGGGCTGCATGCCTGCACACGTGGCGGCCGGGGTGGGGTGGGGTGGGTGGGGGGCTTGAAGGGATTCGAAGGAAGGGTGAGGCGCTGATGTTTGACAGCCCCTGCAGGTCGTAAGCACGACTGTGGGCGCTGCAGTGAACCGCCGCACACATGCAGGACACTTAGGCATGTAGACTACATAGCCTGCTAGGTCACGACCGATGCTGTAGGGCAGGTTGTACGGCGTCAAGACTTGGGTCACAGCGCACCGGTTTTGCAGGAACCCGGGCTATGGGGAGTGAGAGGCTGTACTGTACCGGAGCTCAGGCGCAATTTGTGATGCATTATTACTATAATAGAGGCCATCGCACTCAACCATCTGCACTTGCCCTGTGCTTGCAAACCTCCGCGAAAGGCACCGCGTTTGTCATACGCCTCGCGGCAAGCCCCGGTGTAAGTTGGCATCAACAACCCATACAGTGAAGACCCAGCGTCAGACTGGCACACACCCCTGCTCTGTTCGGCCCGTTCCTCCCATGCCAGGTCTTGGTGCAGGGCCAGGGACACGCAGGATGGGGTGGTGGTGATGGTGACGGAGGACAGCTGCAGCCGGGCGCCGGGGCTGAGACCCAAGCCTAACACATGCAGCATACGCGCTTCTTGCTTGTTCGCTCTTCTTTGCCTGCTGCGCGGGCACGCTAGCCGCCGTCCTACCCAGCCAGCCCACGCCGGGCGTCCCTGCAAACCTGCCCAGCAGCTTCTACAGTGGACCTAGAGCATGTATACCGCAGCTCCTCTTGTGGCTTTCTGCCCCCCAACTCCACCACCACTCTGCACCCCCCGTCACCCTGCCCCTCCACACCATGCACCCGCATCGGTGTCCCAGCCACGTGCCCCCAGCCAGGCACATGCTGCGACCCTAGCAACAGCAGCGTAGCTCTCCCACTACCGCCTCAGCGCGGCAATGCCACCACACTCAACAGCACTACCTCCTCCATCCCCGAACTGGACCTGTCCCGCCTCGCACCCTCCTCCCTGGTCTTCCCCGCCTCCTCCTTTCTATCCCTCCTGGCCATCCGTCTCAGCCCCGGCGCCCGGCTGCAGCTGTCCTCCGTCACCATCACCACCACCCCATCCTGCGTGTCCCTGGCCCTGCACCAAGACCTGGCCTGCCTCGCTGCCCCTTCCCCCAATTTCACCGTCACACCCACCTCCCCACTGGTCCACTCCTTCACCGCCGCCTCCTTGGCTGCACACGATGTGCTGCTCACGTGCAGCGGCAGGCAGCTGCCAGCACCCTGCACCGCTGTGGTAACACACATACAGCGGGGAGGAGACATTGGACAGCGTCAGCGTTTGGGAGCAACGCCCTGCAGACAGTACACCAGTCCCCACCCCCTTGTACGTTTGGGTCCAAGGCACGCACAGTGCACCTCAGTCGTCCGCCCGCGAGCGTGACTGCCGAAACCCCAACTGACGGCCGCAGCAACCCAACCTCCGACGCCTTTGTCACCCTGCCAGACAGGAGTGTATTGTGCAACACATCACCCGCGGCACCCTGGTGCTCGCCGGCCCTCCCGACTCCTCGCTCGGTGCTTGAACTGTCTGGTAGCAGCTCGCTTTGGGGCGTGGACGGGGTGGGGGCGGTGCGGCTGCAGCACCTGACACTGCGGGGCCTGCTGCTGGGCCCGCCGGAGAGGTACCCAGAGGCCATGCTGGTCCCTGCCCATGTTGCTTCTTCAGATCTTCACGCTGCTAGTTGCTGTCGTTTTGGAGCGCATCGCCCAGCCGTGGCAGCAGCGAGCCGAGCGAACCCAGGGTATGCGTTACCGGTACACCATTGGGGGCGCTCGCATACCATACACGGTTCCACTGAGCAGGAGATAGAGCGCCCCTGCATCTGAGCGCTGGATCCTAAGCCACCGCAAACCCTCATCCATCCTTGCGGCCATCACATCAACCTCCCTGCCGCCATCAACCTATCTACCGCCCTGGCACACACCATGCTACACACGCACCTGCGCCCCCACACAGGCTCCTGCACCTCCTGCACCTGCACCTCCTGCACCTGCACCTCCTGCACCTGCACCTCCTGCACCTGCATCTCCTGCACCTCCTGCACCTGCACCTCCACACAGGCTTACCGCAATGGCAAGGTCACGCACTTCATCATCTGCACCGACCGGGGCAGCATGTATGCACCAGGGGAGAAAGCAGTATGACAGGAGGGCCAGGGTGTAGTCATGCACACTTGCACAGCCCATGTACACCTAAGACCTTAGGGGCAGAACATCCCCGCCCCTTAGGGTGCCATGCAAAAGCACATCCGTACACCCCAACGCACCAAGCTAGGCCCTGTGGCTGGTCACTGGAAGGGCCACAGGGCAATACACTCCCTCATCACTAGACAGGACCGGCAACACGCAACGCATGTGGACAGCAGCAGTTAGTGAGCAGGCGAGGCAGGCGGGGAGTCCGTGTCCGGTGGGCCACGAAGCACCACACAACCGACCGCTGGGCCCCGATGCAAGGAAACAGGGGTATGCACCTACACCGTGATCACCCACCGACATATACACAAGGACTTGCAGCCCAAAGGGCTTGCGGCAAAGGTGCTAGTAGTTCCCTGTGCCCCCTCCGCCACACAATCCCCCACACACAATGCCGGACACATGCAATCTAATCACTGCCGTCTCAATGACGTCCATCACCAAGGCTACCCCGGGTGCCCACCCACCCCGGCCGCTAGCCCCCCTCCCCTTCCTTTGCCCCGGGCTCCATGTGCTCACCTGCATTCACCGAGCCCAAACCCGCACCCTGTCCTCGCCCAATGCACCCTAGCCCCAAATGAACCTTTGTTCTCCAGGGTGCAACAGCATTGCGCTCACCCCAGCAGGCGTGGACCTCACCGCAAAATTGCACCGCAACTACTTGAGTGCCGGTTCCAGAGGACCCATTTGTCCGTGCCCCCCCGCCGGCCCCCCAGGCTGGGTTCCTTCCGTGCCACAGCTGTAACAACTTACGTGCCATGTACAAAGTAACACACTCCAACACGGTCCGAGACCTCGACCACCTTCGTACTCCCCGTGCGTGCCACGGTCAGCAGGTCAGCTCAGCCCTGCGTGCTCAGACCGTTGGCCTGTGCATGCGTTGGCCTGTGCATGCGTTGGCCTGTGCATGCGGCACAGCGGCCTGGGAGCGACCCCCAAGCTGTGATGCAACGCCAATGTGTGCTGCAACGCCAGTGTCCTCGTCAAAACCCCACCCCCACCCTGCCCAATCGTGATCCAAGAGATTGGCACCCCACGCATCCACCCCTTACTCCCTGCTCCTGCCTAGTGCTCACTTCATCAGTGCGGTGCCTCTGTCGCATTCGCAGTCCATCCCGTGGCATACCCCACCCCTATCCCGAGCAGTGCTCCATCCACGGTATGCTTGCTCATGTTGTCGCAATGCGCTCCTCCGCCCGCAGCGTGTTGTCCTCGTCGCACTAACCCTGCAACCGCCCCATATGCATGCCCGCCCGAGCAAACGACGTCGTGCCCACACCCACGTCGCCCCTTCCTTGCCACGTGCCCTTTCATCCCCTCACTCCAGCGTGTGGTCCTGGCCGCCCTCGTCCACTGCAGCCTCAGTGCCGCTCCCAACCCAAACCCAACCGCGGAAAAAAGGGTTGGTGCGGTGCGGCCCGTAACCAATGGAGGCCCAACTACACCCCATGCGTCAACTGCCCCCCATGGTGCCACCATTCCCCTGCCCACTACCCCTCACTCCAGCGTTTGGTCCAGCAATGCCCCCCTGCCCCAGTCCCCTGACCCTGCCCCCTCACTCCAGCGTGTGGTCCTCGTCGCATTCGCCCACCGCCGCCTCAGCGTCCCACTCTCCGGGGCCGCCCTTCCGCCGCTGGACCTGGGGGTTCGGGTGACAATGATACAGGGTCGTTTCGTAAGCACATGTTTACAGTTATTAACTATTTACTTCTCTTATTAAACGACAGCCATGGTTGAGGCCGCCCTTCCGCCGCTGGACCCGAGGGTTTGGGTAGGGGTGTTCGTGTGGGCAGGGGTTGACACTGAGGTCGGCATGCGAGCGAGCGCGCCCTCACACAACAGGTTCAGGTTCACCCTGGCCGGAGGCCAATGCAGCCCTTTTCCAGCCCCCATCTATCGGCAACATACCGCCTAGTTGTCCTGCATCTGGCCTGCATACCAGGCATACTGCAAACATCCGTTTGCTCCACGAACCGCACCAACAGGTTCCTGAACATGGTCCCGTAAAAGACATTCCCCAATCCCCAAGCAACAAATATTGGTCTCATAGTTGTATATGTACCAGTCTAAGACCAGAGCCGTGCCGCAGCTGTATGATGCCTTTTAACCCACCTGCTCCACGAAGCGCGCCAACAGGTCCCTGAACATGGCCTCGTCGAAGGCGGCAAAGAACAGCTCCTTGAGTGGATGCTCGTCGGGCAGCGCGCATATGTCCTGCGGGGATGCACGCGTGTGGGGCAAGGTAACGTGTGTCTTAGCGGCGTACGGGTGGGGGCGTTGATGTGTGACGACAGAGAACAGCTCCCTTCTGGGCTGAATGTCGGGCAGCGAGCAAATGTCCTGCAGGTAGGGGGCAAAGCCGGGAGGGGTGAGCATGTGGGGCAAGGAACATGGTGTGTATAGCAGTGTACGCGTGGGGGCGTTGACGTGGCGCGGCAAAAAACAGCTTCTTCAAGGGGTGCTCGGCGGGCAGCGAGCAAATGTCCTGTTGGGGGTAAAGCTGGGAGGGGTGAGCATGTCGGGCAAGGCACAGAGTGCGTACTTGCAGGATGTGGGGTACGCGGAACATGCGGATGTGGGTTGAGGGCGTTGGTGAGATGCGGCCAAGGCCAGCTCGTTGGCCGGGGGTGCGAGCGCTTGGAGCAAGGAACAGGGTGTGTATTAGCACTGTGTGGGCCAGGGGCGTGCCGCTAAGGTCAGCTCCTTCAGGGCGTGCTGATTCGGGCAACGCGCAAATGTCCTGTGGAAGGGGGTGGGTGGGCGTGTAGGTGAGACGTGCGAGTATGAATTAGCCGGCTGTGGGTCAGGGGCACTGCTGTGACGCGGCGAAGCACAGCTTCAGCGGGCGCTCGTTGGGCGGCGCGCACACGTTGCGAGGGCAGCGTGCGGCAGCATATCTGTGTATTGACAGGATATGTACGTAGGTTAGGTGCACGTGTGCCAGCCGTGCACGCGTTCGTCACGATGTTGGGTAGGAGCCAGGATGCGCAGTCCGCACAAATCCCTTGCATGCAAGCCCGTAGCCAGCGGCTTGCGATGTGCGCCCAATGTGCACCCAATTGCCCCTTTCGTGGCCTACGAGGCTCAAGAGTACGGTAATCGCCCACCCCTCTAGCACACATCCTCGCACTGCCCAGCGTCCAGCCCGCGCTGGTCTCCCGGATGCAGTATGGCTACCGGCACCCAGTGCCACGCACCGCGTCTGACATCCCCCCTTCATAGCCGGTCTTGCCCTGCAGCCTCCTCTCACCGCCCGCCTGGCCGGCCATGCCGTTGTCCCCCATGCCTCCGGCACCCCGTGCCACACACCGCACACCGCCCCACCCTGCTGGCGAGACTCGCCGTGCCACTGCCCTCGCTACCCTCAGACCCCCAACCACCGGTTCCTCGCGTTTCACGCGTACCCAAACCGTCGCAATTGACGCACCGCTTCCTTGGGCCGCTCTCCTCGCTACACACGATGCCCCCCGTTGTTCAAGACCCTTCAGCAAGACTTTCCTCCCCACACCGCTGGCCATGCCCGTCTCCTCCATGCAGCCGGGGCCCGCCGGTGCCCGCCCTTGCTGCTATCGTCGCTGCACACGCTGCCCTGCAGTAGATACCTGTCTTCGCTACCCTAGCCCTACTCTTGGTAACCCACCTTGCTGGCCATGCCCGTCTCCTCCATCATACCCGCTAGCGTGTGCCGGCAGCCCCTGAAACTGTCGTTGCTCCAACCACGCTGCTGTCAACCATCTGCTTTCACCTGTTCCCCAGCCCAGCCCTGCCTTGCTATCATCGCCACCGCCATGCCCGCTTCATGCACTTGCCACCTGCCCGCCACCCTCTAGTCCTCCTCGTCCACGATCCCATCGCAGTACACGCCCTCGTCTTACGGTACCCACCTTGCTGGCCATGCCCGTCTCCTCCATGATGGCCGCCAGCGCATCATTGTACGCCTGAAGCGCTGCCACCTCGTCCAGGCCCCCGGACGCAGCAGGGCCCCCCGCCCCACCAGCCTCCTCCTCCCCTTCCGCCGCCGCTGCCGCCCCGTTGCTGTTCCCGTTGCCCTCCGCCGCCCCTGTCCCCGGTCCCCCCTGCTGCTCTCCAGCGTCCTGGCTGGGGGCTGTAGCAGCCTTGGCCTCGGCCTCCGCCATGGTCACATCTTCCGCCAGCTCCACCAGCACCTCGCACAGCCGGCGGTTGACTTCTTCGGTTGTGGCCTGCGCGCGGGGGCGGTACGGCAGCGGCGGTACGTTCTTGCTGTACTGGAGGTGAGTAATTTGTGCTGGATGCGAATCCTGCTGCACGTGTATGCATTCTCGAGAATGCTGTTGCGCGGCGGCGGTTGTGCACCGGAACGGGCAGGAAACGGGGTGTTGCACGCCAACCGGCGAGCGTCGCTCCTACAGCTCCCAGCCTAGCGCATACCGAGCAGGAGTGCGTGTATGGACTTGGAGGCTAGTGATATGTGCAAGCGCCGCGAACTCCTGCTGTTACTATGCTGGGCTTCACAGGGCACAGTGGGACTGTTCGCATCCTGGCATCGCTCTCTAAATCATCGCGTAGCACTGATGATGGATATCTTTACAGCGTTGCTTCATCGCTGGATGCCGGTAACCGGTATGGAACGGGCATGGAGCGCCTTCCTCGCCTGGATTCCTGAACGAATCCACCGCACTAGTCGCAAACCTACCTGCTTTTGCGGGTCCTGATTGAACTGGTCGAAGAACCCCTGCTCGCTGGCCCCGTTGTCAGCCGCAGAGGCCATGGCTCTTGTCGTCCTAGTCGCCCCTTACTGGTTGCTGCCTTGCGCTGGCCAGCCGATGATACAAGTAGTCCAGTTCAGTGCATCCGTATTGTTTCTTGTGATGGCTGCGCACGGCAAAGGTACACTCAGCTATGGGAAGCAGGGCCTGGTGGGCCAGGGCAGAGTCACTCGGTGGTGCTGGAAGGGAGGTACATATTATAAAGGCAGTGGTCAAAGCTGTACAGCTTGCCTACGGCATGTGCGAGGACATGGGAGTTCTCTTGATGCAGGGGAGCCCTTTGGGGATTGCGTCGCCCATGCGAAGGGGGGAAGGCAGGTACTCCAGCTTTCCTGCGTGGCAAGGTCGTCACGCCCAAGTACTTTACCGCACTTTTACGTCTTGCTGTACTGTGTGGGTGCTGTCGTTGGGCTTTGCAGAGGCTCTCCGTATTCTCTTCTGTCGATCGTGACTTCAGCCTACTCCTCCCTCTCTATACAGCAGCGTGGTAGCTTGATACACCAAGATGGAGCGCGTGATCGGCTTGGTCAACAAGCTGCAGCAGATTTGCACGTCGCTTGGAGACAATGCCCTGAGCCCGAACAGCATCCTGTGGAACCGACTGCCAACTATCGTTGTCGTTGGTGGCCAGGTAAGCTGCTTGAACCCCTGTCCGGTGCTCAGCGTCGTTGTTGCCGGTCAGGGTCACCGGCAGAGCTGAGGGTAGTTGGATGTTAGCTCGTGTTTTTTGCGGGAAGCCCCGCCTTGAATTCGCATGCAAACGTTGTTGCAGACAGTTACTTGTTGATCGATTAAATACAGGGAAACGCGAAAAGGCAGTAACCTAGGCCTAGCCCTTGAGCTCTCCCTCGATGATCGGTTCCGCGCTGTTGCCCGACGTTCACCCCTTAGAGTTCGGGCAAGTCTTCCGTGCTGGAGGCTGTTGTTGGACGCGACTTCCTGCCCCGCGGCACCGGTATCGTCACCAGACGCCCCCTGGTGTTGCAACTGGTGAAGCTGGAGGACGCCAACAGCACGGAGTATGGGGAGTTCTCGCATGCTCCCGGGCGCAAGTTCGCAAACTTCGGTGAGCTGGCAAACAGCATGAATTCTGATAGCAGCTGGGTGCGGAATCCTGACCTGGCCATGTGGGATATGGCACCAGACAGGAGCTGGCAGCAGGGGTTGCCTGGCCGCACCCACAGGCGCGGTAGTGTGCAGGGACAAGGCCCAAATTGGGCTGATCAATGCTAGAAGCTTTTTCCTACTTACCCAGCCAGTTTTGGTTTGCAACCGCCGACTTCTGACCCCAAGAGCGGGAGACCCCGTGTGCCCCGCAACACCAGTCCTGATCCCCACCGTACCCACACTGCTGCACCTCCCTTCCTTGCCAACTCCGCCTTGCCTCGCTCCTTGCTTTGTACGTCCCTGCACCACGTCCTACTACACACTGCCGTACCCCTTTACCCCTCGCCAAAACACGCCCTTCACTGCCCTCAAAACCCAAATCCACAGAGGAGATCCGGCAGGAGATTGAGGCCGAGACGGAGCGGCACCTGCAGAAGATGGGCGGGGTCAAGGTGGTGTCACCCGACCCCATTTACCTCACCGTGTACTCGGCCAACGTGCCCAACCTGACGCTGGTGGACATGCCAGGTGGGCTGGCAGGGATGTGGGCCTGGGGTGGCCTTGGGAAACTGGTGGCTTAACACGGCACCGGCCAGGCGGCCGGGGCTGGCAGGGCAGGTGGCAATCCGCCGCGCTGGTGGACACACCAGTTGCGTCCGGCACGGGTGGGGGCCGGGGGCCCTGGTGACGGGCTGAGCTGGTGTCGGGGTTGGGCGGCAGGGGAGGTGGGGGCCGGCGCCGGCAAGGGAGGTGGCGTCCCGCCATCAAACCCCGTCTGGTGGACAAGCCGGGCGCGGATGGCCGGGCATTGGTGGCAGGGGCTGGTGTCGGCTGCGACACGTGCACGAGCTTCCGAACGGGGCACATGGTCAGAAGCCTTTGCGCTAGGGGGGCGACCGGCCCACGCCAGGCTTGCTTGGCGCGGCGGCTTGCAGCGGTCGCATTGGCGCGGGGCCGGCGGCACAACGATCCGCGCAGGCTGGCGCCCGCCTTGGGAGGGCGCTGGGATAGGCGATGGGGCATTGCTGGGCAATCATTCGCAGCCAGGACGCCGTAACTGCGGCACGCATGGCCCCCTGACGGCAGGGCAGGGGCATGGCCCGGCAAGGGTGTTTTCGTTATGTGGATGTTGAGGAGGAAGGGGCTGATTGTGTGGGGAGGGAGGCGGCCTTAGAGGGTGGGAGGATAAGACCACTGTGGGTGGAGCAAGTTTTGGTCTGGACGTAGCATGACGCCCCTTTAACCCCGCTGTGGCCTCCCGCAGGCCTGACCAAGGTGCCCATCGACGGTCAGCCGCCCAGCATCGTGCAGGTGGGGCGGGGAGGGGCTGTGGACCGGGGCGGGTTGGAACGCGGATGTACATGAGAGCCACAGGGGGCGTTTGGTGATCGGGCGGGGAGAGGGTGCGGGCGGATTGAGATGCTGCTGCCCCAGCATCGTTCAGGTTTGGCGGGGAGGTACTGTGGACCGGGGCGGGTTGGAACGCGGATATACATGGGAGCCATAGGGGGCGTTTGGTGATCGGGCGGGGAGAGGGTGCGGGCGGATTGAGATGCTGCTGCCCCAGCATCGTTCAGGTTTGGCGGGGAGGTACTGTGGACCGGGGCGGGTTGGAACGCGGATATACATGGGAGCCATAGGGGGCGTTTGGTGATCGGGCGGGGAGAGGGTGCGGGCGGATTGAGATGCTGCTGCCCCAGCATCGTTCAGGTTTGGCGGGGAGGTACTGTGGATTGGGGCGGGCTGGAACGCGAAAACGCATGAGAGTCATACGGGACGTCGGTGATCGGACGGGGAGGGGGGAGGGGCGGATGGGTATGCTGCTGCCCCAGCACCATGCATGTGGGGCGCGGACATTGACGGTCAGCCGCCCAGCATCGTGCAGGTGGGAGGGTGGCGAATGGCTGAGGCTGGGTTATGGCCGTCATCACATGGGAACTACCGGGCACTACCGGAGACCATGGCTGGTGGTCTTGGGGGCAGGGGCTGGGGACTGGGACGGGCCACAACACGGGGCCCATCGTGGGGTACGGTTGCGTAGGTAGCAAGGGCTGTTGGGGTAGGGTGCGGTTGGTCGAGGCTGCTAACAATGGCTTGGCGGGTGGCCAGCGTGTGTCGGATGCGGTGCGGGAGGGGTACACCGCTGTGTGAGGTGGATGCAAGTGATGCTCCCTTGTACTTGATTGCACTGCTATCTTCGCACTTCCGCAGGAGCTGGACGACATGGCCCGGCAGCACGTCCTTGCCCTCGATGGAACGTAAACCCTTAGCGCCCAAGCTCCATCACTGATATACTCACGCTTGCTACTTTTGCTGCCCCTCCGCAGGAGCTGGACGACATGGCCCGGCAGTACGTCAAGTCCGACAACGCCATCATCCTGGCCGTCACGCCTGCCAACGCGGACTTGGCGACCAGCGACGCGCTGCGCATGGCGCGCGACGTGGATCCGCAGGGCGACCGCACCATCGGTGAGTATGGGGCGAGTGGATTGTGCAAAAGAGGGAAGGGAGAGCTTGAACCAGGGCTGCGGCATGGCGCGCGACGTGGACCCGCGGGGAGACCGCAACATTGGTGAGTGTGGGGCGCGCAGTGGAGGAGGGGGGCATGGAGTCGTACTAGGGAAGGGGCAGGGTTGGTGGGAACGACGCGCTGCGCATGGCCCGCGACGTGGACCCGCAGGGAGACCGCACCATCGGTGAGTATGGGGCGAGCAGCGTCTGGGCGGGCCGTGTAGTGGGGTAAAGGGCGATGGAGTGAGGGTGAGCGCTGCGTGTGGTATGCGACGTGGACGCGCAGGGAGACCGCACCGTCGGTGGGTGTTGGCGTGTGGAGTATGGAGTTGCTGGTGGGAGAGAGACTGGGGCCGGTTAGGGGTGAAACCTACGATGGGCGACCGCGCCTTCAGTGTGTGTGTGTTTGGGGTTGAGCAGTGTGTCGACAGTCTGTGCATAAGGGCAGAGGGCCACTGAGCGAGGGTAAGAGATTTGCATGGCGCAAGACGTGGACCTTCAGGAAGACCATTTGTAGGTTGCTACAGTGCAGACACGGTGCCTGCGAGGAGGAGTGAGTGGTAACTGTGCGGATGGGTGGGGGGTGGGGGTGGGGGTTAGCGAGGCGTGCGGAGGACTCCGCAGCGCTTGGGGGCAGCCGTGAGCCAGGAGCAGGAAGCGGAGGCGTTTTGGAGCTTCTGGAGACGGCTGCCAGCACACCAGCAGGCTGCCAGCACACCAGCAGGCTGCCAGCACACCAGCAGGCTGCCGGCCTTCTCATGCGCAGCAGCGGCGAAGGAGAGCCGAGCGCAGCAGACTTGTTGCGAGTCTGCGGCGGCGGTGGCGGGACCAACACAGGTGTGGTTCGCTCGGATCAACTGGCCGCGGCACAGCAGTGGATTTGGCAGCCGCCCGGCGCAACAGCACCTAGCAGGGCTGAGCCGGGGTGGAGGTGGAGGTGCCGTGGGGCTCAGCTGCCAGCTGGTGGCAAGCTGCAGGGATGCAGCTCCGGCCCAAACAGCTCCTAGATCAGCGCCGGGATGAGCCTTGCATCGTACACTGCGGTGTGGAAGCGGGCCACTCACGCCCGCTAACGCCCACTCGCTGCGGGGGTCGGGGGCCGGGGGGGGGGAGGGTTTCGGTGTCTTGCCCCTCAGGAGTCAGGCGCAGGGGCAGGAGGGAGCGGAGTAGCATGCGGGCCATCACGCTGCGGGACAGGTGGCGGGGCTGGTCAGCTCGGGAGGGCGCTACTGTCCTACAGTTGGCGCCGGCTTGTGACGTTGCTGCAGCCACAGTAGAGTTTGGTCGCCGGGTTTAAGCCCTTGCTGGCTGAGGCCCATCGCACGCGCTCTCCGGACCGTGGGCGACGCACTGATTTCTTCTTCCGCTCCGTCCCCCAGACGGCTGACCAAGGTGGACATCATGGACCGCGGCACCGACTGCCGCGTCAGCTAATGACATAAAACAACTTAATAACACTGTGCTTACGTCTAATTATTGATAATTTCTTGTCTATTTTTAGGCGTGCTGACCAAGGTGGACATCATGGACCGCGGCACCGACTGCCGCGACGTGCTGCTGGGCAAGACGCTCAAGCTGAAGCACGGCTGGGTGGCGGTGGTTAACCGCGGCCAGGCGGACATCAACTCGCGGGTGAGCATACCAGGGCATGTGGTTGGGCGGGAAGGATGTGGGTTAGGTTCATGGTGAAGGGCACGGCTGGGTGGCGGTGGTAGACCGCAGGCAGTCAACCGCAGGCAGGTCGGCCGACGTGTCTGTCCGCCCCACCGTCAGCCATCCCAACTGTACCCCACACCTCCCTCCCGCCTCCCGCCCTCACCCAGGTGTCCACGAAGGCCGCCCAGCTAGTAATGCTCTCTAGCCCTTCCTGCGGGCTCACATGCACCGCTCACGTGTCCATGCCCCCCCCTCCCTCTTGTGCCCACTGTCCAGGTGTCCATGAAGGACGCCCGCGCCAAGGAGCGCGAGTTCTTCCAGGGCAAGTCCGAGTACCAGGACCTGCAGGTGGGCGATGTCCATTGTGTGTTCAGGCGTATGTGTGTGTGCAGTATGCACCAAAGAGCGTTTCAGATCCGAGTACCAGGACCTGCAGGTGGGCGCATGTGCTGCTTGCGGGGTGTGTGTTAGGTTCCCTCGGCGTGTAGGTAATAAGTTTGGGTAATAAGTGGGTGCGACATGCTTCGGCAAGTCCGAGTATCACTGAAGCGCTCCACGCCCTTGGCTCGTGCCCCGCTCCGCCCCCTTACAGAACACCGGCACCACCTTCCTGGCCGACAAGCTGTCCAACCACCTGATCAACGAGATCATGAAGAGCCTGCCCTCCATCCAGTCCTACATCGAGAGCACCATCGTAAGTGCCAACGACGCGGGGCGGAGGCAGGGATGGAAGGGAAGGGTGAGGCTGGCTCCGGCACCCGCCTCAGGCCAAGCTGCAGAAGGAGCTGACGGCGCTGGGCGGCCCCGGCTGCTGGCATATGCACTTGGACACCCAACTCACGCAGTGACTTCTCTCCCTCTTTCCCTGTTCACGTTGTGCATATCAGGCCAAGCTGCAGAAGGAGCTGACGGCGCTGGGCGGCGACGTGAGCCACTCCCGCGGCGCCATGCTGCACATGGTGCTGCAGCTGTGCCAGAAGCTGGAGCGCGCCTTCGAGCGCATCGTGGACGGAGGGAAGGACGGTGGGTGCATTATGTGTATTGTAAATGCGGTAGGTTGCTACAGGGTAAGCACAGTTCGGCACGGGGCGCAGCGTCGCTTCCGACGTGATCAGTTGTGCGGAGTGCCCGATATCCCCCACCTGGCCCTCCCTGTGCAGGCGGCGAGAATATCCTGGACGTTGCGTCTGCGTAGTACGCGAATACTTGGTTCGCACGGCCACCGCACCTGCCCACTGAGCTACCTGTGGTACATCCCCGTGTGCAGGCGGCGAGAATATGTTGCATCTGCGTAAGACGTTTACTATATATGTTACTTCATAACACATCCACGTGGCCCTCCCTGCGCAGGCGGCGAGAAGACCCTGCACGCTGCATCTGCGCATTACTTTCACCGAAAACATAATACTCAATGACACATACACGTGCCCGCCCCCATTTGCAGGCGGCGAAAAGATCCTGGACGTGTTCGAGCTCAAGCTCAAGGAGGCCATCAACAAGCTGCCCTTCCAGAAGATCCTCACGCTCAAGAACGTGCAGGTGCGCAGCGTGCACAGCCGGGGATGCCAGCGGCGGGGGTGGGCGGGTGTGGGTTAGCGACGGGAGTGGCCGTACCGTGGGGTCCGGGGTCTGTTGGTGCGGCCGGCCGTGCTGTGCCGTGTGGCCCTTCCAGAAGATCCTCACGCTCAAGAACGTGCAGGTGCGCAGCATGCGCCGGCTAGGCGCTATCGGTGGGCGGGCATGTGTGTGTGTGTGGGGGGGGGGGGGCGGGGGAGCCACCGGGGTGGCCGTACCGCCGGGGGCGGGCCCTATGGGTGCGGCCGGCGGTTGTTCCTTGAGAGGTCTGACAGGAGGTCCTCACCCCTCAGAACGTCCAAATACGCGGGGGAGGGCGGGTGGGGGCGGGTGGGGTAAGGTTTCCTAGTTCCGCTGAGGCAGTCCCGAGACGGATACGAGGCCGGGGGCTCCCCTGCTGTTTCCGCCGCATACCGGTACGCCCTGTGATGGTAGCGAACGAGGCGGACGGGTACCAGTCGCACATCACTGCCCTCAACCCCCGTTCCTGCCCACAAGAGCCCTTGCACTCTTGGGGGTCAAGCCATGTCTCACACGGTGTGGCTGTCATGTGCGCCGGCCCGCAGATGGTGGTGAACGAGGCGGACGGCTACCAGCCGCACGTCACAGGCCTGAACCCTGTCTCTGCCCTTGGAGTTGACCCATGCCTTACACAGTGTGGCTGTCATGTGCGCCGGCCCGCAGATGGTGGTGAACGAGGCGGACGGCTACCAGCCGCACATCATTGCGCCAGAGAACGGTTACCGCCGCCTCATCGAGGACGGCCTGTCGCTGCTGCGGGACCCGGCATTCGCGGCGGTGGAGCAGGTAGGGGCCGTGGAAGGGGCCATCGGAGGGGAGGGAAGCAAGGTAGCGTCGTCTGTTCGGAGGGACCCAGTGGTTGCGGTGGAGCAGGTGGGGGCCCCTGCAGTTGTGTCTATGTGGTGGTCAGGGGAGTGGTGTTGTGGGTGATGGGTTGTGCCGCCTCGTTGAGGACGGCCTGTCGCTGCTGCAGGTGCCAGCATTTGATGGTGGTGGAACAGATAGGGAGGCGGTTGCAGGGGACGTGGCAAAACCGGTGCGGCACATAGGGGTGGGCAGCGGGTGAGGCCTGTTGCTACCCAACATCATGTACTTTGCGCCCCCTTCCCTTCCCCCACCCAGGTGCACCAGGTCCTCAAGGCCATCGGCGCGCTGGCCGTCGAACATACTGCACCCCAGCCACCCCGAACCCTTTGACCAGTTTTGTCGTACCTGAACGTGGCTGTACTGACAGCACTTGTACAACCCCTTCCCGCACACAGGTGCATTGGGCCCTACAGGGTGACGCCGTACTCCAGCCACACCTGCAACCTGACTGAGATCCCTTGGTCCCACGTCGTGTTCTATTTGACAGGTGCACCAGATCCTCAAGGCCATCGTCACGCTGGCCGTCAACACGCCCGAGTGCCGCGACCTGGCGCGCTTCTTCAACCTCAAGTCCGAGATCATCAACCACGCCGCAGCCACGCTAGGTGGGTGCTTGTGCAGCCTCCTGCATGTTATGCTGGGTAAACACACACAGCGAGAGCAGCACGGATCAAGCAGTGCGCCGTCTTGGTGTTGCTGCAGCCCCGGAGCCGGATAGTATTATATCCTGATCCGCTCTACGACTTCAAGGCTTTGTGTTTAGCCGGAAAGTATCGTATCCTGACCGCGTAGCAGGCGATGGAAACGTGCAGCGCCACGGTGCTTGCGTACGGCGTCCTACCTTTCCACGTTAGCATGTGTTGGTCTGTTCATGGAGGCGTCATACCTGTCGTGAAGTCCTCCTACATGTTATGGAGTAAAAAGCTTGAAAATACACTGAATGTTATTCTCAAATGTTCGGTTGCCCTCGCAGAGCGGCTGCGCAAGGACGCTGACGCCATGGTGCGCACCCTGGTGGACATGGAGGCCTCCTACCTGTCCGCCTCCTTCTTCCGCGAGATCGTGGCGGCCGAGAGCTACGCCTACGACCCCTCGCGGCCGCGGCCAGCCTTCTACACGCTCAACGGGGAGAACCTGTGAGTGCTAGGGGGTGGGAGCGGTTGGGGGTAACCGCAGAGCGGCAAAGGGACGAACGGAGGCCCTGCGGAGAGCGAGGCGGTTGGGGGTGGGGGTGGGGTTGGGGGTTGCGGTGGGGGGATCAGGGGCACACGGGTTGGGGGAGGGAGCGAGAGCTACGGCTACGACCCGGCCGCGGCCGGCACCCCGCACGCGTAACAGAGAGAGCCTGTGGGAGGTGCGAAGGTCAGTGTCTTTTGGGTGGATTCTGTTGGTTTAACGGAGCAGCGGGGTGCGGGGGCGCTGAGCACATCGAGCAGGGCGCGCAAAGGGACTGCTGAACGGGGCGAAGGTGGCGAGGGTGCTGCGGGAAGCGGGCGAGCGGGGGAGGGTGACGGGGGATCACCTAACACGCGGACCGGGGTACAACCTGTGATGTGTGCTGTAAGATGGGGGATCTTGAGGTGCTGTGTGCATTATGCCAAGAGCGCAAAGGAGCTGTCCCTTACACGCTGAACGGGAAGGGCTTGTGGATACGGGACCAGCGTGATGGGGGGAGGCGTCCTCCCACACCCCGAGTGGGGCTACCGTTAACACACCTGTGAGCGCCAGTCATAATGGACGGCGGATGTGTGTGTGTGTGTGCATTTTGGCAGGCAGAGGGCCTGCAAACGAGCTTGGTTTAAGTGTGGTGCGACGATGCACCCCTCCCCTTCCTGCCCCCTTCCCTCCCTCTTTCCCCAGCTTCGAGAAGCGGTACGACAACCTGCTGCTCCTCTGGCACAAGCAGAACGTACCTTCACACAGTGACCTTCAACACTAACATGAACACACATGTCTCTGCACCCTTCCTTCCTTCCGTGGCCCTACGTAGCTTCGAGAAGCGGTACGACAACCTGCCGCCTGCCGACGCGCACCTCCAGAAGATCAGCGACCACGTGTCGGCCTACCTGGCCATCGTCAAGGGGCAGCTGCTGGCCACCGTGCCCAAGGCCATCGTGCACTGCATGGTGAGGCATGTGTATTAGGGTGGCGTGTGTATTAGCAGCAAGGGGCAGCAGGCGGCGTACCTGGCCATCGTCAGGGGCAGTCTGCTGGCGGCCGTGGCCAAGGCCACCATGTACTGCGTGGAGTGTGTGCATATGCAGTTCAGGGCAACGGGGGCCCTTCCTGGGCATCATTGTGGTGGGGCGTGTGTGTCGGCGAGGCTGCTCACATTGAGCCTTGAGGAGGGTGTTTACATTACACGTGTGATGATGTACGGCAAGCATGAAAATCTTCGAACTTGTACGTGCATATCGTCGCCTCAGGTGGTCCCCGCCAAGGGCGGCCTGCTGATGGAGCTGGCGGAGGAGACGGCGGGCAAGGAGGAGCCGCAGCTGCGGCGGCTGATCAACGAGAGCGAGGAGATTGCGGAGCAGCGCAACACCATCCGCAGCCGCCTCACGCTGCTGCAGCGCGCCAGCCGCGAGATCGCGGCCTTCATGTGAGGCGGCGTGGAAGGAGTCTTCATGTGAGGCGGCCACATCGCCCCTATGTGAGGCTGTGTGGAAAGTGGCTTTGCGGTCCGGCCGCGGGGGACTGCTGCAGCGCGCCAGCCGCTAGATCGCGGCATTCACGTGAGGCGGCGGATGTCGGCGTGCAACCCGATCGCACCGCGCTAGCCGACGTCCTTGGCGTGAGGCGCTGCTGCAGCGCGCACGGTGTTGCGGTGTCCCTGTGAGGCGCACGGCGGCGAGGTCGGCTTTGGAGGGGGAAGAAGCTGGGAACCGCGGCGTAGCGTTTGTGTGGATGGAAGGTGGCAGGTAGGGGAGTAGGACGGGCGTCGACCGGGGGATTGCGGAGCTCGCAAGGGGATGGGGTAATGCTACTGCTACTGGTCGGGGTGGGCGATTTAGCGAGAGGAGGCAAAGCGAGGGCACGGGGTTGAAATGTGGCTGGTAGGTAGGTTGGCATGGGCTTAGGTGTAGAGCGGGGCTGAGACGCGACGGGCCTGGACCGCGGTGCATGGCGGTGCGGTGGCTGGTGGCTGTGTTTTACTGGCGTGATGCTGCTTACTGAGTGTCGTGCGCAAGGATGGACTACGGTAGATAGCTTCGCCGCCAGGCACCAGGGGTGGTGTCAGCTTGGGCGGGGCACCCGAAGGAGAGCACGCATGGGCAATAGGTGGTTGCAGTACATGTGCACGACGTTCCAGCCAAGCTGCATGGTTTGTTATGATGGAAAGCAAGTGGTTTTCGTGTGCATGTGGGTGCACGGGCAAGGATTAGACACTGTGGTAGGGCTCTCTGTTGCCCGCCTTGCGACGGCGAAGGTGGGCGATTGCATGGGGGGGGGAGGTACGGTCAGTACGGTTGCCAGTCTTGCTCACTATGGCCACAAGGCTACTTGTATTCGTACTAGGCTTGTACGGAAGGCAGGGCGAATGCGCCTAGCAGCTTTACTGGTGTTCTTGGACAGATGCATGACAACTTCGGTGAACAGAGGCGTCGCGGTGGGATGTGGGTCAGGCGCCTTGCTGCCGGTTGGGCTGTCAGCGGTGTGCCTTTGACGAACTGACCCATCAATTTACAGCTGCGGCCAAGAGGCTTCCCTGCGGCGGCTTGAAAGGTGCTGTGCATGTGTAGTACGCCCGTGCATTGCCTCCACGTTTGTGTACATGTAACCATTAGTTCTGATTTGGGGGAGCTCCCCATTGTGCTTGAGCCTTCCTGGGCGACGGTTTGGGGCAGGGGACGCAAGCGGAGAGGGCGCCTTCGCATCCTTACAATTTACGTTCACATCCACACTACTCGCCGAGTACCTATCGGTTTACGACAACAGCCACCGCCTACTTTCCAAACAGCGCACCAAGCCCCTCACGCAGATATCGTCGAGCAAGTCCTATTCATATTGTGAGTCGAGTTGAAACACTGTGCCACCAACCGGCCAGCTGCCACACGCTCATGGCACAAGGCACGCGCGTGACATCGGCATTCATGGCTGCCGTGACCCAGGTACGTCATGACCGACAGTTCGCCACTTCCAGCCGCAATACCAATGTGGCCGTACAAAAGCTAACAAGTCGCATGCGCGTACTAGGACATGATCTTCACCACAGTGTAGGAAAGAAGCAAGACATACAAGATCAGGGAACAAGATCAAACGTACACCCGACCGGCTAAGTGGTCTTCCGCCCTTGCCCTAAAAAGCTCGCGTGGAGCACGCATGGAATGGTCAAGACATTCAGCTAGGCCGAAAAGACAAGCAGCAAGCATGCACATTACATACAAGATATACGTCGCGAATCATGAGCAGGAACCTCCGCCGCTGGGCCCCTGCTGCTTCCACAGCCCCAGCCATACACAGAAACGAACCCCGCACACACCAGGGCACATCCCAACAGACACCCGCCCACAGGCGGGCCCTGCTAGCCCTTCCACACAAATCACATGAGGATGAGTATAGTTCATGAACCGTTCCGCCAATTAGGCGCCATGTATCACACGTAACGCGTTCCTGCTCAGACTAGTACGCACTGGGCCTCACCACCAGGCCGCTTCCCACTAGCGATGGCCTTGCTTGGCTTGAGGCCTAGTGTGTTGATTGTTTGATGCTGCCTCATCCACGGTACGCGGGCGCGGGACCGTACGACGGAGTGTAGTACGGCGGCGGGCCAGGGCGGGGTGTGGGGTAGGTGGGGCCGCCGTACGGGGCGGGGCGGGGTGTGGGGT
>VFQN01003242.1_pt1 | contig 23680 bp, 23 predicted proteins | sample 3512371 | NCBI WGS metagenome assembly VFQN01 (sample SAMN10412370, study PRJNA504923) | tailings metagenome | isolation source: Replicate 2 from Balatoc abandoned mine | place: Philippines: Itogon, Benguet | collected 2017-08-28
TGTCATCCTCGAATCGACATCGCCCGTCGGCACGACCGAAAAGGTCGCCGCGCTGCTCGCCGAATTGCGCCCCGACCTGAAGGTGCCCGGCGCGTGCGCCGGTGCCGCCGACATCTTCATCGCTTATTGTCCGGAACGCGTCCTGCCCGGCCGCATTCTGGTCGAGCTGGTCGACAATGACCGCTGCATTGGCGGGATAACGCCGCGTTGCGCGCGCCGTGCGATGACCTTCTACCGCCAGTTCGTACGCGGGGCCTGCATCACGACCTCGGCGCGCGCCGCCGAAATGGTCAAGCTCGTCGAAAACAGCTACCGCGACGTCAACATCGCGTTCGCCAACGAACTGTCGATGATGGCCGAGGAAATGGGCGTCGATGTCTGGGAGGTGATCCGCCTCGCCAACCGTCACCCGCGGGTCAACATCCTCCAGCCTGGCCCCGGCGTCGGCGGCCATTGTATCGCGGTCGATCCTTGGTTCCTCGTCCACGGCGCGCCCGATCACAGCCGCCTGATCCGCACCGCGCGCGAGGTCAATCTCGCGAAGACCGCGCATGTCATCGGCGCCGCCGAAATGCTCGTGTCGCAGCATCCGCAGGCGCGCGTCGCCTGCCTCGGCCTCGCCTTCAAACCGAACATCGATGATTTCCGCGAAAGTCCCGCGGTCGAGGTGGCGGCAGCCCTCGCTCGCCGCTTCGGCAAGCAGGTCGACATCGTCGAGCCCTATGCGCGCGGGCTGCCGGCCGAATTCGCCGGTACCGGATCCGAACTCATCGACCTCGATACCGCACTCGCGAAGTGTGACCTCCTGATCGTGCTCGTCGATCACGACCTGTTCAAATCGATCCCGCTCGAAGAACGATCGGACAAGATTGTCTATGACACGCGCGGTCTCTGGCTCGACCAGCCCGGCGGGAGCAGCAGCAATCGCTTGCATCGCGCCGCCTGAGGTTCTCCGCTTGACGCTTCCGGGGCAGGCCCGCATTTTGGGCAAATGTTGACCCGCCTCGAAACCATCGTTGTCGAAAAGCCCTGGGGCCGCACCGACATCCCGCGCGAGTTCGGCGATTTAGGCGGCCGCCGCGTCGGCGAGATATGGTTTTCGAACCCCGCCGGCATTGACGCGCCGATCTTGGTGAAATTCCTTTTCACGTCGGAGCGGCTGTCGATTCAAGTCCATCCCGACGATGTGGCAGCGCGGGCGGCAGGCTATCCGCGCGGCAAGGAAGAATGCTGGCTGATCCTCGATGCACAGCCCGGCGCCGAACTCGGCGTTGGACTCAACCGCGAAAGCAGCCGCGAAGAGCTCCACAGTGCCGCGCTCGACGGCGGGATCGTCGACATGATCGACTGGCGCCCCTCGAAAGCCGACGATTTCGTCTATAATCGGTCCGGCACGATCCATGCAATCGGTCCCGGGCTGACCGTCGTCGAGGTGCAACAGAATGTCGACTGCACCTACCGCCTCTACGATTATGGCCGCCCGCGGCAGCTTCATCTGGACGAGGGGCTGAAAGTCTCGAACCCCGGCCCTGCCAACGATCCGCGTGACACAGTGGTCGATCCGCACGCCAACTGCATGCTCGTCAGCGGCCCGCATTTCCATCTCGCCCATCTCGCAAGCCCGCTCGACCCGGTAATCCTCGCGCAAGCGAGCGGCGACCTCACCTTCGTCCCGCTCGCGGCAGGTTGCCGCGTTGCGGGCGAAAGCGTCGCACTTGGTGAAGCTGTGCTCCTCACCGATCCCACGGCCATCGAAATCGACGACGGTAGCCGCGCGCTCCTGACCTGGCCCGCCTGACGGCGATCCCGCCCCTCCCCTTGCGGCCCGGCGCCGCTTTACCCATATCGCGCCGCATGACCCATTCGATCACGCACCGTGACGCGCCATGGCACGGAACCACCATCCTCTCCGCCCGCAATGCAGAAAAGGTTGTCGTAATCGGCGACGGTCAGGTGTCGATGGGCCAGACGGTGATGAAGCCCAACGCCCGCAAGGTCCGCCGCCTTCACGACGGCAGTGTGATCGGCGGCTTCGCGGGTGCGACCGCCGACGCCTTCACCTTGTTCGAGCGGCTCGAGGCCAAGCTCGAACGCCACAATGGTCAGTTGCTGCGCGCCGCTGTCGAGCTCGCCAAGGACTGGCGCACCGACAAATATCTGCGCAATCTGGAAGCGATGATGATCGTCGCTGACAAGGAAGTGACGCTCGTCATCACCGGCAACGGCGACGTCCTCGAACCGCTCGGCGGCATCGCCGCGATCGGCTCGGGCGGCAATTTCGCGCTGTCGGCGGCGCGCGCACTCGCCGATTATGAAAAGGACCCCGAGGTGCTGGCGAAAAAGGCGATGCAGGTCGCCGCCGATATCTGCGTCTACACCAACGACCAGACCACGCTCGAAACCATCGAAATTCAGGCATAATATTATGAACAAGGATTTGACTCCGAAGGCGATCGTCGCCGCTCTCGACACGCACATCATCGGCCAGAAGGACGCCAAGCGCGCGGTCGCCGTTGCCCTGCGCAATCGCTGGCGCCGCCAGCAGCTCGCGCCCGATCTGCGCGATGAGGTCAGCCCCAAGAATATCCTGATGATCGGGCCCACCGGCTGCGGCAAGACCGAGATTTCGCGCCGCCTGGCCAAGCTCGCCGATGCTCCCTTCATCAAGGTTGAGGCGACCAAATTCACCGAAGTCGGTTATGTCGGCCGCGACGTCGAGCAGATCGCGCGCGACCTGGTCGAAGAAGCAGTGCGGCTCGAGAAAGATCGCCGCCGCGGCGCGGTGCGCGCGGCCGCCGAGGAAGCCGCGATGGAGCGCCTCCTCGACGCGCTGACCGGCAAAGGCGCCAGCGAAGCCACGCGCCAGAGCTTCCGCCAGCGGATCCGCGAAGGTCATCTCGACGATAGCGAGGTCGAAATCGAGGTCTCCGACGCCCCCGGCATGCCTTTCGATCTGCCCGGACAGCCCGGCCAGATGAGCATGATCAACCTCTCCGACATGCTCGGCAAGGCGATGGGCGGCCTGCCCAAGAAGCGCCGCAAGATGAAGGTCATCGACGCTGCGACGCGGCTGATCGAGGAAGAGCAGGACAAGCGGCTCGATCAGGACGATGTCGCGCGCGTCGCGCTCGCCGATGCCGAGGCCAATGGCATCGTGTTCCTCGACGAGATCGACAAGATCGCGGTCAGCGACGTGCGCGGCGGCTCGATCAGCCGCGAGGGCGTCCAGCGCGACCTGCTGCCGCTCATCGAAGGGACGACCGTCGCGACCAAATATGGGCCGATGAAGACCGATCATATCCTCTTCATCGCCAGCGGCGCGTTCCACGTCGCCAAGCCCAGCGACCTGCTCCCCGAATTGCAGGGTCGCCTGCCGATCCGCGTCGAACTGGGGGCGCTAAGCGAGGAGGATTTCGTTCGCATCCTCAGCGAAACCAAGGCGGGCCTGCCCGAGCAATATGCCGCGCTGCTCGGGACCGAAGGGGTCACGCTCAGCTTCACCGCCGATGCGATCGCACGCGTCGCCCGGCTCGCGGCAGAGGTGAACGAAAAGGTCGAGAATATCGGGGCCCGCCGGCTCCAGACGATCATGGAGCGGCTTGTCGAGGAAGTGAGCTTCACTGCCGAGGATATGCCCGGCACGACGCTCGAAATCGACGCCGCCTATGTCGACAAGCAACTCGCCGATGTCGTGGGGGACACAGATCTCAGCAAATATGTGCTCTGACAGCTAGCGCCCCATCGCCGGATGGCGGCAGGAGCCGCCCCCCCCGATTGCGCACAAAAAATGCGGGCGGCTTGAAGCCGCCCGCTTTATTTCGTCGCTTATGTCGCGACCTGTCAGCTGATCTTCTTCGCCGCGGCCGAACCGAGGACGAGGAAGAGAACAACCAAGGCCAAGCCGACGAAGAAGAGGATTTTGGCGATCCCGGCTGCCGCGCCGGCCACGCCGGAAAAGCCGAGAACGGCCGCGAGCAATGCGATCACGGCGAAGATTAACGCCCATTTGAACATGCTGAATTCCTTTCGACACCTAACCATCGGGATTCGCGCGCTTTGTTTCGCGGGAACTGAGAATGGAACGGATGAGCGGCGGCGAATGTTCCCTGCCCTGCCCTCGTCTCGGCAAGTCGGCTTTTCCGGCAGTCCGGAATCCGCTTCCTTTCGGCCTGTTGTTTGCGGAACTTCATTTGACTTTCGCGCGTCCACAATGCGAGAACGAGGCGACACGGTCGAAACGGGTTGCAAGCGACCGGCACGGAGACAGCAATGGCAGATGAGGACGTCGCCCCGCAGCAGGGCGAGTTGGCGATCACGCGTACCGGCGACCGGCTTCGCCTAGCGCGCGAGGCGGCGGGGCTTTCGCTCGCCGACATCGCGACGCGTACGCGTGTGACCCAGCGGCATCTTCAGGCCATAGAAAACTCCGAATTCTCGGAACTTCCGGGCCGGACTTATGTCACCGGCTTCGCCCGCGCCTACGCCCGCGCGCTTGATCTGCCCGAGGCCGAAATCGCCGCCGAGCTTCGCCGCGAACTCGACGAGGATGAGTATGGCGCGCGGCCGCTTTACGAAGCCTATGAACCGACCGACCCCGCCCGCCTGCCGACCGCACGGCTGACCTGGACGCTTGTCATCGTCGCGCTCTTGCTGGTGTCGGCCTATGGTGTGTGGCGTTTCCTGTCGGTCGAACCCGACGAGGCGCTGATCGCGGCGCAGAATGCCGACGCCGATGCATCGGAAGCTCCCGCTGCCGCAACGCCCGCGGCAGGCACCCCCAAGGCGGGCGCGCCGAACGCGGCAGTGCCGGCGAACGCCCCCGTCGTGCTTACCGGCCTTTCCGAAGTGTGGATCGGGTTCGACGATGCCGCGGGCAAGACCGAAAACTGGCGCACGCTCGACGCCGGTGAGACCTATGAGGTTCCCGCAGCCTATATCGAGCAGTTCACGCTGCGCACGAGCCGCCCGCAGGCGCTCAAGATCACCGTCGGCGGCCGCGACGTCGGCGCGACCGGCCCCGCCGATACGCTCGTCAAGGGAATCTCGCTCAAACCCGCCGACCTCGTGGCGCGCGCCGAAGGAAGCGGCAGTACCGCGACGGTTCCGCTGCCCAAGGCCAAAGGCGCCTCCGCGCGCCCCTGATTCGTCTCCGTTCCCGACGGATCGACGCGGCCGCGCGCCGAAATGGGTTTGCGTATCCGCCGTTTGCGGCGTTATGAGAGCATAGAGACAAGATAGTTAACTGGTGGGGGCCGCACGGCAGATGAGGAAGTTACAAGGGTCTTTGATCGGCGCGGCAATGATCGCGCTGACAGCGGCGCCTGTTGCACAGGCGCAGGACGCCGGGATCGACAAGCGCGTCGAGCGATTGGAAAAGGAAATGCGGGCGGTCCAGCGCTCGGTCTTCCCCGGCGGCAGCCCCGCTTTCTTCGAGGGCGAGATCGCGCCCGACAACACGCCCGGCGAACGCGCGAAGGGCAATGCCCCGGTCATCGACCTCACCGCGCGCGTCGATGCGCTCGAAGCCCAGCTTCAGACGCTCACCGGCCAGACCGAGCAGAACAGCTATCAACTACGCGAACTCGAAAAACAGTTCGCCGCCTATAAGGCCGAAATGGAAAAGCGCCTTGCCGCCCCCGCCATCGGCGGTGAAACCCCGGCAAGTCTGCCGCTTGCATCGGGTTCGGGGGCGACCAAGCCTGCCACGGTGACGCAGGCGTCGACGACTACGACCACCAAAAAGCCCTCAACGACGACGCCCGCCGCGAGCAAACCCGACGCCAACCGGCTCGCGCTCGTCAAGAAGGTCGAAATTCCGGCGACCGGCAACGAAGCCGAAGATGCCTATACCTACGGCTTCCGCCTGTGGGATGCCAAACTCTATCCCGAGGCGCAGGCGCAGCTCAAACAGGTCGTGGCAAAATGGCCGAAGAGCAACCAGGCAAGCTATGCGCAGAACTTGCTCGGGCGCGCCTATCTCGATGAAGGCAAGCCCAGCCTTGCCGCCGTCGCTTTCTATAATAATTACAAGGATCGGCCGAGCGGGCCCCGCGCGCCGCACAGCCTGATGTATATGGGAGTCGCGCTCGACAAGCTCGGGCGCAAAGCCGACGCCTGCAAGGCCTTCCGCGAACTGGATGAGGTCTATGGCGACAAGGCACCGAAGGATGTCCGCGACGATGCTGCCGCCGCAAAAGCAAAAGCAGGCTGTTGACAGCGACGCCGTCGAGCGGCTCGGCGGCGAACTCGCCACGCTCGTCGGCGCCGACTGGCATCGCCGTGACTATGGCGTCGCCGTATCGGGCGGCCCCGACAGCATGGCGCTGCTCTGGCTGATGGCTTCGCTGCTGCCCGGGCAGGTCCGGGCGGCAACGGTCGATCATGGACTGCGCAGCGGTTCGGCCGAAGAGGCGCGCATGGTCGCGGCCTTCTGCGCGCGCGAGCATATTCCTCATGCGACGCTGACGCCGCACAGTCCGATTGCGGGCTCGCTGCAGGCCGCGGCGCGAACGGCGCGCTATGATCTGCTCGACGGCTGGCGCCGCGAACAGGGGATCGACTTCATCGTCACCGCACATCATGCCGACGATCAGCTCGAAACGATGATCATGCGGCTCAACCGCAGCAGCGGCGTCGGCGGCCTCGCCTCGATCCGCACGCGCAACGGCCAGGTTCTGCGCCCCCTGCTCGGCTGGCGGCATATGGAACTGACGCGGCTCGCGCTCGATCAGGACATTCCGTTCGTCGACGATCCGTCGAACAGCGACGAGCGTTTCGACCGGGCGCGGTTGCGCCACGCGCTGCGCTATCAGTCGACGATCGACGCCGAAGCGGCCGCACGCTCGGCGCGCTGGCTCGCCGAAGCCGACGAGGCGCTCGACTGGGCGGTCGATCAGGCGATCACAAGCTGGCCCGAGGCCGACGACGCGGCGGTCATTCGCGATCTCGGCTATCCGCCCGAGCTTTTCCGCCGCATCGTCATGCGCCGTCTGTCGCAAGCCGACCCGCGACTCGTGCTGCGCGGCGTCACCATCGACACGGTCATTGCGGCGATGCGTGAAGGCCGCCGCGCAATGGTCGGCAGCCTGTTGATCGATGCCGCGGGCGAGCGCGACGGCTCAATCTGGCGCATTTCCTCGGCGCCGCGGCGGAAAAGCTGAATTTATCGCGCTTGGCGCATTGTCATTTAACCGGATATTCCTATCTTGCAGCCTATGGTCGCGGCTTCTCGCGATGCTGGCGTTGATTGGGATATTCTCCGAATGCAGGACGACAAGGAACCGCAGGGCAACCCCTGGATGAAGAGCGTGATGATCTGGAGCGGCATTCTGCTTGCCATGCTCCTCGTCGCGTCGATGTTCGGCGGTGCCTCGCAGGGCACCGGTTCGCCGATGGCCTATTCGGAGTTCCGTCAAAAGGTTCAGGAAGGCGCAGTGAAGGAAGTCGTCCTCTCCGACGACCGCGTTTCCGGCAAGCTTAACAGCGGCGAAAGCTTTTCGGCCAATATTGTCCGCGATCCCGAACTGCTCAAGCTGCTCAACGACAATGGCGTCAAATATGACGGCAAGCCTACCGATCAGGGCAATATCTGGGTCTATCTGCTGATCCAGGCGCTGCCCTTTATGCTGATCCTCGGCATCGCCTTCTTCGTCTTCCGCCAGGTCCAGAAGAATAATGGATCGGGCGCGATGGGCTTCGGCAAGAGCCGCGCCAAGATGCTCACCGAGAAGCAGGGCCGCGTGACGTTCGACGATGTCGCGGGCATCGACGAGGCGCGCGAGGAGTTGCAGGAAATCGTCGAATTCCTGAAGGACCCCACCAAATTTTCGAAGCTCGGCGGTCAGATTCCGAAGGGCGCACTGCTCGTCGGCTCGCCGGGCACCGGCAAGACGTTGCTCGCCCGCGCGATCGCGGGTGAAGCCGGCGTCCCCTTCTTCACCATCTCGGGTTCCGATTTCGTCGAAATGTTTGTCGGCGTCGGCGCGAGCCGCGTGCGCGACATGTTCGAGCAGGCCAAGCGCAATGCGCCGTGCATCGTCTTCATCGACGAAATCGACGCGGTCGGCCGCCATCGCGGTGCCGGCCTCGGCAACGGCAATGACGAGCGCGAACAGACGCTGAACCAGCTGCTCGTCGAAATGGACGGCTTCGAGGCGAACGAGGGCATCATCATCGTCGCCGCGACCAACCGCCCCGACGTGCTCGATCCGGCGCTGCTGCGTCCGGGCCGCTTCGACCGCCAGGTCGTCGTCCCCCGCCCCGACATCGAAGGCCGCCAGAAGATCCTCGAAGTTCACACGCGCAAGAAGCCGCTCGCGCCCGACGTCGACCTGCGCCGCATCGCGCGGGGCACACCCGGCTTTTCGGGTGCCGACCTTGCCAACCTCGCCAACGAAGCCGCACTGCTCGCGGCCCGCAAGGGCAAGCGCCTGATTGCGTCAAGCGAGTTCGAGGAAGCCAAGGACAAGGTGCTGATGGGTGCCGAACGCCGTTCGATGGTGATGACCGAGGACGAAAAGAAGGCGACCGCCTATCACGAGGCGGGCCACGCACTCGTGTCGATCCATGTCGAGCATAATGATCCGCTGCACAAGGTGACGATCATCCCGCGCGGCCGCGCGCTGGGCGTGACGTGGAACCTACCCGAACGCGACCGCTATTCGATGAGCATGAAGCAGATGAAGGCGCGCCTCGCGCTCTGCTTCGGCGGCCGCATCGCCGAACAGCTCATCTACGGCAAGGACGAGCTTAATACCGGTGCGTCGAACGACATCCAGCAGGCCACCGACATGGCGCGCTCGATGGTCATGGAATATGGCATGTCCGACAAGCTCGGCTGGCTGCGCTACCGCGACAATCAGGACGAGGTTTTCCTCGGCCACAGCGTCTCGCGCGCGCAGAATATGTCCGAGGAGACCGCCAAGCTGATCGACGCCGAAGTTCGCCGCCTCGTCGAGGACGGCGAGAAGACGGCGCGCAAGGTGCTCACCGACCATCTCGACGAGCTGCATCTGCTTGCAGGAGCGCTGCTCGAATATGAGACGCTGTCGGGCGAGGAGGCGCGCCGCGCGATCAAGGGCGAGGACATTGGCCGCGACAGCGACGCGAACAAGCCCGGCGCCCCCATTCAGGGTCACGCCGGCGGCCTGCCGCAGATCAAGCGCAAACCGCGCCCCTTCGGCGACACGCATCCTCAGGGCGCGTGACGACCGTCGATTCAGCCGGTATTCAGGGCGCCGAAGGAATTTCGGCGGCATGATGAACGGCAGAATGCAGCGCATGGGACTGGTTTCGGCGGCTCTGGCCGCCGGGCTGGTTCTGACCGCGGCGTCGCCCGGCGACATGAGCGTCGCGACCTTCCTGCAGCGCGCCGAAGCGTTGCAGCGGCTTGGGCCGCTCGCACTCGCCATGCCCGAGACAGACCAGCTCAAGGGCGAGGTCATCGCGGCAGGCAAGCGCTATCAGGCGCGGATCGAGGCCGACCGCAAAGCAGGGCGCAAATCGGCGAGTTGCCCGCCCAAGAGCGGCACGCTGACCCCCGAGCAATGGCTCGCGCATCTTCGCACCTATCCGCCGCAGAGCCGCAGCCGCACGACGATCAACATGGCGTTCGACGGGCTGATGCGGAAACGCTATCCCTGCCCCGCTTGACTAGGCCGATTTCCAACATTCTAAGGACCAGATGATGCGCGGCAGGCTTTTCGCATATATTCTCGCGGCGGGCCTTGGCGCCGCCGGCCCCATGGCCGCCGCGCAGGAAAAGGGCGCGCTGACCTCTACGGTGGAACTCGAGAAGATCAGCGGCGCCGACAGCGGCAAGCCCGTCAAATCCTATGTCGCCCCGGACGTGGTCGTTCCCGGCGACCGCGTGCGCGTCACGCTGCTGTTCGCCAATCCCGGGCCCAGCCCGGCGACAGGGGTTCGCATCGTCAATCCGATCCCCGCGGGGCTGGCCTTCGACGGCACCAACGACCGCGCCGATTTCAGTGTCTCGGTCGACGGCGGCAAGAGCTTCGGCGATCTCGCTAGCCTTACCATTCCCGGCACCGATGGCACGCCGCGCGCGGCGACCGATGCCGACGTGACCCACGTCCGCTGGCTCTGGAGCACCGCCGTACCGGCAGGCGGATCGCGCTCGGTTGCCTTTTTCGGCCGCGTCAAATGATCGACGTACGGGGCGCGGCGCAGGCATGACCATCTATTGCGACGAATCGGGCGGCCTCAATGCCGGTGCGATGACCTTTGCCGCTGTGATGCTTACCCCCGAAGCCGCGGCGCAAATCCATGCGCGCTTTCGCGCCGTGACGGGCCTGCGCGGCGAACTCAAGGGCAGCCGTATCAGCCTGACCGAGCGCGCCTATCTCCTCGAACTTTTCGACCGGGCGGGCGGACGCGCCTGGGTGGCCGTCGCCAAACGCGCGCGGCTCCAGCCGCCGGCCAACGGCCAGCCGACAAGCGATCTGGCGCTCTACGCGGCGCTTCTTGATCTCGCGATCGGAAGCTGGCTTCCCGAAACCGGCGGCGTGTGCAGCGACGTGGTGATCGACGACGGCCGCTACGATCCCAAAATTCTCGAAAATGTCCGCGAGGCGATCCAGACCGGGCTCGGCGGCTGGGGCCGCGCGTCGCTCGCCGACAGCCGCCGCTCGGACGGCGTGCAGATCGCCGATGTCGTCGCGAACAGCCTCTATAATGTCGAGGTCGCGTCACCGCGTGCACGGCGCATCGGCATCATCATCGAACCGATGCTCGCCTCGCGCGCGATCCGTGTCGCCGAGCTTGCGCAGCTTCCCTGAGCGTCCCGACCGAGACGCCGCGCCAACGAAGAAGGGCCGCGGTTTCCCGCGGCCCCCTCCGGTGATGCATTCGTCGACCTCAGTCGAAATCGGCACCGCCGCCCGCAGGGCTGCGCGGCGGCGCAGCGGCGGTGAGGCGAAGCGCCTCGGCCGAGCGCGCGATCGAGCTGATTTCATCGGGCGTATCGTCATCGTCGACGACAACCTTCTGCAGCGATCCGGTGAGCGCGTCCTTGAGGTCGACGGGGCGGATGGTCTGCTCGGCGATCTCGCGCAGCGCGACGACCGGATTCTTGTCGCGATCGCGATCGATGGTCAGCTCCGAGCCACCCGAAATTTCGCGGGCGCGATGCGCCGAAAGCAGCACCAGATCGAAACGGTTGGGAACTTTGTCGACGCAATCTTCGACGGTAACGCGGGCCATCTTGTTTCCTTAGATGAGGAGAGGCCAGCCCGATGGGCATGGCGGCAAGCGCTGCGCGCTAGCAGGCAGCGCCCGATATGTCAACAAAACCGGGGTGCTTGCGGCGCTTCGCGGCTCCTGCTTATGACAGGGGCAGGATGACCGAGCCCCCTGCCCCTGCCCGCGAGCGATTGCATTGGAGCGCCGATGTGGCGGGGCACCGGATCGAGCTGCTGTTCGACGGCGCCGCGCGGCTCGAACGGTTGCTCGCCCTGATCAATGGCGCGATCCGCAGCATCGACCTCGTCATGTATATCTTCGAGGGCGATAGCGCGGGGACCGACGTGCTCGACGCGCTTGCCCGCGCGGCGCGGCGCGGCGTCCGCGTGCGCGCGGTCATCGACAGTTTCGGATCGTCGAACACGTCCGACAGCATCTTCGTGCCGCTGCGCGACGCGGGCGGCGAAGTGACCTATTTCTCGCGCCGCTGGCGTTCGAGCTATCTGATCCGCAACCATCAAAAGCTGATCCTGATCGACGGCGATATCGCGATCACCGGCGGCTTCAACATATCCGACGACTATCTGAGCGCACCGCGCCCCGACTGCTGGTTCGATCTGGGGATGATCCTGCGCGGGCCGAGCGTCGCGCGCGCCGTCCAGTGGTTCGCGCAAATCCGCGACTATGCCGTCAACCACGACGGCAAACTCCTCATGCTCCGGCGGCTGATCCGCGAATGGCCAGTCGAAAATGGCGCCGTAACCTGGCTTGTCGGCGGACCGACGCAGCGCCTCTCACCATGGGCGCGCGCCGTGCGCGCCGATCTCGGGGGGGCGCGGCAACTCGACATGGCGATGGCCTATTTCTCGCCGACGCAGGGGATGTTGCGCCGGCTCGGACGCGTCGCGCGCTTCGGGCGCGCGCGGTTCGTCATGGCAAGCAAATCTGACAATGCCGCGACGATCGGTGCCTCGCGCCTTCTCTACGGCTATCTTCTGCGCAAAGGCGGCGCAGTTTGGGAATATCGGCCGTGCAAATTGCACATGAAGCTGATCGTCATCGACGACACCGTCTATATCGGATCCGCCAATTTCGACGTGCGCAGCCTGTTCGTGAATGTCGAGATCATGGTGCGGATCGCGGATCCCCATTTTGCAGAGCGCATGCGCGGTTTCGTTGCGGGGCTCGACGAGGATTGCGACGTGATCACCGCCGCAACGCACAAGGCCCGCGCCGGCTGGCTGACGCGCCTGCGCTGGACGCTTGCCTGGTTCGTGGTCGGTGTGGCCGATTATACGGTATCGCGGCGGCTGAATTTCGGGCTCGCCGAACCCGATCCCGAACTTTGACGGCTCAGTCTTTCCAGCCCCAGAACAGGAAACAGGGCGGGACATTGACCCATTCGAAGGCGTTGTCGATGCGCTTGAAATGTGCCGCGAGAAAATCGCGGGCGCGGGCGCGGAACTGATAGACGAGGAAGGCCCCGCCCGGGCGTAGCACGCGGTGCGTCGCTGCCGCGATCGCCGGCCCGACGCCTGCCGGGAGCGTCGAAAAGGGCAGACCCGACAGCACATAATCGGCCTTGTCGAAACCGTGCGCCTTGACGATTTCTTCAACGTCTGCCGCGGAGCCATGCACCGCAACGAAGCGGCTGTCGCGGATCTCCTTGCGCAGATAGGCGATGAAATCCTCGTTCGTGTCGATCGCGATCAGCATCGCATCGCCCGCCAGCCGTTCGAGCACCGGGCGGCAAAAGGTGCCGACGCCGGGGCCATATTCGACGAACAGCTTGGTATTCTTCCAGTCGACGGGCCGCAGCATGTGGCGGATCAGCGTCGGTGACGAGGGCACGATCGACCCGACCATGACGGGATGCTTGATGAATCCCTTCACGAACATACCCCAAGGGCCAAAAAATCGCTTCAGCCTCTCGCGGATCCGGCGGGACATCGCGATTTTCGATTCTTGGGCCTGCGCCCGCGGATTGGTCATGATGGCTTTCGCGTTGTTGCGGTTCTTGGTGGAGTGGCAAAATCGTGGCGGCGGCGCAAGAAAAGAGTCTGTCTTGACACTGGACAGACGCCCGGCGGCGTGTAGGGAAACAGGCACTTGCGGTAAATGGTTGGAAAACAGGGGGAGGACGAATTGAGCAATATGACGCGCTCGATTCCGGCCGATCGCATGGCCGTCCTCTTCGCCATCATGCTCGTCGCCGCCGCGGGCAATACCGCGATGCAGTCGATTCTTCCCGCCATCGGCGCCAAGCTTCACATCCCCGATGTCTGGGTCAGCCTGGCGTTCAGCTGGTCGGCCTTGCTCTGGGTGCTTACCGCTCCCTATTGGGCGCGCCAGTCGGACAAGCGCGGGCGCAAGGTGCTGATGGCGCGCGGAATCATCGGTTTTTTCCTGTCGATGGCGCTGTGCGGCGTGACCTTGTGGGCCGGGCTCCAGGGCTGGCTCGCCGCGGGCGCGACCTTCATTCTCTTCGCGCTTTTCCGCAGCCTCTACGGCGGCTTCGGCTCGGCCGCGCCGCCTGCGGTCCAGGCCTATGTTGCCGCACGCACCGATCCCGAGGAGCGCACGCAGGCGCTGTCGCTGGTCTCCTCCTCCTTCGGGCTCGGCACGGTGATCGGCCCCGCGGTTGCGCCCTTCTTCATCCTCCCGATCTTCGGCCTTGCGGGGCCGTTGCTCGTCTTTGCCCTGATCGGCCTCACGGTGCTTGTGATGCTGCGCTGGCGGCTTCCCGACGATATGCCGCGCTTCGCGGCACGCGGTGCGATCGCCTCCTATCCGCTCTCTGCAGGACCGGGCGAACCGACCGCCGAGGATGAGAATGAACTCGACCCCGCCGAGCAGGAATCGCTCGGCTGGCGCGACCGGCGCGTGCGCCCCTGGCTGCTCGCGGGATTTTTCGGCGGTCAGGCGCAGGCGATGATGCTCGGCGTCATCGGCTTTCTCATTCTCGACCGGCTGCATCTGCGTCTGAGGCCCGACGAAGGCGCAGCGATTACGGGTATCGTGCTGATGGCCGGCGCCTTTGCGACGCTGCTCTCGCAATGGGGGCTGATCCCGCTGCTCAAGATGACCCCGCGCACCACCGTCCTGTACGGCGCCGCTTTTGGGGGCGTCGGCATCCTCATGACCGGGCTGGCGCAGGATCTGCACGCGATCGTCATCGGTTTCGCCCTCGCCTCGCTCGGCTTCGGACTGTTCCGGCCCGGATTTACCGCGGGGGCCTCGCTCTCGGTCCCGCGCCGTGATCAGGGCAGCGTCGCCGGGATGACGGCGTCGATCAACGGATCGGCCTATATCATCTCGCCGGCCATCGGCGTGCTGCTCTACAATTGGCACCCGATGATCAGCTACGGACTGATGGCCGCTTTTTGCGGCTGGCTCGTTGTTTGGGGCTGGTCCGCCTTACGACAGGACCAGCCCACAAACTGAGCATTAGCGCTTCGCGTCAGCCCTTCGCATCATCGGCGTGCTTCTGCTCGCGAACGGGTTTCAGCATGCCGGGCGCGAAAAAGCCGATCGGGTCGATGCTCATCGCCTGCTGCTTGATCTCGCCCTGGATTTTTTCATAGTCGCGCTCCATCGCCTCCGTGACCGAAGCTCGGGTATCCTTCAGCGCAGCTTCGAAATCGGCCATGGTGACGAGATCGCTCGCGATCGATCGCTTGAGCGCGGCAAGCCCCGCCCGGCGCACCAGATCCTCCAGATCGGCGCCCGTAAAGCGGTCGCTGCGCTCGGCGAGGGCGTCGAGCGACACATCGTCGGCGAGCGGCATTTTGGCGGTATGGATCTCCAGAATGCGCCTCCGTCCCTCGGCATTCGGAACCGAGACATAGATCAATTCGTCGAGCCGTCCCGGGCGGAGCAGCGCGGGATCGATCAGGTTCGGGCGGTTTGTCGCGCCGATGACGATCACCGATTGCATCTCTTCGATTCCGTCCATCTCGGCCAGGATCGTGTTGACGACGCGCTCGGTCACCTGCGGCTCACCCGACGTTCCGCTGCCGCGCGCCGGCACCAGGCTGTCGAGTTCGTCGATGAAGATGATCGTCGGCGCGACGGCGCGTGCCCGCGCGAACAGCCGGGCGATCTGCTGCTCGCTCTCGCCATACCATTTGGACAGAAGGTCGGACGATTTGATCGCAATGAAATTCGCGTCCGATTCGCGCGCTGCGGCTTTTGCCAGCAAGGTCTTGCCCGTACCGGGCGGACCATAGAGCAGAAAGCCCTTCGCCGCGCGAATACCCAGCCGCCGGAACGCCTCGGGATGTTTGAGCGGCAGTTCGATGCCTTCGATCATCTTGTCGCGCGCCGCGTCGAGCCCTCCGATGTCGCTCCAGCGCGTTTTCGGCGCCTGCACCATCACCTCGCGCATCGCCGAGGGTTGGACGCGCTTCAGCGCATTCAGAAAGTCGTCGCGCGTCACGCGCAATTCCGCGAGAACTTCGGGCGGGATCGTTCCTTCCTCAAGGTTCAGCTTGGGCATGATCCGCCGCACCGCCTCGATGGCCGCCTCGCGCGTCAGCGCGGCCATGTCCGCCCCGACAAAACCAAAGGTCGTGCGCGCAAGCTCGCCCAGATCGACGTCGTCACCCAGCGGCATGCCGCGGGTATGGATCGCGAGTATCTCGCGGCGCCCGCTCTCATCGGGCACACCGATCACGATCTCGCGGTCGAAGCGGCCAGGACGACGCAGCGCCTCGTCAATCGCGTCGGGGCGGTTTGTTGCCGCAATGACCACCAGATTGGTGCGCGGTTCGAGCCCGTCCATCAGCGTCAGAAGCTGCGCGACGATGCGCTTTTCGGCCTCGCCGGTTACCTGGCCACGCTTCGGCGCGATCGAGTCGATCTCGTCGATGAAGACGATCGACGGCGCGGCTTTGGTCGCGGCCTCGAAAATCTCGCGCAGGCGCTTTTCGGACTCGCCATAGGCGCTGCCCATGATCTCCGGCCCGTTGATCAGGAAGAATTGCGCATCGCTTTCGTTCGCAACGGCGCGCGCAAGCCGCGTCTTGCCGGTTCCCGGCGGGCCGTGGAGCAGCACGCCGCGCGGCGGATCGACGCCGAGCCGCTGAAACAGTTCGGGATAGCGCAGCGGCAGCTCGACCATCTCGCGCAGCTGATTGATCGTGTCACCAAGCCCGCCCAGATCGTCATAGGTAACGTCGGTGCGCCGCGCGTCCTGCGGTTCCTGATATTCGGACAGCAGTTCGACTTCGGTGCTTTCATCGATGAACACGACGCCCTTCGGATTCGCCGAGACAACAAGCAGGCGCACCTCGGCGAGTGCATAAGCGGGCGCGTTGAGCATCTGGCGCAATTGCGGCGGCATATCGCCTGCGGGAACGCGCTGTTGCCCGGCGGTCGCGACCGTATCGCCGGCGACCAGCGGACGGCCGAAGAAACTGCGCTTGAGCGCATTGGCCGAGCCCTGCAGCCGCAGATTTTCCTGAGCAGGCGCGAAAACCACGCGCGTCGCGGGCCGCATCTCGACCCGGCTCAGATGCACCATATCGCCCGCGCCGGCGCCCGCATTGGCGCGTTGCAGACCATCAAGGCGGATCACCTCGATCCCCTCATCCTCGGCATAGGGCGCAACGACGCGCGCCGCGGTGTCGCGCTTGCCGCTGATTTGGATGACATCGCCCTCGGTCACGCCGAGTTCGGCCATTGCGGTGCGCGGAATCCGGGCGATCCCCGCGCCGCTTTCTTCTGCGCGCAGAGTCGCCACCTGAAGCTTGACCTGCTTTTCTTTTACCGGTGCGTCGGCCAACGCCAATCTCCCACAAAGAGTTCAGAACGGCAGAGATAGGATGGCGGTTCCAGATTTACGACCCCTAGGGTCAGGACCCACTAATTCCACGTTCGAGGCGTCGAAATGGCGAAGATATTGGGTCTGGGCGGGTGCAGCGGGTAGCATCGCTACCCGCAAGGCCGCACGGGCCTGAGATCGAAGCCATTTCGGCGTCCCTGCGGGATTTGACCGATTTTGCCCATGGCGTCGTCGAAAAGTCTCGAAATATCGACATATTCCTTCGCCTTTTCTCCTCGCCCTGAGCAAAATCGCTTCAAACCTCGATCGCGGAATTAGCGGGTCCTGACCCTGGGCCCCCAACCAATCATGCCGCACTGCACAAAAGTCTGGCGCGGGATTGACACGCATGTCATCATCGCCATCGAGACAGATCATGCCACGCCTTCCTCCCCTCAGCAGTATGGAAGCCTTTCTGGAGGTTGCCCGTCATGGCACGGTGAAGGCGGCCGCGAGCGAGCTTGGCCTTTCGATGCCTGCCCTGTCGCGCCGTATCCAGACGCTAGAACACGCGGTCGGTCGACCGCTGTTCGATCGGCATCACCATGGGCTGCGACTGACCGAGGCAGGGCGCGACCTGCAGGACCAGTTGTCGCCCATCCTCGACGAGCTACGCAGCGTTATCGGCCAGGTCGGCAGCCCCGACGCGTCGGTCCGCCTGCACCTCAACGTGCTTCCGCTCTTTGCGCAGCAACGCCTGTTCCCGCGCCTGCCCGAACTGCGCCGCGCGCATCCCGAACTGCACATCGACATCGACACGCTGTCGCACGGGGAAGCGCGGCTCGGCGAAGGCATCGACGCTGCGATAGCGCTTGCCCGCGCAATTGATCCGGCGCTTTATGCAGCCAGGCTCGATCAGGACAAAGTGTTCCCGATCGCGGCGCGGGGGCTGACCGATGGCGAGCGCCCGATTGCGGTGCCCGAACAGCTGCAGCGCGCGACGATCCTGCTGCACCGCGAAATGCCGGAAACCTTCAACGAATGGCGCAATGCAATCGGCATGCCCTATCTCGAACCTATGGGAACCGACTTCTTCGATTCGGGTCCGTTGATGCTCGAGGCCGCGGCGCAGGGGATCGGCGTCGCTTTCATGCACGGTCATCATTTCGACGACGCACAGGATCCGAGGCTAGTGCGTCTGTTCGATTTCGACGTCGACAGCCCTTACAGTTATTGGTTCGTCTGCCGCCCCCGCGCGCTGCGCCAGCCCGCGGTCAAGCTGTTTCACGACTGGCTGCTCGAAGCGAAGATTTAGGCCGGCGGCGGCAGAGCCTCTCCGCGCATCTGCGCCGCGATGTCCCAAACCGCGATGAACATCGCCGCGATCACCGGACCGATCACGATGCCGTGAAACCCGAACAATTGCAGGCCGCCCAGAGTCGTGATCAGCACGACATAATCGGGGATGCGCGTCTCGCGCCCCACCAGTATCGGGCGCAGCAGATTGTCGACCATGCCGATGACGAAGAGGCCGCAAAAGACGAGCACCGCCCCCTGCCAGATCGCGCCACTGAAAAAGAGATAGAGCGCCATCGGCACCCAGACGAGCCCGGTTCCGACCGCCGGGATCAGCGATGCTGCGCCCATCAGCACACCCCAGAGCAACGGTGCCTCGATCCCCAGCATCCACAGCACCGTCCCGCCAATCATCCCCTGGATGATCGCGACAACGATGCTGCCCTTAATCGTCGCGCGCACCACCACGATGAAACGATCGACGAGCAGGCCAAGCTGGTCGGCGCGCAGCGGCACGGCCGCCGCAACACGGCGCTGCAGCGCATCGCCATCGCGCAGCAGGAAGAAGGCGAGATAGAGCACGACGCTCAGCTTCACGAGCAGCCCGAAGATGCTCTGGCCGAACAGGAGCGCCTGCCCCAGCACCGCGCGCACGCCGTCGGCCGCGCCCGATCCGAAGATGTCGCGCGCGTCGGCGAGATCCTTGACTCCCAGATTGGCAAGCAGGGTCGTCGCCCAACCGGGCAGTCCGGCGAACAAGGTCGCGAAAATACGCGCAATGTCGATATCGCCCGACTGAATGCGCAGATAGACCGTCGTCGCCTCCCCGACCAGCGCCACGCTCAGGATAGCCGCCGGGAGGATGACGATCCCGACGATCAGTAGCAGGGTCAGCAGGGCGGCGCTGTTCGGCCAGCCGGGCATGCGCGCGAGCAAGCGGCGATAGACCGGCGTGAACAGGATCGCCGCGATTACCGCCCAGAGGATAGCCGTCAGAAACGGCCACAAAACAAGCGCAAAGGCGGCCGAAATGGCGATCAGGATGACCAGAAAGGACCAACGCCCGTCCGCGCCCCGCCCTTCACCCTCACTCGCCATGATCTGTCACCCCCTGCAGCAATTCCCCTTCCCTAGCGACGATACGCCGATCCGAACAGCGGCATGTGCCGAACCCCATTTGGCCCGACGGCGGGCGTCTTCGCTCCGTCAGCCTTCATCGCCTTCATCGTCCGCCGCAGTGCGGCTGGGGGATCCCTTCCGGTTCGAACGCGCGGGCGACGGCGCCGGATTCTCTTCAACTTCGGTTGCACCCTTAACCAGTGCATCGAGCGACCCGCCATCGAAGCCCAGTTCCTTCATCAAACCGTCGATGACCGGTGCCTGTGCCCGATAGGCGAGCGCTGCTGAGACGGCATTGCTGGCCAGGTTGCCGCTCCCGCCCGTCGGCCCATCGCCGGCCAGCGGGGCACCTCCCGATTGGGTAAGACCATCGACCTGTACGATCTTGATCGAATCGATCGCCTCCATTGGCTTAGCGGCCTCGCGCACCACTTCGGGCAGCACCTTGAGCAATGCCATTTTGGTCTGAAGCGATATCTGGTTCGACGAGAGAATATTTGCCGCCTCGTTGATTGCGCGCTGACCCGCCGCCTCGACCTCAAAGCGGACGCGTGCAGCCTCCGCACGCAGCTTTTCGGCTTCGGCCTCACCCTCGGCCTCCAGCCGCAATGCAGCCGCGCGGTTCGCGGCGGCTTCCTTCTCGGCTTCGGCTTCCACCTTTACCGAAATGGCCTGGCGCTCGGCCTCTTTCGCCGCCTCGATCAGTTCGATCCGTTTCGAACGCTCCGCGACTTCGGTTTCACGGGACGTCGCGACCTGTTCCTCCGCCGCCACCGCGAGCGCACGCGCGGCATCAGCTTCGGCCCGCGCCTGGCTCTCTTCGCGGCTCTTGTTCTGGATGAGGATTTGCTGCTCCTGCCGCGCAAGTTCGATAGCCTGCTCCTGCGCAATCCGCGCTTCCTCGATGGCACGATCCGCTTCGATCTGCTTGGCGTCGATCAACTGCTTCGCCTGAATCCTCGCGTTTTCCGATTCTTGATTGCGCTGGGCTTGCTCACGCGCGATTTCGGCTGCCTGTTCGGCCCGGCGAATTTCAATCTCGCGCGCTTGGCCAAGTTTGGCGAATTCCTCTTCACGGCGAATTTCGAGCGATTTCTGCTCGGCCTCCAGATTTTTGCTCTCCATCTGAACGCGCGTGTCCTGTTCGATGTCGTTGCGTGTCTTTTTCCTGGCTTCGATCTGCTCGGTCAGCTTTGTCAGACCTTCCGCATCGAAAGCGTTATTCGCATTGAAATGCTCGATAGAGGTCTGATCGAGGCCCGTCAGCGATACCGACTCCAGTTCAAGCCCGTTCATGGCAAGATCGTTGGAACTGACCTGCTGCACCTTCTGCACGAAATCTGCGCGCTGTTCGTGAAGCTGATTCATCGTCATGCCCGCCGCAACCGAACGTAGCGCATCGACGAACTTGCCTTCGACCAGATCCTTCAGGGCTTCCGGTTGCATCGTGCGCAAGCCCAACGTCTGCGCCGCCATCGCAATCGACCCCGCGTCGGGCCTGACCCGGACATAGAATTCCGCTTTCACGTCAATCCGCAAACGATCGAGCGTGATCAGCGCGTCGGAATTCTTGCGCTCAACGGCAAGCCGGACAGTGTTCATGTTGACCGGCATCGTTTCGTGAAGCACTGGCAAAACCAGCGCGCCGCCGTTCATGACGACACGTTCCCCGCGGAAACCGGTACGGACAAAGGCTATTTCCTTGGTCGCACGACGATAGAGCCGCGTAATGATCAACCCAAGGATCAGTAGAACGGCAAAGCCGATCCCCGCGTAAATAGCAATTTCGATCATTCAAGCACCCGTTGCTGTTGATTCGCTTTCCGAAAGCGGAAGGCCCCTCACCGGACTTTACGATCAGTCGAGCCGCGGTAAATAAAAATCGCCTCGGGAATAGGCCTTAAATATCTCACCTTCGCGCTTTACCAACAGGACGGTTTCCCCCGTCTCGAATTTCTGATCGTCGGTATCCGGTTCGACCATGATCTGATGCGCCTGCCCGTGCGCATCGACAACGCGTGCACGTGCGGGATTGCCCGCGCGGGCCGTTCCGATGCTTATTTCAGCGTAAAGGCCGACAAGCTCGTCCCGGTCGATCGCTGTGGTTTCCAGGGACGGAAATATCCGACCGACCAAGCGCGCCGCGACGCCGGTAGGCGGCAAGGCAGCGACAGCCGTAATCGGCACCATGAGAAAATTGTCACCCGGGCTTCCGGTCAGCGCCGTCGTCAACTGCTGCAGCCCAAGCCCGAGACCTCCGAACAGCGCCAGAAAGATCACCAGCCACATCAATAGCGGCACCCGGCCGATACCCGCCCATGCCAGAACGGCGTCGGCCAGCCCCACATCGCCGTCGGCGTCCAGGTCCGCAGCATCGAGGTCACCGACCAATCCAGCTACCTGCATGGCGCCGACGAGAAGCATCAATAGGAGCGCTGCACTGAATATGGCGTTTTCGGGTGCGAATATCTGATCGACCATTGCAATGTCTTGGCGGGTCGCAACCGCCATTGCAAGTCGGGCTCCGGCGGTCCGTCAAGGATGCCGGCAATCACAACCATTCTCATTCGTCAGATCGGGAATGGTGCTGCTGGAGAGGATTGAACTCTCGACCTCACCCTTACCAAGGGTGCGCTCTACCACTGAGCTACAGCAGCATCCGGGCCCGGAGCGGCGTCGCGCTCGCTGGGCAGGCGCGGCCTATGGCGGGGCGGCCCGCGCCTGTCAAGGTGCGAGACTTGACCTTTTGCCGAATTCGCGGGCATGGACGCGGCAATGTCCAAGACGCCTTCCCCCGCCGATTTGGAGCGCGAACGCCGCCTTGCGGAAGCGCTGCGCGCGAACCTGCGCAAGCGCAAGGCGCAGACGCGCGAAGCCCGGACGCACGACGAAAAGTCCGGCGACGCACTTAAAGACTGACCGTCACCGTTACCGCGTCGCCTTCCGCCAAGCCCTCCGCCTTGCGCACAGCCGCTTTGACCGGCAGCAGCCAGCCGCCACTTTCCTTGTGCGGGAAGACCGACGTATTCCAGCAGGTATCACCGACGGTCGCGCGCACCTTTGCCGACCCGAATCCCTTGCGGCCGTCGAGCCACTGTCCGCCGATCGCTGCGAAGCGGATCCCGTCTGCCGCCTCACCCGCGATGGTCAGGAAAAACCAGGCTGCGGGCGCGGTCGCCGACTGCCAGCGCCAGAGCGGCGTCGTGACGGTGAAATCTTCCACGCGCGCCTATTTCGCCGCGATGGGCCGGATCGGCACCGGGATATTGCAGATATCGGCGCCGCCCGCAGGGCGGATGAAGAAGGGATCACGCCGGTTCGCGCGGGCGTCGGCATAGTTAGTGAAGGCATCGCTGTCGGTCGACAAATATTCGAAGCGCGGCTGGTCCCCCGCCGGCAGGTCGCTGACAAGCCTGATCGAGCGGATCCCGACGCGCTCGGCTTCATCCTCGTAAAAACCCAGCGGTCCAGTGCCACGCGGCAAGCTCGACAGATATTCGATCCCGCTGATCACGCGGCCGACGAGCGCGATATTGCGGTCGAGGTGGCGAGGCGCGTGGCCGATGACGGCATAAAGCTCGGCGCCCGAACCGGTATCGGGCGACATGTTACGGCCGACGCCGACCATTCCATAGCAATGAACGGGCCATTCGCTCTGATGATCATAGGCGACAGGCCAGCCTGCGACAAAACCCGTGAATTCTGCGTAGGCATCGCCGCGCGGTCGGTGCGGGGACGGCGGCAAGGCCGGACTACGGGTTTCGTGAGCCACCAAAATATGGGGCGGTACCGAATATTCACTCTCCGGTACCGTTATCAAACCCTCGGGCAAAGGCTTCTTCTCGGTCGCGTCCCCCCACTGCGCGACATAATTATCCTGCACTCGGTTGACGCTGGTGCCGTCCCACCAGTGAGCGGCGGCGAGCTTGCGGATATTGCCGATCCAGCCCTGACTGAACGGCGCGGGCATCAGCTGGAGGACTACGCGGCGCGCCTTGCCCTTGGCGTCGGGCGCAAGGTCCATCACAAGCAGGTCCGACACCGGGATCGCAATCCAGTCCTTCGCGGGCGCCGCGGCCGCAATCTCGCCCGGCGACGGCGCCGCGGCCGCTTCCTGGGCTTGAACGGGACTGGCGAGCGATGCCGCAGCCGCGGCGAGCAGAAGATATTTCATGCCGCCTGTCTGCCATGGCCATGCGACTTGCGAAAGCCCCGCCAAGCGATTAGGGCGCGCCTTCCAGTGCAAGATGCGGAGCGGTGGCCGAGTGGTCGAAGGCGCTCGCCTGGAAAGTGAGTATACGT
>VFQN01003243.1_pt1 | contig 23672 bp, 38 predicted proteins | sample 3512371 | NCBI WGS metagenome assembly VFQN01 (sample SAMN10412370, study PRJNA504923) | tailings metagenome | isolation source: Replicate 2 from Balatoc abandoned mine | place: Philippines: Itogon, Benguet | collected 2017-08-28
TTAACACACACACGACGTGCACCCAGCAGCACCACCCACCATGGCCACCAGCGGGCACACCCAGGACGGCGTCCACTCCCGCATGTCCACCACCGCCAGGGACCACCCCAGGTGCACCAAAGATGTGGGTTAATACACACACGTTGTGCACCCAGCAGCACCACCCACCATGGCCACCAGCGGGTACACCCAGGAGGGCGTCCACCCCCGCATGTCCACCACCGCCAGGGACCACCCCAGGTGCACCAAAGATGTGGGTTAACACACACACACGCTGTGCACCCAGCAGCAGCACCACCCACCATGGCCACCAGCAGGTACACCCAGGCGGGCGCATTGCCCCCACCGCCAGGCACCGGCCTTGGTGCACCAAAGATGTGGGTTAACACACACACGACGTGCACCCAGCAGCACCACCCACCATGGCCACCAGCGGGTACACCCAGGACGGCGTCCACCCCCGCATGTCCACCACCGCCAGGGACCACACGTTGTTGGGCACAGGGATGTACACCTCCAGCTGCCCGGGCATGGGCTGGGGGCAGGAAACAAGGTGGGGGCTCAGCGACATGAGGATGGGTAAGGACAGCCAAATTAGCAATCGACAGGACAGCGATGGACAGGACAGCCACGTTACTGCGCAAACCCTCAGCGCCATGATGCTTGTTGTTATACACATCACACGCCAACCCTGCGCCCGCCCACCTTCTCGTTTCCCGCCAGCCACACGGCCTGCACCCCCGCGTTGTCGTCCTGCCTCGTCAGCCGGTAGTCCAGCCCCTGGTCCAGCAGCTCGCCGATGCCAACAACCCTGCGGCGAAAGCGATAAGAAACACGTACAGCCGAGCGACAGGGCTTGTCCGTGACCACCAGGTAAGTCCTCCTTCAACAAGTTCACGGTACCCGCGGTGCTGCACTTACTGGTTGATAAACACGTCCCACTCGATGAGCACGGTGGCGAAGCCTGCGAAGGGAGGGCGGCAAGTTGGGGTTACGGGAACAGAGGGCGGGTGTCAGGATAGCATGCATGCAACAGCCAGCGTCCGCCGGAGCTTGGCCCTAAGCACCACTGGTGCAAGGCAGCTTTGGATGCCTGCGTCAGCGGCCCTCATGCCACACCGGATAACCGTGGTCCTGTACGACGTCGGCGTATTACCGCACCCACCCCACAATTTGGTTCGTTGTGCGGGGTCGTAGCATACTGGGCAACTGTACGCCTCTTTAGCATCCGCTTTTGCTGCCATGGAATATTTTCTGTCCTTTGCTACCGCTATTCCAACACCGCACTAGCACTCTGCTACTCAAACACCGCACCAGCACCACCCACCCCAGAATTTGGTCCGGGTGGCGTTGTCGTAGCATATGGGGCAGTCGTATGCGTCATAGTCCATGCCGAACGTCTCGTTGGCCTCCACCCCAGACACGAAGATGGGGAAGCGCGCGGGGGCGCCCATGAAGCCCTGGGGGCGGCCAGGGTGGGGGCAGGCTGCGTGAGTCTGTGTCCTGCGCGGTTCATGCATCATGGCCCAAGGCCGGGGGCGCGCACGAAGCCCTGACGGGGCGGGCAGGGTGGGGGCAGGCTGCGCGAATCTGTGTCCTGCGCGATTCATCCAGCATGCCCCAAGGCCGGGGCCGCGCACGAAGCCCTGACGGGGCGGGCAGGGTGGGGGCAGGCTGCGCGAATCTGTGTCCTGCGCGATTCATCCAGCATGCCCCAAGGCCGGGGCCGCGCACGAAGCCCTGACGGGGCGGGCAGGGTGGGGGCAGGCTGCGCGAATCTGTGTCCTGCGCGATTCATCCAGCATGCCCCAAGGCCGGGGCCGCGCATGAAGCCCTGGGGCCGGGTAGGGACTCCGCTGCAAGCCGCGCGCATTGTGCGCGCGTCCAAACCGTGTGCTACCTGTTCGACTCAACAGCCAGGGAGTGTGCACCGCTGGCTGCGCGGCCAGGGCCCCACCTGCTTGAGCATGTAGGGCCCTGCGAGCGACAGCTGCTTGTCGGCGATGGTCTTTAGCGCAAACTCGCGGTTGTTGGTGTCGTTGAGCAGGTTGTGGCCCAGCGCCGCCTCGTTGCCTGCGGGTCGGGTGGGGACGGTTAGGAGGCAACGGTATGACGGTTGGTGGTGGTTGCATGAATGAGCAGTTGCGGCTCCACTGGTTTCCTCCAGTTGTGGCCCAGCGCCGCCTCGTTGCCTGCGAAGGGCAGGGGAATGTGGGGATGCGGTTGGTAATGCTTGGGCCTCAACGCAATGTCCTCATGCCGCTGGACCTATCTGTCACCTTGAAACCCTGACGCCTTGCACGGGGTTCCTCGCGTTTCACGCGTAACCCACACGCGTACCGCACCCGACCGCACCTTTGATGGGCACGATCTCCTGCACCTTGCCCAGCGGCGCCAGCTGCAAGTTGGCGATGGCGTTGGCGGCCGTCAGCTCGATCAGCTCCGAGGCAAGAGCAGGGAACAGCGGCACGAACTGCGTGAAGTTGAGCGAGCGCCGGATGAAGGCGGACAGCACCTGGGGGGATGAAGGGATGCGGTCGTGAGGTCATTACAAAGGGATGATAGACGCCAGTGGCGGGAACAACGGCACGAAATGCGCAAAGTTGAGCGAACGACGGATGAAGGCGGACGGCACCTGGGGCAACCAAGCATGAGATGCGGTTAAAGGTTTGTGAGGGTGGTAAAGAGCAAGGGTAGCAAGCTCGGCACGCAACGAGGCGACGGAGACGTAACGCCGGGTAAGGCGGACAGCACCTGAGGTGCAGGGTGTGCGGGTTCAGGTTGGCAATCAGATGGCGAGGTGGGACTAGCACGAAGGGCAAGCATCTGGGGGGTGAAGCCAGCGCCGGGTGGTGGCGGGCAGCATTGGGAGACGAGGGGGATCAGGGAGTGCGGGGTGCGGGGTAGGCATAGGGCATCTGGGGGCAGGTAGGTCATCCCGCCTCCCTCCCCCCGCCCGCAGGTCCGGCGCCACCCCCTGTTAATCGCCCCTTCTACCGCGACACGTGTGCGCGTGCGGTGCCTTGCTGCGCAGGCGAAGCCATTTGCCCACCTTAACGGGCAGGTAAGTGGCGCGCAGCTCGGAGGTGATGGTCTGCGCCTTGTCTGCCGCGCGGTTGGCCGCGGACGCGCGCCGCGCCTCCGCCTCCTGGTGCCCCGCCGCCACCACGCCCCACAGAGCCAGCCCCATGCACACCACCAGCACCGCCAGGGGCACCAGCACCACCTTCTTGTCCTTGCGCACAGCCATCAGCAGCGCCTGCGTGAGGGTGGTGAGGAGGCGGGAGCGGCAGGCAGAATGATGTGCGGTATGGGTACAAAGGTACGGTAGGGCTTGCGGTACGGTACGTTCCTTGCACACGGCCATACGGTACGTTCCTTGCACACGGCCATCAGCAGGGCTTGCGTGCGGTGCTGCTCCTGCAATATGCTGTAGCTGGAGCGCCCGAGGCACAACTGCGATATGTCGAGGCGCCAGCAGCCAGCCACCCCAGGCGCCTCTGGTCTTCGTCGCCCACGCCCTTTCGGTGCTTGGCATACTCGCCGCCCGTCCCTGCAACCCCTTGCCCCTGCGCCCAGTGCGGCACCAGGGCTCGGCTCGGCTGCTGCTTGGCGTTTGTCCCTCCACCAGTGGCGTGCCAGTGACGGGATTGGGAGCACCAGAAAAGCCACCTGAATGACTGCGTGTCCGACTTGCCCCCGGCAGGCGGCCTGCCCGTCTTGTGGGTCGGACCATATGGAAGTCTTGGGTTGAGGGGCGGGGCAGAACTGGTGCGGCAGACCATGTGCCGTACACCCACCACCCCGCCCGCTGCAACGCATTCCAGTTGTGCTGTGCCCACGCGCCTTTGGGTCAGGCCCCTCCAGTACCGGTATGCAGGGAGGCTGAGGCACCACCGCCTTCGGCGCTGCCGTGATGCTGGTGCATTGAAGGTCCGGGGCGCATATTGCATGAGCCTTCCGGAGACGAACCGTACCCGGAGAGGGTCCAACGTACGTTTGGCGCGTCACCGGGGACCCTTTGTGCGCGATAACTGACATGGGAGGTGTAGCTGGCCCTTTGCGCATACTTTGACGTGCCAAGTGGTCTTACGGTCCCCTCCAGCCCCTTCCGTCACGCTGCACCCGCGCAGGTGCACGCGCGTACCTTCCGCTTGCCAGTCCACCATCCTGACCGAGGAGAAGGGCCCGGCTTCTCTGCAGCAGTACTCTGCTGACTGCTTCCTCGCGAACGCTGCGGTCTGAACGTTACGAGGGAGCGCTGCATGCCGGAGTGAAAGGACCCCGAAACCTTACGAACTTGCTCGGCAGCCGCGTTTGCTGCAGCTGATGCATGGTAGTCCACAATCGACTCCGCTAGTCCCAGGGAATCCGGTTCAGAGGGGCCTCGGAGAATGTACAGAGGGGGAGATGGCTCCTCCACGCAGACGACGACGTGCGCCTGCCCTGAAGAGGCTTCCGTAGTATCATGCCCGTCCGTAACAGTCATTTTAGTCCCTGTCCTACTCCAAGACGTGAAGGCTTGGGCGGAACCGTAAAATGCGAAGGTCGCCTAACTGCATTTCGTCGCTATTCTAGTCAGGTTAATAGGTAGTCCTGTACTATGTATTCTATGAGACGGGTGATGATGTTTGGACAGGTATGACTGAAGCCAAGCTGACGCAATTCGCACTGCCGCACCAACTGGGGCTTTCCAAGGTAGCCTTTCCTACAGTTATACGATACTCTCACGATAAACTATGCTGCGCACTCGTTAAGAGTAAATATGTGAGGGTCGCTTGCCGGGCAAGGACTACACTGTGTGAACCAAGCCAGTGCGTCTCCGCGGTTCGCACCAACCTAAAGCATCAATACAGACAATATAGCCGTGAAGCGTGTGCCGGCAGCATTGTGGGAGTGCCACATGGTCGCAGGGGGCGGGCGTTTACCCCACCCCAACCCCTCACTCGGGGGTCCTCAGTCGCCTAGGCCAGGCAAGCAGAGCCCCTTTACCGCTTCCGAACAATGATCACAGCTCCTGTGACTAGGCCAGCCTGTACGCTCCGAGCCTGTGGAGGAAATCTGGCGCACTGGGGGGTTGCGCCGCCAAGCTGGCGCTGCTACAGCCCTCGCGACCCTCGCACTGCTGCTCACACGTGGCAGGAACGCAGTTCCCTTTGTAAGGTTACTCCAATCTCGCACACTGGGGGTCATTTGTTTTGTTGCAGATGGAGGAGTCAGTACATTGGCAGTGACGCCTTTGGTGCGGTGGGCGGAGTAGCAGTTGGGATGCATTCGGGGGAGGGGACTTGCCGTGGCTGTCAGCGGCCTCGCCGAGCAACTTGCAACACGTGAGTCAAACCTCTGAACTGCACTGTGATTTGTCGCACCCCTGTGCGATCAGGTCACGCAGCGATGCCGGTTACTATAGCTCTACCAGCTGCGCCCACTTCGGCAGCGCCAGCACTTGCGAGCTCCGCCATTGGCAAAGCTCCGCGCCGACCACAACGGCAGCAAGCTCCTCGCGGCGGGATAAGCAATGGAACAGCAGCTGTGTCTTCAATGAGAGCAGCAGCAGCAGCAGCAGCAACAGCAGCCGCAGCAGGAGCAGCTGCGGCGGCAGCGGCGATGTCAAGAACTGCGCCAGCGTCATCAACACCCGCAGCACCCCACGCGTCAACAGCACACTCCCCCAGCGGCGGCGGCGGCGGCGGCACCGGTGCCGGTGGCGTGGCTGTGGTGGCGATGCCACCTACTGCACCAGCGTCACTACTGCACTGTACTGCAGCACCCCACGCGTCAACAGCACACTCCCCCAGCGACGGCACCGGTGGCGTGGCTGTGGTGGCGCCAGACTGCCTGCCGCCGCTGCAGGCGCTGCTGGGGGGGAGGGACGTCGCACTGCTATGGGTGGGTGGACTGGTTGGTCCGGTGTGGCGAGTGGGCGAAGCGCCCTGCTTGGGAGGTTGGCACGGGGTGGCGAAATGCCACGATCTATTTTTTTTTCTTGCTTACGGGCACCACATCATTGCTGCAGCTGCAGAGGTGCACGGAAGCAGCGCTCGCTAGAACCGCATCAGGGACGTGGCGCTGCTGTGGGTGGGTGGACTGGTTGGCTCGGCGCAGAGCGGAAGAAGGCGAGGATGCGTGTTTGCTGGCTTGGGTAGAAAGTGTCAAGGTCCCACATCCTGCCTCACACCGGCATACGGCACGTGTTGCTGCGGGTGTCTGCAGCCGCAGCAGGTGCGCCAGCGGCAGGGGTGCACGATATCTCGGCTCGCCAGCTCTCCCACTCCCATGCCCCCACCACCAGGACCTTGACAACCTGGACTTCTTCGCCCCTGGCCGCACAGCGCCCCTGCAGCTGCGCCGCGTGATGGTGAGGGGCGTGTGGGCACATGTGGCCACGTGTCTTTTGTGACCCATGGGTCATCAGGGACAACCCTGTGCGCCAGGAGAGGCCCCCTGATGCACGGTGCGCGTTTTTTAGCGGTCCCTGAGCGGTGCGCGGAATTTGCAGGGGACATGCTGGCATGGCACATGGGAGTACGAGTAAAACGCTAGGAAACCGTGTAAGGTGTCAGGGAACCACGGAAACCCTGGTGCCTGCACATGGGAGGCATGGCACATGGGAGGCAGCGCCGCCGGCGTCAACCGCTCATACAGACCTGCGTAGGAGTGGGTAGGACTCGCGCAAGCAAACGCTGACATGAATGCTGCGCCATGCCTGTGCCTTCTGAACCCGTGTGGCAGGCACTGGTGGCGGCGGCAGGCGGGCGGTTGGCGGTTGTCCGGGGGTACGCCAATGAAGACACCGTTGCGTGTCTGGAAGGTAAGGCCGACGGATTTACGGGCAACACAACAGACCTAGCCCCATGCCCTTGATGGGCTGCTCCTCCAACCCTGACTTTGCTCGATCCTTTACATCGTTCCTCCCCAGCCCTGGGCCTGCTGCCGCACCTGCCGCGATAGCCCACGCTGCGACACACAGACCACCGTCCAACCCTGACTCCCTTCCGATCCTTTGTACCGCACCCTGCACCGCGCACCCCCAGCCCTGCTGCGGCACCCACTACTGCGCGCGCCCACGCTGCAACACACAGACCGGCATCCCTGCCCTTTGCGACTCCTTTCACACAGACTCCTTCTGGCCCTTTTTTAAAACTCCCTTTCCCCCAGCCCTGGGCCTGCTGCCCCAGCTGCGTGCCGCCGGGCTGGCCCTGGTGTGCGTGGCTGTGCGGCCGGACGCAGCGGACATGGCCCTGGTGCAGGACGCCATAGAGTGGGGAACGGGGCAGGGGCAGGAGGGGGAGGGGCGGCGGCTGGGAGTGGAGGTGGAGACGGGCGGCGCAGGCGCGGGTGCAGGGGGAGGCGAGCGCGCAGTGAGCCGGAGGGGACGCGCGGTGGTGTGTGCCTCTCAAGACACAGGTGAGCGGGTGGTTGGCCTGACGGGGTGTGTGGGAGCGTGTGGGAGAGGGTGAAAGGGTGGGTGCGAGCACTGGTGGGACAGTGCCACTCCTTTGTATATACTCTCCGTACTCTCCCTCTGTTGTACGCCTTCGCACCGGCACAGCAGCGGCGCCCATGCTGCCATCCTTTTGTAGCCCCTCTTCGGCACCCTACCCTGGCAGTTTCTCGCGTTTTACGCGTACCCTACCCTGTGCGCACAGCAGCGCCCTGGCCCCCTTGTCAGTTCACTCCTGCACATGTTGGACCAGCCGAAATGAAGCCGCGCCGTTGTTGGACGGAACGTGGTCTTACTCCTGTACATGTGCTCCTGCACCTCGCATCAAAGCGTGATGACCCTGCACGTGTGCGCGCCGCAGACTTCGCCCGGCCGCTGCGATACCTGTCGGAGCAGGGTGTGGTCACGGTGGCGCTCAGCCCACACACCCCTACCAGGAAGGTGCGTTGGTGCCATCACCGGCCGCAGTGCACACGCCAAACGAAGTAAGCCTATCCTTGGTCCCTGCTTACGTACATGCTGTCATCATGCCTGCCTGCATACCCCGCTTGCCTGACCGTTACCGCTTCCGTTCCTTGGCCGCTCCGCTCTTACCCTGCTTGCCGAGAACGCCAGCAGCCCATGCAGCACCAGGAGGTCCTTTGTGCGTTACCGTGTGTTGAGTTGCTTTTCTTGTGCTCATGCGGTGTGCAGATGCACGAGGTGATGGAGGCGAGCACCTACTTCACAAGGTGTGCCGCTATTGGGTCGCCTTCTCGAGAACTTTAGGGGGCACTTCGGTAGTGGGAAGCTGGGGCGAGTGCCATTGGGTCGCCTGCCCGGGACCGTTTCAGGGGGCATCACGGTAGCGGGAAGCCGGGATGGATGTCCGTGTGCTGGGTCCCTCGAATGCTCGGCCTGGGACGCAGGACCACACAGGACCGGCGCATTGCCCCTTCGCATTAGGACTGCGCTGCTCTCCGTCCGGGTCGCCTCTCGCATGGCCGGGACCGGAACGCCAGGCCGGCGACTCGCTCGCCGCACTAAGGAATGCAGTGCACGCTGCTGCAGTACCTGAAATATCACGTTGCCATTCTGCGCTGTGATGCTGCGTAAATGTGCTTCCACTCGTGTCCCCCAGGCTGCCGCTTCCCCAGGCGTCTTGGGCGGCCCTCAAGTGGGAGCGTACGACGGCACCTGTCAGCTGGGAGGAACACGCAGCACTGGCGCAGCAGCAACAGCAACAACAGCAGCAGCAGCAGCTGACAGGGACGGGCGTAGGCGCAGGCGCAGAGCCAGCGGCAAGAGAGGAAGCTGGGAAAGAGATGAGCGGCCGGCGTACGGCAGCCAGTTCGGCAGGGGGCAGTAGGGTAAGGGGGGAGACTTGGCCTAATCGAGGAGTTGCAGGTGCTGCTGCTGCTTATGCTGGTGTGCCAGCCCGTGGGATGGAGGGTGATCATGGCGGCGGCAGTGGCAACAGCAGCAGCGGCGCCAGCAATAGCGATGGCGGGGCCCAGGAGGTGCCACAAGGGGGCGGTTGGTACGCGCCGGCTGTGGGCGAGCCCTGCCCTGGCACCCTCACGCGCGTGTGGCTTAACCCACAGTTCTGTGCGGCAGAGGAGCAGCTGAAGCCCTGGGTGGTGATCCCGCAGCAGGAGGGGGACGGGGAGGGGCAGGGGCAAAGGGGGACCAGGCGGAGAGGGCGGGGGCAGCGATGGCGGTAGGCGGTGGCGGTGGGCTGTAGGTGCGGGGGAGCATGTGGCTGGGCGCCGTACCTTCACACTCTACGGCATCAGGGCAGCCCCCCTGCTGCGCATATGGCAACCGCCCCGCTGCAGGGATGCCGGTCAGGGTGTAGGATGCGGTGCGGTAGGACAGCAGAGCGTTACTTATGACATGAAGTACTGGGAGATGAATGAGAGTGAGAGTGATGGCATGGGCGTTTACTGCTAGCGACCGAGGCTTGGGTGTGGCAGCACTGAGTCTGTGAGCGTGTGTAACGGCGTGTAAAATTGCAGCCGAGGGCGCAGGCTTCCTCGGGTACGGCACGTAGTGAGCTATCAGGAGGTTATTTGCGCGTGCGCATCGATCCAATGCGCGTTGCTCCTCGGCCGTTGGCAACTACGGTAGCCTGCGGTTGCGCACTGGCACTAGATAGACCTTCGACCCTGGACTCCTCGCTCCGCGCAGCCCCGCGGCTGTGGAGCAGGAGGTGTGGCAGTTGTACTTTGACAGTTGTACTTTGACAGTTGCAATTTGATGGAGGCCGTACAGTGCCCCAACACCTACATGCCATCGGTCTCCTGCTCTCCTCTCGTGGGCTCTCGTTACACTCATCGTCAGTGTGCCACTGCACTGTCGCGTACACCTACCCAAGTAAGGGTCAGGAGGGTGCACAGGCGGCGGCATTCCAGTGCGAACGCCATAGCCCGTTATTGGCACTGCCAATAGCGCAGAACAACAGCCGGTGCTGCAAGTCCGGCAGAGCCCATGCGTCACTGCATAAGCACAACACAAGATACCGGCACCCATGCGTGAAGCACCGACTACCGTACCTGCCACCCGCTACCCCGCACTACAGTACCCGAGCAACAGTACCCACACGTGCCCTGCTGCCTAGCGCTAACCACATAAAAACTTTAGCACTGGCTAAAGTGCCCCCTGCTTGAACCTTCAAGCTCCAACGTACAAGCATACGGCAGTTCCCAAATGCTGATAAAGAATAGCTGGACGCTGCGTGCACCTACGCACAGGCAAAACCTGCTGACACATCCTGCTTTGTACGCCACACCCGCAGCAGGGGGTGAAGTCGGTACGTACTACCACAGCACCTCTACCATATCCGCTATCCGCCTCCACCCAAATCATTAGACATGACTCTTCGTGTGCGAGCACGACGCTTTTAAAATCACCATACTTATGAGCGAGCCTCTCAAAACACCCAAAGCCCCTCTCACTCCTCTCGTGGGCATGCCCCTGCTGCAAGGCAGTGGTGCTGCCGGTGGGGTCCGTCACTCTGCAACTAACATCAACGGCCACAGCCGACGACTGCAAGGAGCCGACGGACGTGGTCTGCGTATCAAAGGCCCGGCGTGTGCTAGCGTGCGTGTTCACCACTTGAAGCACTTGTAGCCGTAGCAGCGGGTGCGCTTCTTGGGAGGGGGAGGCGCGGCTGCAGGGTAGGGGGCGGGCAATGGGGTGGGAGGCGAGAAGGCAGCAGGAGACGGGCATGTGCTCAGAGGCCGCGCACGAGGGGCGAGGAGGGACGTATGGCAGGCAGGGTAAAGATAGGCTAGGGAGTGAGTGTCGGTAGAGAGAACGAGGCGGGCAAGGCCATTGTGCGCCTGCCTGCATGCGTGCCTGGCTGCTGCAAACAGCATGCTAGGCGGGACAGCGGTATTCGCTAGCCAGCAAGGAACCACACCGCGAGCACCACAGACCCCGTCGGCGGATGGCTGGGGAAAAGTGGCACATACGATACACCGGTGGAAGCAACACCGTGAGCGTACGGCGTTGGTCACCATATGCAGGTGTAGGATGCGAGATTGTCTTAGCATGACTTGAAGCTGGCGCACCCTACGTTGCTGGTATACCGGTAGTGTGCAGGGCCGCGTGCTTGCGCACCCCCACCCGTGTCGCGCCTGTGCCTGCGCGACCCCCATCCATCCCCATGCAGTTTCCGCCACACGACACGACACGTGGTGGTGATGACTCACATGTGCTGTGGCCGTACACCTCAATCTCGGAGATGGCCAGGGCCGACTTCCAGTTGCCGTAGCTGGGCCTGTGGAGCGCAAGCGTGCGGGGTAGGGCAGGGTGGGCATGGGAAGGCGTGGTTTTACGTAATGGCATGGCGCAGGGGCCCTTGGCAAAGCCTAAGTAGCCTAGCGCACGCAGTGCGGTGGATGGCGTTTAGTCCACTGGTCACCGTCTGCGGTTTGCTGGCGTGCCAGGTGCGCTCTAACCGGCAGCATGGTGGGTGAAGGGGATGGGTAGGTGGGGTCAGCGGAGCGTGGAAGCTCCCACATGCAGCAAAAGCACGAGCTACAGGACTTTGCCGTACGCGATGTACTCTACCCAAACCCTGCTCCCTTGATGCAGCCTTTCGGCACGTGTGCGGCACACCGCTGGTAGTGGGGTCCCGGCACACGCGACCAGAGCGAAAGCTGCGCAACCGTGCCGTGCGCGTTACTGACTCGGCCCCTACGTGCCTAACCCTGCCTGCAGTCACATATGTGCCACATTGCTGCAACAGGCGCACGAGTATCGGTACGGCCATGCCGCTTGGAGCGAGCCAACCCGACATGGACGCTTGTACGTGACCCAACAGAGACAACACGAGAATGTTCCGTACCCACCTGTTCTGCACGGACACGAAGCAGGCCTCGATAGGCCTGCCCAGATACACATGTTGTATATATAGATTAATAGGGTACATGCAAACACCCACCGGTTCTGCACGGACACGAAGCAGGCCTTGATGGGCCGGTCCAGCACCACCTCCACCACGTCGCCGCTGTAGTACACAGCGCCCTTGGACTGCTTCCACACCAGCGCGTTCTTGTACAGGTAGGACGTCTCGCCCACGTGCCTGCACGACAGGGCGGGGGGAGCATGGGCGGATTTGTGGGTTAGCGGTGTGGGTTAGCGGTATGTTACACCAGCGCATTCTTGTACAGGTAGGACGTCTCGCCCACGTGCCTGCATGCGGGCGGAGCAATCGGGGGCAGACGGCATAGTGTTCAGTACCGGCGTCAAGACACGTGCCGTTACCTAGGCTTTCGTCCAGGCTGGCCCAGGTACCGGTACCCATCGTAGCACACAGTGTGCACAGGCAGGCGCCCTTGTTGTACTCTATGGCGCTTTTTTTCAGGCGCCATAGAGCTGCGACGCTTCGGTGTGGTGTCGTAGGATGCAGTGAGGGGACGCTCGCTGTGGTGTGGCTGGGTGCGGTGGTGTGGTGTGGGGGCCGAGCACGTCGCGGCGCACACTGCGGTGCCCCATGCACCTGCCAATCAATCATGCGCGTTCGACTCACAGCGCCTTGTTGATGCCGACATGCAGCACACCTGCTAACACACCCCTGCTAATACACACCCGCTGCTAACCCGCACCCCACCCTCCAACCCTCCTACGGTGTACTCACAGCGCCTTGTTGATGCCGACGCGCACCTCCAGGCCCTCCATCGAGGACACGCAGCTCCCCGCGTTGAGCTTCAGCACCACCTTGGTTACATAGTAATCGCCAGGCAGCTTAACACCCAGCCATTGCTTGGGGTCCTCCTTTGCCGACTTGGTCTTGAAGTACGTGTCCACGTCGCCGTCGACCGCCTTGTCGCTGCCATAGTCACCAAAGTGGCGGAGGCAGTGGCGCGTCTTGCAGCGCTCGTAGGAGGAGTAGGTGGTGGTGGCGTGCAGGGCGAGGTTGGCGCCGCTGTCGGTCCGTGGGGAGGGGGAGGGAGTGCCCGAGCCGGTGCGGGGTGAGGGGGAGGGGGAGGGCTTGGGTGAGGGCGAGGGCGAGGGCGAGGGGGAGGGCTTGGGTGAGGGAGAGGGGGAGGGGGACGGGGAGGGGGAGGGCTTGGGCGAGGGAGACGGGGAGGGGGAGGGCTTGGGGGCGGGGGCGGGGGAGGGGTCCAGCTCGCCGGCAGGGGGCGGGGCGAACTCCTCGGTTTGGCCTGCAGGGGCGGGGGTTGTGCGCAGCAGGGGGTTGCAACCTCCATTCAGCCGGACCGGCGGCAGTGGGCACTGGCGGAACATTGAGAGAATATATTTTGTTTGGCCCCTAAATACATCAATAGTTGCGAGAACGGTATGGAAAGCGCGGTGTAGCGGCCGCTAACTGTCGCATTAAGCGGCGAGCAAGTCGCTCCGAAAGGCAGCATCATACGAGTCAGTGGACCTCCCATGAGCTAGTGGATAATTCTTCCATGGAACAGAACGAGCTCGCGCGGGTGTATGGTCGGGGGTGTGAAAATGCTTTTTGGTTTCCAAAATGTGGGACGCGCCAAGCAGGGCAAGACGATTCAGTGATGTGGGTGCACCGTCACCATTAGGCATTTGGGCGTTTGTGGGACAGGGGTGCAGTGCAAGTGTGTGGAGTCTAGTTATACCCCCGGCGTTTCGTCAGGCGAGGGGATCAATGTGCTGGCTTGCGGCTGTGATCGCGCGTTCAAGCTCCAACAAGTATCATGGCCTTACCCATCGCAACGTAAGGAGAAGCCAGCATCAGCACGACGGACAGCGCCACCGCGCTGGCGAGCAGGGCCCTCGTTGTCATCGCCATGTTGTCCTATGTACCGACGACGACAGACCAATCAGCCTGATATTTCGGCTGACCTTCCCTAGGTAAGCCAGTTGGCGAGGTTCGGTGAAAGACACGTCAAGAAGCTCGTGCTCGCTCTTTATGCGCAGGGGGAGGGCCCGCCTGCTGCGCGTGCTGCTGCACGGTTGACTGAATGGGCGGGCGACACGCCCATGCCATGCAATGATTTACTAGGCCCCATAACATACACATACTTGTATAGATTGTCAGCTATGTGACTGGCTTATATGAGCTGTGATCCTGTGCTCGTGTCGTCCTGTGCCCGTGTCGACTTGGACCTTGTAACAGTTACTATGCCTGGCATGTAGCATTTAAGGCAGCTTGCACACTTCTTCAAATAGTACTTAATTTGTTTTCAACTTTTCGGTACTTCACGCCGCGGGAATGCGGTCACCTCACGAAGAGCACGGGAACTCCCTTGCGCCCTGGCCGCGACACTGTGCGGACCGCTCTCGCGATACAGCAAAGCTAGCGTAAGGCTTCATTGCACGTGCATTGTATATGTCGGGGAGGGCTAACATTTGCATGAATGACCCGCCTCCGGTGGCGAATGACCCGCCCGGTGAATAGGAAGTCGGGCTTTGTAGAATACAGTAGGATCCCCTGAACTCCTTTTCCTTTTTCTGTTGGCGATTTCCGACGAGCGCTCGAGTCACCAGTCGAAAGCGAAACGGCAGCCATGTTCCTTAGTTGTGCTTACTCTCCAAGAATATTACACTTCCTATTTACAACACGCGTGCTATGTCGACATGCCCGTTGCTCCTTCTCCCCAGCCAGCGCCAAGCGCAAGGGAACATACTTTTTCCGGCGGGCGCTCCCCCTGACCCCGGCCCTCGTCCTGACCCGCGAGCCTGACCTGCTCTGACTCCACAAGCATGCCACACGTGCATCCACCGTAGCCAAGCAGAAGGCATGCACCTTTGTAATTGCATGCACGGAATGATCATGCCGCATACCGGTAAGCAAGTCAGGCACTGGTTTGTGTGCCCGGCCGAGGGGAGGCCCCCGGTAGCAGGGGAGCTCCCCTGCGCCCCCTACCTCCATCCCCCAACCCACCGAGCTCCAACTTCATTTCCATTCGTTCCCCGTCATGACATGAAATGATGCTCGCTGGCGGCGTGGTGTAAGGATGTCTCGACACCTGCATTGGTGGCATGTGCATGCACAACACCATCCTATGTATGTATACTGGCCAGTCTAAATGAAAGCCGTGCCGTATGTATGTATGCATACATCTCTGTGCTGTGTGACAGTCTGGGGACCGACCCCTAGACCGACCCCTGGAACGTCTGCTCGGCAGCTGCCAAGTTGGAGCAGGGGAGCTCCCCTGGGTTGGAGCCGGGCCGCCTTGCTTCCCAGCTTGAGCACGCATGGTACGGCCCCACAGCAACAGCTAGCGGGGGGCCACACTCCGCATATATACCCACATGCAACCACCGTAACACCCACACCGCAACAGCACCCTACCCACACCGCAACCAGCACACGGGTCGACTGCTGGGCTGCATGCATGCGTTGGCACCTCTGCCTATGCTGCACGTGCAGCGACCTTGCATCTACACTGGGCTGCACTCGCTGCAGATACCGCACCCTCACTCGTAGTGCTGCTACTGGAAGCATGTGCTGCAGCCTGCAAATTAGGTATGGGTTTTTTTTTAATGTGGGTGCAAGTGCGCATGGGCAATGGGAGGCAGGGCACACCGCAGGGGGTGGCGCCAGGTGGGGCAAGCGCGTGCCTTCACCAAGGACGGTGCCGACGGGAGAAACGTGGTCCGGTGTAAACGGAAGCCGTGTTGTTATTTATTAGAAGTGATCCGGAGTGTGGCGTGTGCGAGGGCGCATGTTGAGCAAAGGGGTGAAGGCGGTGGTGGGTTGAGCGCGCCGTACATAAGAGGGCCTCACGTCCAGGGTGCTGGCGTGCTACAGAGAGCCTGCACGCTTGCCCAGCAGGGGATTGTGAAACGGGGAGAGCTCACGTAAGCTGTTACTGGCAATGCCAGTGCGGGGCAGGGGAGAGTGCGGGGCTATGACTGAGCAAGGGCCCTGCGTGGCGGCCAGCTGGCGCGCAGGAGGGATTGCTTGTGTGTTCGTGGTATCGGTACCCACCGCACTGCTGGAATGTCCTGCCTCTCCCAGTAGGGGCACACGGCCCAGGCGCGAGTGTACCGGACTACCGGTACGACAAAGGGTGAATGCGTAGGCCCCTTACACCCCACCAACCCCATGCAAACGAACAAAAAGACCTCTTTGATTGCGGCGACACGGGCTGCCAGTCAGCAAGACAGTTCCCCCGCTGTGCGGTACGCCGGCCAATGTCCACGCAACAAGCTTCGTGCCCCAACTGGCCTCCCCATCACCCAGCAGCTGACCAACCGTACCAACCGGCGAGCGGCGACAGCCGTGGCACACAGCCGTGGCACACAGCCGTGGCACACAGCCGTGGCACACAGCCCCAGCCGGCCCCCAGCGCCCCAGGCACCCGATGTCGTCCTGCCCATTCACCGTGTTGTCCGCCGCTACCGTGCACCGTTCCCCCGAGCTACAGCGCTCCCCACTCCCTGCCTGACCCACCCACACCCACACCCACACCCACCCGTGCAACGTCCACCGCCGCCAGCCTCAGGATGCCACGTGGCGGCGTGCGCCCCGCCGCCGCCTCGCTCAGCCCCGTCACCAGCTCCCATGCCACGGCCCAGCCCTCCGCCAGCACCTCAGCCACCGCCATGCGGTCAGCCTCCTCCACCAGCTCCCACGCCACGGCCCAGCCCTCAGCCAGCACCTTAAACTTTAGCCTGAACCAGCGTCACTCACAGGCCCACCTGCTCCTCCTCCTAGCCGCCGCATCGGCCAGCTGTGTGCAGTACGGCACGGCAGCGGCCTGCGCGCCGCCCCACAGGCGCACCATGCGTGTAGTGAATGCGGTGCGTGCGGGATGCAGGCATACTGGGCATGAGACAGGCTGCCGTACAGGCAAGCATAGAAGGAAAGCAGGGAGTGGCAAGGCGAAGCGGGCGGGTGGCAAGTCGGCGGCTGTGGTCGCTGCTGGTCGCTGTGCACCATGTGTGTGCTCAGCAGGGTAGCAAGGCCCCACGGCGGGACGTACGTACTCCTGCACCCCACCACATGCCACGTTGTCCTTGCCTTACCGGCACGCACTCACACTCTAACTTAGGGAGTCAGGGTTTAGGTCTTCAAGCGATCCTCCCGGCGCGCTGGCCCTCCAACGCCTCAACGCACCCGTAAGTAACTCCGTCCAAACAGGACCGACCCATTCAAGTAATACCGGTAGTGAATGCCAAGTGACTGCCATGCGAAGCCCCACGCACGCGGCACCCCTAACCGCAAACGCCGTACGCCACATCCGTCACGCAGCGCGCCATACGGCACCCCACAGCCCACGCCACAAGGCACGCCACGCCACGCCGCAAGCCACGCCGCAAGTCATGCCACTGGCCACGCCAGCCCCTGTGCCACGCTTTGCCAAGTGTAACACAACGAGCAAGGCCGTGAGCTACGCCAAAGGTTACACCACGGGGCGTGCCGCAGGGCAAACCACCATGCACACTGCACCGCACCGCATCGCAACACATACAGCTCGCCGCACCAGCTCCAGGGTCCCCAAGTCGCTCCTGCCTGGCGGTGTGCCGTGCCGTGCCACCGCCGCATTTGTTTTACTGCTAAGCAAAACAGATTTTGACACGCACACAAAGCATGCATGTGCCCATGATGTGGATGCCGTGCCACCGCCGAAATGTACTGCACAAGCATACGGTACAAACAGCGTACCGTACTGCCCCTTGCACGCACGTGACATAGCCCTCCGGTGCCAACGGTCGCGTTCGTGCGTCCTCACACAGCCTCCACCCAATGTGAGCTGGCTCAGTACCGGTAACACAACTTGTTGCTCGACGCGGCCCGCACCTGCATTCCAGGTGTTTCTCTGCCCAGCCATGCTGGCCCCTGTCGCACCGCACATGCCAAGTGGTCCTGACGCACCACGGAACAGTCACCATCACCTTGTAAAGCGTGTCTTCCGGCCATCATGTGCACCTCGTGCCTTGTGTACACCCGTCAATGCTACGTGCATTATACCGGTAGACAACGACCAAGTGAGGCAGGAGGCCGCATGCGGCTCACCAGCGTGCATGCACATCTGCACGCCTCAGTCCTCATTTGCACCCCGCGCAGCTGGGTTGGTGCAGTGGCTTCATGACCATCCGTACACCGTACTGCGCGTGTCAGTCGCTGCGAGCGGGCGCGCGTGGGTTGCCAGCGGCACAGAGCTCAAGCCTACAGCAGATGTAACGTGCACGGCAGCACGGCTGGGCCTGGGGGTCAGGTGTGGACGGAGCAGGGACAGCGGCCGTTAGGACAGGACGCGGCAAGCGCAAGACCACAAAGAGCGCAGCCGCTGGGCTGATGCTGTCCTGTGGCCAAACCATGTTGCAGGTAGCAACGACGTCCAACGGTGATCTGGGCCCCGCACACAGGCGCAGCGTAAGGACCGTACGGCAAGTGGGTCGCTGACGCGCGCGGCAGTTGCTCCATCAAGCGCTTGTTACACTTCTTTGCAGCAGTGCGCAGTTAACGCTGTATATATCGACGGATCATGCCGTCACCGGTAATCATGCTTTAGCATCCTGTTGCGGATGCGCTTGATCGGTGCAATGCCACTCGGTCCGTCGGTTGCTGCCTTTCAGCGCAAGCACACAGCACGTAGCATCATTGTCCCAGGCGTCACAGCACACGTGTGCACGCGTGCGCTCGCCCGGACTGCCATGCATGAAAGCACAAACCGTCATCACTGCGCTCGCCCTTCGGCTCAACACAAGCACAAATGGTCATCACTGCGCAACAGCCCACCATGCAGCACGGGTGCCGAATGCCAAAACGCACCACGAGGTTCGTCAAATTGTAACAAGCGACGCGTCCTGCTTAGTACGAACAATAGGCCTTTCAGCCGCTAGTCCACACACAGTCATCACGTGTCCAATATTGCCATTACTTGCTGCTTGCTTGTCTCGTCTGCCCACTGGGCACCCGATATGTACACCAAAAGCAGGGTCAGGCACATGAATGCGCCCCGGTACATCCTGCAGCTAAGCCCCCGCCGTAACGTAGGGGCGCCCGGGCTGATGCCGTACTACCGTACACGTCGGTCCACGCCCGTACGTCCGAGCAGAAGGCGCTTAGTTCTTGTAGGTCGAACACCGGCGGCCGCGGCAGCGGGTGCGCCTCTTGGGCGGGGGAGGCGAGGGCATGGCTGCACAGGGAGCAAGGCATGGAGCGAGGGTGCGGGAGCCGTCAGGCGGCGTGGGGGTCCTTCTCATGCTGGATGCATGTACGGCATTCGTACGCCAACCTTGACACGGGGCTCCCTTTGTACCCCGCGCATGGCGCTTTGGATCAGGACACGGACTTGTGGAATGAGGAATCAGGCACGGACACCAGCAGCCAATGCCGTTGGGTATCATGGACCGCATCCCACAACACGTGCATCATCCGGCAAGCAGGTTGACGTGTCCCGGTAAGGAAGCAGCAGGCGAGCACTCACCAGCCTTGTAGCCGTAGATCTCAATCTCCGAGATGGTCAGGGCAGACCGGGCGACCGTGGCCCTGTGGGGACATGACAGCAAGGGCACAAGGGTTGAAGCCGGGTCGGGTGTGACGAACGCGTTGGTACGGGGCGTCCAGCTGCATGCACATGGAGCACTCCTAGACCACATCCGGATATGCACGCAGGATATGATCTGCAGCCCCTGCCTCACTGGCTACAGGCCCGCTGCGGTGCGTGCGCAAAACCCCCTGTAAGAGTGGAGGCACACGTAATCATTGCGACCGGCGGTCCGTGCACCCTGCCCAACTGCTTTCCAACCACTACTCAACTGACAGTGCCCAGCACCCCCGTCCTGAAATTCACGCCCCCAACACGTGTCGTGGGTCGCCAAGCACCACCGCTCTCAGCCCCCAACAGCCCAACCACAACACAGCTGTTGCTTGTGGTCGCCGCATGCACAACCGCACACAGGGTCGGACAACACGTGCATACTGACAGCTAACACCTGCTTGGTCAGGGCTTCACATTCATGTCAGTTCCAAACACCAGTGTTGGACCACTGCGCCGGAACTTACACGTTCTGGAACGACAGGTAGCAGGCGTGGATGGGGGCGGACTGTACATGCTAACAATGTGCGCCGTAATTATTTCTTAATTATTATAACTCACATGTTCTGGAACGAAAGGTAGCAGGCCTTGATGGGGGCGTCGGGGATGACGAAGTACGACTGGCCGTTCTCGAAGGTGGACACCTGCTCGCCCACCAGGTCGTTCTCCGACAGCTTCCAGGCATCAGAGTTGTCGCTGTGGCGGGCGGGGGGAAGGCAGGGAGGGCGAGGGGCGTAGCAGCGGGCGCGTAAGAATTAGAGGCGAGGGCGAGGGCGGCAAGTGGCGTAGTGCCTAGAAACTCCCGTGGACCCTGACAGAGGCACAGCGCATGGTGCACGCGTGCGCAGACATGGACATGAGCGGTGGATGCGTGCTGAATACACCGTGGGCCCCTTGGACAACTGGGCCTTGGCGGGTAGAGGCACAAGCAAAGAGGTATGCGGTCACAGCGCAAGGCAGCACCACTCCCTCTGCATGCCCCCTGCTGCAGCGCACCACAGAGCTTTCAACACGTGCACACAAAGCATGCACCAGACCCAATATGCACGATGCAGGCCTGCGCACACTGCCAACCACAAACGCTTCCTCTGTTCCACTTACAAGACCTTGGTCAGACCGGCGCGGATCTCCAGGCCCTGCATCTTGGACACAATGGCGCCGCCGTAGGTGTAGAAGACAACCTTGGTGATGTAGTAGTCATCGTCCAGCTTGATGCCCAGCCACTGCTCGGAGTCCTCGCTGTACGGCAGGGACCGGTACTGGGTGTTGACGTCACCGTCAATGGCGTTCTGGCACAGGTAGTTCAGGCCGCGGCGCAGGCAGAAGCGCTTGGTGCAGGGGGCGACAGAGGAGGAGTAGGCCTCGGCATACTCGAGGGAAATGAGCTCGCCCTCGACGGTGGTGTTGGTGGTGGGGGAGGGAGTGGGGGTGGTGGTGATGGGAGCGGGAGTGGGGACGGGCGCGGGAGTGGGGACGGGGGTGGGGACGGGAGTGGGGACGGGGGTGGGGACGGGAGTGGGGACGGGGGTGGGGACGGGTGTGGGGACGGGCGCGGGAGTGGGGTCCATCTCGACAGGTGGCGGGGCAAAGACCTCGTCCTGGCCTGCGAGTCGAGCAAAGTGTATCGGTCAGCGTGGTGGCCCGCAGGTAAGGTTTAAGAAGTGGACTTGGCATGATGAGTCGCCCATGCGCCATGCAGCGACAGACATACTGAGTCACGCCGCGAGATGCCGAAGCCGAATTCTGACAATCCCGGTGCGACGGACCCCTCGCGCAGCGCCAAAACAAGATGGACTCAATCGCAACACTATATTGATGCCCATGTATATGTCAGCGGCTCGTGGAGTCGCGTGGAAGGCTGGTCGAAGCCGGCGCATTCAGTCGTCATACAATTTGGTGAGTGTTGCATGCCCAATCACTGTCGGCTGAGCAGCAAGTATATCTGAAGTACTCAGGATACATATGATCGAGCGCCATGTCTATCACACCGGAAGATCTATGGAAACGACTGGAGTTCTGCCACAGTGGCTGCCATTGACAGTGCCGGCACAAGCCAAGTAATAGCCCGACGCCCGCGCCAGCGCCTAGATCACTTACCCATGGCGGAAGCGGCCAGCATCACAACCAGCGCGCTGAGCAGCGCGGTCTTCAGAGCTGCCATGTTGACCGGCGTGTTGGGAACTCCAAACCAAGGCTGCCGAAAGTTGTATGTCTTACTTTCCTCGACTACCACTGACCACGCTCCGATTCAGCACAAGTCACTCCTTGCGCATCCTGGTCCAATGATCCTTTTATGCCAGGGTACAGCCCGCCTTGTGCATGGCACGCACACCGTTGTTTGGGCGGGCGAACTCCAAGCGGATCTAAACGGCACAGGCCATCCAATAGCAAATAGATATAATCATACTATTTATTTAGAAGGAGCTTGCCGCCCGTGGAGCTCGTTGGATTGGATCTCGCCCACGGGCTCCGGAAGCAGGTAGAAGGTAGGCGCAAACCGTTGCGCTTTAGCAGCTTACCCGCACAAAGGAGCTTCACCCCAGGGCTAGCTTATTTTGTGTGCATGCTGCGTATATTGATTCATCGTGGCTGTTGGAGCCGAAGCGGCGTGAGGGTGAGCCTTGCCGCGGCCGCGATGCCTCTAGAGTTCTCACCGAGACGAAGGCAACTCGCAGGGCAGCCAAGGCGAAGCGTGGCAATTATTTACATATTCAGCAAATGACTTGGCCATATCCTTGCCCACCTAGCTCTAGCCTTCTTGGAGCTCTGCCGACTGGACTTGACTTAGTAAGCCCCCGTATACCCAAATGCTTTCAGTATACTCCAACGCACCTGTTCCTGCTGGACTGCAATTAAAGATCCCTGATGCTGTCTGTGTGTACATTAAAAATATACCGCAGCGGACTACTGTAACTCTGCGGATGTTCCTCGTACGTAGCGAGTGAAGACAACCAGGTGGCACGTGTCATACAGCTGCGTATGATCGTATCCAAGTTGTGAGCGCAAGCGGCTACTGGCTCTGTGCTGCACTGTCGATGAGAAAGCATGGATGCCACGTGTTGGTATTGGTGGGCTCACTGCAGCTTACAAGAATTTGGTGGTCGTGGTTGTTTGTCTCTGGGAGTGTGTTCATAGTTAACTCTAAGCGCAGGGTAGATGCACCGTATACGTCTTATCCGTCCGTAGACTATCATGTGTTGACATGCTCGCGAAAGTTGCTTCAGTCCACGGCCGACGGCACCGCGGGGCGCCTGTCCGACATTGCCCTCCAAGCGCTTTATTGGAAAAGCGGTGACAGTTCAATGAGGTGCTTACAAACAGGTGCTCAAGGCACTTGCCATGGTGTATTTGCATACATATGGGCGGATGCCGCGATCGCCTCGGCGAGGCAGTGCCCCGCATCCCTACAGTAGTCGCGTTTTTTCCTATCATCTTATTGGCACGTCCGTCCCGTCCCCACCAAAAGAGCGCCTGCCTCCGGTGGCTTCAGTATGGGCTTGGAGTGCGGACGCATGCCAGGTGTCGGGTTAAGGGAGCACATTCGCGACGCCTCCAAGCCTGTGCGAGCCGAGAACACCATACGCAAGACAACACCGAATATAGCAACTGATTGCGCACTACCGGGTGTTCATGCATGTTTCGCGGGGTGGGAAGGATCATTCGGCCGCCCAGGGGGCGAGAGCACTAGTCCCCTAGAGCCCCTCGGCCCCTGCAGTAGTGTTGTTTGTACACCCCTGCTACGCTAGCATGTATTCACGGTAGCTTATGTTTGAGACCAACCTTGCTTCCCCCTGAACGTACTCCTGCAGGCACGCCAGGGGCTGTCCATGATGAGGCACTCGTTCCCAACTAGAGGCGCTCCCCTGCTCCCAACGCGCTTAGCACCTGCATGCCATTGGGCGCCATACATACATGTTGGCATTGACAGACAACGGCAACGGCCCCGTAGCCCCCCCTTCAAATAACCCACTTCCCCTCAATTGCCTGTATACAAACCGTGCCTACCCACACGGATGAGGCCCGAACGCATGCCACCTGTCTCCACACTGCCGCGCACCGCTCGCTCCCTACCCACGGCAGTTATTAACGTCACCCTGCGTGACGCCAAGTCGCTCCGTGCCACGTGCCGTGTGCCACGTGCCAAGTGCCACGTGCTACGCGCCACGTGCCACCACTTGGGGAAAAGACTTTTCATTTTCGGGCGTCATTCCCCAGGATTTTGTTCATTCTGGTCAGTTTCGTTCATTCCATGGTGTCCCTGG
>VFQN01003244.1_pt1 | contig 23671 bp, 21 predicted proteins | sample 3512371 | NCBI WGS metagenome assembly VFQN01 (sample SAMN10412370, study PRJNA504923) | tailings metagenome | isolation source: Replicate 2 from Balatoc abandoned mine | place: Philippines: Itogon, Benguet | collected 2017-08-28
TTCAAACTGCACAGTATCAAACTTAGGCAAAACGGTGTTTCCCTGACGCGTACAATACATCTGCGCCGCGTGGTTGAGAAACAGCTCTTTCAGTGCTACTTGCCCAAAGAGCGAGTGTTGGGCCAGATAGGTAATACCAAAACCGCCCTGTCCCAACACGTGCTCAACCGTATATTTGCCATTTTGGAGGCGGGCCCCTTTTTGTAATATGTCTTGGGTAGAAATCATCTTTTATACAATCACCGTTTTGTTGAAGCCTTGTTTTCCAACCACTTGGGCTGCTTGAGCTGCATTGGGAACCACTTTTTGGGTTTTTAACACCATCTTGGTGCGCCCCATCTGAATCGTATCGCCATCGCGGAGGTAGAGCAAATCGTATTCGGTCAGTTTTTTGTTCGTATCGCCGTTGATGTAGGTACCGTTAGTACTTCCGCAGTCATAGATCAGATACTCATACTGTCCGTTGGGTTTGATGGCTACCTCCACGATGGAGTGATTGCGGCTCATGCGCAGGTCTTCGGTATCGATCATGACATCACAGGGTTTTGATTCCGAGAGCCGACCCACCACGTTTTTGCCCAATTTGAGCGGATGCGTTTGAGGAGCGGTATTTTCGTCATGAACTACCAGCCAACCTACTTCCGTCGGTGGTACTTCGTTGGTAGGCGGGCTTTCTTTGGGAGGTTCCGGCTCAGGAGCAACAACAACGGCCTTATTCTTTGTTTGACATTTGGGGCACGTAATGGTATAGCTTCCGGGTTTGAGCTTGGTCTCATCCAGTTTCAGTTTGGCTTGGCAGTGGGTGCAGGGCACAATCATTGTATGGAGAATTTAGGCAACAACAAGAGGATTACGCCCACTCCGACATGTTGGCATTGGGGTCAAATTCATCCTCCGGAATTTCATTCTCAACAATGGGATTGTCAACGACGTCGGGGGTTTCTACCACTGGAGTGTCCTGATGAACGTCTCCCTGAGGTGCATCGTGTTGATCTTCTATTTGGAGCGTGATTTCCTGGTCGGCAGCGAGGGTATTTTCGCTGTCGGGCGTTCCGTCTTGGTTAGTGTCAATCAGGATGGTGTCCATGTCACCATCCTGATCAGTATCAATGTAGTAGGTATCTACTTTTCCGTCGTGGTTTTCGTCCATTGCCATTCCTTCGGCAGTTCCGTCGTGATTGGCATCAATCGCCACGACATCTACGGTGCCATCGTTGTTCAAATCTACCGGTATGAGCTCGTCGGATGGATCCGCCGGTGCAGCGGTGGCTTCAGCAACGGGAGTTACTTCGGGTTCCACCTCCACGGGCACTTCCGGTTCTGCGATATTTTGAACTACGGGCCCGTCAGCCGGCCCTGCATGTGGGTCAGGATCAGGCTCTACTGTTATGGGTTCTTCATTTTCGAAAACTTCTCCGATAAAATCGGCATTTTGCGCACCCAATGCCGTGCCGGCAATACCTCCCGCCAAACCCGCCGCAACGGCGGCTATGGTTGCTTTTTTGATTTTACCATCGTTTTTTTGTTCCTCGCTTTGTTCCAAGTGAATCAATTCCTCACTTGCCGTTGGCGCTTCTTCAGTTACTTTCAAGTCTTCTAAGGCGGGTTTTTGCTGATCGTTTTGCATGAGTATTAATAGTTGGTTATAGATTGACGAAAGGGTTAAACGTCTTTGACCCACACGGCTTTGCAGGCGACGCATTTTTTTTGATTGGCGAGGTTTTGCCAAGGCAAATCCCCCAAAAAGCGTTTGCATTTGGGGCAGATATAATTGATTTTGAATTCTTCGCTGAGGGCAAACAGCTTTTCTTGAGGGTTGACGGTAGAGGAAGCCAAAATTCCTAACGCACTTCCCACAAACGGAATGAAAGACAGTGCGGCCTGTATTCCTTTTTGTTTAAGGGTTCCACTGCCCATAGCGGCTACTTTTGCCGCGCGATAGGTTTCATAAACGGTTTTCAATTGTTCAAACTCTTCTGAATAATCAGCGAAAGGGGCTTGATTCTCAGCAGGTTTGGCGGGAGCTTGTTTTGGCAGTTGTTTCTCAAAAATCTTATCAAATTTTACTTTAAGTTTAGCAAGCATGATATCATCCCCAGGGGTAATTAGCGAACGTTTAATGCGTACGCCGTTGACGAAGGTGCCATTGGTAGATTGATTGTCTTCCAATACAATCACGTGCTCGGAAATGATCGTGATGGTACAATGATGACCGCTGATTTCGGGACGTTTGATTTTAATGTCGTTGTCATCATTGCGACCGATTTTGTATTGCTTATTCACGTAGGGTAAGGGTTGACTTTGATTAACCCCCCAAAGTTGAACCTTATTTTTGCCCCGCTCAATACGGCATTTGCCGTATTTTTCTATATTGTTTATTCTGATTTAATACGGCATTTGTCGTATTGTTTGCTTAGAAGCTTTGTATGTACTTTGTGAACAGTTAAAAAGAAAAGCAATGGGTATCATAAAAGTGGGCTTAGTGGACGATAACCCGACGTTACTCCGAAACATCAGCCAAAACCTCGCTATTTTTGAAGAAATCCAATTGGTGTTTAAAGCAACTAACGGCAAAGACGCGCTGAGTAAAGCGGGCAGTCATGCCGTAGATATTATCCTGATGGACATTGATATGCCCGAAATGAACGGGATCGAAGCCACGCGGCGTATCAAAGAGTTGTATCCTCATATCAAAATTGTGATGCTGACCGTATTTGACCGGGAAGATAAAATATTTGAGGCCATCAAAGCGGGTGCTACGGGCTATCTGATGAAAGATGAACGCCCTTCGCGCATTGTGGCAGCAATTGAAGAAGTGATGGAAGGCGGAGCGCCGATGTCACCGATTGTCGCAATGAAAACGTTGCAAATACTTCGAAATCATGTCATAGATGACGTTAAAATACAATCGGTTGTAAGTCCACAATCGTTTGATTTGTCGAATCGGGAGGTGGAGATATTGGAAAAAATCGCCGAAGGGCTGACGTATCAGCAAATCGGCGATAAGTTGTTTATCAGTGCTAAAACAGTGCGCAAACACACCGAAAATATTTACGAAAAGCTACACGTTCATTCTAAAGTTGAAGCAATTAAGCTTGGACAAAAAAATCAGTGGTTTTGAATTAATCTTCCTCTCCTAATTCAAAAATGGCTTCGACGGGCTTTTCAAAATAGTTGGCAATTTTCATGGCCAACACCACCGAAGGCACGTACTTGGCCGCTTCGAGGGCGTTGATGGTTTGACGCGATACGCCCACGGCCGCAGCCAAATCGGCCTGCGTGATACGTCGGATGGCACGCTCTACGTGAATGGTATTTTTCATGCCGTAGCCCTCCTTTCTTCCAAATATGGTTTCACGTACACGATCCAGTGAAACCGCGCCAGAAATACCAACGGGGCTGTGAGCATATTCCACGATAACACAGCGTAGAAAGCCAAACTGTAGGAAAACCAAACGGACAATAAAAAGGCCCCTAAATGTACATAAAACGCCCACAATAGAGATTCGAGCCGAACCTTCATAATCCATTCGTCGTCGGTACGCTCGCGAGAAAAGGCTACGAAAAAGAAGCCAATGGCCGTAAGTGTCATCAAAATTTCACCCGCAAGGTCATTGGATGTTTCATCAAAAAGGGCTTCCAAAGTCCCTTTTTCGGGCACTTTAATCGTTGTCCATTGGGATAAAATGTGTTCACCATCAAAAAAGCTGAGGGCAGGAGTTAGTTGGAGAATACTCAAAATAGTGAGAATTAAACAGGGCACAAAGATAATCCAACCGAGACGCTTGTAGCGATTGGGCAAAAGTAACTTGGTTTCCATAGCTGTTAATAGGTAATTGGTTAAAAATTTATTTTCGATTCAAATGTAAAATAAACTTTACATTTAAGCAAATATTTTTTACATAAAGACAAAAATAAAAGCGCGTCACAAATTTTGCGACGCGCTTTTAAAATGTTGAGATTCCTTCGGAATGACAAATATCGTCTTTTTACTCCGCTTCGGCGGCAGCTCCGGGATAGGTGACTTTGGGGATTTCCATGTCAATAGTAAAGCGGCCAATGCCTTCTTCGCCGATAACGTCAAACAATTCTACCTGACGGCGGGCGATGTATTCTTCTTCGATTTGCTCTTTCACAAACCACTGAATAAAATTCTCAGTGGCATAATCATCATTGCGGCGGCTGATGCCCACAATGCGATTGATGGATTGAGACACGGCAATTTCTTGCTCCAACGCCGTTTCGAACACACTCCGAAACGTGGGGTATTCTTGCGGAATATTAGTTACTTCGGGCGTAATGGCTACCCCGCCCATATCGCCAATGTACTTGAAGATTTTGAGCATATGCGCACGCTCTTCTTCGGCTTGCGTAAAGAAAAAATCCGCGCTGTTGGAATAGCCGTTGCGGTCGCACCACGCTGCCATTGCCAAGTATTTTGACGAAGACTCCGCTTCCATCTTCACTTGGGCATTGAGGGCAATTTGCAACTCTTCTTTGAGGGAGGTCCGAAGACGCATCAAATCTTTCATATTGGTTATGCGAGGTTATAATTCTTGAGTTTCTTTGTTACAATACTACAACCAAGTCGTTGAAATTGTTCGATTTCCAACATTTTTGCGTAAAATTTGGAATCAGTCTGAATTTGCTTATTGCATTCATCTTCAACATTTCCGCAAAAAAACAGGTAGATAGCTTCGCAAAAAAACATTTATACGTATCAATTCCCCTTGCCACAAAGTAATGATGTATTAACCCCATAGAAAGTGAAAAAAATCATCTCCCTTTGCCTTTTAATTACCTTGGCAGCGGGGCCATCTATCACGGCCCAGACCAACACCCCACAGCCCCTCTCCAATACCGCCAAACCCTGGACGTACTGGTGGTGGATGGGCAGCACCGTTACGGCGAGCGACATCACTTGGCAACTCGAAAACTTCGCGAAGGCGGGGCTAGGAGGTGTTCATATTATTCCGATTTACGGCGTCAAAGGTCTTGAAAAAGAGGCCATTTCTTACCTGAGCCCGCAATGGATGCAGATGCTGACGCACACCGTGCGCGAAGGAAAGCGCCTCGGACTCGGCGTAGACATGACCACCGGAACGGGCTGGCCCTTTGGTGGCCCGAATGTGACGCCCGATATGGCGGCAAAAAAATGGCAGTACACCAACGGCCAAATCCAAAGTGTTTTGACCAAGCAGGCCGTCAAACGTGCCGCCCCCGGCGGCGCTGGATTGGTGCTCGACCCATTTGCGGTAGATGCCATTCCGAAGTACGTGCAGCGTTTTGATTCGGCGTTTGCCACCATCAAAGACCTTCCTCGTGCCATGTACAACGATTCCTACGAAGTATATGGTGCCAACTGGACGGATGATTTTCTGAATGAATTCAAAAAAAGACGCGGCTACGACCTCCACAGCCAGTGGAACGCTTTTACGGATACCACCACTGCCTTGGTCAAAATAGATTATCACCAAACGTTGGCGGAGCTATTGGCGGAGAATTACGCCAAAAAATGGACCGATTGGTCTAGGAAAAAAGGTTTTGTAACCCGCTATCAAGCCCACGGCTCCCCCGGCAATCTGTTGGATTTGTACGAACTGTCGGATATTCCCGAAACCGAATCCTTCGGCAGCAGCCGTTTTCCCATCAAAGGCCTGCGCGTAGATGACCAATACGAAGTGGACCGCTACGGCACGCCCAATCCGCTGGCGATGAAGTTTGCTAGCTCAGCGGCGCACCTGACGGGCAAAAAACTGGTCAGCTCAGAATCCACGACTTGGCTCGCCAACCACTTTAAAGTGTCGCTATCGCAAATCAAACCCCAGCTTGATGAGCTGTTTACGGCGGGTATCAACCATATTTTTTACCACGGCACCACCTACTCGCCCAAAAATGCCGACTATCCAGGTTGGCTGTTTTATGCCTCCACCAACTACGGCATCAATTCGCACTTTTGGAAACATTATCCACTGCTGAATCAATACGTAGAGCGCTGTCAGACGATTTTGCAGAACAGTCAGCCCGACAACGACCTGCTGGTGTACTTTCCCATTCACGACTTGTGGGCCACCCAAGCCCGAGCCAGCGGCGGCATCCATCTGTTAGAAGTCCATCACGTAGACAAATGGCTGCTAAAACTGCCTTTTGGGCAGTTGGGCGAATGGCTTTGGAACAATGGTTTTGCGTTTGATTTTATTTCGGACCATCAACTTCAACAGTTCAAACCTGACGCTTCGGGCAAGTACAAAACATTGCTCGTTCCCGCCACTACTTACCTTCCCCAAACCACGCTAACGCGATTGGGAGAGTTGACAAAAATGGGTGTTAAAGTGATTTTTATGGAACATTTACCTAAACAACCCACGGGTTTGCAGGAGCACAAAGAACGAAATGAAGCCTTTCAAAAAATGCTTCAAACATGGACGGGCCAAAGCTTCCCAAGCCTTCAAGGACTTGAAATTCTGCTGACCTCCGCCAATCTTCGTCAGGAAACTTGGGCCAAAGAGGGGCTGAAATACATTCGTAAAACGCAAAATGGCAAAGGGGTTTACTTCATTGCCAACCAAGACCAAAAATTCAGCGAGGGCTGGATTACCCTGTCCACTCCGGCCAAAAAAGTAGCCCTTTATCAACCCCTGACGGGCAACACCACGCTGTTGCCCATGAAGATAGAAGGCGGAAAAACGCAGGTGTACTTAAAACTTCTTTCGGGTGAATCCTGCTTTTTGATGCTGGACACCAACGTCGGCGAGGGCTCGGCCGCACCGGCGTACCGGCCTGCCGTTTCAAACGCCAAACCAGTCCGCGGGCGCGGGCCAGTTCTTGCCAACGTTAAAACCGCAGCCCTCCAAGGTAATTGGAAATTAGAATTTATTGAAGGCAAGCCCTATTTGCCCAAAGCCACCACCCTTACTCAACTCGGTTCTTGGGCTTCACTTTCAGACTCTGCAAGTTATTTTTCGGGCACGGCCCGCTATTCGCTGACTTTTGATTTGCCCAAGGGTTTTAACCCGACCCAAAAGATAACACTGGATCTGGGCGACGTCCGCGAAGTGGCTGATGTGACCCTCAATGGCCAAAAAATCGGTACAGCATGGAGTCTGCCTTTTCGACTGGACATTCCTGCCAATACCCTGAAAAACAAACAAAATCGTATTGTGATTGAGGTGACCAACCTTTCGGCCAACTACATGCGCCTGCGCGACACGCAGCAGCCCGAATGGAAGAAGTTTCAGGAAATCAACATGGTAGATATTCAGTACAAACCGTTTAACGCCGCCCAATGGACACCCATGCCTTCGGGCTTGTTGGGTAATGTGACTTTGGAAGCGGCAAAAAATTAATGGGTCTCGGCTGCAACGGCCGCCCATCGACTGGCGTATTGGATAACAGATTATGGTTACAACATTAATCGTATTCGTTTTTATGGCTGTTAGAGAGATAAATCCCCGCTGGTCCTGCCGGCGGGGATTTTTTTTATTTTTTGTCTTGGGGTCCCACAAGGGTAAGTTCATAATTTGACGGAAAGTACGTATGTTCGCTTGCCCTTGAACACCAAAAACATGCAACTCCCCGAACACGACGCTTTAGATATTGCCAAACTTTCCTCCGTCTTTCGGGACACTACCAATGCGTATAAATTTTATTGGTTTCTCTCCATTCTGGACAGTCTGCGCGATAAAGGTGAAAGCAGTATCACACAAAAGGACATTGCCCTGAGGATGTTGGCAAATGCCTGGTATCCTTTGGATTACTTCAAATTGTCATTTGGTTCAAAGGATGGATTTAAGAAGGTTGCCCAATTTATTTCCTCAAAAATGACGGTTGATAATCGTCCCAACTCCCGAAGCCTCTTTGATCAGATCAAGCAAAACTTTTCGGAGAAAGATCTGATAGAGCTTACTCAGGAAACGAAAAAACTGTATCGGTGGGTCCCGTTTCGGTTTGTGCGCCCTTTTATTGAAGCGGAAATAAAAGGAATTTTAGATCAAAATGTCAATGCAGCGATTATCCGTATTTGTGATGAACTATTTGAAAGCCAACCCCATCGTGTCATGTATCGTTTTGTGGGGGATTCCATTGAACTGAACCGCATTTGGGTAGACTATCTGCAAAAGCATCAGGGAATCTTGCGCGGTTTTATTTTTTGGCATTTGGTTAAGTTTATGCAGAAAAACAACCCAAATGTAATTGGTCTTTCGGAAAAACTTCAAAAGCCGACACAACGCGATTTGAAAGCAGCGAATCGCTTCTGGAAGGGTTATATCGCTGAAAACCCCGACATAACCTGTATTTATTCGGGACAAATCATTACAGATGAAAACCTGAGTTTAGACCATTTTTTGCCGTGGTCGTATGTGGTGCATGACCAACTTTGGAACATTATTCCCACGCCAAAGAATATAAATTCTGCCAAAAATGACCGATTACCTTCGTTGGAAGCCTATTTTGAAGGATTTTCAACCTTACAATATAAGGCGGTTCAGTTTTATTTAAAGAAAGGCAATCATCAACTTCCCGAAGATTACACTTACCTTTTTCGAGAAAATTTATATGACATGTCACTTGAAACCTTTCAAGACGTCTTAAGGAAACAGATAACGCCCCAATGGCAAACGGCTCAAAATCTGGGATTTCCTTACCCGTTTATTCATGTTGAAAAGTAGATGAGTGATTTACAGAACCCCAATACACACCTGACCGCTAAAGATCGCAGCACTCCGTCATTGCCCGTGCGTATATTGCATGAACGCGGACTTATTCAGGAAAAAATTCTGGATTTTGGTTGCGGATTTGGCAAGGACGTTGATTTTTTGCACCAAAAAGGGTTTGATGCTCAGGGGTTTGACCCGTACTATTTTCCACAATATCCTTCTGAAACGTTTGATACCATTCTCTGTTTTTATGTATTAAATGTGCTCTTTCCCGAAGAGCAAAATCAGGTATTAATGCAAATTTCAAGTTTGCTCAAACCAACGGGCAAAGCCTATTTTGCCGTTCGACGCGATATTCAAAAAGACGGATTTCGTATGCACCAAGTTCACGGAAAGCCTACCTATCAATGCTACGTAAAATTACCGTACACTTCCATTTTCCTGAATGAAAATACCGAGTTTTACGAGTACAAACACATTAACCAAGCTGCTGATAATCAATCCAAATGCCCCTTTTGTAAACCTGCAGCAAGATTACATTTGCTGGCTGAAACACCTCTGAGTTACGCGGTTCTGGATGGCTATCCTGTTGCCAAAGGTCATACGTTGATCATTCCCAAACGCCACGTGGCCGATTATTTTGAGCTGACGTTTGAAGAACAAAAAGACTTAGTGCAACTCTCTGCCTTTGTACAAAAACGCATCAAAGCCGACTTTCAGCCCGACGGCTTTACCACTGGTATGAACATCGGCAAAAGCGCCGGCCAAAAATTCCCCCACGCCAGCCTGCACCTTATACCGCGTTACACGGGCGATTGCAAAAACCCAAGCGGCGGCATTCGAGCTATTTTAAAGTAAAAACACTTAATATCCTGTAAATTATAGCATTACCTTACAAGCTATATACCTTTATGATCTGTGCGACAATTTGTTTACGGCAATTCAATATCTTTCAGGCTAAACGGCACGGACTTAACAGAAGCAGGGGTTTCGATGAGGATTTTGAGCTTCCATTTGGGGTTTGGTTTCTCATCATAGCTGTAGGTGTGCAGGTGTTCGCCTGAGATAAAGCGGCCGCTTCGCCGTACTTCTTTGCCCGTTTCATCCTCCATTTTGATGTCTACGAGTTTGCCGATATCGCCGTTTACGTAAAACGAAAGTTCATTCTCTCCCGCCATGCCCGACCCAAATCCCTCCACCAAGGCCATGAGTCCAGCGGCGATTTCGCGCGTGGCGGGGTCGAGCTGTTTCATCTTGGCTTCGCGTTCGGCTTTTTGTTCTTTAGCCATTTTTTCGACCGACTCTTTGGTGAAAAAAACAATGGATAGCGGCGCTTTTTTAGGCAATAAATTGACGTTGGGCTTTGCCTGAAAATTAGCCACTTTTAAAATCGCGCCGTTGGCTTCGGTAGGATTATACAAATCCAACGTCCCCGAAACTTCTTTGATAGAGGTCGCTTTACGCAGCGGATTTTTAAGCTCAATTTTAAGTTTTTCGTCGCCAATTTCGGCATAGTCGGCCCGATCTTGCTTATCAGTAAGAAGCTCAACACCTTCACTATCAATCGCCTTGGTGAGATTTTTAATTCTGACGTATTTGTATTTACGTACTTCGTCGCCAGTCGTTTTAATTTCAATTTCACAACGGTTTCCGAAGTAAGAATTACTAAGAGAACGGCGGTCTTCTAGGCTTACAAGAGCCACTTTTTGAGCAAGTGCGGTACACCCCCACAACAACGTTGTAAGGGCCATCAAATAGGTTTTCATCTTAAGTAAAGAGATAAAGGTTTTGGAATAATTACCCAATTTTAGGCAACTTTTCCCTTACTTGCTGTACCATAAAATAAGTAATCGCGTCTAACCTACAAGAGCGCCTGAAACGAGGGATATGAGAAGGAATTAGAACCGCATAAACCACAAAAAGTAGATAGTCTGATGTTGCTCAGTAAAGAACAGATTTTAAAACAATACTTTGGATACGATACCTTTAGACCGTTACAATCCGAAATCATTGATTGGATAGCGGCAGGAAACGACTGCATGGTGCTGATGCCTACAGGCGGTGGCAAATCTGTGTGTTTTCAAGTCCCCGCCTTAATGAAAGAGGGCATCACACTCGTGATATCGCCGTTGATTGCGCTCATGAAAGACCAAGTCCAAGCCCTCCGCGCCAACGGCATTGAGGCCGCTTTTCTAAACAGTACGCAGAGTACAGCGGAGCAATACGCCATCGAAAAACAATGCCACGCGGGCGAGCTAAAACTGCTCTATATTGCGCCAGAGAAGCTTTTTGCCTCTGGCTCACTGGACTTCATTAGGTCTCTGAAAATCAATCTATTTGCCGTAGACGAATCTCACTGTGTATCAGTGTGGGGGCACGATTTTCGTCCAGAATACACGCAGCTGCACATTCTAAAAGCGGCTTTTCCGCACGTACCAATGGTGGCCCTAACGGCCACCGCCGACCGCGTAACGCGGCGGGATGTGCTGAAACAATTGGGCATTCCAGAAGCGCGGGTGTTTGAGGCCTCGTTTGACCGCCCCAATCTTTCGCTCAATGTGCTGCCGGGGCGCAACCGAATCAGGGTCATTGAGCAATTTATCAACGACCACCCCAATCAGTCGGGCATCATCTACTGTCTGGCCCGCAAAACCACCGAAGACATTGCCCAAAAACTACGCGCAAAGGGCATCAATGCACGGCATTATCACGCCAAACTCCCTCCCGAAGAACGCTCCAAAGTACAGGATGATTTTCTGCGCGACGATATACAAATCATGGTCGCCACCATCGCTTTTGGAATGGGGATTGATAAATCGAACGTACGCTGGATCATGCACTACAACATGCCCAGCAACGTCGAAAGTTTTTACCAAGAAATTGGCCGCGCAGGCCGCGACGGACTTAAATCCGACACGATGCTGTTTTATAGTTTTGCCGATTGGATGATGCGCCGCGACATGATTGCAAGTTCGGAATTGCCCCAACACCTCAAAGACATTCAATTTGCAAAACTCGACCGCATGAAGCAATACGCCGAAGCAGACCACTGTCGGCGGCGCATTTTGTTGAGTTATTTCAACGAAGCCGTCGACCGCGATTGCGGCAACTGTGATGTATGCCGCAATCCCCGCTCCAAATTTGACGCAACACTCCCCGCCCAAAAGGCCCTATCGGCCATTGCGCGTACGGACCAGAGAATTGCGATGGGTTTGTTGGTTGACGTACTGCGCGGCTCCCACAACCGCAACGTAACCGAGCGCGGCTACGACCGCATCAAGACTTTTGGCGCAGGCCGCGAGCTGCGCGCTGAAGAATGGGCCGACTACCTCACCCAAATGCTCAACTCGGGCGTGATGGACGTAGCCTACGACGAAGCACATTCACTCAAGCTTAACGATACCTCGTGGCAAGTACTGCGCGGAGAGCGCAAGGTGCAATTGGTGCGGTTTGAATCGTACGAAGAAAAGCGGAAGCGTCAGGAAGAAACCGCCGAACCCGTGAAGACCAAGAAGGAGGTCATTCGCGATGAACTGTTTGAGCGACTACGCAAGGTGCGGAAGCAGTTGGCCGATGACCTCAACGTGCCGCCGTTTGTCGTATTTTCGGATGCTACGCTGTCAGATATGGCCGAAAAACGCCCTATAAACCGTTTTCAGATGTTGCAGGTGTCGGGCGTGGGTGAAACGAAGTTTTCGCATTACGGCGAAGCGTTTATCAATGAGATTCTGGAATACGCCCGTTCCAAAACCCAGCCAGGTACGCGAATCGTTAATGGCATGACCTACATCGAAACCCACGATCTGTACAAACAGGGATTGACACCAAGCCAGATTGCCCAACGCCGAAACTTGAACGAACTGACGGTATACTCGCACTTGGCCAAGCTGTACGAAGATGGCTACGAAGTGGATGTGTGGCAGTACCTGACCAAAAATGAATACCGCACCATCACCGAAGCCGCCGACCTACTCCAAGTAACGCCCGGCGCAGCGCTAAAACCATTGTTTGAGCAACTGGAAGGCCAATATGAATACTATAAACTGCGCATAGCGCTAGCGATTTGGGGGAAAGGGAAATAACGCGTATAAAATTTTGACCGATGTTGCGCCTCCGAGAGGCGTAACATCGGTAGGATTTTACGCCCTTATCCCCAGCAAATTCAACATAAAGGCGTATTCCAATGCAATGTCTTTCAAGCGCTTAAACCGCCCAGATGCACCGCCGTGGCCCGCTTCCATGTCGCAGTGAAGCAGTAGTTGATGTTCATCGGTTTTGAGTTCGCGCAACTTTGCAATCCACTTGGCGGGCTCCCAATACTGCACCTGAGAGTCGTGTAAACCCGTTGTTACCAACATATTTGGATAATCCTGCGCTACTACATTGTCGTAAGGGCTGTAGGATTTCATATAGTCGTAATAGATTTTCTCATTAGGATTACCCCATTCTTCGTATTCACCCGTGGTGAGTGGAATGGTTTCGTCGAGCATAGTCGTGACCACGTCCACAAAAGGTACCTGCGCCACCACCCCTTTGTACAATTGCGGAGCCATGTTGACCACCGCCCCCATCAGTAGTCCACCTGCACTGCCGCCCATGGCAAAAAGCCCTTCGGGCGACGTCCATTTTGTTTGAATTAAGTATTCAGAGCAATCAATGAAATCGGTAAAAGTATTTTTCTTTTGGAGCATTTTACCGCTTTCGTACCACGCCCGGCCCATTTCATGCCCGCCGCGAATGTGCGCAATGGCAAACGCAAATCCTCGGTTCAACAAACTCAAACGCCCCGCGCTGAACGTCGGGTCCATAGAATAGCCATAGGAGCCGTAGGAATATTGCAAGAGCGGCGCTTTCCCGTCTTTTTGAAAGCCTTTTTTATACACAATTGACATCGGAATCAGCGCTCCGTCGCGAGCGGTAGCAAAAAGCCGTTCGGTTTGGTAATCTTCTTTGTTAAAATCACCCAACACTTCCTGCTGTTTGAGCAGAACACGCGCTTGAGAGTCCATGTCGTAGTCAAACGTACTGTTGGGGGTCGTGAGCGACGTGTATCCGTAGCGTAACACGGTGGTATTAAAATCGGGATTATTGCTCAAATAGGCCGTATAAGCAGGCTCTCCAAAGTTTAGATAATGCTCGACCTGTGTTTTTTGGTTGATGATGCGAATTTTCAACAACCCTTCGCCCCTTTCCTGCAATACCAAATGATGCTGAAAAGCCTCTAGCCCTTCCAGATACACATCGGGCCGGTGCGCGATGAGCTCACGCCATTGTGTTAAATCTCCATGGTGAGTTTCTGACACCGACATCAGCTTAAAATTGGTGGCCCCACCGAGGTTGGTACGGACATAAAAGGCATCGTCTAAATGCTCAATAAAATATTCGTGCCCGCGTTGGCGCGGCAAAAATGAAACGCACTCCCCCGTAGGCTCGGCAGCTTTTAAGAGTTGATACTCAGTCGAAACCCCATTTTGATCCGATACAATAGCAATGTACTTTTTAGATTTCATCCGGAACAGTCCTAGATAAAACTGGTCGTCCGACTCTTCATACACCAATACATCTTCACTCACATCGGTACCGAGCCGGTGCCGCCAAACCTGAAATCCCAGAAGCGTAGCGGTGTGTTTTCTAATATAAAAAATTGTTTGATTATCGGCCGCCCACGCGTAGTTTCCTCCTTCAGTATCGGGCACCGCATCGGGATACATCTCACCCGTAGTCAGGTTTTTAAATTTCAACGTGTATAGCCTACGGCTGACGGTATCTTCGCCAAAAGCCGCAATTTCTTCATTATCAGCTATCTCGGGAAAGGTGGCGTTATAGTACGAATAGCCTTGGGCCAATTCGTTGATATTGAGCATAACCTCTTCTGCGGCGGCCAACGATTCTCGCTTTCGGCAATACACGGGGTATTCGCCACCGTGTTCATAGCGATAATAATAATAGTAATTCCCAACTTTATACGGCACCGATTCATCTTCTTCTTTGATACGGGCCTTCATTTCCAAAAACAATTTCTCCCTCAGCTCACTGACGGGCGCCAAAACGGCTTCCGTGTAAGCATTTTCAGCATTTAGGTAGTCGATTACCTGCGCGCTTTCACGCTCCCGAAGCCAATAATAATCGTCGGTTCTGACATCATTGTGTAATTCAAATCGGTGCGGAATCTTGGGGGCTTTGGGCGGTTGTAAGGAAGTCTGACTTTGGGACATAGCGATTAAGAAGGAGTGTTTTTAACGCTGAAAATTACAATATCTTCCTGGAAATACGGTAATTTTGTTAAAAACTAACGCAATGATTACTGACATCCATTCGCTTGACCCAAACGGCACATATACCTACGCTGATTACCTGAAATGGCGATTTGATGAGCAGGTAGAGATTATCAAAGGGAAACTCTACCGAATGTCGCCAGCTCCAAAAATGGCTCATCAATGGGTATCAAATAAGCTATCTTTCCTGCTGAATAAGCATTTTGAGGGGAAATTGTGCACCATCTTTGAAGCGCCGTTCGATGTACGTTTACCCATTGGAAATGATCATTTCCCAGAGAAAATCTATACCGTAGTGCAGCCTGATATTTGTGTGATTCGTGATGAATCCAAATTAGATGAAGACGGTTGTCTAGGTGCTCCCGATTTAATCGTTGAAATCACTTCGACATCAACGTATAAAAAAGACTTCAACGAAAAGTTTAACTGGTACGAAAAAACAGGGGTACGTGAATACTGGATTCCCATCCCGAGCGAAAAAGCGATACAGGTCTATTATCTCGAAAACGGTCAATACCAATTGGGTGGAATTTACGACAAATCTCCGGCTCAATCGGTGATTTTCGAGGGATTTGAAGCGGCGTTGGAGAAAGTTTTCAGATAGTATCTTCCTCCTTAAACCACCCCGCGTACATCACATAATTGTTGGCGGTGCGCATAAACACCTCGCCCAAGTCGGGCGTTACGTCTTTGAGGTATTTGGCAGGATTACCCGCCCAAATCGTACCCGGCGGAATCGTTTTCCCTTGGGTTACCACCGCCCCAGCGGCAATGATTGAGCCTGTTCCAACGTGTACACCATCCATCACGATGGCCCCCATCCCAATCAGCACTTTATCTTCGATGGTACAACCGTGAACAATGGCATTGTGAGCAATAGAAACGTGGTTGCCGATGATGGTTTTGGTTTTTTGATAGGTACAATGAATCACGGCGCCGTCCTGAATGTTGACGTAATCGCCCATTTGAATGGTATTTACATCGCCGCGCACCACGGCATTGAACCAAACTGTGCAATAATCCCCCATGATAACTTCACCCACAACGGTGGCGTTATCGGCAAACCAACAATTTGGGCCGTATTGGGGAGTTGCGCCGCGCACAGATTTTATGAGAGCCATTTTTCCAGTGTCGATTTGTGGTTATTAATTTTCGATTTGCTTTTTCTTCGCGTTCCTTTTTCTCCGTTTTCCTTTCTCCGACATTCAACGCAAAGATAGCAGTCAATCGGTTTTATTTCCGTTTCTTATTGGTTTTTGACGGTTTCAAACATTAAAAATTGGACAATCCTGTTTCACTATCTTTCTTTGATAAAAAATCAAAGTATGTCAAATCCGCTTGCATCCAAAACGCGAATCTTCATCGTTGTCATCACATTTCTGATTGTATGCGCCTTTTTGATGCGGTGGTATGTTTTTAAAATCCCGTGGCAGGCCAACCTCTTTCTCGCCCTTATCTCGGGCTCGGTCATGGTTATTTCGTGGTTTTTTTTCAGTAAACTCCACCATTTTTTCGACTCCTTTTTCCCCTACGAAAACGGTATCATCATGCGCATGATTCCGCAGGTATTACTCACCTTCGTTTTTGTTTTGGTAGTATCGGGAGTTACTGTCTCATGGGTGATGTCTCTTTTCCCTTTTAGTTCACTGATTGCCCAACAATACACCGATTTGGCCAAAATAGCGGGGTATTTCGCCCAATTTTTGGTTGTCTTGCTCATCAACGTACTGCACCTTTCCGATTATTTATTCCATAAGTGGCGCGAAAATGCCACGCGGGCCATTCACCTCGAAAAAGAAAAATCACAAGTACAATTTGATAATTTAAAAAACCAGCTGAATCCTCATTTTCTGTTCAACAGCCTGACCTCATTGGACAGCCTGATTCAAGAAAACCCCGACTTAGCGCGGCAGTTTTTACAGCAGCTTTCGAAGGTATTTAGGTATGTTTTACAACATAAAGACAAAGGATTAGTACCGCTTTATACCGAGATTGATTTCATAAAAAACTACGTTTTTTTGCTTCAAACACGTTTTGAAACCTCTCTGACGATTGATTTTCAGATTTCGAACGAAAGTCTTGAAAAAAAAATAACACCCGTTACACTCCCGATTTTGATTGAAAATGCACCCAAACATCATATCGTTAGTGCAGCTCACCCGCTCACCCTCCGAATTTGTTCGGATGAACAGTATTTAAAAGTTGAAAATAATATTCAACCCAAAAAACAGGTGGAAACCTCCAATGGTCAGGGACTACAAAACCTCAAAAATTTGTATAAATTCCTGACCGATACGCCTTTTGAGACCATCATCCACAACGGAAAATTTGTAGCTTACATACCTTTGATCGCCTGAGTGAACACAAGAGATGAAAAGTAAGAGGTAGGGGTGAATTTCATACTTCATAATTCTTACTTCCTACTTCTTTTAAAACTCCCTTAAAACCCGAAGTATGCAAATATTAATGCTTGAAGATGAGCCGTTGGTGGCCAAAAATCTGGAAAAACTAGTCCGAGAACTCCTGCCACAGGCAACCCTCTTGGGACCGCTAGTCAGTGTAGAGGCAGCATTGAATTGGTTTAAACAAAACGCCGAACCTGACCTTATTTTGGCCGACATTCAATTGGCCGACGGCGTTAGCTTTGATATTTTTCATGAATTGAAGGTATCCTGCCCTATTATATTTACCACCGCTTATGACGAATACGCCATTCGGGCTTTTAAGGTCAACAGCATTGATTATTTACTAAAACCCATTGATAAAGAAGATCTTAAGTCTGCTTTTGAAAAATTTAACCGCTGGCAAAACACGCCTGATAAAGAAGTTTTCTCTCATCAATTACGGGATTTACTTCATGATTTAGAACATCGAGCCGCAAAGCAATACAAACATCGCTTTACGGCTCATTATCAGCGAGCGGTGGTTGCCGTCTCCGAAACGCGGGTGGCTTATTTTGTGCGGGAAGAAGTCATTTGGCTCGTCACCACCGATAATCAGCGCCTGATTACGGATTATCAATCGCTCGATGAAATCGAAGACCTGCTCGACCCTACCCAATTTATACGGGCCAATCGGCAATACATCGTCAGAAAAGGAGCGCTAGAAAGCTATCGAACGCATTATTCGGGCAAAATAGAATTGTCGCTTACCGTACCCGTCAAAGAAGAAATTATTATCAGCAAAGACAAAGCGGCGCAGTTTCGGATTTGGTTTGAGCTATAAAGGGGTGTCATTTTTTAGGCAATCACCTCTATTTTTTACCAAAATGGTTTAACTTTGTGGAATGGAGAGCACTGCTAAAATATATGTTGCTGGTCACCGAGGAATGGTAGGCTCGGCGCTTGTACGACGCTTGCAAGCCGAACGTTATGAAAATATAGTAGTTCGCACCTCACGTGAACTGGATTTGCGTAATCAACAAGCTGTAAGTGAATTTTTTGAGACCGAACGTCCCGACTACGTCTTTTTGGCGGCGGCAAAGGTAGGTGGCATCATGGCCAACAACGTCTATCGTGCGAAGTTTTTGTACGATAATTTACAGATTCAAAATAACATCATCCACAATTCATACCTTACGGGGGTGAAAAAACTGATGTTTTTGGGTTCGTCGTGTATTTATCCTAAAATGGCTCCCCAACCCCTCAAAGAGGATTACTTGTTGACTGGGCCGCTTGAATACACCAATGAGCCCTATGCCATCGCGAAGATTACGGGCATCAAGATGTGCGAGAGTTATCGCAAACAGTACGGCTGTAATTTTATTTCGGCCATGCCAACAAACCTCTACGGGCCCAACGACAACTACGACCTCAACAACTCGCACGTGCTGCCCGCCATGATTCGGAAGTTTCACGAAGCCAAGGTAGAAGGCAAGCCTTTTGTTGAATTGTGGGGAACAGGCTCGCCGCTTCGGGAGTTTTTACACGCCGATGATTTGGCCGACGCCTGCGTCTACCTCATGAAAACCTACGATGGTGAGCAGTTTGTAAACATCGGTGTAGGTGAAGATATTACCATCAAAAACCTCGCCGAGCTTATCAAAGAAACCGTAGGCTACGAAGGTGCATTGCACTGGAATACCGACAAACCCGACGGCACCCCCCGCAAACTCATGGATGTGGGCCGATTACACAGTATGGGTTGGAAACATAAATACAACCTCGAAGAAGGAATCCGAATTACGTATCAGGATTTCTTATCCAAAGTTGAAGAATATGCTGTATAACAAAATTGCCCCGCCAGAAAAGCGGGGCAATTTTGTTTATATCTTTTATCGAATCTGAAGGTATTTTTCACCTACCATCATCATCCCAACTCCCCCACTACCTCTTCGATGGGCTTCGCTTCGGGGAAGAACGACACTATTCTAGTTAAAACACCTTCGATAATCGCATCTGGACACGAAGCGCCGCAGGTAAGCATCACCGTAACTTGCTCCTTTTGAGGGATAAAATTTTCGGTCACTTCCTCCTTTTTTTTATGGAGATTATAGTGCTTGATGAGGGTGTTACTGAGTATTTTATTATCTGACTCAATAAAGTAAGTCGGCAGTTTTTGTTCGCACAACTCTACAATGTGCGAGGTGTTGGAGCTGTTGTAACCGCCTGCTACCAGCACGAAATCAGCTTCGTGTTGCAGTAAAGCATAGGTTGCGTCTTGGTTATCATTGGTTGCGTAGCAGAGTGTGTCACGGGTATTGGCAAAATGCTCCTCCACTTGCTGCGGTGCCAGTTGATAGTGCTGTATCATTACCCCTTTTAGATAATCCGCAATACCCTGTGTATCAGAGGCCAACATCGTGGTTTGATTAACCACACCTATCCGTTGCAAATCCTGCTCTGGATCAAAGCCCACCGAATATTGCCCCCTAAATTCTTCGAAAAAATCTTCTTTTGACCCCTCTCCCGTAATGTATCGCGCCAATCGCTCGGCCTGTTTCAGGTTTTTAAGCACCACTGTCGGTGCATTTTCTTTACTGTGCGAAAAGGTCGCCCGGGTTTCTTCGTGCAGTGGCTTTCCGTGTACAACAATGGTATAGTTTTTCTGACCGATTTGGGTGGCACGATTCCACACTTTTTCTACAAAGGGGCAAGTAGTGTCGTATTGATAAGCATCAATTCCCAACAGTCTCAACCGATTTTGTATTTCGACGGTGGTTCCAAACGCTGGCACAATTACAATATCATCGGGGCGTAGTGCCTCCCACGGGATAATCTGCCGCCCAGTGGTTTCCATTAGGAATCTAACTCCTCTTTCCAACAAGTCCCGGTTTACGTCGGGATTGTGAATCATTTCGCTCAACAAAAAAATACGCTTGCCTGGATTGTCAGCAATGGCTTTATAAGCGATTTCGATGGCATTTTCGACACCATAACAAAACCCAAAGTGCCGTGCAATCAGAAACTTTACAGGGCCAAAATCAAGCACCGTTGGCGAAAAATCGCGTTTAAGCTTATCGTTTTTTCGACGCAGCTCTTTGATGGGCGTAATGATGCGACTACGGTAAAAATCAGGTATGTGGAAGGTCTTCATGCTGTTGGAGCAGAATTACGCGTTCGTTGAAAATAATCGTTTCGTTGCAAAATTACAACGAACGTATATATAACACGCTACATTTCTGCTTTGTTTCAACCTTTCCTCAAAATACCTGCTCATTTACTTTGATTTGAGCCTCGGGATTGAACTGGTACGTGTAGCATTTGTTGTCGGCTTGGGTCTCCACAATTCGGTAGCCACGGTAAGATACGCCCCAATTTCCACCATAATGGCCGTCGAAAAACGCGGGCTTTGAAGTGGTTTTCCCCATATCAATGGCATGGTCGTGCCCGTGAAACATGGCTTTCAAATTTGAGTACTTCCCAAGCATTTTTTCCAATTCGGGGCATTCGGTGCCGTGTTCAGACCACATTTTAGCAGGAATGTGCATAAACAAAAACACATTTTCCTTCTTGGTAAACCCCGCCAGCTGCTTGTCTATCCACGGAATATCTGGGCAAAGATATTCGCCTTTGATGTTAGAAGTGTCGGCCAAAATAATGGCGTTTTTCCCTATTTCAACCGCATGATTGAGGTCGTAGCCCCAAGTAGCGCGCCATTGCTCAGGTGTTACGTGGTCGTGGTTGCCGCGCGTCACGTAATAAGGAAGCCCAAGACTGTCAAAAACTTTCTTTACGTCGGGCAAAAACGCTACGTTGTCGTGAAATAAATCTCCGTTAAAAACCACAAAATCAAGCCGTCTTTCGGCATGTTCTTTTTGCAGGTTCTTGATAATGTTTTCGTGGTAAAGCTTAAAATCTGTATTTGGCTGCCCATAATGCCCGTCGGATGCAACCGCGAAACGTAGATTTTTGGCGGATTTGGCCGCAGGTTTTTGGCATCCAAAGGCCAGTAATCCAACCGAAAGTTGGAGAAATTCTCGACGACGAAGCATAGTGTTACTAGTTTTTTTAGCTATTCCAGATTTCCCAAGCTTTTTCAGCCTGTAATTGAAGCATTGGCAGACCGTTATGTATTTGGGTCCCCTGCTCTTTGCCTTTTTTCAAGAAAAGCGTTTCGGCTGGATTGTATACTAGGTCGTACAATAAATGATTTGCCCCCAGCAGTTCATACGGGACAGCGGGACACTCCTCAGTCTTGGGATAGGTGCCAACGGGAGAGGTATTGATAATCAGCAGGTGCTGAGCAATGACATCCGCTGTTAGATCATGGTAAGAAATAGCGGCAGACTGATGTTCTGGTTGTCGGGAAACAATGGTGTACTCAATCTGAAGGTCTTTCAACGCGGCCAAGACGGCTTTTGCCGCCCCACCATTGCCCAACACCAAGGATTTCAAGTGATTGGGAACGATTTTTAAATTCTCCAGCCATTGTTCCAACGAAATTCGGAATCCGTAATAATCAGTATTATAGCCTTTTAATTTACCATCAGGAAGGAATTTTATCGTATTGACCGCGCCGATTCGCGCTGCCGAGGCCGCGTCGAGTTCATCCAAAAAAGGGATGATATTTTGCTTGTGCGGGATAGTGACATTCAATCCCGACAGGTCAGGATTTGCCTTAATCAATTCGGGGAAATTATGGTGATCGGGGAGTTCAAGCAACTCATAACGGCTGTTTTCAACCCCTTCTTTTTCGAATTTTTCAGTAAAATATTTTTTAGAAAAAGAATGGGTCAATGGGTAACCAATCAAACCAAATACTCTCATTATTGAACAATTATCAGTTTTTTATTTCTTCTAAAACCTTGGCTTTCAACGCGTATTACATAAACACCTACTGGCAAAGCGCTAAAATCAAATAGCTTTTGATTATCAAAAGACGGTACATTAATGGTTTGAATCGGTCTTCCCATCAAGTCGTATACTATTAAGGTGGCATTTTTGAGAATCTCCTGTGTTTCGACTATTACTTTTCCATCCGACGAAGGGTTTGGATACACTGCTATGCCATTATTATCGGCCTCCAGAATAAAATCAAATACAGAAGACGTTTTTGAAACGCACGTCAACGTTGAGCTGTGTTGTACAGATGCGCTCACGGTAAACATTCCTGATTGATTTACCCTTATCACTGATTTTGTCTCCCCCAAGGCTTGATTACCTGATTTCCAAGCATATACCGCAGAAGCGGTTGGATTGGAGACCTGGAGGGTATAAACCCCTATTTTTTCAATGACTGGAGTCAGCGGCAGGGCTTTTACATCAACCCTTGTCGGTCCCGTAAATGGAGATAAACAACCGATTCCGTCCCGGACGCGTGCGGCATAATTGCCAGATTTAGTCGCAACAATTCGCTTACCTGATTCTCCCGTGTTCCAGAATACATCATAATTTGTTTCTACTCTAAGGCCGACCTGGTCACCGTCGCAAAAGGTTAAACGTCCTTCAGAAATAACGGATGGAACGGGCGGTAGTTGATTTACTCGCACATTGACGGGTTCTGAAGCGGGAGAAGAACAGCCAAATTGATTCCGGATTATCAAGGTATAATTTCCCGCTAAATTGACGGCTACACTTTTGGTATTAGCGTTGTTTGACCATTGGTAGGCGCTTGCATCGGGTGCGGTCAAGGTTACACTTTGGTCAGCACAAATGGTTGTAGGCCCTCCCACCGAAATGGTAGGCCGCCCTGGATTTGGATTAACCACAATTTGAATAGGCACCGAGGCAGGAGAAGTACATCCCGTAGAAGGCTCAAAAACCGTGGCCGAAATACTTCCTGCACTATACACTCTGATGCTTCTTCCTCTATCGCCATTGCTCCATTCAAAAATATTACCACCCGATGTAATTGTCAACACCGTATTGTCGGTGGCGCAAAAAGTGGTAGGTCGCTCATTGACCACCGTTGGCGCGGCAGGCAGGGGGTTGACCTTGACCGGAAACGCATCCGAAACCGAGCGACAACCATTTTTATCTACGTAACTCACATTATAATTTCCCCCAGTAGTTGCCGTAATTGTTTGGCTATTTTGGAAATTATTCCAAGTAATGCCAGTGCTGTAATTAGTGGTTAAAGATACTTGCCCACCCTGGCAAAAAGTGGTTGGTCCAAGAGCGGTAATAATTGGTTTAGCTGGCAATGCATTGACCGTTATCGAAATATTGTTGGACGAAGGCGACTGGCACCTGTTGGCGTCAACCGTCCTGACCGAGTATCGCCCTGGAAGGTTGACAATTACGCTTTTCGTACTTTGCCCGTTGCTCCAAATGTATCCTGTTTGGTCAGACGAGGTAA
>VFQN01003245.1_pt1 | contig 23665 bp, 40 predicted proteins | sample 3512371 | NCBI WGS metagenome assembly VFQN01 (sample SAMN10412370, study PRJNA504923) | tailings metagenome | isolation source: Replicate 2 from Balatoc abandoned mine | place: Philippines: Itogon, Benguet | collected 2017-08-28
GGGGGGGGGGGGGGGGGGGGGGGGGGGGGGGCCGGGGGGGGCCGGGGGGGGGGGGCACGGGGGGGGGGGGGGGCGGGGTAGCGGGGCAACTTCACGAGAGCAGGGGGTGCAGGGGGCCGAAGCCGTGGGCATTGCGTGTTTGTGAAGCTGTTAAGTGGCGGGCTCAGGCCGAAGTTAGAGGATTGCGTTGGCATCACGATGGCACGTTGTGTCGCAGTCCAGGTGGTGGCAGGCACTGGCCAGCCTGTAGGGTACCGATAGCAGTACCGGTGGCCCTCCACGCACTGTGCGGCGGCCAGGGGTAGCAGTGTGTAGCTTCGGGGCTTGGAGGTGGGGAGGCGGTAGGGGGGCTGGGCAGGGGAGGCCTGACTGGGCCTGACGCCTGGGCGCCTGAAGCATTGGGGCGGGCAGCAACAGCCCCATCTCGCCATCTGCGCCGCGGCTGGAGTTGGGATACGTGCGGTGCCAGCTGGCAGGGGCAGGAATACTGGATACTGGTCCGGGCGCTGGGCCGCTGGTAGCAGTCGAGAATGCCGAGGCGGGGCAGGCAGTGGTGGAGGGGGCGGCTGCAGCGATGTCGGGCAGTAGGGTGTGGGGCTGCAGCGGCGCACGGAGGGCAGAAGATGGCGGGAAACAGATTCCCTTCTGGCGAGAAGAGGGGGCAGGGTACCCGAAAGGCAGGCGTTGCAACGCCTGGAAGGCAGGAAAGGCATGGGAAGCTGTGTCCATGCACATGCAATATGCACCATTGCTGCAATGTCATGCACGCGTGCGCAATGGCGCAAGGAAGCTTGCCAGTTGGAGAGAGTACCGAGGTACCGCACCGCCACGTGTCGTTGCTGCGGTACAATTGGACGCAGGCAACATCGCGCCTGTGCCGCTCAAGGGATAGGGCGTGCGCTTACCAAGAACGCTTCATGTTATATACCAATTACGCGTGAGGCTTGCACTTAAAGAATTGCGAGCGGCCACAGCCGCACGGCAAATTAGCGGGTATCCTGCCCAGGGCCCGAGCGTTGCACATTTCCGTCACACGAGGGCAGGACTCCTTGTACTCGCATAGCTGGCCACAATGGCTGTGCTGCAGCGAAAGAAAGCTGCGCAGGTAGCTGCTGATGGGGTGGCCAGTAAGCCCTTGAAGACGACTCGCTACCCTAGCGCGCCACCGCCGTTTACTCTAGGCGACCTGCGTAAAGCCATTCCCCAGCACTGCTTCAACCGCTCGGCGCTTCGCAGCTTCACCTACCTGTTCGTCGATGTCCTGCTCTGCGCCATCATGTGGTATGGGTCAACGTGGATCGACCATCCAGTCGTCCCAACATATGCTCGGTGGCTTCTGTGGCCTACCTACTGGTTCTTCCAAGGAGCGGTGGCGACCGGTATCTGGGTGATCGCCCATGAGTGCGGCCACCAGGCGTTTAGCGAGTCGGGGTTGCTCAACGACACCGTCGGCCTCATCTTCCACTCTCTTCTGCTGGTACCATACTTCAGCTGGTAAGTCGTCGCGAAGTGCGCCACGTTGCCGGGTGCAGCCGTTGGCACGGCGACCAGCGGCCTCTCGCGCACCACGTTTCCCGCCAACTCCTCCCTCAACGCCCCACCGGACAGCACGCCTACTTCCTCAGACTACTTGCATGCTAAACACTGCCTCATATTCCTGAACATCACCTTGAGATAAAACGCCACTGCCAACGCTCACCCTGCGCGTTCACGCCCCTGGCCCACTCCCGTCTGCTCCCTCCAACCTCCTCCCATCTGCCCCAACCCCAACTCCCTTGCACCCGCCCTCCCACTGTCCCTCCCACGCAGGAAGCACTCCCACCGGCGGCACCACCAGAACACAGGCAGCACGGAGAAGGACGAGGTGTTCGTGCCGGCCGTCAAGGCGCCCGGCACGCCGGCGCCCTGGTGGCAGGCCAACCCCGTGTACCGCGTGGGGCACATCCTGTTCCAGCAGGTGCTGGGCTGGCCGCTGTACCTCCTGTTCAACGTGTCGGGCCACGAGTACCCGCGGTGGGTTCTGAGCGGGGGTAGTTCAGTATTGTACTTGTCTCAACATATGTGTCTTACTTGGTCGGGTGAGTATCCCCATCTTGTAACGTGGTGGTGGGTAAGGAAGGGCCGTCCTGAGTGGCGGTAGGTACGTACCATATTGTAGGTATCGGTACGTGTATCACTTGGGTCGGGTGCCAGCGGCTGGGCCGCCGCTGTGCCTGGCAATGAAACGCGCTGGGGCCACAAGTAACCGGTGTGAGTGCACTAATGGTGCAGAAAGCGATGTTAAACCGTGTTGGATGCCAGCCTCTAGGCGGGCTGCTGTACGCGGCTTCCATTGCCCAACGCATCGGGCCGTCGGTACCTGCGGTGGGAGGTGGACATGGCACACATGTGCTAAGCTAAGGCTGTGTGCCCCGATGGCATTCTTCACCTATCCACTCGCTCGTTCCCCGCCCGCAGCTGGGCCAACCACTTCGACCCGCTGTCCCCCATCTTCACCAAGAAGGAGCGCGTGGAGGTGCTCATCTCCGACATCGCGCTGGGGGTGGTGGTGGCGGGCCTGGTGGCGCTGGGCCGCGCCTTCGGGTGGATCTGGCTGTTCAAGACGTACGGCGTGCCGTACCTGGTGGTCAACCACTGGCTGGTGGGTGGGGACGTTCGCAAGGAGCGTGGAATACGTGAAGGGCTGGGCTGGCTTGCTGCGGGGTGTACGGCGTGCCGTACCTATTGGTCAATCACTGGCTGGTGGGTCACGTAAGGAATGGCGATAACGTAAGAACATACTACATAACAGGGGGTGGGAGGGCTCCATAGAGGATGGAGGCGGCGGGGGGGCCCTGCCTTGTGGCTTGCCGCTGTCTGGTGGGTGGGGGGGCCATGGAACGGGATGCGTTACGAAAGGCGCGGGGCTAATTTGCTGCAGAGCATACGGCGCGCTGTGCCTGGTAGGTTCCCTCTCTTCACCCCCGCCTCCCCCACCTCCATCCCCACCCGCGCCCCCGCCCCCGCGCCCAGGTGATGATCACCTTCCTGCAGCACACGCACCCCTCGCTGCCGCACTACGGCGAGGGCGAGTGGGACTGGCTGCGCGGCGCGCTGGCCACCGTGGACCGCTCGTACGGCTTCCTGGACGTGCTGTTCCACCACATCGCCGACACGCACGTGGCGCACCACCTGTTCTCCTACCTGCCGCACTACCACGCGCAGGAGGCGACGGAGGCCATCAAGAAGGTGCGGGGCGGGTGGCACCTGTGATGCACTGCGTAAGAACAGTAGGAGGCCGTCGAGGCCGTCAAGAAGGTGCGCCGGGTTGCAACAATTGGCGTAGGGTGAACCCAGAATAAACTTACAACGCGCTCTTGGGTTAACAGCAGATAGCCTGGTCATGAATGGCACTCTCGGCCTTGGGTCCCTGCTGTAAGCACGGTGGCAGGACGGCGTCCACACTACGCATGACCCTATCATCATCCCGGCCATCTCCTGCTTCCCTGCTGGTCCTGGGCCCCTGCTACGCGCACAACGACTGCACTGTATGTCTAATGCAAATGCGCGGTCAGACAACACGTACAGCATGCAGCCAACCCGTCCAATTGCCTGCTTTTCTGCAGGTGCTGGGCCCCTACTACGCGCATGACGGGCGCAACGTGTTCCGCGCGCTGTGGGAGGAGCTGGGCGCCTGCGCACACGTGGCACCCGACGCGGCGGGAGAGAAGGTGTACTGGTACCACTAGAGGAGGAGTGGGGCGCCAAGGGTGGATTGCCGCTGAGAGGTTGCTGGTGCCAGTGAGCGGGCGGAGGGTTACCGAGGGTAACCGCTTCCCTGCCTATGGTGGTACCCCTGAGGGGGCGGGAGCAGGAGGCATCTGGCCTTGGCTAATACCAATACTAGTGAGGGGCACCTGCGTTAGCTGGTATGTGTAGTGGCACGATTGGGGTACAGCAGGAGCAGCGGCAGGGGGGCTGTGCGGCGCAGTCCATTTCGGTCCATGTCCTTGGGGGCCAGGGCTGTTGCGGCGGGTCCCGGCGAACAGGGTAGCGAGTGTTGCACACTAGGCATGCACAGCTGGTTTTGTCGTAGAGGACAGGAGAAAGGGCAGTGTTTGGGACGTGCCATGTCATGCTTTTAGGGACATAAGCATGCGCAGGTGGTGTGTGGTGGAGGGGAGGGACACAGAGCAGTTGCCTGGGGCTTGAGCATGCGCGCCTTGCATCGGGTCACGTGTGTGTAGGCCGTGTGAGCGTTATGCGTTACGTGTGACGCGTAACCGTGACTGAGGGAAAAGCGTTGGTGCAGCGCGGGAGAGAGGGAAGGGCGGCCATTGGATTTGCGCTTTCTTTGTTGGGAGCTTGATGGGACTTCCCGACATTGGGGTGCGGGAGTCTATTGGGTCTCGTTCCTACCTGGAAGGGAGCTTGCCGAATACGCTGGGTTCTGCGTGACACAGATGTTGTGCGTGCTCTGGCGGTGGGGGCGTGAGACCTTCGTGCGTACCGGTAGTGTTGCGTGACGTATGTGCGCCCTTAAGAGTGTGGTCCTCTGCTTGCACATTCTTTTGCTTCTTGCTTGGATGAGGCAGTCACGTTTCTCCTGAGAGGCGTTACCGATGTGGCACCGTGGTGGTGCGGAGTATGTTACAGTTCCTTGTGCACCACAGAACGTAGCTGTAGCTATGCCATGTGCACGCATGTACGGAACCGTTGTTGCTGAATCGGATTGTTGCTCAGACAAAGTAGCGCTGAAGTGCCTTTCGCAACCAAGGCCTGTGCTTGTACACAGTTGTCGTGTGCGCGCTCTGTTGATGACAGGCTGCCAGTTGACCTCGTGCCCTGTAATGAAGTACGTGGTACAGCTAGAACGCATGACATGCGTGCTACCCAGTGCCTTTTGACTCGGTTGTACCCTTACTCACACCCACGGCAGGCAAGTGCATACACGTTCACCTCCCCTCACTGCATCCTGCTTTACACGTTCACCTCAGTACGCACAAACACGGCAGTCTTTTGTGCCCCTGCGGGGAGTACGTGTGCTCCCAGGTCCCCGCCGAACAGCACTACGTGCGCCCCAACCGACCTAACCGCACCCGCACCCCGGCCCTGTGAACCACCAGACACCACTCAGAGGCCCAGTCACCTCCCCTGCCAGTCGCGCAGTCTGAACCCACTGCAGGTGCTCGGCTCCAGCGGGCCTCCAGCGATAGCCCTAGTCCGCCTGCTGCCGACAGATTGGGGGGTCTCTAAACGATGACCAAGGCCCCATCCCGCGGACTCACCTTGTACGGTGTATCTGAGCAAGCAGGTGGCATCAGAGAGCTCCCGTGGTCGTACAACATCATACGGCCCATGCAAGCAGGTAATTCTGGCGCCTAAATGCTGCAGGCTGCAGTATATCGGTAATCAGGGGACCCCACATAAAGCCACACAAACACATAGAAATATCACAAACAAAGACACTGCATCACCACTTGAGGGCAACCCACCTCAGTGCATCTGTGCGGGCCCCCTGCTAGGTTGCACCCAGCAGTTGCTGAGGAAATTACGTCGCAACGGCCAGGAGGATAATACCCTTCCGCCACGGTGAAGCCACCGTGTAAATGTGATCTCTGAGGGGAGGGTGCGGAGCGGCAGCCAAGAGGATGCTGCATCTTGGCCGCTGGCAGCAGCCGAGCACACGAGCCAGCAGCCTACCCACACCAGCAGTGCTCCCGCCACCCGTGCGGTCGGGCGTAGTCTGCAGCGCAGGACGTTCTAGTCGCCGTCGCTCCATCATCAAGTATCGTCCCAGCGTTGACCGCACGCGGAAGGACAAAACAAAGCTTCGGGACGCCCCACGAAACTTCAATGACCTTGACCCAGACTCGCCACAGTTCGCCGGTCGACTGACGACCGAGATAAACAGCTGTAATGGCCCGCTGCAGCTGTCAAAGTTGGTACAGGAGCATGGCGAGCGGTTCAGCGGCACGCAGGCGACCATGACACTGGCGCGCCTGGCGGCATTCGCGACCTTCCAGAACCTTGACGAGGAGCAGGTTACAGCGCAAGCGCGTGCAGTCAGAAGATGCATGATAATGTTGCGGGAGCGGGCGGACGACTGTGACTTGGTCAGCCATGCTCGCGCAACATACGCCATGGGCCGGCTCGGTCTACGCGACAATGAGCTCTTATCGCTCATTACGTCGGAAGCCTATGACAGGCTTAATCTGCTATCTCCTGATGGCCTGGCTGCGCTGATAGCCGGGCTGGCGGCGTTGGACTACAAGCCCCCCCAGGGGTGGCTTGACCGGTTTACGCTGGAAGTTTACACACGGTACGTTCCCAGGACGGGGCACACGGGCGGGTAATGCACGCGTTCAATTGGGCCAACGGTGGCCATGTCAGACAATGGTACCGCTGTCGTAACGCCGGGGCATGAGCCGCTACACGTTGGGAGGGCTGTTGCACGGACGGTAGGGAATAGCACCGGGAGCCTAGGCCACACGACGGTACCGCACACCAGAGTGGGACTGGACAGGGCAACACAGGCCCGGGCCGTGTCTACGGTACCATACCTTCAACGCGTGGTTCGGGAACAGCAGCCCTAGTGCGGCCTAAGCTGCTGCCGTTAGCAGGAACCTGCAACTGCTGGTGGACGTGCGTGGGTTTCTCCATTAACTCCATGGCCCGCCTGCTCATGCTATTGTACTGATGCACACCAATAGCTTTTACCTACGCACCACGACCTGCCCAAACATCACCGCATTCCACCCACAAAAACCCACCGCATTCCCATGCCCCCCACACGCCCGCAGCTTCACCACCTTCACCTGCTCCGAGCTGTCCGCGATAGCCTACGCCCTGTGCCGCCTGGGCCACACACCCAGCCTGGTGTGGGGCCAGCGGTGCCTGGAGGCCTTCCGTACAGCCGCCACTGTACACGTGGCCCACGGGTCGGCCGCAGCCGCCGCGGCGGCGGCGGCGGCCGCCGACGGCGCGATGGCGCTGGGGTCGGCGGCGGCGCTGCGCGCCGCCAGCGGGCGCGGCGCCAGCCCGGTGGCGTCGCTGGCGGTGGCGGCGCGGGGGCAGGGGACGGCGGCGGGGGTGGCGGCGGGCGGCGGCGGGAGTGCGGTAGTGGTGACGGCGCCGGCGTTGGTCAAGTTCGCTTTCGCGGTGGCGGTCATGCGGGTGGGGTGGGGTGGGGTATGGAGGTCAAGTAGGGGTTGTGAGGCGGGGAGCCTGGACGAGGGTAGGTGGAGGGCGTGGTTACGGAGTACGGACAGCCTGCAGCCCTGCACACCGCTCCGCACCTGCGCAGCATGGCGCGTGTCACTTACTCCACCGTCATGCCGCAAAGGGCCCTGCCGGTTACCGAAACCGGGCCTATTGTGACACCTAGCCCATACCCTCCCCACCGCCGCCCCTGTCCCCCTTCACTCTACACCATAACCCCTGATCACATTCCACGCGCCAACGCGCACCAACTCCCTCTGCTGCACTCGCTCTCGTTCCTTCGTCTTGCGCCCCGTCATCCCACAAGCACACCCCTCTCCCCCGCACACTTACCTCCTCAACCCCAGATCCCCGTCACCTTCAACTGGTACACCTCTTTCACCGCCGCCGCTCGCATTCGGTTGGACGCCCTAACCGCCCGCGAGCTAGCCGTACTGCTGTGGGCCCTGGCGCGCATGGACACACGTGGCACAGACACGCGCGTCGCCGGCGGCGGCGCGGGGACTCCCCTGGACCGGCCCTTCCTGGACGCGTGGTTTCGGTGCGCCGCCAAGCGCATGGGGGGGGCGACGCCCGCTTCCCTGGTGTTGGCGTTACAGGCGCTGGCGGCACTGCGGGTAAACTGATCCGCAATGAGGGGGGTTGTGGAGGGGTACGGGAGGAGTAGCTGTTCGGCGCTTGGGTTAGCCACAGGGAGCTGGTGAAATCGGGGCCGATGCTGGCGGAAGTGATGAGTTTACTGGGATCGAGCCGCGGAGGAATTGGTGCAAGCGATGATATGATGCTTGCCGTAGCCTGCTCCCCTTGATGGCAATAGGCGTGCGTATCTCCCAGCAATAGACTCAGTGCGAATCACGCGGTCCTGTTGCATCATGCCGCCCTCCCTTGGTCTTTCGTAACACTTCCAATGAGCCGCCCCCAGTGCACGCCCCTCGCCTCTCCAAATTCCGTTTCACACCTCCTCTTCCCTCCTCCCCTTCCCAGGTGTTCCCGCAGCCCGCCAAGTTCTTGTCGGCCCCTCACTTCCGCCTGCCACCACCGTTCTCCTGTCCTGCTCGCTCACCAGTATGGCGCTTTCCCCCTCCAACCCACGCTCCCCCCTTATGCAGGTGTTCCCGCTGCCTGCCAAGTTCCTGGCCGCCCTCATGCCTCAGCTGCAGGCGGTTGTGCAGGGGGCGCTGCCGAAGACCCACACCCACACCGCATCAGGCATGGGCAGCACCAACACCGCAACAGCACCTCCACCAGCAACACATGAGCAGCAGCAACAGGGACAACTCGTGGAACAGCAGCAAGGCCAGGAGGAGGAAGTGGAGGCCGGGCATGGGCCCGTGCCCAGCCGGCCCCGGCAAGAGGGCATAGGCGGCGGCGGTGGGGGCGGGGGCGCAGCGAATGCTGGTGCTGGTTTGGCGGGGGCACCTCCCCTGAGCGGCCCCGAGGCTGTGTCCCTGCTGCTGAGCGTGGTGGCGCTGAGGCTGCGGCCGCCCGCGGAGTGGGTGGACGACGCGCTGGAGGGTGGGTGTGGGTTACGGGTTTGGAGGGTGGTGCTATGAGTCACGGAGGAGTGGGGTGTGTGTGTGTGTGTGGCTGGGAAGGAATGTTCCTGCCTCGGGCAACGCGCTGGAGCGTGGGTCAAGGGGCTGAGGGGACGGACCGCGGGCGTTTGTGTCTTTATGCCTGATGCACTTGTGGGCCAAGGTCGGGAGCGGACATGATAGGGGCTTAAGGGTGGGGTTCCAGACAGGCAGGTTGGCCCCTTGGCCAGGAAACGGAGAGGCTCAGGAAGCGGGGCCTTTTGTGAGGGCGCGCGCAAGCTACCCACTCATACACCAAAGCCCCGCCACTACGCGCTCCCCGGAGGACGCCCACTTCGCAACATGTCGCATGCTCCTCCACTGCATCCCACACCCATAGCACAATCATGCCCTCGAAACTCCTTCTTTCCCTCCTCGCCCGGCTTCCACTTACCGAGTCACGCATGCGGTGGTGCTCGTTCCCCCTCCTCTGTCCCGGGCCCCACCGTTTTCCTGACGCGTTTGCACCCGACGACCTACGCCTAGCTTGTTCCACCTGTTGTACTCAACACGCCGTCACACCAACATTTCCTACCCTCCCTGCCAACCTACACCCCTGCCGCAGTGGTGCGGCTGTCGCTGCCTAGCCTGGGGCTGCCGGTGCTGTGCGACGCAGCGTGGGCCCTGGCCCGCCTGCAGTTCCAACCCACAGAGGCGTGGATGGAGGACTACGAGGAGGCGTGCGTGCACGCCGTCTCACAACGCGTGGCAGCGGCGGCAGCAGCAGCAGCTGGTGGTGGTGGCCCCCGGGCGGGCAGGGGAGCAAGGGGCAGGAAGGGGGCGGGGAGGGGCAGGGAGGGGAGCGGGCGGGGGAGGGGGAGAGGGCAGGGGGCTCTTGGGTTGGAGGGGCCGTTGCCGGGGGACGTTGTACGGCAGCTGAGGTTGCTGCACGTGGCGTACGGGGAGCTACAGTTGGAGGCTTCGGAGCCGCTGGCGGGTCTCATGCGGCGGGCGGTGGAGGAGGCGGTGGGAGCGGAGGTGACTCAGGGGGCAGCGCAGGGGGAGGCGAAGGAGGCGCCTGGGCGGCAGGATGCGACTGCGGCTGCGGCGGGGGCAGCTGCAGGTGCTGACCAGCGGGGCAGCGGCGGGGGTGACGGCGCTTTGCGGTTGGGGCAGCAGGGGGGCAGGCAGGGTACGATGGGTGGGGGAGGCGGGGCTGGAGGGGAGGGTGTGGGGCAGGGGGAGCAGGGGCAGGGCCAGGGGGACCTGCAGGCCAAGCTGGCAGACCTGCTGTTGGGCCCAATATAGTTTGGAGGAGTTACCTGTTGGTCACGGACAAGACCCTGTGCATTACAATGTGAGTGGGCTTGCAGCTGGGGAGGGAGCAGACCCGCCCTCGCATACCACCAAGTGCTGAGGGCATATGCATCTTTGAGGGGTGGCTCCCGGCTTGGCGGGGCCATCGGGCAGGATGCAGTGTGTGCCTGGTCGGCAGCATCATTGGCGCGGGTGTGGCGTCACGCCCAGGCGTTGAACACTCAAACCGAGTGCTTGCTGAGGAGGTGTGGAGGGTTTGCTGGGCTCGTTGAGTGTCCTGGTGGCCTTCCTGGTCAGACACGGCGGCTTTGGGGGATTTGGCATTTCCTGTTGCGTTCAAGCTGTGTCTGGGCAACCCGAACGGGACCTGTATTGCGGCAGCGTTGGAGCGGGCACTGCCACGCTGTCTTTATTGTGGGTACCCATGTCCTTGGTGTGGTATGGCAACGACATGGACACAACCGCCTGTCCGTCGGGCGCAGAACCTTTGTCCTCATGCAGTGTGGTGATTTTGACCAGGGGAGACCTGATTTTGACGCTTGACCACAGCCGCTGCGCAATGTCATTGCAGGGGACATAGGACACTCGACATACGCATTGATGAGTACACTTGGTCAATTGGCAGCGGTCCCAGCAAGGTAATTTGGTGCTGTGCCGCAAGGCTGACGCTGACGGTGGGCCTGCCGTACTGACTCAACAGTGGGCCGTGGGCACGTGGCAAGCCTTGGGAACTGTCCAGAGGCGCCCAGGTGGGATGCACCTGGTAGCGTGTTGGCATGAAGGCGGTCAGTATCCAACAGTAGTCCTGCCGTTACGCAATCGGGTCCGAAACGGCAGTTACACATGTACCTGTCTACATCCTGCCATTGTTAAGTTCACGCCCCAACGGTGCGCAAACGGCTGAGCCACGCACTGAAGTACCGCAGCCATGCAGAAGACGTACACTGTCTACTCGAGCCCTTCGACATTCGCGACAGCTGGTGCACGTGCAGAAGCCCCCAACAAGCAGCCACCGCCACAACAGCGGAGGGCCCCTTCCGAGAACGTACACGGCAGCTCGAGTGTCACCGCAACGCGCGTACATCGCGCGGCTTCCGGGCCTAACAAGGCGCACACGAAACAACTCCTAATCTGCTGCGGTCCCACCCACTCGATCCGACCAGGTCAGGTGACTAAGCCAAAGGTGGCGTGCGGGCGGCCGCCCTGCTCGGCACAAACCCCCAGCGCGCGCCCACCACCCACCTCCTCTCAAAACACTAACTCATAGCCCTGCTTCGCTGTACGACAGCGCGCTGGCATGACCGTTCAGCAGCCAACGCAGACGAGCCGTGCCACCTAGCGCCACGCAGAACACCCCCGAAACAAGCAAGCCAGGCCTTGCCCAGCCCCAAGCCGCCAACGCCCGGCGACGTCCCCTCGCCCGCTTTGCGGACTGCTGTCGCGCTCTACGCGCCGGACCAGCCGACGCTGCTACGCCGCAAGCCGCTTACTTCTTGGGCAGGGGCACCTTCTTGCCCTCCTCGTTCAGCACCTGCAGGGGCAACCGCGTGTGGCATCGTTGTCAGCGCTACGTAGCAATGACGTGCCAATGTTGCTTCCTTGCCCTGTCGTTACCCAACAACTACAGCACAATATTGTGTCCGCGGCCAGTTCGCCACAAGCTCCATTTCCCAAACGTCAACACTTCCACCTTGCCGACCGGCCCTGGCCACGCCCACCCGCCCGTCCCGACTCCCAACGCACCATGTTCTCGCTGCTGATGGCCTCCGCCTTGAAGTCGTCCTCCAGGCCGTCGTCCGCCTCCACCGGCTCCTCCTTGATCTCGCTCAGCATCTTGTCCAGGCTGGGCACGTCCTTCATCTCCGCGGCCTTGGTGCTGGCGTCCTGCGGGCCGCAAACATGACCAGGTAAATGAGGTGTAACGCTCGCACAATGAACCCACTGCTAATACACGCTCTTGGTGCTGGCGTCCTGCGGGCGGCAAACATGATGACACGAGACCGTCAGACTGGCGTGAGGTAACCCACAGCTAGCACACGCTTGTGCTCAGAGCGATGACAGCGAAGCCCCGTAAGCAGCTGCACCTGACGTACAGACTGCCCCTTACCTTCTTGGCGTCCTCCTTGCGGGCGGCCACCTCCTTGGCCAGCTTGGCGGCCTTCTCCTCCACCTCGTGGATGCCGCCCACCTATCCAAAGCAGCAAGAGCCGTGTTGGTGTTGAGATTTGGATGCAAGCCAGGGCCAGCGCTGACGAGGCTTAGCGGTTAGCATTGGCACAGATTTACTTGGCATGCCCCCAGCATGACGTCCACCGCCCAGCACAGAGCTGCATGCAGGTGTGCACCGCATGTCGTACCCACCATGTAGAACGCCATCTCGGGCAGGTCGTCGTACTTGCCCTGCGCATCAGACAACCGGGTGCAAGGCAGGGCGTTAGCTTGCAGAGGGACGCACGCATGCGGCAGCACCAGTGATCCGAGTTGTACTGCCGGGTAGCCGCCTTCAGCATCCCCTTGAAGCTGCGCCCTTACATATGCCCGCCAGGAAGGTGGCGGGCTGGGAAGCGCTGTGGGTGCATTGGCCTCATGAAAATGGCGCACAGTCCTGCCTGCCGCCGGCTTCTGTAATGCCGCCGTGCGCGGGGTCAAGATACCCCACGAGCAAGAACCCCAGCCGTCCTTCTCGCCTCCAACCCCCCACTCACGCCCAGGATGCCCTGGAAGGCGGAGATGGTGTCCTTCAGGTCCACGTACTTGCCGGGGGTGCCCGTGAACACCTCGGCCACCTGCATGCGGGAACGACACGTCGGTTCCGTGACCCTCAAAAATGTATGAGCAGATTACTACTGTTTTCGTCCTTAACAAACCAACAGGCAAGCCGTGTCTCCGGGTCACAGGCAACACCAGCTTCGGACAGCGCCAATGTGAAGCATCTGCATTAGCACAGGCGGTACGACGCCCAACCAACCCCAGCGTCGTGTGCGCAACGCACCTGGAAGGGCTGCGACAGGAAACGCTGGATCTTGCGGGCGCGGGCCACGGTCAGCTTGTCCTCCTCGCTCAGCTCATCCATACCCAGAATGGCAATGATGTCCTGCAGGTTCTTGTAGTCCTGCAGCACCTTCTGCACGCCACGCGCCACGTTGTAGTGCTCGGTGCCGATGACGTTGGGGTTAAGCATGCGGCTGGTGGAATCCAGGGGGTCCACGGCGGGGTAGATGCCCAGCTCGGCGATGGAGCGCGACAGCACGGTGGTGGCGTCCAAGTGCGCGAAGGTGGTGGCGGGGGCGGGGTCCGTCAGATCGTCGGCGGGCACGTACACGGCCTGCGGGGGTGAGAGTTCGTGTTGCACTTTGGTTCAGGACGGCACAGTGCTTCCGAAGCAATGGCACCGCTTGAGCAGCAAGGGCTCCCCGGTACCCGGCTGGAACTGCGCGCCTGAGCCTAGTGCCCTCTTGCATGTCCGGCCCCCGCCCATGGGTAAAGGGCTGCTGCCCCACAGCCCCCAAATCTCAACGCCCGCGCCGGCGGCTGCCCCGCAGCCCACGGACCTGCACCGAGGTAATGGAGCCCTTGGTGGTGGTGGTGATGCGCTCCTGCAGGCCACCCAGATCGGTGGCCAGCGTGGGCTGGTAACCCACGGCCGAGGGGATGCGGCCCAGCAGCGCAGACACCTCCGAGTTGGCCTGCGTGAAGCGGAAGATGTTGTCCACGAACAGCAGCACGTCCTGGCCCTCCACGTCGCGGAAGTACTCGGCCACCGTCAGGCCTGGGGACACACAGGCAACACGGTAAGCCGAGCGCCTTCTTGGTATCTGAAAACGCTGGTTCTCAGGAGGACTTCTCACAACCCCGTCAGTGCGGCAGTCAGCACTATGCGAAGCAGCCCAGGCTACTCTCTGTGTGCATTACTATCCCACGAAGCTAAAACGTGAATTGCTATGTGCAGCAGCAGGCCTCCACTTTGGGGGCCTGACGTGCGACGTGGCTTGTGACGGCTATGTGCTGCTGCTGGCCCACGAGCCGTGCTGGATGGGTTTCGCCTCATCCTCCAAAAAGTGTGGCTGTCGCCCATGGAGCTGCTTGGCTGCTGCCCAGCATGCCGCGGGCCACGCTGCTCACCCGTCAGCGCCACACGGGCACGGGCACCCGGGGGCTCGTTCATCTGGCCGTACACCAGCGTGCACTTGGACTCCCCGCGCTTATCGCCGAGCTTGATCACACCCTGCATTCCATCGGTGGCGATCAGCAAGTGAGCGCTCGTTCAGGTGCGTCCAGGTCAACGCAAGGTGGCGAAGGCTGGACCAGCACACACCCTACAGCACATCAAGCGGCGCCACGCCCATACTGATTACAGCGCTTCCCAGGCAGTCGTTTGCTTACCGACTCAATCATCTCGCGGTACAGGTCGTTACCCTCGCGGGTGCGCTCACCGACACCGGCGAACACGGAGAAACCACCTGGGTAGGGGACAACGAATATGGTGGGTCGGAGCTTCCTGCTGACGCTCACTGCCGAAGCCAGCCAGTTGCACGCCATGCCGAGTAATCACAATTACTTGTAATCGGACAATGCATTGAAGCTTACCGTGCGCCTTGGCGACGTTGTTGATGAGCTCCATAATCAGCACAGTCTTGCCGACACCGGCACCGCCGAAGAGACCGATCTTGCCACCACGCTGGTAAGGCGCCAGCAGGTCGACGACCTGCCATAACGTGACAGTTGTATCGGTGCTCCGACATGCTAGCGACACCCGACGTGCCCTACTGCCCTTAAGGCCTCCCTCGAAACTTCATTAATTAATCTGTTGTAGCATTGATAAATGGCAACTAACTAGCACTCGGCATGCAGCCAGAGGCAGGCTCACCTTGATGCCCGTCACCAGGATCTCCTGCTCCGTGCTCTGCTCAATGAACTCGGGGGCCTCGCGGTGAATGGACCACACCTCGGCAGCGTCTGCAGTGCAAATGTGTGCGGACGCTTAACTGAGTGTGCCCCGAGCACGAGCATTTGCCGCCGCAACGAGTTGCGATACTCCTTACCAATGGGGCCCTGCTCATCGACAGGCTCGCCAATCACGTTCATGATGCGGCCCAGGGTGCCACGGCCGACCGGCACCTGCAACATATGTCGCGGGTTCCACGTTAATGCTGATTGCTCGCGCCCTGGGCTCCCGCTTTGCTGTTTTGCTGCACTGCGTGCCCACCTTGATGGGAGCACCAGTGTTCAGCACCTTCTGGCCACGCACAAGGCCATCTGTGCTGTCCATGGCAATGGTGCGGACCGTGTTGTCGCCCATGTGCTGGGCGACCTCGAGCACCAGGCGCACATTGTGACCCTGCACCTCCAGAGCGCTCAGAATAGAAGGCAGCTCGCCATCAAAGCGCACATCGACGACGGGACCGATGACCTGCAGGTCCAAGGCAGAAGGAGAAGTCGTTGGGTGTGCTTCCGGGACCCCGAACAACGACACGAGTCTGATGATCGAGCAGCGGCGCACCTGGCTGACGAAGCCAGTGTCCGCAGAGGCAGCCGCAGCAGGCTCAGCAGCATACGCACGAGCAGCAGTCAGGAGCGCGTTGTTGCGGCCGCTCTGCCTCAGGGCAGAGGCGACGACACGCGACGCTGAGAGCATGGTGACTGCCGCGGCTCAGCACCGCTACTTCTATGCCCTGTATCCGGGCCGTAATACTACAGAGTGTATGGCCGGTGCACCTGATTGCGGTAGAGCAGAGCGTGCATACTTCTCGGGCAAATCATGCATTGGGTACGGCCTCAGACTCAGACTCAGTCAAAGCCGATGGGTCTCATCATTACTATAGTTGAGTTTGTGACACATGCTATCATGAGAACAGGGCACCAAGGCGTGGCCCAGAGCCGATAGCACAGAGCTTGGCAGCGAGGCGCAGAGTAACTATTGCATGCAACTGAAGCTATATGCAGCGGATCTGATGTTGTTGGTAGAGGTTGTGGTTGTGCTTGGAACTCCCAGGCCGTGCCATGCTCAAAGCGCCCAGCATCGTGGCATTTGGTGAAGCGAAACACCCCTCCTGCACACAAGTGGCTTCGCACAGCCCCCTTCTTCATCACCATGTATGCATCCGTATGCCATTCGTTCCAGAGGCAGCGAAAGATGCTGTTCGTTCCAGAGGCAGCGACAATGTCCGCCTGTCCATGAAAACGCGTCGCTGAACACGTGTGGGGCACGCCCGTCGGCGAGGGAGGTCGGCAATCCCTACTTGCTGTTTCCAGGAGTACTGTACATCCAGGTAGCAGGGGGGCCTGAATGCCCTGAGCACGGGACGCCATGCTGCCGATGCTGGTCCCACCAGAATTGAACTGTTTCAAGTACTGTAGTCGGTGGACCCAGGTGGACCCACAGCTGTTTGTGTCCCTTGGGATGGGCAGGGGAGGCTCCCCAGGCAAGGCCGCTACCAAACCTTCTGGACGTCAAGGGTTATCACGGCTCGCTCGTCCGCAGGGAAGAGCCCTCTTCCCGCTCACCCGCTAACGTCCATGTAGCCCCATCCCCACCTCAGGCTGTCTCGTGTTGTTCTTTACCTTAAGCTGGTTGCGAGGGGCGCTGTACCAGTACCCTGCACGCGGGACCAGATGGGACCTCTGCAGTGATTCATGCTTGCGGGGAAGCTGGAAGGCTGTTGGGGGTAGATGGCGAGGGGCTAGCAGTCCTATGAGAATGCAAGATTGCAGGAGGGCCAGGGTGTAGTCGTGCACAGTCCACGTACACCTAGAAGACTACTAGGGCAGAACGTCCCCTCCCCTTCGGGGGCCGTACACCAGGGGAGACCCCTGCCTGCCGTACACGAAGTAACGACACCCCAAACGCGCCGAACTAGGTCACTGGAGGGGCCACATGGCAGTACACTCCCGCACTAGACGGGAAGGGCAACACGTGATACGTCAGCACTTAGTGAGCAGGTGAGGCAGGGGGCGTCATGTTCAGCCATTCTCTGGCCCATGGGTCATCATTGCATGAGGCTCGCGCAGGACAGTTAACACCAATCACGGTCCTGAAAAGAACACCATTGTCGTGGCTGCTCTAAATAGAGCGGGTTGGTCCTTGTTGAGCGAAGCCGCAAGAGCGAAATTTCGAGGATTTCGGGTTGGCTACATCGCAGTACGATCGCCTTGATGACCATGGGCCCAAGCAAGAATGTCGCGTCGCCGACTACATAAGTGGTACAAATATGTATGCTTTCGTACAGATCAACCAGACCCAGTCGACAACCTCGTTGCAAAGACCTCGCAAGACTACCCATCAGGCATCAGTCCAGGATCACTCGACTCCAGCAAGCGGTTGCAACTTGCGACCCCATGATCGCCACCGATAAGCGCTCCTTTGCTCTAGTTGCTTTAGTGTTGACTGCATCTGGTTTCCAATCTCGCGCCAACGCTCGTCGGGAGCTCTCGGCGGTGCCAAGTGAAGCTGGTACTGGTAGGTGCAGGTTGAGACAAGGTCGGCTTGCGCCACCAGCGGACTGCCTGGGACGGCCATATGGCACATCCAGTGCTACCAGTACGATGTATCCCACGAGATAGACAAGAACAAGGTTTGTCGAGGTCGTTCGTAACCCGCTGTGCCATGTTTCCCTCCGCACTCTCCAGGTCTAGAGGCCAGCCCCCCTCTCGCACCTGCCTACAGCGCAACCCCAGGGTACCCACCCACACCCGCCTACGGCTTGCCCTCCTACCCAGGTGGGAGCAGTGCATACCTTCCTGGCAGCTTCCTCCTGACGGGTCAAGAATGACCTGGCCCATCCATTCTGCCTCACTTTACAGCTCCTGTTCCAGCTCCTCAGCTGTTGCTGCTTTCCATGCCGTCCCTTAACTCTTGTGTGCCGTTTTCCCCATCACGCGGCAGGTTACGGCTATAGCCAGTCTCCAGGGGCACTGCCACCACCTTCCTACGCTCCACCTGGGGTGCAGCCCGTGGTCCTCCCCAACGGCCTCACCGTTCAACCAGCAGCGCAGCAGGGTAAGTTGTCCCTTGCGGCCTGGCGCCATGGCCCCTGACGCGAATCTGATGCGCCTTCGCAGCTGCCGTGTATTGTACGAATGCCGAAATCGGGCCCCGAACTGGGCAGCAACACGCCTACGCTCGCTCCTTGCATTGCACGCATGTCATGAGCTGCCAACTTGGCTCGCACGAACCAGTTGCAGACACACACCCACGCGTACGTCCCTCCTCCCCACCGCCCCATCTGCAACCTGACTCCCCTTGCACACGCATGCCCCACTGCGGTTTCCCACGGCAGACTGCAGTGACCCCGGCACCACCGTTCAATGGAGTAGCGGCGGCGGCGGCGGTTTCACCCGCTGCCTGCAGCTGACTGTGAATGAGGATGCGCTGCTCTGGGTGCCCGTGGGCAGCGATTTCTCCGCCTCCCTGCTGGTAAGTTTGTCACACGCCGGGGGCACTTGCTGAGTTGTAGGGCATGAATCCGTACTCCCGTGCACCCAACTCCTGTGACGTTGCAAGTGTGTACTACAGGCATCTGCCTAATGCCTCGAACTCAGCACCCCGCCGTGTTGGTGCCCCGATGCTTCCGATTGACCCCCCGCAGCAAGGCCTGTCCCTAGAGCTGGAGTTTGAGGCAGTGCTGGGCGCCGCTGAGGTACCCCCGGCCGCCAATGGCACAGACGGCAGCGCCACCGCCACCCACCTGCTGCCCCAGATGGACGCCTGGCTGGAGGGGCTGCAGGGCCTGGCGATCGCCGCTGCTGACAACATAACGGCCCCCAATACCACCGATCCCACCAACACTACCACCAGCAGGAACACGACTGCTCCCTCCAGCAGCAGTACCACCCTGCAGCAGGCCTCTGCACCCGCGCCAGCGCCCGCACAAGCACCTGCACCTGCGCCCGGCGGCGGCGCTGGTGCCACGTGCGGAGCCGCGCCGCCCAACGGCTGCGGCCCCGCCGGCCGGCCCGACCTGTCTGCGCGCTTCGACCAATTCTTTGGCAATCGCTCCTGCCCCACGCTGCCCGGCCTGCGCCCTCCCTGCCACGACTTCTCCGCCTGCTGCGACACGCACGACACGTGCTATGGCACGTGCGGCAGCGACAAGGGCGGCTGCGACAACGGCTTCCTGGGCTGCCTCAAGAACCAGTGCCTGCGGGACTTTCTGGACTCCCCTGATCTGTCCGTACTGGAGTGCCTGGCGCTGGCGGTCGGGTACGACGCGGTTGTGGCCCTGGGCGGCGGCGGCGCGTTCCGTATCGCGCAGGAGGAGGCGTGCGCGTGCGGCGGCGGCGGGGGCGCGCCGCCGCGGCTGCAGCCGTTCCCGTCAGGGACTGCTGGCGGCGCCGCCAACGTAACGCTGCTGGGGGTGGCGGCGCAGGCGCCGCCTCGGATTGGTGGGTCTGCGGCTGTACGGGATTAGAGGGTGGCATGGGGCTGTCGCTGCTGCTGCTGCTGCTACTGCGACTTTGACTATACTGCTTTGCTATTGACCACATGCCAGGTTAACAGCAGCAGCCGTACTACACGCCTGAATGTGTGCTGTCGGTAGTACACCAGTTTCGTGTAGACGTGTAGGGGATGAGTCTGCATGCAGCGAGTGGCTTGACTTGGACATAGCTGGTGGCGTCTGATTGGCCACAAACGCGCATGCTATGCTCTTCTGTGAGCCTAGTGGAGGTAAGGTGACTGCGGTGCAGGCGCCCGCACCACCTTCACACGGCATAGTCAGCATGCTGCTGCGAAGCGCACAGGCCGCATACGGAATGCCGGTATGCCTGACCGTCGCCCGCACTCGCCCAACTTGCGTGCAGCCATCCGCAAGAAGGTGGTCATCTCGGCGAGGCTCCAAGACCTGACTGACATCAGGAACCTGTTCAACATCCGCACGTCGGAGGTCACCATCTCCTACCCCACGCCTCATCAGCAGCAGCAGCCAAATGGAGATGGAGCGGCAGGGGAGCAGCAGCAGCAGCAGCCACAGCTGTCGACCATGACGGGGCGGGCGGTGCAGGGGCAGCCGGGGTATGCGCAGGGGCAGCAGGACAGGGTGGTGTTCCCCATGGTGGTGGCCTTTGATGCTGTGGGGAGCGAGGGGCAGGAGGTGGCCGACACGCCGTTTCGTGTTGTGGGTAGGATCGCCTGATTGGCCGGTCCGTGTGTCAATGACCACGTAGCGATCCCTTGAGAGCTATGAGACGCTAGACGCATCGCCAGGCGCAGTTTGCATGAGGGCGGTTGAGAGACATACGTGTACACGTCCACGGTGCATACGGTACCGTAGTTTGTCTGCCAGCGCACACATGCATGAACTCCTTTTGCATTCCGCGTGTGTACGTCGTACCTGGTCGTACCGTACAAGTACGGTGAGATCGGCCATATTGCATCACCATTTTGCACCATTCATCGTATCCTGTGGGTTAGGACCCTTAATTCTTGCTCTCACCTTTATAAAGGCGTTCCAAGCTGTTTGCAAAGGCCTTTGAACGAAAAAAAATTGAACGTAAGCGTTGGTCTGGGTAGCGGTGTTGTTGCAACCTACGCTGAACCGGAAGGCAGGTGCCGGACTGCTGGTGTCCTAGTGCGGTCCGCAGTTGGCTGACCTGCCATATTAACCCGGCTAAACACAAAGCCTTGACCTGCCATACGTCAAGGTCACCAGCCTTCACCCTGGTGAACGGGTTTCTTAGGTCCAATTGGTGGCCATGACGCGTGCACATGATGTAAACAATGGCTATTCGAGAGACGCAATGGCCTGATCCTCGGGTCATGTCCACGTGCCACAAACTCAAGCAACAAGTCTTGTCGCGACATACATGCAACCCCGTAATTTCTGCAGAATATTGTATCATTTGTTTGTTGACTGTTAGCTTTGCACCCATGCTTGCATGTTGTCGATTGACGAGAGCTGGGACTCCGCTCGCCGCGGTCGTTGGTCGTTGCCGCGTGTACTTTGGCTGGAGCTGAATCCCGCTTCCCGCAACGCACAGGAGACCAGACTCTCACACATACAGTGCTGCAACAATTCTCCTAGCACACTTGTGCGCGGCTTAGCACAGCGACCTAGCCCCATCCTGCGCCTCGGGTGTACCGCCCCTCGGGTCGCTTCCTCGCCAGTGCAACTAGCCAGCGCCTGCAAGGGCTTTAGCTTCCCTAGAAAGCTGTTCTACAGGCGGCTGCCTTGTGTTATGAAACCAACGCGCATCGTAACACGGGGCCATAGGTGGTGCAAACCCCCATCCCCGTCGCCAGGCGCGCCAGGCCTAGACCTGAAGACGCCCAGCGAAAACGTTTGCTGAACGCCACAGAGCGTAAGACATTAACTATGCCTCGGGCCTCGGCAACTCGTCTCACTTGCGTGTTCGCGACGCTGGCGCTCGGGCTTGCGTTGCGATTCCCGCTGTTGGCTGAGGCGCAAGCACCGGCGTGGTACACCCTTGAACCCGAAAAGGCAAGTGTCGTTGCAGCCCACACCAGCTCCCCAGGCCACACGATCAGGTGCCGCTTGCAGGCTTGGGGCTGAGGCAGAAGCTACCTGTCATACGACCAACAGCGCAGCTCCACGCCTGCCGTCTCTCGCGATCGTGCCCTCGGGCTGTTGCGCCCTCATGCGCTGTGGCATGCAACCCGCCGGTCACATTCTTGTAATGTGGCGGAACGTTAACGCAGTGTGCCCCTGTTCCCCCTTGCATCTATACGTTGCAGGGCTTCTGGGCAGCTGCGGCAGCATGCGGCGCACAGGGCGGGGCGCTGCCTGACCTTCGGGAGGAGGGGGTGTGGGAGGTGGTGGCGGCCGTGTGTGCAGGTGGGTTAGGGTGGGTTAGCGAGGGCAGGTTCGCTGAGGCTCAGCAAGCTGACGGAGTACCACCTGGTACTATCGATGGTACGAGGTGGTGCGGATGTGAGGAGCAAGCGTAGCGCTCCAATGCATTAGACCCCAGACGAGCTCTTGTTCCATCTTGCTTGCAGTGCGGGCTGCCCCACACCCTATGATACACTGCCAAGCTGTAAGCTATTCCGTGTGTAACCGCTTCCCTTTGCTGTGCTGCTGGTGTGCTTGCCAGGCCGGCTGTGCTGGTTGCGTGGCAATGCGACTGCCGGCGGCCTGCTGTGCCCCGGCCTCCGCATGAGCTCCGAGCCAGGTGGGTACCGCAGATAGGTCGTGGCCGACTGAGGGACAAACTGTGCTACCGGACCCACACGCTTTGCCGTACGGCCTTGCCGCGCATTGATCTGTCTGCACATGCTTCACCTGACAGAGCCTAAAGGTTACAGATCAGTTATCATCAATAACCTGTTACAAATGGTGTTCTGGCCTTCCATCGAGCCAAACTACAGCCCCTTAACACAGAAGGGGCTTCTGCCTTAACACGCACGCGTGAGCAGCAGTCCTTGCCCTCACCGTACCCACCTACACCTGCCTGCACCAAGCTTGCAGGCAACGTTTGGTGTAATCCCTTCCCCCCTGCGTTTTAGCCTGCCTCCCTGCCTAATACTTTTCGCCTGCCCGTCGTGCTCATCCTTGCAGGTGACTCCGGAGAGCCCGTGTGGGCACCCTGCGACCAGTGCCGGGCCTTCATGTGCTGGCCCCTGCCCCTGCCTCCATCCACACCCTCGCCGCCGTCGCCGTCGCCTCCGCTCTTCCCGCCCACATCCCCCAACCCGCCGTGCCGAAATCTCCGCACACCGCTGCAGCCGCCGGCCCCCCCCCCCGCCGCCCCCGCCCCGCCATCGCCGCCTGCAGCTCCTCCCACAACCCCGCTCCCGCCCGACCCACCACCACGGCCACTCACTCCGCCCGGGACCGGCGTACCATTGCCACCCCCAACTCCCATAATTGTCCCCGGCCCTACACCGGAAGCGCCCCTCGGCTCCCCAACGCCTGTGACACAGTCCCCAATACTGGAACCGACACCGGCCCCATCCCAGTCCCCGGGACCTGTCCAGGGCCCAACGCAGTCCCCAGCCCCGGCCCCAGCTCCATCCGAATCCCCAAGCCCAGCTCCGGGACGCTCACCAGGCCCAGCCCCAGCCCAGTCCCCGGGACCTGCCACAGGCCCTTCACCGGCCCCAGCCCCAGCCCAGTCCCCGGGACCTGCCACAGGCCCTTCATCACCATCCCCAGCCCCAGGTCGGTCCCCAGCCCCCGTCTCCTCGCCGCAGCCAACATCAACCCCAGGGCCATCCGCTTCGCCAGAGCCGTCGCCGTCAGGAGAGCTTGTGCCCTCCCCTGCGATCTCCACCTCCCCACTACCCCCAACACTGCCCACTCCGGCGCCCTCTCCAGCGCCTCAGCGGCCCCCCGCCTTGCCCATGTCCACATCACCAGAGCCCTCACGGTCCCTGGAACCGACGACACCACCCGCCACGGCACCCACCACCACAGTCCCAGAGCCTGCACCTAACGCACAGCCGTCACCTGACACCGAGCCCTCCGCGCCACAGCCGCTGCAACCGCCGTCTCCGCCCCTTGCTCCATCACCCGAGCCCACACCCGTCCCATCGCCAACATTCGAGGCCTCGCCTGCTCCGGAGCCAGTCCTGGAGCCCACACCAGTTCCGGAGCCCGCACCTACCCCAGTGCCCATCCCTGCCCCGGAGCCCGCACCTACCCCCGAGCCCACACCTGCCCCGGAGCCCGCACCAGCTC
>VFQN01003246.1_pt1 | contig 23664 bp, 15 predicted proteins | sample 3512371 | NCBI WGS metagenome assembly VFQN01 (sample SAMN10412370, study PRJNA504923) | tailings metagenome | isolation source: Replicate 2 from Balatoc abandoned mine | place: Philippines: Itogon, Benguet | collected 2017-08-28
CCTTTAGGGTATGTTAAATGGAATGAGTCGACCAAGCTAACAGGTTTGGCAACTTATCGTAGTTGACAAAAAATGACAAAATAGACGAATTGGCAAACAATAACAATGTCAAGAAGAGCTTGTGATGAAAAAGGACATTTCTTCTCTATGAATGATTTTGATTATCGGTTTTGTACGGGAATACGGTGAAAGGCCGGTTTGCCGATAAGCATTCCCTTTGTTTCATCTCAATTTCTCGTCAACATGGAGGAAGTTACAGCAAAGATTCATGTAGTTGAAGCAATTTTAGCGTGTCGTAGGAAAATATCTAGATAAAAATGATGATGCACGACTCGAAGAATTGAAAAAAACCTCCCGAAAGTTTGTTGTTCACTTACTTCGATTTTTCAAGGGAAAGATTGCAGAATCTCTTAGAAACAATCAAAGAAAACGAACAACACACCTGCCGATGATCCCAACTGCTTGTTCGTTTCTTCTCGACTAAGATAAGAACAAGAGGAAAAACAAGCAGTTGGGATCATCAGCAGGTTTGTTGTTCGTTTTCTTTGATTGTTTCTAAGAGATTCTGCAATCTTTCCCTTGAAAAATCGAAGTAAGTGAACAACAAACTTTCGGGAGGTTTTTTTCAATTCTTCGAGTCGTGCATCATCATTTGAGATGAAACAAAGGAAATTCGATGAGCTTCACTCGCAAATGAATTAAGAAAATGCTTAATACTATAGATATTTTTTAATAATTTATGGAAGAAATTCTTTGAAACTATTGAAAGGAATAAAAATATAATAATATTACATTGAATGAGTGAAATTTCTACAAAACTGACCTTAAAATTTATGAGCCATTACTTAGCAAAGCTACTCTACATTGGATTCTAAATCTGTTCTATTGTAATGTAAAATTGATAAAATAAATCTATCTCAAAATGAAGACAATATGTATGGTTTGGGCATTTGAGGATTTAGACACTAGTTTAGGAATCTAGAAAGTTCCATAGCTCAGCCTAACTAACGCAGATTCATCATCCATTCCTTCGACAGACATTCATTCGATACAATCCAAACAACAACGATGACATTGGTGGGCAAGACTCTTCGATTCTCTGTCAATCTATCTCAACTATCTGGGCTGGGGAGGATGCGACTCAATCCTCTAGTGTTGTCCAGTATCGATTTCAGTACCTCGAAGCCAAGACATCAAATTGGAAGAAGTCAACAGAGGAAGTATCATGCAAGTAAAATACTTGAAAAGAAGGATTATTATGAGGTACTAGGAGTTCCGAAGACTGCCACAAAGGATGAGATCAAAAAGAAGTTTCGTGAGTTGGCAAAGAAGTATCACCCAGATCTCAATAAAGACGATAAATCCGCCGAGAAGAAGTTTCAGGAAGTCTCAGAGGCTTATGAAGTATTAGAGGATGATAATAAAAGAAAGCAGTACGATGCGTTTGGTCATGCTGGAGACGGATTCGCTCAGCAGGGAGGAGATCCTTTTGGAGGTTTCGGCGGCTTCAGTGGCTTTGGTGGCTTTGGAGGCTTTGGAAACGGGGGATTCCGGGTTCATACGAACTCGGGTAGTGTTGATGCTGACGATTTATTCGATATGTTCTCTCAGGCGATGGGTGGCGCTCCAAGAGGAGCAGGACAAGACGTGCAAACACAAATCCGCATTTCCTTTCTTGAGGCAGTCAATGGATGCACAAAAAACATCTCTTATGAGTATTTCATCAAAGAACCCATTCCTGGTAATAAACGAGGTGGATTCCAGAAGGTGCGGAAGACGAGGACTCTCTCTATAGATATCCCACCTGGTGTAGACGACGGCGTCGCGATGAGACTGGCAGGGAAAGGTGGAGAGGGGTTACCAGGATATCAAGCTGGAGATTTGTTTGTCAATCTACATGTCGACCAAGATCCTTACTTTAAAAGAGATGGAACTGATGTCCACGTTACAATACCAATCACTATCGCTCAAGCGATCCTCGGCGATGAAGTAGATGTCTTGACTCTCGATGGCATGGTTGCTCTTAAAGTACAAGCCGGAACTCAACCAGAAACACAACTTTTGATGAAAGGAAAAGGTATTCGAAGTTTCAATAATCCTAATCGAAGGTGAGTGAGACCTACCACTACTACAATAGTTGTGATGTTGTTATTCACTTCTCATATAATAGGGGCAATCAAATCGTTCATCTGAAAGTAAATATTCCCACAAAATTAACGGAGAAGCAGAAGAAGTTGATCGAAGAATTTGCTGAGGAAGGAAAGGAAGGAGCTGTTGGGAAGAAGACGAAGAACTCCTCTGAGAATCATCACAACATCCTCAACGAAGCCTGGAAGAGAGTGAAAGACTTCTTACATAAATCAGATTCCAAAGACTCCAAAGACACCTCCTCTAAAGCGAGTAATGAGAAGAGTAAAGAAGAAGAAAGTGCGAAGGCGAAGATATGAGAGTGAGAAACCTCGTCACCACTCGAAAGTTTTGTGAATAGTTAGAGCTAGTTGTTGGTAATAGGATGATTATGATGAAATGAACAAGTTTTGAAGAATGAACTGATTTGAAACCGACAAATAAGAAAGTTAAAATCTTTTGTATGACGATCTGTCTTGTCAGATCATCGCCCGAGCATCTTAGGAAGGATGTGAGGATTCTGACCCATCTTTAACGTGCGCTGCTTTAACTTCCGAAATACATCAAATTGTTGTTCATGTTCATGCCAGCCTACCCTCTGTAACGAGCTAAAGCGCTTGAGGAAGAGGTACCCGTCGACACAGCAATCTCCTTCTCTCGTCGAAAACTCGGAGACCAGAGAACCAATCTGTGGAGAGTTAATTGTGAGAAAACCTGAGATAAACTGAAATAGAGCTTTTACCTCCGCTCCTGTTAGCTTGATTCCAAAGGATTTGTCGATCTGTTGTTTGAATTGGTATGGCGTCAGGAATGCCTCGAAGCCCTGCGTGAAGAGAGAATCGATGTGATTAGACGGGTCCCAACGAAAAGCAGCATCTTTGAGCTTCATCATGGCTGTCATATAATCTGAGTCTTTGAACTTCGTGATTTGTGCGGCTTCCCACTCCTTGATCCTAAGACAATATGATAGGGTTAGTGTTAGGGTTAGAGCAAGAGAGAGAAAGCATCACACCTCTGCTCCTCTGCAACCCTCCGCTTCTTCATGTTTTCAACCCGCTTAGTTTGAATCTCTTTCGTATCAATTAACATCTTCCATCGAGCTTCATTGCCCAGATGAAAGAAGTATCGAATAAACTCCACGCCATCGATGAGCAGCGACCCGTCAGCATCCATGTTAGCAAATAAGGCATCAAGTTCAACTTTTCGAAGATTTATATTAAGACATCTTCGAAGCAATACATCGAATTCCGCTTTGTCCAGTTTAGAGCCTTGGAAGCCGGCGAGGTGTGAGTTATAACTCTGAGAGTCGAAAGATATGCTGATCTTCGTCAGCTTCCGGTTTGCTGCCTCCAAAGGAGTGCAAGTTTCCTCAATTTCCTTTGATTCAGAGCGGAAAGAAGGCGAAAGACTCGAAGAACTTGGTGCGCTACTGCTCGTGTTGTTTAGTTGATTCTTCCTTCGATTCTCTACTAACAACCTTCGGAAATCATCCATGATACTGCTGACTTCAGATAAAGAAGATTTACTCAATTCATCGAGCATATGAGTAGATTTTATTTGGACAGTCCTTCTGAGTCCTTTGCTCTGACTGAGTTGGTTCGATACTTCATGTCGACTTAGTTTGAGATTATTCACTTCATCTATAGAGAGGCGAAGTTGAGGAAACTGACGATAGCTTTTATATGTGTGATTTCTCTCATATTCTATGGTTGGTAGGAGGCCTTGTGTTAGTTGTCTGGTGTTCATTTGAAGTCTGTTCTCGTCTTATTGAGCGAAAACCGTTACAGAGTCTGGGTATCTAGGTATCTGTGAGTCTGCGAGGTCTTGTACACTTCTTATGAGATGAACCAAAACAACAATTATTACACCTTTCGCAGATTTCCTGAGCTATGTCAGTCATTCAAACAAGCTGAAAAGCTCGGGCAAACACAGGAACAGCAAAAGCGAAGACCTCGCACTACTGAAGTCGCTGAGCGTTTGGGCGGATCAGAGAGCCTTCAATATCGCTCATACCAACTTCATCGGAAAATGAAAGACCTCAAGGCTCTATCTTCAAGTGAAAATGAAACTTTGGAAAGGTCTTGGTCGTCAGTCAGACTTCAACAGCGCCAGAAAAGCGCTGTGCGTACTTCTCGCCTCACCCCTCAACAAACAACAGAAACCTTTTCGCCACTCGAGATCGCCCTTCGGAAACTGAATCAATCAGGCTATCCTGGTATTGAAGAGCAGAATCGATCCTTTACTTTGAATGTGGCTGGTTTATTTGCGACTCTTCAAATGAAGACGACTGACACTGCGGACACTCTGCGTATTCAGCTGCTACGAGTGCTTGGAGTTCCTCTACTTGATGAAGAAGTTGTTGAATTACACAAATTTCTCCTCTCACAAATTCGCTGAATACGAAGGAAGAAAATAGATAAAAGCTATGGACAAACAGCAGATCCTTCTGTCAGCGGAGGGTTGAGCGAGAAGGGGAGATAGAGTGAGATGATATTATGTACAGCTATTTACTGGATACAGGTCATTATTCCTTTTTGCTTGGATTATCTGCATCGTTGGTTGATTCCCCTTCAGTTGCCTTTGCTTTGCCCTCATCGGGTCCGCCGCCGCTCTCTTCTTCTAGAACTTTCTCCAAAACTTCTTTAGACCGATAAATCTTCGACTGCAGATAGAAAGAACCCCCTTTCGTGGGATCATTTAGATCAAATAGTTTGGTATATCTCTAAAGAAATCAATTAGATGAACGAATAACGTAAGAAGAGAACGAGTCTCACCTCGATCAGAGCTTTGTTGTTTAACTCGTGCTTCTCCATACTTAAGATCTTAAGAGCTTCATCAGGTCGCATCTTCAATCTACTCGCTGTTTTTGCAGCTTGAGTGGCACCGCCAGCCTTGGCATCTAAAATACTAATTACTAAAGACTTCCTGTTATATTGTTAGGGCCTTACTTCGAATCGCCTGTTGATATGCTGTATAGAAAGCTCGAGAAAAAATGGCAGCGCCATTTACAATCAATTGTGCTATAACTCTCGCTGCCATTGTCTAAACTGTCAAAGAGATCGAGGTAATGTAGAAGGGTCGAAGATTGGAAGAAGTCGTCGATGATTGGAAAACAAAGAATACCTGTCCGGTGCCTTTCCTCCGGGCTTATAGTTTAGCAAATATCGATATTTCTAAATATCGAGAAAATTCAAATTTTGTCAGTTATGTTGTGAGAGAGAGAAAGATAACATCATAAGATGAGCACGAACAATCGACGTGTTTCGCTCGGACCTCTGTCCTCATCAGCATTGAATGTCAGATCAACATCTGCTGGTCGTCCTTCAATTGGAGGTGAGAAACCTTCGCGCCTCTCTTTGGGAGGATCCGCGAAGCGCTTGTCAATATCTGGTGGAGTACAACCTGCACCAACACCCTCCAATCCGCAAAATAGCCAACCAAACACCAATCAGCAAAGGTATTATTACCTCTAAGAATATTATTTTGAGTGTATTTATTCTTTCATCCTTAGAAAATCCTCCCTCGTCCCTCGTCAGAGCAGCTTAACAAACAATATCCGCACAAAAGATCCCCGGCCTCTCGGAGAAAAACAATTCTTCTCAGATAATATCAAAATTCTCACTGCTTATTTGACAGTAAATGGGTTCAATCATCCGATTGGTCACAGCACTTTGAGCAGACCGTCTCAGTCAGACTTCAACAACATTATGAGATTCCTCTTTAAGCAGCTGGACCCGAAGTATGAGTGCAAGGATAAGATGGAAGATGAAGTGGTGAATATGTTCAAATTCTTAGGATATCCGATCAATATCTCAAAGAGCAGCATCGCCGCTGTCGGATCCCCACATGCGTGGCCCGGGTTACTCGCAGCGATCACATGGCTCATCGAGCTACTGAACTACAACAAAGAGTGTATCAGTCAAGAGAACCAGCTTATTGGCGATGTTGACGTTACAGACCAAACGAGCTCGGAGAAATCTTTTCATAACTACATCTCGAAGGCTTATCACTTCTTCATCACAGGCAACGACGAGCAGCAGATGTCAGTACACCAACAGTTTCTCTCCGCTTATGAACATAAAAATCTGATCATTCGAGATAAAATTGATTCGTTAGATAAGAGGAATCTCGCTCTTGCGAATGAGATCGAGGATCTGAAGCATCGCACTGCTTCTCTGCCTGATGTCGATCAGAGACGGAAAGACCTTCAGCGAACTTATGCTAACCTGACATCAGCCTTCGAAGAGAAGAAAAAGGTCGCACAACAACTCAAGATGACGCTCGAAGAGAAGAGTCGCGAGCTGGAGAAGGGGAAGCAGCTCATTGTCGCGATTAATCAAGACTTACTCAAACTGAAAGACACCATCGCCAGGCAAGAGATATCCCCAGAGGATATTGTGAACATGATCAATGAGCGTGAAAGACTCGAAGAAGCACAAAAGATCGCCTCCGATCACCGTCAGTCTCTTCAGAGGAAGATCTGGGAGTTGGAGATGAATCTGCGTGACAAAGTGCAAGGCCTGGAAGACACGGTCAAAGCCTATCACTCGATCGCAGAAGACCTGAAGATGATCCCACAAGATGCAAGGAATGCTAGAGGTGAGAATCTGATGATTGAGATCGATATTCGCGCGAAAAGAAAAGAAGGACTGTTGAAGACTCAGGTGAAGGCTCACGTCATTCCCGTGTTACAGGAAGTTCGTAAAGAGCTGAACGAGATGACGTTAGAGTTGCGATCAGAGTTGATAGCAGAACAAGACAAAATGGAGGAATTAGAGAGCAAGAAGCAGGACATGATTCAGGCATGTGAATCATATGATGCGAAGAGTAAGAGAGCTGATGCGAGCTACAAACGAGAGAAAGAGTCTCTCGATCAATCGAATGACATTCATTTGAGAGAGATCGATAACATGGAGTCGAGACTGCTCCAGCTCACTGATACCGCTGCTGAGGAAGCGAGGATCACGTCAGCAACGCGGAGGATCGCAGAAGCCTCAGCGCTGAGGAATGCGCGTAATCAGGAGTATAACCGCACAAAGAAACATTTACTAGAGGCGATAATGGAAGTAGTAGGATTGTGTGCGAACCACAGAGAACTGCTTCAGCGACAATTAGAGCTCTGCAAATCCGCTTATCTGGAGCGAATCATAGAGATCCAAAGAAGTAAAGATGATGATAAACTATCATCCTATGCGAAGGTAGTGATTTCTCTGTTGACGTGTTCTCTTTCACTGACAGTTCTCTGCTTTCCAGGAACTGCTAGGTCTCGACTCCCTCAGAGCGATCAACGTTGATGACGTGTATCTCTCTCCAATCGATTCAATGATCGAGGAGGTGAGTCAATCCCTTTTCTTAAGCCAAACATTCACTTTGATGATTTTTTTTAGAATGCGATGCTCAACATGATTGATGACGGCAGTAAAGCAATTGTCTAACATTCTTATCAACTATCACTGTTATTCCCCATCGACTCCTCGTAGGAGCGTATCATTAACTTAAACAAACTAATTAATGAATTCATTAATTATTATTGAGGAATTGCTCTCTTCTATAATAAGACAATTGCTTAAACGCTGAAACGGTTTTCGCTGATTTCTTCGATTTGAATGCGATGAGATGGAATCACTCGCAATCACAGCGATCAGCATCCTTTCATGTGTCGTTCTACTCCTCCTTATCACTATTCGAAACGTTTCACTTCATATCTTTCATATCCATCTGAAGGGAGAGCAGGAAGCTGTTGCTTCGACTCCTCACAGAAAGATTCATGAAGTGATGAAGAGCCTCATCCTCCCTTACCACCAACATCAGGGGAAATCTCAGTACTTCTATTCAAGGATAAAGAAACAACATTTCATATTTTCTTGTTTGTTTGAGTGGGAGCAATATTCTCAGCGCGTCGAGCACCTTTCTTTCGCTCTCATGCACTTCCTCTCCTCTCTGGTGATCACGAGTATCTTTGTCTTCAATAGTGAGACATTCGCACAGTGCTCGAATATTCATCATCAAGTGAGCTGTGAGAGCACTTCCAATGACTTCACAATCCGTTCAATGCATCGAAGGTTTTGTCGCTGGAACGACGAACATTCGTCATGTCAGCTTCACCTCTCTTTCGAAGACCCTTCTGATCTCCTTCCATTGTTCTTTCTTCAACTCCTTCTCATCAGTCTTTGCCAAGCCCCAATAAACTGTCTTTTCGCGTACTGTGCTGGTCAGTTGCGACTGCTGTTCGACTATCATCTCTTCGTCGTGAAGGAGAGACTGCTCAAGGCCGAAGACTCGACGAAGACTCGTACATCTAAAGGTCGACCAGAGTTAAACTGGTTGGAAGATGAAGAGAAGCAAATGTCAGTTGAAAAGAAGAAATCAAAACCTTCTAATAACTATCGATCCTACGTCATGCTCATTGATTATAACGACGAATTTCGAGCATTGCAAACGAATTACACTCTCCTCTTAAGAGGCATTAGACTATCAATCCTTCAGAAGAAGATCGACTTCATTCGCCCAGTGCAAGAGATGGAATTTCTCTTGAACTCGTCGAAACTCTCCAATCACTTCATTCGCTGGGAGCAACGGCCCTCATCGTTTATCAGTCAAACTTCTAACATTCTCAACTATCTCAATTATCAATTTCAGTTACTGCAATATCAGTGCTTCACTGTGAGTGGTGATCCTGCTGACATACGCAATTTCCTGAGTCACTGCCGCCAACATCGGCAACCACTAGTCCTACGACATCTGCTCTTAACACGTCGAACAGCGCATAACCTTCGCAATGAACTCAATCAACTCCCTGCAAAGAAGCCTCTGGACTACCAGGAGTTCGATCAACAGCTCTTGCAATATTTCCTTGTCTACTGGCAGAGCGGTCTCAGCCAGGAGATTTTAAAGAGGGAATATTCTCGAATGACTCGAGAACGACAACGACAACGCTTCCTCTCTTATATCTTCTCACCAACACGTTCAAGTCTGAACACTGCTTACTTGTTCTCATGTGAGTTAAATCACTCAAATCTCGTGAAATGCTTTCTCCTGTTCATCGCTGCTTTCTCTGCTGCTTCAGTTGCTGCGTCGACCGTCTACCTGGTTTATTTCCTTCCTAATAACCTCTATGAAACATGGACTGAACATATTGCCCATAAATCCTTCATCCTGGTTTGGATGTGGACGGTGTTTGCTGTCGTAGAATTTGCTTATCTCTTTTGGCTTCTTCCTCTGGTGACAGGGTTTTATGAGCTCTTTCTTCCACGCTTTATCAACCCTTCTCACAATGTGTTGCTTCAAACTCTGACGAAACGTGTGAAATACCTTTTGCTGAAAAGATCGAATTACTTGTCAAATATTTTTTCTGCTCTTCAATTCTTCCATCCGGTGATTCGTTTGGCGAGACTCTTCCCCTCCTCTGCCGTATCTCGCATCCTTTTTACCCTGACTGATGACGATCTGCCTATCGCGATCTTGCTTCAACTTGCGAAGTCGACGCATCCAATTTACAAAATCTGGAAGTTAGATTACTCTAATCTTCGTCAGGATATTTGGCGCGACGAGAATCCTCTAGTGAGGCATAGACTACAGCTTCTCTTGGAAAACTGGAAAATTCGAGGATTCTATATGTATACACAACTCGTCTTCTTCCTCGATGCAACTGTGCGGCTGGTGTTATATGGAATTCTTCGATTCCCCTCGGAATCTCTCCAAAGACTGCTGTTAGAGATAGTCTTCAACCTCTTAACTTTTGGCGCTCTTTTGCTTACAAGTTTTTATTGGAATAGAAATGTTGTCATATCGATCGTGGTGATCAGTGTCTTATTACTGGCGCTGTTCATGTGTTTGGATGTCTGTTTTGGGTGGTCTAAATCCTTATCGATTTCTTATTTCTCTCGTTTGAATCAAGAATATCAACAGATCTTAAAATACCGAAAGAAACGATCGCAAGTGAATGTGGGAAAGATCCATCCAACTTCCACAGCTGTGGAAGATGAAGAAGAGCAGTAACTTAGAATGGGATGTGCAATGAATGGTCGTAAGTTGATTAGAAGAAAGTGTAAAATCTAACGATTAGTTCAAAATCTGTTTCTGTGATTCCTGTGACGTTTCGTCGACTATTTGCGTCTCTTTTATCGCAGTGGCTTCTCCCTCCATCTCAGTCTTTGTATCTATTTCATCTTGTTCTGTGCAGTCGGGTGCTGTGAGGATTGGAGGATGAGAAACTAAAGATGTGATTACATCGGTGTCCACAATTTGCTCATTCTGTTCCTTTGTTAATAGTTCGTCATCTTCTTGGTCTCCACAGGATGGAAACCCTTCGCCTTCCAGACTTTGTCGAGGTGAATTCTCATATAAATGGAGATTTGTTGTGAAATCGTCACTCTTTACCAAGACCTCATCTTCAAAATGAATATTCCGGATATCTTGGCTGATCTCATGCACGGCTGGACGAATAAAGTCATTCACAATATGGTTCGTAGATGATTGATTCGGCATTAAATTCAACAATAGTGTCTCGATTCGGCTCAATCGCTCATTCATTTGATCAAGTTGAAGGTTCGAAACTATACTATTGTTTAAATAAAGAAGAGTTAAAAACAAAAACTTACATCGAGAATCATCGATTGAACGGTAAGTTCCTTCTGTTCGAGGTCGAAGTGAAGAATATCCTGTCGAACGCGGGGATTCTTGATGCCCCATTTGTGGTGGCGATCTAATAAAACAATTAAAAAGAGTTAAAAGAGTTCTAACAGTGAACCTCACCTCAAGGAAAGACGAGATTCGTCTAAAGAGGATCTTGATAAATCCTTTTCATCTTTTGGTGATTCGGGAAGATCCATTTTCATGTCGGACATTCGTGGTTCAGAGAATTTGGTCTCCAACAAATCACCGTTATCATTAAAGTCAACTTCAAAGCGGTCATAAACAGGGAAAATATCAAATAATTCCCCTGTCCCTTCCTCGATAACCGTGTTATGTCGGTGATTTTTTTTGTAATCAACCCCAAAGTCTCCCTCATCAAATTCACCAAAGGTATCAACTTTAAATCCGTCTTGTGCCTTCGAATCAGATTTATTTGCATCTTGAAAGTCGAGATTATTCTCTTCTACAAAGCTTGAAGAATGCTTAAATTCCGAAGGAGAATCATAAGTGGTTTCCTCTTGTGATGCCCGAAATGAATCACTAAATCCCGCATCATCATGAAGATCGTTATTGTCATTAAATAATTTCCACAGCCAAGTCCTTTTCTTCCCAGCAGCATTGACACTCACCTCATCGTCTCCCTTCGTTTCTTCTGTAGCTTTCACGCTCAAAATAGAACTCGTTGGACTTACGCTGAATCCGAGGTTACTTTGGCGGCCAAGAGACTCTCTGTGAGGTGAATCCCCATTCTGGTGACTTTGACGAACACGACGATTCGAGAAGGGGACTACAGTTTCAAGAATATCTTCTTCATTGCTATCAGTTCTCAGCATTTCCTTCCCAATACTCCCTTCAGATCCTTGAACTTTCTCAGGCTGATTATGCTGATTTTCCAAGGATATTGTTCCATCAAAAGATTCGCTATTAATTTCGGGTATCTTCTTCTGTGAAGATCGGCGGGATAAAGATCCCAAAAAGCTAAGTCGACGCATCGCTGATTGAAGTAATGCCTTTTTCGGCTTTTTCTCGGCGGCATTTGTCGAAGCGTGTGATTGATCATCTTCTCGATCTGCTCGCTGAGCTTCTTCAACCTTTCGGAAAAACTCACTTTGATCCAGTTTTCGAGCATGGAAATCGGCAAGAAGTTGTCGCACAATATCTTGATTCGCAGGTGATAGGTGTACAACTTCAGATTCTAACTTCTTACAGGCTTCATGCAAAGATCGTAGCTTGTTTTGATCCAGCGTCGCCTGTTTCTCCTCCAAAATGAGCCAATTTGGTCGATCGTCAGCCTGAATAGTAACTCTGGCAGGTTCGTCATCCTCTATAAAATGCCAATTCTCGTACTTAAGCTTGTTAATCACGCGTCTATTTTCCTCTAAAAGAAGCTGCGCGTCTTCTTCATCCCTGTAGATAAGTTTCAACTGCCCATTTCGGCGGAAAGTTCTTGACTTAGAGAGTGAGCGAGAGTATTGCCAAGGACCAATGTGACGTATACCTTGTTCATCCTCAAAACAAACACTAAGTTTACCGATATCCATCTTTTCAAGGTCATCAAAATTTCCAAGCAAAGTATTAACGCTATTATAAAGATTTATAATCACGTGATCTCCTAGATAATTACCTTTAACTTGATATTGATTATGTTTTCCTTTGCCTTGAACACGATCTGGGGATTGATTGTTACCACTGTGCAGCACATTGAGGAATGATCGTCGTCGCCCCATATTACTCAACCGATCATCCAGCAAAGATAATTGAAGGGTTAGTGCTGCATCTCCTTCCGATGTAACTACAGTCGGAGGGGCGAGCTGTTTCAAAGTAGCTTCCCACTTCTTTTTTAAATAAGTTCCATGTCCTCGCCGATGATGTTCGAGAATAATCAATCTCTTCGAAGACACTATTGCAACGACATCATATTCCATTCCATCGATTCTCTTGCGAATAATTGCAGTATGAATCACGTACTCAGTGTCATCTTCTTCTGTCAGTTGAATTGGAGCAGGATTTCTAGATAAACTTCCTCGGTGATGAGTCTGAAATTGAGAATCGTCCGAAGAGTTTCCATCTTCTTCTTGCTCCATGTTGCTCCCTCCACCAGCTGTAAGAGGATTCGAGTAAGTTTCGAGTGATTGGGGATTGTGAAGAGATAATCGAGTCACATCATACGAATTGCTTCGCGATTGATGAGAAATAGAGTTGCGACTCGGAGCTTGAACGAAAGACATTCGATTTGCTTGCTGTAAGGAGATAATCTCGTCGGAACCACCCAAAACTTCATGAACAAAGTTATTTCCTTGCAAGAATGCTGCTGCAATTAAATTGTTTTCTTCGTCACTAATAGGTCTCGCCATAGCATTCAGAATTTGCGTTCCAAAGGCGGTATTAAAGTCATACTGGAGGATTCTTCCATCAACTCCAAAGACAGTGCCAAGGCGCACACGATCGATCACCCTTTCAGGTCTTTTGTTGACTGTCTTAACAATTTCTCTGGCCGCATCACCGCAGTGAGTGACAGCATCTAAAATTCCAACAACAGGATCAGCACCTAATCCAATAATCCCCTTTGCAAGACCAGGTACAATACCACGAGTCCCCTTCTTTTTCATTGCTCGATAAGGGACGGTAATGAGGCCAGTAAGACCATGATAAAACCCGTTTCCTATATCTTTGAGTGGGCGAGTGAGAGTTTCCTTGACATTTTTTGGATTTTGTTGCAGCTTTTCGCGTGCCTTGATAAATGATTCGTCTGTTGAAAGCTTTAATACTCCGCGCCCCACAGATCGAGTAATTGTGGTACTTGTTCCAATAAAGCCAACTGTTGCATTGCTCAGAAGTGATGCAGCACCCTTCACAAATCCTTTCCCAATTTTGCCTATTTCTGTAGGAGTTGTAATTAACGCATGTGCAGGTTCATAAAAGAAATCATGTACTCCAATTGAAAGGGAATTCAGTAATCCAATCGGGTTACCCACAACTTCAGAAGAAAATACAATTTTATAAAGTTGGCCCAGTGCACTATGAAAGTAGTGCTCTTGAAGAGTCTTCGTCACGTCATGATTGGTTTTGAAAAGGTGGGGAACTTCGAAACCGTTGAAGAATATTGGAGCATCAGAAATGGAAGAAGTTAAATCAAGCACCACTGTTCCGATCTGCCATAGTAAGACACTCAAAGCTGAATACAATCCAACACTGGCATTATCATTCGCCATATCCTCTCGCTGCTCCTTGCGATACTTGCGAATAATGAACCTTGGATTAATTAAAAAAGAAACATTGATTTTAATCGGGAAGATTCTGAAATCATCGATGTATAGCTTTTCAACATTCTCATCATCAATAAGCTTCCTATTACCTTCGGAGTAAGGAGCAATATCAAACTCCAAAGCTGTTGACTCTTCTTGATGTCGTTTCCATAGGAAAAATTGCCGAGCAGACATACGATTGTCACCTATTAATTCTTCTTTAACACTTTCAACTCCTGATTGGTCAATACTAATTTGATCCGTATTCGAATTCAACGTACGTTCTTTGCGATCTTGAGAAACTTCCTTTGTCCACGATTTGATCATTTCCCAAGTTGCAAGGACAACTTGCTGCTCTAATTTAAGATCCAGCTCTTGAATAATGAATTGAATAGTTTCGTAACATTCTAAATTACTTTGAGAAAGAAGATTTTTCTTTTTGACATGTAATCGAATTACTGGTTGAGGAGACTTTACAGGGGTAGGATAAAGAATAACAGAGCTCATAGCATCGAGTAACTGGTTATCGACTTGTAAACTCGAAAGAATGAGGGTAAAGTTTGAAGATTCTCGAGCAGACGCTGATTTTAACTCTAAACTAATTAAAGTAATTAACATCACTTCTCGGGCATGATAAGAATCGATGCACGAAAACGAAAAAGATGGAACTTGGAGGCGGTAATAGTTCCGTCGACCTTGGAGTGAATGTATGTCCTTTCGATCAGACATTCGAATAGCTAAAGTGATTCTTGGTTGATTTTTCTCAAGAAGACGATTAGTCACATTATTATGGCCATTCGCGGCTCTTGACATGGGTGAATTGCTGAGAAGTAGAGGAAAATCATGATGAAACCATTCATTTTCCTTAAGAGCACAGGTTGAATCTATTAAGCCAAACACGGGAATCTCTATACGCGCAAACTCTTGAGTTGATGGAAAGGTTTCTGCGATAAGCCTGATTTTTATGCTTCCTTTGACATTTAATAAATCAATTTCAAACTTCCCACTAATTCCCGTTTCCAAATCTTCTGCTTCTCTTTTATCATGTGGCTCATCAAACTGTTGATGAGAGTCGCCCCCGCCCCGGTTGGGATCTTTAATGAATTCATCGAACTCATCGCTCCATGTCATATAATGCGAGGACGGAATACTTCGAGTCCGAAAAGTCTATGCGAAATTGATTCAGGCGAAGGTGTTAGAATAAATTGAGAATTCTTACGTATTCACCGTATGAGATCTTTCCGTGCACATAAGAATTTTTAATAGGGATATTCTCAACTTTTAAAGGTTGAATCTCTAAGATGCAGCTTGAGGTATACACATGATCGAAGTTGCGCTTGGCTTCTAAATTAAAGATTTTCTGGAAATTTTTCATATTTTCTTTGTAGACATCAGTTCGGTGCATGTGAGAAGATAATTTTTGATGGAGCGGAAAGAAATCAGCTAAAGTATGCAGCCATTGACGCATGATTCGACCGTGAACGTGGTAAGCACGAATTTCCTCTGAATCCAAAACTTGGTCTTCGGCATCATTACTGGAGTCATTATTATCGAGAGAGAACTTCACGAACTTCCTCTCAAAGACATCAAGAGGCGTTTTTTGCTCTTCAGTCTCCCTGACTAAAGTTAGCACTTTTTTTGGGCTTTTCATTTGCATAGTCGCTGATTTTTCAGTAAAGGTGCTTTGATCAGTATTAATCGACGGTATCTTCAATTTTGCCGCTTCTCTTTCCTTTGCCATGTCGAGTATTCGATAATAGTAGCTACGTTCTTCTCGACTAAGCAAGTCTACTTGAGAAGTTGAATTAAGATTAGGGGTTTCAACACCGTGTATTAACTGCTTTTTCAGCCGACTTGCAATAAACTGCAGCACATTATGGTACAATAATAGTTCTCTGGCCCGTCTAAAAAAGTTCTTATCAACGAAGAAGAGAATCGTCATGGGAACTACTCACCGATTACATTGCTCGAGGACATAGCCAGAGAACCCGTATTCCGTATAAATCCATTGCAAACGTAATTTGATTGAACCTGAAGTCCGCAACCCTACTATAGAGCTGTTGACACTTTGTCGTAGCGAAAACCATCCTTCGATTTCTTCTTCATTTTTGAGACAGGTCAAAGGAATATCCACCTTTGAAATTACTGAATCCACCGTTGCAATAGATTTTGCCTTTACCAAGATACGTATACTGTAGTTACGAATATCATCAATGGCTTTACGATCTATGTCAAAGAGAAATCTTTGATGCAGCCACTTCGGTTCAAATGTTTGATCACATACATACGTGTATTGCGAATTTCGAAAATTGCGACTAAACAACAGTTACAAGACAAAAAAGAACATGTTTTAAGAAGCTTACTCGATTATTCCTCTCTTTTCTCGATTTCTTACGTAAATTCTGCAGTATATATCCTCAGCTTTTCCAGCGACGAATGGAGTAATATCTCTGGCTTCCAAAACATCCACAAGCAGCTGATGATGCTTTTCTATTCCTGCATCATATAATCGAGTGAATGTAGTATGTGATTTAATCAGGGAACTCTCAGATTTGAATTCTGGGTCTTTAGATTTGGAATATTTAGAATAGATATTCTGTTGACTGGTTTGCAGTGAAGCTACATGCTCATGATAAATGATTGCGATAGCCGTTGGTACATTGGAATCCACCTTTTTTCCAGACAACGCATCAAATAAAGCTTTGCGAATTGATTCAACTTGGGCAGCAAACTCTTTGAGCCAAATCAACTGATCAAAGATAAAATCAGTACTATAATCAAGCTCAGTTAACAACTCATACTTTCCTCGAGAGGGAGTTATGACTAAAACCTTCGTAGGACCTTCAGAGCGAACAGTAGCAAGTAGTTTACTTTCAGATTTAGGAAGTGGAAGATCTTCAGAAAATCCGATTTCATCTAAGTTCAATACAATCGCCGAATCTGCTTTCATCCCTGCGAGATATCCTAAATATGTTCCAAGTGATTCATCACCTTTTCCTTTATCCCCCATTTCTCCATTATCTTCAAATCTGACAGTGTTGCGATAATCAGAGGGACACAAAACATTTTCGCCGACATGAACTAAAAGTTTATGCGGCTTACTAGGATCTTCAAATATGTACGAAGTTGATTGACCAGGGTTTATATAATTCCAAGCAGTGCCAGTAATTCCTTTCTGGCGATAGTAGAGACGAAAACTGACGGACTGATTTTCGATTCGATATTCTTCCATTTTCTCTGCGTTTAATTCATTGACAAGCACCACAATACTGGATTCAACTTGACGCAGCTCAACCCTCACAGCCATAGAATCTTTCGTCTCAATCTCAGTTCCATCAAAAGTAGAACTAGAACTCTGTCGAGGATTTCTTTTTCGGTCCTGCTCTTTCTTCTGAATTTGCTGAAATGCTGCTTCACGAAGAAGACGTAATTTTTCTTCCACTGTTCTTAACTTTAAAACGCAAATAGATCTTTGAAGCTTCGATTTAATGGAAGCCATCGCCTCTTCAAATTTAGAACCCGATACTTTGCTACCATCAACCTCAAGAAGCACATCTCCAACTCGGACATCTGTTTCTCTAGCAGCGTAACTTCCTGATTGAATGCTTTTGACAACAATATTTTCTTCACCCCAATCTGTTTCAAATCCAAGCCCCAATAATCGATTGGGCGGAAGCTCGATTGAATACTCTGCCGCTCCTCGAGTGTTCACGTGTGGAATGGAAGCTAAATCAACCTTTTTCTTTAGCTCAACAGTAAACACCCCGATTTGATCAAGATTAAAGCTTACGCTTCTCTCCCAAGGACCTTCGGCTTTGATATAAATTTGACGATCCCCAAAAAGGTACGGTAAATGATAGGGTCGACTATGTTGTGGCGAAATATCAACTTCATGGGACGTTTCTTGAAAGTTTCCAACCTGTCCAACTTTTAAAACAACATTCATTCTGTTTACAATGATAAAGCGAGGAGTAAATCGAACGATTTTTGTGTACTGCGCCAGTCTTCCCGGTGCTGATTTTATTTTCAAACCAACTTCTATGATCCCTTTCTCCTGATGGTTAACAACTAACGCTTGATTGACTCCAACATTGAGTAAACTGAACGATTTGCTCCATTCGCTATTATCAAGTTGCAACTTAACCGAACCTTTACTGCTTAGAAGACTTGTGTCCTCCTGAAAATTGAACATATATGCCAATTTCACGATTTGTTCGAAGTTGACGTCACTGAATAAATTCGAGAGAGGGGAATCGATTTCAATTTCGCGATGGAAATTACTGTGTAAAGGGCCTTGGCACCCAGGAAAGATTGTCCAAAGATTCGCTCCCTCATTTTTTCGACTAACATCAATTTTAGAAGACTCAACTGTGAGGCGTTGCTTCACTGAGACTGGAGAAAAGGTTGACAGCTTGCCGCTCCTACAAAAAATTACTCGAAATATTGGAATATTAGAATATTAGAAACCAACTTACTTATCACTTCTTACGGACCCAGCGGTGAGTTCCTCGCCTCCTTCTTCTCGAATTTGGAAGGAATATTGAGACGTGTTGACGATCCAATACGGGCAATAAACAGTTATATGTCTTTGCCCCCCTGCTCCCTCCTTATTCTCTATGTTTAACCTCAAGCCTTGACCCACAGAATCGTATAAAGTAATAGTTGAGACGGATTCCGACTCATTCTCGTCAAGGATTCCTTCAATGGTTCTTTGGAGTGCATTTGCAAACAAGCTACGATCGGTATTTCGAAACTTCGGCTGATGTATGAGGATACCTTCAGATGCCCTGCAATATGGTAGATTTACAGAGAGAAGTAGCGGTTCCTCCAATGAAACTGTGTGAATAGATTGAAGATTCGTGGCCTTGATCTTGGCGCTCCATAGTTCACGCTTCTCAGTGGCATGTAAAATTTCGAAGTCAGCTTCACAAGGAAGTAAATTTTCAATTGTAATAGGCGGATGGATTACTACCAACAAATAAAAAAAAGAAATTTAAATGTAAATTTTGACTTACCAATCGTAAAATTTCGATGCTCATCAACATGAACAGAGCGGAAACTTTCTTTCTTCCCTCGTTCAGACACAGAACGACCTTGAATGTTGGTATCATGTAAAATTTCTATGCTATAGCAAAACGGAGGTAATCTAAAAATGGCAGCACGTTCTCTCTCCGCAGACCAAAATTGATCTATTTCTAAACTCTTTCGAACATTATTTCGTTGTATTTTACGGCTACGTTCTTCTGGATTTATATGGCAGGAGATATGAAGAAAATCAGAATCAGATTTATTCAAAATACGTCCCACCTCAAACTCGCTAGTATTTTTCCGATCCCGGTAGGCCAGATGAAACAGATTAATAGGGTCTGTAGAGTAATTTATCGTACCAGGGGTGATATTAAGCCTTGCAATCAATTCATCTCTTACTGTTGAGGAGTCTGTGGGCTGAAGATATAATAGACCAAGAGAAGAGCCTTTTGTTGTCAGAATACTTTTAGATAATAAGCTGATCGGGAGATATAAATTTTCTCGTGCATTCAATTCGAATACTGAACTGACAGAATCAGAGTCAATATCGTTAATCGCGTCGGTATTGGAATCACTTCTAGTTAATATTCGCACAGAATGTCCGCATTCGTTGCGTATGGAGAAAACTGATCTTAAAATCATCATTCGACCTTGATTGAAGGGGACTATTTCTATCAAAAGCTTCAAAACGGTCTTAATTCTTTGATCATTATGATAAACACTTGTTGCGTCAGATCTTCCAAGAATTGGAGATAGGTGTTTGTACTGAATCCCCAACTCATCCGCTTGAATTGCCTTGATCCAACGGTAGCCACTTATTTGGAGAGCTAATCTGTTACCGACCAATTTCTTACGCATTCGAGATCGAGCAAATTCATTCCTCCCTTGCTGCACATCAAAAGCCTCTTCAACAACTTTATGGTTTCGGATTAAAGTTTGTGATGGTACAAAGTTGAGCAGTCCACGTTCTCCAGAGCCCAGGTATTGCACCGTTTGCTTTCCTCCTTCCCATTGTTGCAGGTATCTAATCGATTGACCAGTCAGATTTAGTAAAGAAAATCCTACTCGAACCACTGGATTGAGAGATAACGATCGAAAATGTTCGATGCGAGAAGCAGCGAGTACATTAGCTGCGTTCGTATTTGTAAGTGAAAACGCTCGTTCTCTGGAATTTTTTACACTGTAAAATTCAAGTGGCGATGTTTGCTCAAACGAATCAACAATAGCATGTTTGTCGAAGGCCGCGTTCCCCTATAAAAGAGTTAAGCAAAAATTGCCATGTTTTACTGCACTTACAGTGGAAGCGGTCGAAGAAAGTACATCTATACTGCGGATGGAATCAAATAAAGTGTGAATGATCGCACCAGATATATTGAAATGGAATGGTGTATCAAATCGGATTGTTAGCCCGTCACCATGATCAAATGTCTACACCCAATGAGCACAACAACAAAAAGAAGATCTACAAACCTTACCTTCTCATAAAGAAGATGTGCTCCACACGGTTCAACAAACGGTTCCCAACATTTTTTGAGGTTATTAAAGGAATCAATCCAAGTTATAGCTTCCAAATATACGCGAGCTTCTTGCTTAAGTGCACTGTCGATTTGATCTTCAGTTTCAAGGCCTGTTGAGGCAACAGTAAAGTGATCTCTATGAACAATACTTATAGAATGGCGATTATTTATTGCTGATTTTAGCAGAGTTTGGCGATTATTGTTGACGCTCTTGTGGAAATTTGAAATCTGCAAATTCTCTTGGACTCCTTTATTATGGAATGCGATTGCAAATTCTTGAAGGAAAGCCTATAGAGATCGTTTAAATGCAAACAAAGATAGGGTGAAGAGGAAGGAAACCTGAAAAAACGGAAGATGCATGCCTAAAGTGTTATCTATTAAGAGTAATCTCACTCCCGCCAACTTTGCAAAACAGTTGACTTGCGAAAATCTTTGCAAATAAGTTGGTTCATCAGCTTTAGCTTCACTCGAATCATTTTCTAAATCCAAGAATTTAGAAACAGTTTTCCAAATCATTGATACGTCTTCAAAGCTGATCACAATGTCGGATGAGTCAAGAGGGAAATTTTTGGACAAAGTAATGAGCGAATTCAAAAAATTAGTTTCTGGAATAATTATATCCAACCCCGCAACTTCTTCATCCATTTTGAAATTGTTCAAATTTCTGAGAAGTTCAGCACATGTGATTTCAACTTTGAAGTCTTGAGTATTTTGTTCACTCTGATGAAGTTGATAGATAAAAAGGTTCATAAATTCTAACAAAGTTTTCGCACTTCCAAAACCTGAGGATCCTCTTGCTCCCCTATAACTGAGATAAGTTTCGAATTCCTTCACCAGCACTAATGATAGAGACTGCAGGTCATATGAAGTTTTAACTGATCCTTTCGTATCGTAACAATATCGGTAAGTTGCTCCATTGTCGACTTCGGCGAATAGATAAGTTTGAGAATCATAGTTAAGCAAAGCAACATGAGGTTTATGGAGCAGTAAACGGAAATCCGTTCCTCCATATGGTAAAAGGGACGGATTCAAACGACAATATGTTGCCAACGAAGGACTTCCAAATTCTTCAAATCGAAAGAAGCAAGAGAAATATTCCGCAAGGAGCAGAGTGATATCAAGATGGGAGACGAATAAATCAGCAGAATCTAAATAGAGGTTGATATTCATCCAATTCAAATAACTGGACATGAGAATCCCCACACTTAATGGCATCTGAGTGCCATATTTAACATCGTTATCTTCTTCATCGTCAAAGAATCTCGGAAAGTTTATCAAACCATATTTACCTTCAAGATGTTGAGAGTTGCCCACAGAAAGGAGGGTAGATTTGGCACCTGTGATCACTTCACCGCCAATTCTTCCATCGATAACTCTTGCCGCAGAAGCAGTAACTCCAATCTGGGATACATCATTGTCCGCCAAGACTTGAACAATCAAGCTTTGAAGCTCAATCTGACCAATCGGATAAACAAACCATTGTTGTCTTCCGTTGGTTGTTTGGTTGGAGGAAATATCAAAGAGACTAAATAGTGGATGCTCAACATTGAGCGAACCTCTATCAAGACTTCCATATCGCCTTAAATATTCATAGGAGGGAATAGTGCGCGAAAAGATACCATCATCTATTGCCAAGCTAAGTTGTATCTTCGACTGAACTACAAGAAGCTCGAATGTCATTTCTCGATTCATATAATACGAAAAGTATTGAGAGTCTCCATAGCTATCAACTTTCAGATCTTCATGCTTAGAGGCGGTAGGAAAAGTCAAGTCGTTCAAATCTGTAAACTCATCTTCGTTTGGCTCACTTGTTTCGTGAAAATTATCAAACCAGAATCCAAGAAGAAGATAAAACTCTGCCTGTGTTACCGCAAGATCAAGTGTTTTTGAGTTCAGGACATCACAAAAGAGGAGCTTCATCTCTCTCTCGGACACATCGACGATAACGTCGAGATTTGCCAACTGCCTGGTAATTTGATGCCAAAGTTGCGCTTTATTATTTTCCCACTTTTTGATCCCTCCATTATGTCGAATTGTAGAAAACAATGGAGCTTCCAACTCCTCTGAAAGAGCAATTTGACGCATTGGTAACGCGTGTTCATCGAAGGCACTTAGAGGAGAGATTGATGAAAATATGTGAACCTCTCTCAGCATAACGGCAATACGTAAGACCGATCCAGTGAAATTGGATGTAACGCGATTCACCGTGAGTACATTTTTCAGAGCATCATAATAATCATTTGATTTATCGTACAAATTTCCCATATTCAATTCAACAATTTCAAAAAGTTTGTCCAGCGATTTGGTAAATCGACAATCTTCCATACGATCAGCCAGTATCCATTCATTTTTATCGCCATCAAAGCAAAGGACGGAACCTGACTGATGAGATATTTCGTCTTCTCGAGGAGCGGAAACAAGTTTGTTTGAAGGAGCTATGCGAGTTAGAGCATTCTGAACTGTCAGTCCCAAGAGATCAGAACATTGGGAATTCCGGGGAACGATAACAGAGAGATCAGTTGTAATTAAAATAACTTCAACTTTGGCTCCGTCTGCAGTTGGAGTCGATTGAACTGAATTTGGTGGCTGCTCATCACGAAGAAAATTTTGAATAGGATAAATCACTTGACTGTTGATATAATCTATTGCTTGGAGGATGAATCGATAGAAGAAACAGACACGGAATGAATGCAGTCGTATTATGGTTGAGAGAATATTAATGTCTTCCGAGTTTTGAGTGGTAAGGATAAAAGTAACAACATCATTACCACTTTCGTCATTCCAAATTACATCTCTATACTGACGAGCATAAAATGTCAAATCTAAAAGCCTTAAGCTACCAATACTCCCCCGAAAGTCATTTTGTCGACTATGAGTAAACATTCCCTGAAACTTGTCAAATTTTAACATACAAAAATTTTCTTGTTTGCTTGTAAAAAGAAGTTGAACTTGGCTAATTTTGTATGATATGTCATGACTCTGTGTCAAAAGTACAGTGAGTTCAGGCTCAATCGACTCTTCCCCCAACAGATTTTCAGTGGGTAAATCTATAGGCATTGAACTCGAAGAAGGTGATGATTGACCTTTAATGAAAGATAATTTTTCTAGAATCT
>VFQN01003247.1_pt1 | contig 23640 bp, 20 predicted proteins | sample 3512371 | NCBI WGS metagenome assembly VFQN01 (sample SAMN10412370, study PRJNA504923) | tailings metagenome | isolation source: Replicate 2 from Balatoc abandoned mine | place: Philippines: Itogon, Benguet | collected 2017-08-28
CAGCGTGCCGACCAGCACGCCCATTGCGAGAACGGCGAGGACGGCCGGCAGCATCATGGCCGGATCGCCGTTCATGATGGCCGAGGCGACGACGGCCGAGGCGGAGATCAGGTGCGCCACTGACAGGTCGATCGAGCCGACGAGGATGGCGAAGGTCTGGCCAACGGCGGTGATGCCCAGTGCGATGGATCGATTGAGGATCGCAATGCCGGCCTCGGGCGTCAGGAAACGCGTCAGGCCGAGGCCGAGCGCGATCGCGACATAGACGAGAAGCGCCACGCCCAGCAGCAGCGCCGGGGCGTACCGTTCCATGCGCCAGGCCGGGCGCTTTGTGACGCTTGCCGTGCTCATGCCGCCACCGCCTCTTCGCCTGTTGCGGCGAGCATGACATCGGCTTCCGTCACCCCGCGGGCAAAGCCGGCAACGAGTTCGCCGGCGCGCATGACGAGAATGCGGTCGGCAGCGCCCAACACTTCCGGCAGGTCGGACGAGACCATCATGATCGCCGCCCCCTTGCGGGCGAGGTTTCGCATGAGATGGTAGATGCCGGCCTTTGCGTTGACGTCGATGCCGCGTGTCGGCTCGATGAAGATCAACAGTCGGGGCGCGAGTGCCAGCCAGCGTGCCACGATGGCCTTCTGCTGGTTGCCGCCGGAGAGCGCCTTGATGTCCTGGGAAAGGCTGCCGGCACGCACGTCGAGATCACGTATCAGTGTTTCCATCGCCCCGGTGGAGACGAACGGCGTCGCATCGGCACTGCCGGCGAGGCCGGAAAGCGCGCGTGCCGTCAACATGCCGTTGTCGATGACCGACTGCATCAGGAGGAGCGCTTCGGCCTTGCGGTCGCCGGGCAGAAGGCCGATGCCGGCGCGGATCGCATCGCGCGGATTTGTGAAGCGGGACGGCTTTCCGGCAAACACGACCTCGCCCTCGGCAAAGGGGGCAAGGCCGAAGATCGCCTGGGCGAGTGCCACCCGCCCTGCCCCCTGCAGACCGGCAAAGCCGACGATCTCGCCGGCGCGTAGCGCGAAGGAGATGTTCTTCAGCCGATCATTCCCGGCATTGCGTACGGAGAGCACGATGTCGCCGATTTCCTCCGGCCTTGCCGGCTCCGCATAGAAGTCGCCGATATCGCGGCCGACCATGGTGCGTACGATCGTGTCGGGTTCCGGTACATGGTCGAAGCTCGCCGCCGTCTCGCCGTCCTTGAGCACGGTCACGCGATCGGCAAGCCGGGTGATCTCGCGCATGCGATGGGTGATGTAGATGATTGCGACGCCGCGGTCCTTCAGCGTATCGACGAGATCGAACAGCACCTCGCATTCGGCCTCGTTGAGCGCTGCGGTCGGCTCGTCCATCACGATGACCCGCGCTTCGAGCGACACGGCCTTGGCGATCTCGACGAGTTGCTGGCTCGCAACATCGAGATCGGCCACGACCGTGTCCGGCTCGATGCGGTGTGCCGAGCCGAACAGCGCCAGCACGCGCCGCGCCTCCTCGTTCATCGCCCTGATGTCGATGAAGCCACGACGGGTCGGCTCCCGGCCGAGGAAGATGTTCTGCGCGACGGTGCGTTCCGGAAGCAGGGAGAATTCCTGATAGATGACGGCGATGCCCGCGCGGATGGCTTCCAGCGGATGGAGGAAATGCCGTTCCTCGCCCGCCACGACGACAGCGCCGTCATCCGGCCGGTAGAGGCCGGAGAGGATCTTCATCAATGTCGACTTGCCGGCACCGTTTTCGCCGGCAAGGGCATGGACCTCGCCGGAACGGGCGAGGAAACTGACGCCCTTCAGCGCCTTCACGCCGGGAAAGCTCTTGGTGATGCCGCGCATCTCGATGGCAGGGACGTTCTGGTTCATGCTGCTGCCCATGTCTTGCGGATGAACGTTGCGCTTTCGCTGAAAAGCGTCTCGAAGTCGGGAAACAGCGGCCGCCAGACGCGGGTCGCCGTCGCGATGGCTGGCAGACCCGCGCCGAATGCCTCCAGAGTCAGCCAGCCGTCATACCCGATCTCCTTCAACACCCTGAACATAGCGGGAAAGTCTATGTGCCCGCGCCCGGGGATACCACGGTCGTTCTCCGATACATGGAAGACGCCGATGTCGCGACCGATCAGACGGATCGCCGCCTCCGGCCGGCTTTCCTCCACATTGGCGTGAAAGGTGTCGTACATGATCCTGAAGGCGGGATGCCCGACCCGATCGACGTAGGCGTGCGCCTGCTCCATCGTGTTGAGATAGTAGGTTTCGAAGCGGTTCAGCGGCTCGAGGCTGAGATGCATGCCGTGGGCTGCTGCCCGCTCGGCCAGCGCGCGGTGTGCGTCCGCCCCGTATTTCAACTCGTCCTCGCTGGGGCCGTTCCCGGTGAAGACGCCGATCGGCGCGTGGAACGGGCCGCCCATGCTTTCGGCGCCGAGCGCGATGGCGCAATCCAGCGCCCAGTCGAGATGGGTGAGGCCGCGCGCCCGTATTTCGGCATCGGGGCTGACGGGGTTGGCCTCCGGCGTCGGCACGATCGATGTGGTCGACCGGCCAAGGCCCAGGGCATCCAGTTCCCGGCCGAGACGTTCGTAATGTGCGACGTTGCCCTTCAGGACGGGGATTTCGACGCCGTCATAGCCGAGATCCCGCAAGCGTCTGATGCTTGCTAGGTGCCTGTCCTCGACGAAATCGGTCAGGCAAAGGAGATTGATGCCAAGTTTCATGAGATGCTCAATGCAATGTGATGCCGAGGTCGCGGCAGGTTACGCGAATCCAGGACAGTGATTTTTCGATCATCGGCCCCGCCGCCCCCTCGCATTCGAGACTGAGGACGCCGGCATATCCATGATCCCGCAACTGGGCGAGGCAGGCCCTGATATTGTCGGCATTGACCCCGTCGCCGAGCGCGCAATGGCTGACCGCGATGCCCGTCTGCCCGCCGCGCGCGGCTGCCGCCAACGATTGCGACACATCCTTCACATGAACGTGGCTGACTTTGTCGATGAAGAGCGGCAGAAACTCCGCCGGCTCCTGGCCGGCGATGAAGGTGTTGCCGGTATCCATGTTCATGCGCAGCCATGGGGAATCCACGAAGGAAAGCATGCGCGCCATGAATTCGGGACGTGTCGTGAAATGGCCGTGCGGTTCGATGTTGACGACGATCTCGTGCGCTTCGGCGACCTCGATGATCGTCTCGTAGCTGCGCTTCATGAGCGCCATCGCTTCCTCTTCGGTAAGCCCGGGCGGCATATGCAGGCCATCGGTTGTGTCGACGCAGGGACTGCCGGCCTGCGCGGCCCAGGCAATCGATTTCAGTACATAGGGCACGCCCCGGAGCGGGCCGTCCGCGCCGGAGAGCGGATAAGCGGCATCGACCTGGGAGAAGCGCACATCATATTGCTCCATCTTCCGGCGCAGCAGAACCGGGTCCTCATAGAGGGCGACATGGGGCTGGTAGCCGAGGCCGTGGATCCAGCTCACGCCATCGATCAGGCCACATTCGATGAAGTGCACATCATTGTCGCTCGCCCACTGCAAGCATTTTTCGAACGACCAATAGGCCGAGTTGAAAGCGTCCGTGTGGAACCCTATCCGCACTGGCCTGTCCTCCCGATGCTTCCTCCATGCCATTGAGTTTCAATGGCAAATCACCAGCGCCTCCGTTTAACGCTTGATGATGGCGCAGCATTGCGCAATAAATCGCTTCCGGCGTTCGAAATGGACGACTGGTAAATTTTAAACATACCGAGGGAAGCCATGAGCAAGGCCAGCAACGAACGGGCCGTCAATCGGCCGGCAGTTTTCCGCGAGCCGGGCGCCCTGCTCTATGCCGGAAATTGCCAGGACCTGATGAAGGCCTCGCTTGCCGGGCAGGTCGCACTCAATGCCTGGACGCGCCGCGGTTACCCCGGAACCGATCTTGGCAAGGCGCTGCCGCAGGTCTGTTCGGTCGGTGGCTGGGACGCGACGACGCCGCAGGACTGGGGGCTGCGCGAGCATTGCAACGAGGGCGTCAAGATCGCCTATCTCGCGCGCGGCTCGCTTGCGATAACGATGGATGGCCGCAAGACGGTGATCAACGAGGGGCAGATGTTCGTGGTGCGGCCGTGGCAGCTCCATGCGCTCGGCGACCCGACCATTGGTGCCAGCCACATCATCTGGGTGCTGATGGATATGGGTGTGCGTCGGCCGCACGAGACCTGGCTCTGGCCTGACTGGATCGGCTGGCCGGAGCGGGACCGCAAGCGGCTGAGCGAGCTCCTGTCGAAAAACGAGCAGATCTCCTACCTTGCGTCACGCGAGGTTGCCCGCACCTTCCTGGATATCCATGACGTGGTCGCCGGGGGTGATATCGAGGGCGGCGAGGCGCGACTGCGCCTGCTGATCTCGATGATGTTGCTGCAGTTCCGCCAGATGCTGGAGAACGAGGCGCCCGTGCTCGATCTTGCGCTTGCAAGCTCCAAGCGTACGGTGGAGATTTTCCTGAAGCGGCTTCGGCATGCGCTGGAGGAGGACTGGACGCTGGAGAACATGGCAGCGGAGTGCAACCTTTCGCGCACCCAGTTCACCCAGCACTGCCAGGTGCTGACCAACATGACGCCGGTGCGCTACCTGCAGATGCTGCGGCTCAATGCTGCCCGGCAGCTCCTGGAGAGCGGCCAGCAATCCGTCACCAATGTTGCCTATGACTGCGGCTTTTCCTCCAGCCAGTATTTCGCCACCTGCTACAAGAAGCGCTTCGGCTTCTCCCCGATGGAGACGCCGCGCCAGCAGGGTGCAATGGCAACTAGCCGGTGGTGACGACACCGCCGTCGATGACGAGGGCCTGACCGGTCATCATGCGGCTCGCCGAGGAAGAGAGGAACAGGCAGCCGCCAACAATATCCTCCGGCGCCAGCGTGTCCTTGAGGCACTGCCGGTCGAGATGGGCCGAAAGCGCCTCGGGGGTGACCCATTTCTCCTTCTGCTTGTCGGTCAGCACCCAGCCCGGCGCGAGCGCGTTGACGCGGATCCGGTCCGGCCCGAACTCCCGGGCGAGTGCCCGCGTCATGCCGTTGATGCCGGAATTTGCAGTCACATAGACGGGATAGCCGGCGTTGCCCATCATGTAGCTGATCGAGGTGAAATTCACGATGGCGCCGCCGTTCATCGCCTTCATGCCTGGAAGCACGGCCCGGCAAGCGAAGAAATAGGCCTTCAGGTTGATGGCCATCGCCTGTTCCCAGAAAATCTCGTCGACCGCGAGCGTATCGTGCCGCTGATCGTTGGCGGCATTGTTGACGAGGACGGTGATCGGGCCGTGAACCTGTGCGGCGGCAGCCAGCGCCTGTTCCAGGGAGGCGAGATCGCTGATGTCGGCCGGCAGGAACAGAGGGCGCCGACCGGTCTTCTGCTCCATCGCGGCGCAGAAGGCGGTGGCGTCGGAGCGCTGGCAGAAGGCGACCCGCGCGCCCTGCCGGAGGAAGCCCTCGGTGAGGGCGGCGCCGATGCCCGAGCCGCCGCCGGTGATGAAGACGGACGCACCTTCGAGATCCGGATAGATCGTCTCTGACATGTCAGCTCTCCCTTGCCGCTTCGATGCTGATGGATAGGCTCCATTCCCGCGTTTCGCCCGGCTGGAGCCAAACGGCCTTGCCGCCGGCGACCGCATCGGCAAGGCTCTCCATCGGTGCCGTGGTGGGGGCGAGGGAAATCTGGCTGACGGGCGCCTCGGCAGGCCAGCCGCCATAATCCAGCCAGAGGCCGAGATGCCCGGCAGCCTCCGCATTCCAGCGCAGAGTGAAGGTTCCGCGATCTCCGACGACACGCGCCTCGGCCTGCCCTTCCACGGAGGCAAAGAATTTTGCGGCGAAACGGGTTTTCAGGGGATGGATCCGGTCAAGGGCTGGCAGGCCATCCCGGCCCGGGTCCGGGAAGGTGACAGGGCCCTTAGCAAGAAGGTGCCCGTTGTGGCTGAGGAAGGCCGCGTCCAGGGCTTCGATACCCGGCAGGCGGAGCCGGTCGCCCTCTTCCGGTGCGATGAGAAGATGCTGGGACCACAGATAGGGCATCACAAGCGAACCTTCGTTCGAGGTGCGATAGACGAGGGTGAGGCAATTGCCATCGAGCGTCAGGGTACGCTGGAAACTGAGCGGGCCGGCCCGGCCGGTTGTCGTGATGCTTTCGTCCGTGGATTCCATGTCGACCTGGCGGCCCCAGAATTCGCCGTGGTCGCGAAGCGTCATCGGCCTGGCGCTCACCTCGCATGCCGCGGCGGAGGGAAAACACTCGTCCCAGCCGCGTGCTTGCTCGACGCCAAAGGTCGCATCCTGGGCGGGCGAGCCGACTGCAGGCCCCGGAACCAGCCAGTTGCGGCCGGTCGTAAGATCGGTGAGTTCGCTTACCCGTCCGCCGAAATCAGGCTCGAGGCGCAGGCGAAGGGTTCCATTGTCGAGGACGATGCCGCTCATGGCCGCTCCTGTTGCAGACGGGAAAGGGTTTCGGACCATTGCCGGGCGATCGACAGTCCGACGGGCTGGACGGGCAGGCACGGGGCTCGGTCGTGGATCGCGATACCGGCATTTTCGCCGAAGATGCGCTTGCCATAGGTGATGAGATGTTCGAGCGACTGCATGACGAAGGTGGCGGCGGGAAGCGCTGCGGCATAGAGCGCCTCGGCCTCCACGTGGCGGTCCGCCTGCCACAGGTCGAGGATACGGGCTGCGACCGGAGCGATGTCGGGCGCGAGCACGAAACCGCGGCAACCGATGCGAAGAGCATCGGTCATTTCCAGCCCGCCCCGCCCGCCGACGACCGCAAGGCTGTCGCCCGCCACGTCGATGATGCGGGCCAGGCCGAGCGCCGCGTCCTCGGCTTTCACGGCGGCAAGATTGGGGGCCCGTTGCTTCAGGCGGACGAGGTCTTCGCCGGAAAGGGCGCGGCCGAGATATTGCGGTGCGTTTTGCACGGCGACGGGCAGCGTGGTCGATGTCGCGACACGGGCGAAAAAGTCGAGATAGACATCCGCGCCATAGCTGCCGACCATCGGGGGCTGGAGGATGAGCCAGTCCGCGCCTGCGGCTGCTGCGCAGGCTGCAAGCTCCACCTGCTCGCCCACCGAATTGCCGGCGATAGTCACCGAAAACGGCAACCGGCCCGCATTGGCGCGTGCTGTCGTTTCGACCAGTGCGCAGCGTTCGGCGAAGGTGAGCTTGAGCACCTCGGTCGCCAGTCCCAGCACGGTGATGCCGTGGCAACCGGTCTCGACGCAGTACTCGACCTGCGCCTTCATCGCACCGTGATCGAGTGCCTCTTGCGCGTCGAACAGGGCAAAGAGCACGGCGTAGACGCCGTCGTGAATGTTGGTTCTTGTCATGCTGCACCCATCATGATGTCAACGCCGCGATCTGCGACCGCCATGGCGGGCGCGTTGGTGTTTCCGCTGGTAATGCGGGGCATCATGGAAACGTCGAAGACGCGCAGGCCCTCGATGCCCTTGACGCGCAGGTCCGGCGTCAGCACGGCGAGCGGATCGTCCTCGGCTCCCATGCGGGCGGTGCCGCAGGGGTGGTAATTGGTCTTGACCGTGCGCTTGCAATGGGCAAACAGCTCGGCATCGGAGCGGAAGGCCTCACCGGGGAAAATCTCACCCTTGATAACCTTCGCCATCGGCCCGGTTTTCAGCACCTCGCGGGCAAAGCGCAGGCCGGCGATCTCGTGGCGGATATCGTCCTCATGGCCGAGATAATTGGAATTGATCATCGGCAGGGCTGCCGGATCGGCCGAGCGAAGGCGCACCGTGCCGCGCGCCTTCGGCTGCAGCAGGCAGGAGTTGAGCGTGACGCCGTCCGTGGGCGCGACACCCATGACGTCGCGGTCGAGATAGACGGTCGGAACGCAGTAAAACTGGATCATCGGCTCGCCCGCGGGGTCGAGCGGATTGATGAAGGCGCAGGTCTCGCAGCCGTTCGTCGAAACGGGGCCGGAGCCGAACAGCATGTATTGCAGGCCATTGCGGAGCATGCGCAGGCCGCGGTCCTCGCCGTAATAGCCGAGCTTTTCATGGGTGGCAGCGACCAGCGGAACCTCGTGGTGGTCCATCAGGTTCTCGCCGACGCCGGCAAGGTCCGCCTCGATGGCGATGCCGTGTCGGCGCAGGTCGCGTGCCGGGCCGATGCCCGAGAGCATCAGGATTTTCGGCGTGCCGAAGGCGCCGGCTGTGAGGATGACCTCGTTTGCCGCATGGAGCTTGCGGATCTGGCCGCCTTCGGCGATTTCGACGCCCACTGCCCTGCCGCCTTCTATGAGGAGACGCAGGACGCGCACGCCGGTCATGACGGTCAGCTTCGGATCGGCGGCCAGGGGCTCGATGAAAGCCTCCACTGCCCCGCAGCGGCGGGCGCCGCCGATCGTCGTCTGCATGTAGCCGACGCCGGCCTGCGTGCCGTCGTTGAAATCGTTGCGCAGCGGCAGCCCCATCTCCTGTAGCGTCTTGACGAAGACATGGGAGATTTCGGCGATATGGCGCGGGTTGGAGACTTTCAGCGGCCCGTCCGTCCCATGCGCAGGGCCGGCGAGCGACTGGTTGCCTTCCTGCCGGCGGTAGTGTGGCAGGATATCGTCCCAACTCCAGCTGATGCCGTTGGGGCCGGCCTCCGTCATGTGGTTCCATTCGTCGTAGTCGGACCGCCGGCCACGCATGTAGACCATGGCATTGACGGTCGAGCCGCCGCCGAGCACGCGGCCCTGCGGCAGGTCGTGCGACCGGCCGTCGAGCTGCGGTTGCGGTTCCGTCTTGTGGAAGGTCAGGTATTTGCTGCCCTTCAGCATCTTCACGAAGCCGGCCGGCATGCGCAGCAGCGGATGGCGGTTCGACGGCCCTTCCTCGATGAGCGCGACGCGGGCGCCATGTTCGCCAACCAGTTTTGCCGCGGTCACGCAGCCGGAGGAGCCGCCGCCGACGATGATGTAATCGAAGTCCGTCATCTCACCATTCCGCAATCGAGCCGTCCGCATGGCGCCAGACCGGCGCCCGCCAGGCGTGACCTTCCACGGCGCGGGCGCGCACCATGTCCTCGTCCACGTCGATGCCGAGACCGGGACCCATCGGGATCGGCAGGAAGCCGGCTTCGATCTTGAAGCGGCTTTCCGGCTTCAGGTAGTCGTTGAGGTCGCCGCCCTTGTTGTAGTGGATGCCGAGGGACTGCTCCTGGATGACGGCGTTGTAGCAGATCGCATCGACCTGGAGGCTGGCGGCCAGCGCGATCGGCCCGAGCGGGCAATGGGGTGCCATGGCGATGTCGTAGCTTTCCGCCATATGGCCGATACGAACCATTTCGGAGATGCCGCCGACATGGGCCGTATCCGGATTGATGATGCCGGCCGCGCGCTTTTCGAAGACGGCGCGGAAATCGTAGCGGCTGTGCAGGCGCTCACCGATGACAAGGGGAATGGACGTGGTGCGCGCAAGGTCCGCCATGTGGTCGACCTGAGCCGAGACCACCGCGTCCTCGATGAACATCGGCCGGAGCGGCTCGATTTCCTTCAGCAGGATTTTTGCCATAGGCGCATGCAGGCGGCCGTGAAAGTCGAAGGCGAGATCCATGCGGGTGCCGACCGCATCGCGCAGTTCGCCGAGCTTGGCGACGATCCGGTCGATCTTGGCGTAGCTGTCGAGGAACTGGACCTCCTCGGTCGCATTCAGCTTGCACGCGTCGTAACCGGCCTCGATAAGCGCTGTCGCATCGGCGACGAGATTGTCGGGCCGGTCGCCGCCGATCCAGCGATAGGTGCGCACCTTGTCGCGCACCTTGCCGCCCATCAGCGCATGCACCGGCTGGCCGAAGGCCTTGCCCTTGATGTCCCACAGCGCCATGTCGACGCCCGACATGGCGCTCATCAGGACGGGGCCGCCGCGGTAGCAGCCGTTGCGGTAGATCATCTGCCAGGTGTCTTCGATCAGCAGTGGATCGCGGCCAATGAGAAGGGTTTCCAACTCGCGTATCTTTGCCGCCAGCGTTTCCGCATGACCCTCGAGCACCGGTTCGCCCCAACCGGAAATGCCCTCGTCCGTGGAAACCTTGAGGAACAGCCAGCGCGGGGCGACGACGAAGGTTTCGAGTTTGGTGATTTTCATTGGGAAGTCCTCAGCCGGGCGCCGGATGCGCTGTCGAAGTAACGGATGCCATTGGGGGAGAGCCGGAGGTGGACGGTGGCGCCGATCTCCGGACGGAAGTGCTTGTCGGCCTTGAGCACCAGCCGGCCCTTGCCGTGGTCGGCGACGACAAGCGTCGCATCGCCCGTCGGCTCCACGGAATAGACGGTGACCGTGAGGTCACCCGCCTCGCCCTCGGTGGCGACCGTGATATCCTCCGCGCGGATGCCGAGCTGGGCTTCTTTCGCGTCGGCTATGCCCGCCGCCGCGATGCTGGCCTTGCCGGAGCGGAAGGCACCGCCCTGGACGTCGCCGGGAATGAAGTTCATCGGCGGCGAGCCGAGGAAGCCGGCGACGAACAGGTTGTCGGGATCGTCGTAGATCTGGTCCGGCGTGCCGATCTGGCGGATTTCGCCGGCCTCCATGATGATCACGCGGTCGGCCAGCGTCATCGCCTCGATCTGGTCGTGGGTGACGTAGATGGTCGTGATGCCGGTCTCACGCTGGATGTGCTTGATCTCGGCCCGCATCGCGCCGCGCAGCTTGGCGTCGAGGTTCGACAGCGGCTCGTCCATCAGGAAGACGTCCGGCGAGCGCACGAGCGCACGGGCGAGTGCTACGCGTTGGCGCTGGCCGCCCGAGAGGTTCTTCGGCAGCCGGTCCGCATAGGGTGCAAGGCCCACCTTCTCTAGTGCGGCAATGGCGGTCTTTTCCCGCTCGGCCTTAGCCATGCCGCGGGCGCGCAGCGGATAGGCGACATTGTCCAGCACTTTCATATGCGGATAGAGTGCGTAGTTCTGGAACACCATCGCCATGTTGCGCTCTCGCGGCAGGCGGTTGGTGATGTCGGCGCCGTCCTTCAGCACCGTGCCGGTGGAGGCGGTCTCCAGCCCGGCGATGATGCGCATGGTCGTTGTCTTGCCGCAGCCTGAGGGGCCGAGCAGGACGACGAACTCGCCGTGAGGGATATGGAGATCGATGGGCTTCAGCGCGGTCAGCGCACCCCAGCTCTTGGTGACGGATTGAAGCGTGATTTCGGTCATGTCAGCGATAGGCCCCCATGGTCAGGCCACGGATGAGGTGGCGCTGGAAGACAAGGATGAAGAGGATGATGGGGATGATGAGCAGGCTGGCGGAAGCAGAGAGCTCTGCCCAGGCGATCGTCTGGTAGCCGATGAAGCCATAGAGGCCGACCGGCACGGTGCGCACCGCCGAATCCCCCAGCACCAGTGCGAAGAGGAACTCGTTCCACGAGAGGAGGAAGATCAGGATGCCGACCGAGATGAGCCCGGGCATGGCGAGCGGCAGGGTGATGCGGGCGAAAACCTGGAAATGGTTGTCGCCGTCGAGGCTTGCCGCCTCCTCGATCTCGCGGGGCAGTTCGGAGAAGAAGCCGCGCAGCAGCCAGACCACGATCGACAGGTTGAGCGTGACATGGGCGAGGATCAGACCCAGATGCGTATCGAGCAGACCGAGTTGGTAGTAGAGCACGAAGAACGGGATCAGCATGGCGACGGGCGGCGTCATGCGCGAGGAGAGCAGCCAGAAGCCGAAATCGCCGCGCCCGCGGAAGGAGTATCGCGCGAGGATGTAGGCGGCCGGTGCGCCAAGCGCGAGTGTCAGCAGGCTGGAGCCGGCCGCCACGATCGTCGAAGAGGCGAAATAGGCCCAGATGTCCGGGTTGCCGATGACCTTGGCGAAATTGGCGAAGGTCGGCTCGAACAGGAAGAGCGGTGGTCGAGCCATAGCCTGGATCGGCGTCTTCAGCGCGGTCATGAAGATCCAGTAGAGCGGAAATATGCACCAGATCGCGAAGACGTAGAGGATCAGCCGGCGCAGCCAGACGGAGGTGAACAGCTTCATGGCGCTTAATCCTTCAGGTCGAACAGGCCGAGCCGGCGAAGGAAAACCTGGCCTGCCACAAGGGTGAAGACGAGCATGACGATGGCCAGTGCCGAGGCGTAGCCCATCGACAGGAACTCGATGCCGTATTTGTAGGCGAGCAGGTTCAGCGTGCGCGTGGCGACGCCCGGCCCGCCGCCGGTCAGGACGAAGATGATGTCGAAGGTCTTGAAGGCATCGATCAGCCGGAACAGCAGGGCGAGGGCGAGATAGGGCTTCAGCCGCGGCAGGGTGATGAGGAAGAAGGTGCGGAACGGGCCGGCGCCGTCCATCTGGCTCGCCTCTTCCGGCTCCGGCGGCAGCGCTGCCATGCCGCCCATCACGATGAGCAGGATAAAAGGCGTCCATTGCCAGACGTCGACGAGGATGAGCGACAGGAGCGCAGTCTCGGGCGCAGCCGTCCAGGCGCTGGGAGAAACGCCCATCAGGCCGAGCATGTAGTTCAACACACCCTGCGTGGGGTTGAACATCAGCCGGAAGGTGAAGGTGGCGGCAATCGGGGTGATCGCCATCGGCAGGAGATAGATGACGCGCAGCCACGACGCCTGCCGGACCTCGTGATGCAAAAGGGCAGCGATGCCGACGCCCAGCACCGTCTCGATGCCGACCGCGACGATGGTGAAGATCGCCGTTATGCGTGCGGCATCCCAGAAGTCGGCGGAAGAGAGCAGGTCGGAATAGTTCTTGAGGCCGACCCAGTTGATCGTGTCCGGCGCGGTCAGCGAATAATCGGTGAAGGAGAGATAGACGCTGACGAGGAAGGGGACGAGCGTCAGCGACAGCATGAGGATCGTCGCCGGCGCAAGCATCCACAGGATGAAGCTGCGCTCGGCGCGTTGGATTGTGGTCTGGCGGAGGGGCACGGGCCTGCCTTTCTGATCGGGAGCCCCCCGACCGAAACGCTCGGGGGGCTTGAAATCCGTGTCAGCCCTTGAGGGCAGCATTGATCTTCGTCGTGGCCGCGGTCAGCGCGGCCCTGGCGTCGGCCTGGCCGGTGACGACCTGGTTGATTGCCACGGCGAAGGGGTCGAGGATCTCGCTGGACTTCTTGTGGAACCAGGCCGCCTTGAAGATTTTGGCGTCACCGGAATTGAGGTTGAGGAGGGCGGCTGCCGATGCCTCGGCACCGAAGCGCTTCTGGAACGCCTCGCTCTTCCAGGCGGAATTGCGCACGGTGGCGAGCCCGCCGGCCGCACTCATCAGGCAACCCGGTTTGGAGTTGAGGAAGCTGAGGAGCAGGAACGCCGCCTTCTTCTTCTTCGAATAGGCGTTGATGCCGGCCTGCCAGGCCCAGATGTTCGGCTTGATGGGGTGTTCGCCGGCACGCGGCAGAGCAGCATAGACAGCATCGCCCGCCACCAGGCTCTTTTCCGGATTGGAAATGTCGGTGGCGAAGTTCGAGCTGTCGCAGCCGAGCGCCGCGGCGCCGCTGGAAAAGTCGTTCAGGGCTTCGTACCAGTGATAATTGCCGACGCCGATCGGTCCCGCCTCGCGCAGCAGGCGGCCATACATCTCGACGCCGGCAATTGCCGCATCGCTGTCGAGCACGCAGCGCCCTTCCCCGTCGATGATCTCGCCGCCATAGGAGAAGACGAAGCCGCCGCAGGTCCAGGGACCGGCGGAGCTGTCGGACTTCGCGCGCATCGCGATACCCGCTACGGTGTCGGTCTTCAGCTTCAGTGCCGTAGCGAGAAGGTCGTCCATCGTCGCGGGAACGGCAAGGCCGGCTTCGCCGAGCATCGCCTTGTTGGCAAACAGCGTCTGCGCCTCGGCGGTGATCGACATCGAATAGTTCTGCCCGTCTGTCTGGGCGGGGAAGTCGCGTGCCATGGCGAAGATGTCGTCCTGATCGTACCAGGCGGCATCGAACAGTGCCTTGTCGGCATAATAGGCGTCGAGCGGCTCAGCCCAGCCGGCGGAGACGAACTGGCCGAGCGCGTGGATCATCATCACGTCGGGCTCGGCCGACTTGGCGCCGAGCTTGATTGGCATCTGTGAGGTGTATTCCGTCTCGGACTGGGTGTTCAGCTTGACGGAAATGCCGGTCAGCTCTGTGAAGAGTGGCAGCAGGGGCTCGATCGCCGCGCTCCACGGATGCGTCATCGCCTCGATCGTCAGGCTCTCGCCCTTGAAGGCCATCCAGTCGACATCGGCGCCGGCAAAACCTGCGCGCGCTTCTTCTGCCGTCTGCGCGAAGCTCAGCCGCGGCGCGACGGTCAGCCCGAAGGCCGCCGCCGCGGCGCCAGTCATCAGTTGGCGCCGGCTCAGGCGTATCTCTCTGTTCATCATGCTCTCCTCCTCTTCAGATCCGGTGTGGCCGCGACGTTTGGATCCCATAGGGCTGGGATCGGGCTCCTCCGGCCTCGCTCACGATGGCGCGAACATATCGATACTATTGTTTGTGTCAAGTGTAGTACTATTGGATTTTGTGTGCGACTGTTTGCGCGTCGGGGTCATTTCCGCTATGCCAGCGGGAACAAGAGACGGCGGGGGGCAAGGTTTGACGCAGCAGCACGAGATGGAGACGCCGGACGCAGCATCGGTCAGCGTCCACGAGACGATCGTCACCACCATGGGAAAACGTATCGTTTCCGGGCACTACAAGCCGGGTGCGGTGATCGGCAGCGAGACCGATATCGGCCAGACCTTCAGCGCCTCGCGTACCGCGACGCGTGAAGCCCTGAAAATCCTGAGCTCAAAGGGCCTGATCGAAGGCAAACCCAAGATCGGCGTCGTCGTACGGTCCACCGAACGGTGGAACATGATGGATTCTCTGGTGCTCGACTGGGCGCTGCAGGATGCAAACCAGGCGGAAAAGGCGATCTCGGACCTCTATGCTCTGCGCATGGCGATCGAGCCGAAGGCGGCGCGTATGGCGGCGCGCAACCACGATCAGGCCAATGAAGCGACGGTCCGGCGCGCGCTGCGCGGCATGGCGACCTATCTCGACGAGAACGACCGGGTCGAGCAGGATGTCGCCTTCCACATCGCCATCCTGCGCGCGTCGGGAAATCGCCTCTTCTTCTCGCTCGGCGAGCTGATTTCGGTCGGCCTGCGCCACCTCTTCCACGCAGGCCTACGGGCCACGAGCGAGGAGGATGACCGCTGGATCCGGCGCCACAAGCGGGTTGCGGACGCGGTCTTCGCGCGCGACGAGGCCTCGGCGGAGGCGGAGATGGTCGCGCTGCTGACGGAGGCGCAGCAGACCCACGAGATCATCCCGTCCTGAGCCGGACGGAGGAGTCCTCGCCGCTCAGGGCCGCCCTTTGAGATGGCCAGTCGGAAGCGCCGTCGTATACTTGATCTGACTGAGCGCGAAACTCGAGCGAATATTGGCGACACCAGGGATGAGCGTGAGGAAGTCGACGACGAGGGCCTGGAATTTCATCAGGTCCTCGACCACCACGCGAAGCATGTAGTCCGCTTCCCCGGTCATCAGGTAGCATTCGACGATTTCCGGCTTGGTGCGGATGGCGGCGTTGAAGACGTCGAGCGATTCCCGGTCCTGCTGTTTCAGCGAAACCTGCACGAAGACATTGACCGCCAGCCCCAGCGCCTGTGCATCGACCAGCGCGACCGAACCCTTGATGACGCCGTTTTCCTTGAGGTCGTTGACCCGCCGCCAGCAGGGCGAGGCCGACAGGCCCGTTGCCTCCGCCAGTTCCGAAATGCTCATTTCGGCATTCTGCTGCAGGAGATCGAGGATGCGGATGGAGGCCGCATCGAGGCCTGGTTTGGAAATCGGCATGACTGACCGCAGAAAGAGGAGTTATCGGAATTATGTTTCGCAATTTCGTGATTGCCGGTCAACTGCGGTCAGTTTTCCCGTTTGTGCCGGTGTAGCATTCCTGGTCATTTGAGGACGGGGAGTGAGACGAGCATGAACGAGGCGGCCTTGACGCCAGCGCAGCTGGACTGCCTGAAGGACCTGGAGCGGCAGGTGCTGTGGCATGCCTGCTGGATGATCCACAATGCCAACCACCTGCGCGAAAAGGGCGAGGTGAAGGTCGGCGGCCACCAGGCCTCCTCGGCCTCGCTTGCCTCGATCATGACGGCACTCTACTTCCATGTGCTGCGGCCGGAGGACCGTGTTGCCGTCAAGCCGCATGCCTCGCCGGTCTTCCATGCCATCCAGTATCTGATGGGCAACCAGACACGCGAAAAACTCGAGAATTTCCGTGGGTTCGGCGGCGCGCAATCCTATCCCAGCCGCACCAAGGACATCGACGACGTCGATTTCTCCACCGGTTCCGTCGGGCTCGGCGTGGCGATCACTGCCTTTGCCTCGATCGTGCAGGACTACATTGCCGCCAAGCCCTGGGCGAGGACGCAGCCCGGCGGGCGCATGATCGCGTTGGTTGGCGATGCGGAGCTCGACGAGGGCAACATCTATGAATGCCTGCAGGAAGGCTGGAAACACGATCTGCGCAACACCTGGTGGGTGATCGACTACAACAGGCAGAGCCTGGACGGCGTGGTGCATGAAGGCCTGTGGCAGCGCATTGAAGGCATTTTCACCGCTTTCGGTTGGGATGTGAAGGTGCTGAAATACGGCGCGCTCCAGCAGGCCGCCTTCCGGGAGTCGGGCGGCGAGGCGTTGCGCGACTGGATCGACCGTTGTCCAAACCAGCTCTATTCCGCGCTGACTTTTCAGGGCGGGGCTGCATGGCGCAAGCGTCTCACCGACGAGATCGGCACGCAGCCGGGTGTCGCCGACCTCCTGGCGGCGCGCAGCGACACCGCGCTTTCCGATCTCATGGGCAACCTTGGCGGCCATTGCCTCGAAACGCTGATCGATACGTTCGAGAGTATCGATCACGACCGGCCCATCGTCTTTCTCGCCTATACGATCAAGGGCTGGGGCACGCCGCTTGCCGGCCACAAGGACAATCATGCCGGCCTGATGACCAAGGCGCAGATGGAGACGTTCCAGGAGCGCGTCGGTGTCGTGCCGGGTACGGAGTGGGAGACGTTCGGGGCAATCCCCTCGCCTGCCCCCGTACGCGCGTTCCTGAAGACGGTGCCGTTCTTCGCCAAGGGTGCGCGACGCTTCACCTCCCCTGCCGTGCCCTCCTCCGGCCCGGTTTTCCTCGATGACCGCGAATTGTCGACACAGGCCGGTTTCGGCAAGATCCTCGATGCGATCGCCAAGCGTGACGATGCCCTTTCGGCGCGTATCGTCACCACGGCGCCGGATGTGACGGTTTCCACGAATCTCGGGCCCTGGGTCAACCGCCGCGGCCTTTTCGCCCGCGAGCGGATGGCTGACACCTTCCGGGACGAGCGCGTGCCCTCGGCACAGAAATGGGAGTTCGGTCCGGCAGGGCAGCATATCGAGCTCGGCATTGCCGAGATGAATCTGTTCCTGCTGCTCGGTGCCGCCGGCCTGTCGCATTCGCTGTTCGGCGAACGGCTGCTGCCCATCGGCACGGTCTACGATCCCTTCGTTGCACGTGGCCTCGACGCGTTGAACTATGCCTGCTACCAGGATGCCCGCTTCATGATCATCGGTACGCCGTCCGGCGTGACGCTGGCGCCGGAAGGCGGAGCGCACCAGTCGATCGGCTCGCAGCTCATCGGCATGAGCCAGGACGGGTTGGCAAGCTTCGAGCCGGCTTTCCTCGACGAGCTGTCCGTCATCATGGACTGGTCCTTCGACTACATGCAGCGCGACGGCGACGGCACGCACGACAGGCGCACCTGGCTTCGCGACGAGACTGGCGGGTCTGTCTATCTGCGCCTGACGACGCGGCCGCTGGAGCAGATCGCGCTTCGCCGCGAGGATCCGGCCTTCCGGCAAGGCGTGATCGACGGCGCCTACTGGCTGCGTCCGCCTTCGGCACGCACCCGCATCGTGCTTGCCTATCAGGGGTGCATCGCGCCGGAAGTCTTGATGGCGGCCGGGCGTCTCGCCGAGACGCATGGCGACGTTTCGGTGCTGGCGGTGACATCGGCCGACAGGCTCAATGCCGGCTGGACGGCGGCACAGCGCGCCCGCCGCCAGGGGGATGCCAGCGCCCGCAGCCATATCGAGACGCTGCTTTCCACCGTTCCGCGCGATGCGGGCCTCATCACCGCCACCGATGGCCATCCGGCGACGCTCGCCTGGCTTGGCGCGGTGGAAGGGAACCGTACGGTTTCGCTCGGTGTCGAGCATTTCGGCCAGACGGGCACGATTGCCGATCTCTATGCGCATTTCGGCATCGATACACATGCCATCGTGGATGCGGCGCGTTCCTTCCGAACCGCGGGCTGAAACGGAGTACGGCAGCCCCTGCGGGCCGCCGGCAGCCTTTGCAGGGGTTGTGCGGCGCCGAAGATCCTTCGGCGCTGTGCCGCCCTCAACACATCGAGGGGATCCGCCGTGTGAGGTGGGCCCTCGTCAGGTCCATTCGTGTGCCCGCTCCGTTCGGTAAGGCCGCTCGGCAACAAAGAGCGACGGGGCGTGGCCGGCGACATAGTGCATGGCATCCGCATCGTCGTTGAAGCCGACAAAAACCATGAGCATGGCGCGGGCAGCCGGATGACCCTTCCGGCGGTAGGAAAAACGGATGGCGCAATGCGGATACTGCGTATCCAGTGTGCCTTTGCCTTCGTTGCTCTCGCCGGTGAGCGCAACGAACTGGCCGAGAGCAAAGAACCGATCGATGGCGGCAAAGGCCGAGACTTGCGACATCTGCTGGTTTGTGCCGGCACCAGCGGGGCGGCCGTAATAGAGGCTATCGGTCTGGCCTTTGCGGCGCGCCGTTTCATAGACGACGAGGCCGCCTGCCACCGCCAGCTCCAGATGGGCGCTGAAAGTCTGGAAGCGTTCGGGATGGCGATCCAGGTCCGTAAACAGACCTCTCAGGTCGGCGACATAGTCTGCGTACAGCGCAGCGTTCATGGAAGGCTCACCTTTGAAATTCCGGTCGAAGTGCTGCGCTCCCTAACACAGGCACGGCGGCGTGAAAACGCCGCCGTGCCTGTGTGGTTGACCCGGAGAGGATCCTCCGACCAACCGTCTTTATCCTCGTGAGCCCATCTGCGCTTAGGCCGTGACGAGCGTGGCCGCCTCCGCGCGGCGTGCATGGCTGAAGGCGAAGGCCAGCATGGCAAGTGTCGAGATCGCTGCCGGTACGGCAAAGATCAGGAAGTTCTGCTGCAAGGGCAGTTCCTTTGCCAGCAGCATGCCGCCAAGCGTCGGCCCGACAATGGCGCCGATGCGGCCGACGCCGGATGCCCAACCAAGGCCGGTGGAGCGGACCGAGAGGTTGTAGAGCTGGGCGACGCTGGCATAGAGCAGGATCTGCGTGCCGATCGTGGTGGCACCGGCGATGAAGACCACAAGGAACAGCAGTGTTACCGGCAGGCCGAAACCGACGAGCGCGATCGACAGCGTGGCCGCGGCGAAGTATCCGATTACCACCTTCGGCAGGCCGAACCGGTCACCGAGCCAGCCGCCGGCAATCGCGCCGGCCATGCCGCCGAAGTTGAGCGAGAAGAGCGTCATCAGGCTGGCCTTTTCCGCATAGCCGGCTTCCTGCATGACCTTCGGCAGCCAGGAGGAAAGCAGATAGACGAGCAGAAGGCAGCAGAAGAAGGCGGCCCAGAGCAGAACTGTCCGCGTTGCCCGCTGGTGGCGGAAGAGTTCCGCGACCGATGCGGCGGCGCCTTTTGTCTCCGTGAAGACGAGCGTGTCGTCGCTCATCAGGCGTTCCCCCGTTTCGATGCGGGCATAGATGCGCCGCGCCTCGTCCTGCCGGCCCTGGCGCAGCAGGAAGCCGAGCGATTCCGGCAGTTTCCACAGGATGAGAGGCAGGATCAGCAAGGGAACGGCGGCGACGAAGAACATCGGCTGCCAGCCATATTGCGGGATCATCCAGATGCCGAGGCTTGCGGCGACCATGCCGCCGACCGAGTAGCCGGAAAACATCAACGCCACCATCGTGCTGCGCAGCCGTTTCGGCGCATATTCGTTCATGAGGGCGACGACATTCGGCATGAGGCCGCCACAGCCGAGGCCTGCGAAGAAACGATAGACCGTGAATTCGCCCGGCGAGGCGGCAAAGCCCGTCAGCAGCGTCGAGACCGTGAACAGCACGAAGCTGATCGCAATGCCCTTCTTGCGCCCGATCTTGTCGGCGAGCGGTCCGAAGATCAGCGCGCCGAACATCATGCCGAACAGCGCCCAGGCCTGCAGCGCACCGGCCTGAGGTTTGCTCAGCCCCCATTCCTTGATCAGCGTCGGCAACACCGTGCCGGCGATGAAGACGTCATAGCCGTCGGCGATCAGCAGCAGCGCGCAGAGCACCACCACCGTCCATTGAAAACTGCCGAAGCGAGCCTTGTCGATCGCCTCGTTCACATCGATCTTGCGCATGGTCACCCCTCCCAGAGTGCGGTTGAAATGTTGTCAGCCGAGATCGCCGCCGGCGACCGGCAGGATGTTCCCGGTGATGTAGGCGGCCTCGTCGGAGGCCAGGAACAGGATCGGCGCGACCTGTTCGTCGATGCTGCCGTAGCGCTTCAGGAAGCTCGAACCCTTCACCTGTCCGACGACCTCGGCCATCCAGGCCTTTTCGCGTGCGGTGTCGCCTTCCGCGTTTCGCGGGATGCGGCGTGGCGGCGCTTCGGTGCCGCCGGGAGCGGTAGCGACGACACGGATGCCGAGACCGGCCACTTCCATCGCCAGCGATTGCGTGAGGGCATTCACCCCACCCTTGGCCGCCGAATAAGGCACGCGGTGAATGCCGCGCGTGGCGTTTGACGAGACGTTGACGATGGTGCCGCCGCCCCGCGCCAACAGGATCGGCAGCACGGCGTGGCAGCAGTAGAGCGTCGGCATCAGCGAGCGCCGGATTTCCGCATCGATCTGCGCCGGCTCGAATTCGGCATAGGGCCGCATGCGGATCGCGCCGCCGACATTGTTGATGAGGATGTCGATGCCGCCGAATTTTTCGGTGGCGGCCTGCATTGCGGCTGCTGCGCCTTCGTAGGTTTCAAGGTCGGCGGTGAACGCTGCCGCCTCTCCGCCACTCGCTTCGCTGGCAACATCTGCGACGAAGTCGGCGCGATCGACGAACAGCACCTTGCCGCCTTCTGCCGCGGCGCGTAGCGCCACCGCCCGCCCGATGCCCTGGGCCGCGCCGGTCACCACCAGCACCTTGCCGGCAAAGCGGCCCGGGAAACAGGACGCGCTCATGTGCCTGCTCCCGCCGCCGCATTGGGCGTGAACTTTTCGTAGTGGAAGCTGTTCGGCTTCACGCCGCTTGCGTCGAAATGCCGGCGCACGGCATCGACCATCGGCGGCGGGCCGCAGAGATAGACGTCGACATCGCCGCCGTTCAGAAGTTCCGCTGGCATGTGCTGCGTCACCCAGCCTTTGCGCGGATGGCTGGAGGCCTCCTCGGCCACGACCGTGCTGTAGCTGAAGTTCGGCAGGCGCCGGGTGTAGGCCTCGATCTCCTCGACGAGCACGAGATCAAGGTCGCGCGTCACGCCGTAGATGAGATGGATGCGCTCTTCGGATCTGTCCTGCACCAACCCCTCCAGCATGGAGAGGAACGGTGCGAGGCCGGTGCCGCCGGCAAGCAGCAGCAGCGGGCGCTTGACCTCGCGGAGGTAGAAGCTGCCGAGGGGGCCGGTGATGTCGAGCCGTTCACCGATGGCGGCCTGTTCGAGCCAGGTGCTCATGACACCGCCGGGGATCTTCTTGATCAGGAAGCCGACACGCCCGGCGCCCGGTACCGTGCTGAAGGAGTAGGAGCGGCTCTGGCCACTGCCCGGAACGGCGATGTTGACATATTGTCCGGAGAGGAACGCAGGCGCCGCCCCTCCCCCGTCCATGTCGAGTTCCAGCATGATCGCGGCGTCGTTGTGCGGGGCGATCTTCGCTACCGTCGCGGCGAAACTCTGCTGGCCCGTCTTGCAGGCGAGCGAGGTCGTCGGCACCGACAGCACGCAATCTGATGTTGGCTTCATCTGGCAGGTCAACACCAGGCCGCCTTCTGCCTCTTCGGCCGTCAACGCGTCCTCGATATAGTCGTCACCGAGGTCGTAGCTGCCACTTTCGGCGCGGCACTTGCAGGTGCCGCACACGCCGTCGGAACAGTCCATCGGCAGGTTGATCTTGGCACGATAGGCGGCGTCGAGGACCTTCTCGCCGCTGTTGCAGCCGATGAAACGGGTAACGCCGTCCTCGAAGTTCAAAGCGATCTTGTAGCACATGGCTCCTCCTCCTCAGGGTGCCGGACTGCCCGGTCGTCAGATGTGGTAGACGTCGATGACCTGGCGGATGTAATCGTCCTTCAGCACGATCTTCTTGTTGGCGATTACGAGGTCGCCGCCGCTCTCGCGCAGCGTGACGAATACGGTGCCGAAGAAGTGGTCGGTGACCTTGTAGCGATGGTTGAGGGTGTGGAAGTTATAGCGTACGTCGACCTCCCCGCCGCGCGCGGTCACCACCTCGACATTGGCGATCATGTGGCAGGTGCGCGGCTCGGGCGTGGAAGCGCCCGAACGCTCGGTCTTGATGCGGAAGACACGGTCTTCAAGGCCGTCGCGGCTTGGGTAGTAGATCAGCGAGATCTGCGCGTGCGGATCCTCAGTGATTTGGTCGTCGTCGTCCCAGGCGGGCATCCAGTAGGTGACGTCGGGGGCATAACAGGTCAGCCACTCGTCCCACTGGCGATCGTCCAGAAGGCGTGCCTCCTTGTAGAGGAAGGCGCAAATGGTGTCGTAAGAGATGCTCATGCCGCCGCTCCTTCCGCTTCCGCGGCGAGCGCCTTGCGCATCACCCTGGCCCAATATTCATGCTGGCGGACGAACAGGCCCTCGTCCTCGCTGCGCTCTCCCGAGAGCAGCGGGGTGATGCCCATGCGTTTTGCATTGTCGTCAGGTCCATCGATCCAGAGCGGGGCACCGCGCGACATGTCGTTCCAGAGGGCCGTGATCCCGGCATAGCCGGCCTGACAGGCGCGGAATTCCTCGAGATCATCGGCCGTGCCCATGCCGGAGACATTGAAGAAATCCTCGTACTGGCGGATGCGCAGCGCGCGGTTTTCGGCGCTCTCGCCCTTCGGGGCGAAGCAGAAGATGCTGATCTCCGTCTTGTCGACGCTGATCGGGCGCGTCACGCGGATCTGCGTGGAAAACTGGTCCATTAGGAAGACATTTGGATAGAGGCAGAGATTGCGCGTCTGGTTGACGATGACATCCGCCTTGTCAGCACCGACGCGGGTCTTGATCTCCTCGCGGTTGCTGTAGACCGGCCGCACCTCCGGGTTCATCGTGGTCGTCCAGAGCAGGATATGCCCATGGTCGAAGCCGTAGACTCCGGCGACCGACTTACTCCAGCTGTTGGCATCGACCGCCTTGGTGCCGTCCTCAGCCCGGCGACCCATGGTGGCGGCATAGTTCCAGTGCACGCTGCTGACATGGTAGCCGTCGCAGCCGTTCTCCATCTGCAGCTTCCAGTTCCCGTCATAGATGTAGGAGGAATTGCCGCGCAGAACCTCCAGCCCGTCGGGTGCCTGGTCGACAATCTGGTCGACGATTGCCCTGGTCTCGCCGAGATAGTCGGCAAGTGGCAGTACGTCCGCATTGAGGCTGCCGAAGAGGAAGCCGCGGTAGTTCTCAAAG